>Ga0335077_10000172_pt1 | contig 66571 bp, 61 predicted proteins | sample Lox_Sample_31_FD_207151 | JGI IMG/M metagenome (GOLD analysis project Ga0335077, IMG submission 207151) | Soil microbial communities from Loxahatchee National Wildlife Refuge, Florida, United States - Lox_Sample_3.1 | ecosystem: Environmental > Terrestrial > Soil > Wetlands | place: USA... | reverse complement strand
CGCTCGACCACGCCCACGATCGGAGTCACCTGGTAGCCGGTCGCCACGACATAGTCGGGGAGGCTGCCGATGACCTCCACGGCCTCGGGCGCCAGGCCGATTTCCTCCTCGGTCTCGCGTAGCGCGGTGTGCCGCGCCGATTCGTCGACGTCTTCGGCACGCCCGCCGGGGAAGCTGATCTGGCCTGCATGGTCGTTCAGGTGCGCGGTGCGCTGGGTCAGGAGAACCGTGAGTCCGTCCGCACGCTGGACCAGCGGGACGAGGACCGCGGCCGGACGCGGGGGCCCCTGCAGCTGCGCGAGACGCGGATCCGTGTTGAGTTCGGGGTGCCACGCGGGCGGATCCGCGAAGCGCCGGCGCAGGGCTTGCGCGGAAAGACGCCCGGGTTCGACCGCGGCGCCGCGCACCGCCGGATCCGCAAACGTCGGATCCAGCGGCATGGTTTCCGGATCGAACAATGGGCGCCGTGGCCTCGAGCTTGCTGGATCGCCCACGACATTCGGCGCGGCGCGCGCGCCGTCTCCTGCTATTCCTCGGCCGGCCGGTTCTGATGGTGCGCGAGCTTTTCGCGGATCCGGGCGGATTTGCCGGAGCGGTCACGCAGGTAGTAGAGCTTCGCGCGCCGGACGTCGCCGCGGCGCTTCACTTCGATCGACGCGATCGAGGGCGAATAGAGCTGGAACGTCCGCTCGACGCCCTCGCCGCTGGAAATCTTGCGCACCACGAACGAGCTGTTGAGCCCGCGGTTGCGCTTGCCGATCACGACACCTTCGTAGGCCTGCACCCGCTTGCGCGTGCCTTCGACGACATTGACGTTGACGACGACGGTGTCGCCGGGCGAGAACTCCGGAATCGCTTTGTTCGCGCTCAGGCGCGCGATTTCTTCCTTCTCGAGTTGCTGGATCACGTCCACTGCACTCTCCTTAGACCATCGTGGTGCGGCCGTTCTGCGCGGCTGCCGCCGCATTGACCCCGGTCGGGGTCGCTGTTGCCGCCCCAGAGGATGGGACCACGTGACTCGCCGCGCCCTCGACGGACGCGGCACCCCGCGCGTCGCCGCGCGTTTGCTGCAAACCCTGCGGCGCGCCGGCCAGGCGCAACCGCTCGATCAGATCCGGCCTGACACGCTCGGTGCGCGCGAGCCGCTGCGCACGCCGCCAGCGCGCGATGTCGGCGTGATGCCCCGACAGCAGCACGTCGGGCACGCCGCGGCCGCGCCACATCTCGGGCCGCGTGTAGTGCGGAGCGTCGAGCAGGCCGTCGGCGAACGATTCGTCGGCGACCGACGATTCCTTCAGCGCGCCGGGCAACTGGCGCACGATCGCGTCGATCAGCGCCATCGCAGCCACCTCGCCCCCGGAGACCAAGAAGTCGCCGATCGAGATTTCCTCGTCGACGCAGGCGTCCAGGAAGCGCTGATCGATGCCCTCGTAGCGACCGCAGACGAGCACGATCCCCGTTCCGGCACGCCCCGCGAGTTCACGCACGCGCTGATCAGTGAGCGGCGTTCCGTTCGGCGTCAGCGCCACGACGTGCGTCGCGGTACACCCGGCCGCGCTTTGCGCGGCCCGTGCGCTCGCCACCGCCTGTGCCAGCGGCTCCGCGAGCATCACCATGCCGGGACCGCCGCCGAACGGACGGTCGTCCACCGTGCGGTGGTTGTCCGTGGTGAAGTCGCGCGGGTTGACGGCGGCGAACTGCCACACGCCCTGCACCAGCGCGCGCCGCGTGATGCCGTGGCGAGTGACCGCCTCGAACATCTCGGGAAACAGCGTGATGGCGTCGAACCGCAAGGCGTGCTCCGATTTCCTCGTCTGCTACCAATCCTGCTGCCAATCGACCCGGATCAGGCGGTTTGCCGTATCGATCGAATCGACATACGACTCGACCAGCGGCACCAGGAGCTCCGCGCCCGCAGCGCCGGCGATCTCGAGCAGGTCCTGCGCGCCGTTGTTGCGCAGACCGACCACGTTGCCGAGTTCGACGCCGGCACGGTTGACCACGCGGGCGCCCAGCAGATCGACCCAGTAGTACTCGCCTTTCGCCGCGGCTGGAAAATCCGCGCGCGCGACGTTTACGCTGGCGCCGCGCAACCGCTCCGCCGCTTCCGGGTTGTCGCAACCGGCCAACTTGGCGACCAGCCCGCTGCCATGGCGACGTACCCCAGTGACTTCCAGCGCGACCACGCGATCACCCTGCCTCAACCACCAGTTCCGCGTCGCCTGCAGGACGGCCGCTTCGGCGTCGTGCGGAGCGATCCGGACCCACCCCTTCACACCATATGCGCCACGCAGAACGCCGAGTTCGACCAGGTCGTCCGATGGCGCTTCGGCAGCTCCCGCGGCTGCAACCAGCCGCGCAGCGGACTTGCCAGGCGGCACGACCGGATCCGCTTGCGTTATGCCGGCGGCGCGGCGAACTCCTTCACCAACCGGGCAACCGTCGGGCTCATCTGCGCGCCCACCCCCTGCCAATAGCTCAGGCGGTCGGCGGCCACGCGAAAACGGGGTTCACCTTCGGCGGCCTTGGGGTTGTAGAACCCCACGCGCTCGATGAACCGGCCGTCGCGTGCGTTGCGCGAGTCGGTCGCCACGATGTTGAAAAAGGGCCGCTTCTTGGCGCCGCCCCGCGCCAATCGAATGACAACCATCCGGAAATTCCTTGTTCGACGAATCCGAGTGCGCAAACGCGTCGCTCGACGAGCGGTCCCGCGTCCAATCCTGTCCGCACGCGATCGGCAATCGGCGCGGAAAAGCTTGTGATTCTAGCCGGCTCGCCGGATGCAGGGCAAACCGGCACCGGGTCCGAATCCCTGAACCCGGTCGGGACGCCCGCTCCGTATGATCCCGGGCGGAACCGACGTTGCGAGGAAGGGATGCACTTTCGCCACAAGGCCATGGCCGCGCTGCTCGCCTTCCTCGGCGGCGGACTGGGTGCCCACCGCGTCTACCTCGGGCGGCGCTTCTGGTGGCTGCCGCTCTCGGTCACGCTGTTGACGATTCCGCTGCTGGTCGGGGTGCGCAACTGGTACCAGACTCCGGCGTTCTTCGTCCTGATGGTGCCGATCATCGCCGGCTTCGTCGAGGCGATCGTTCTCGCACTGACACCCGACGCGAAGTTCGACGCGCGCTTCAATCCCGGCAGCGAGCGCACCAATCGAAGCGGCTGGGACGCGGTGCTGGTCGCCATCGCGACGCTCGCGATCGGCGCCACGATCCTGATGACGACGATCGTGCTGCTGTTCCAGACGTGGTTCGAATACTCGCTCGGCCGCCGCTGATCAGAACAGGTCGAGCTGCGGCCCGGCGGCGCGTGGCGGCACGAAGAGATCCGTGCGCAGCGGAGCGCCGTTGCGGCGCAGCCCGAAGCGCGCGAGCCCTTTTTCGAAGCGCTGGCGGATCAGGTCCGCCCACAGGCCCTCGCCCTTCATGCGCACGCCGAAACGCGAGTCGTAGTCCTTGCCCCCGCGCATGTCGCGGATGCGATTGAGCACGCGCTGCATGCGATCTGGATAGTGCGCCTGCAGCCATTCCTGGAAGATCGGATCGACCTCCCACGGCAGTCGCACCACGGCGTAGTGCGCGAAGCCGGCGCCAGCTTGCGCGGCGGCCTCGAGCAACGCCTCGATCTCCGGTTCGTTGATGAAGGGAATCAGCGGCGCCAGGTTCACGTGCACCGGCACGCCCGCCTGCGCCAGCGCCGCGATGGCGCGCAGGCGCCGCTGCGGACTCGCCGCGCGCGGCTCCAGCTTGCGCGACAGCACGTGATCCAGCGTCGTGAGGCTGAAGAACACGGCGACCAAGCCGAGCGCCGCCGCCGGTGCGATCAGATCGAGATCGCGCTCCACCAGCGCCGCCTTGGTGACGATGGCGAACGGATGGCGCGTGCGCGCCAGCACTTCGACCAGTGCGCGCGTGATGCGCAGCTCGCGTTCGACCGGCTGGTACGCATCGGTCGCGGAACCCAGGTTCACCAGCGCGGGCCGGTAGGCGGGTGCCGCGAGTTCCTTCTCCAGCATTTCCGCGGCGTTGCGCTTGGCGACCAGGCGGGTCTCGAAGTCGAGTCCTGGGGAGAGGTTCAGGTAGCTGTGCGTGGGGCGCGCGTAGCAATACGGGCAGCCATGCTCGCAGCCGCGGTACGGATTGATCGAGCGATCGAACCCGAGATCGGGCGATTCGTTGTACGCAAGGATGGTTCCCGCCTGTTCGAAGGTCACTTCGGTCGCAAGCGGTGGCAGTTCATCGTCGCCCGCCGGCGCATCGACTCGCTCGGCATCGAGTGCATCGCCGTCGGCTTCGCGCTGGTGCGACTCGAAACGATGCCCAATCCGGCTCACCGCACCGCGGCCCTTGCGTGCCTCGTGAATCGGCACGACCCGGCCGGTCGCGTCGGTGCGTCGGCCCGGCGTCATGCCCGCGCGTCGTTCAGGCGAAGTCGCGCGCCAGTGCGGACTGCACTTCGGGCGCGATCTCTTCGACGCGAACGTCGTAGACCGGCAGGTCGATGCCGATGGCGACGGGACTGCCGTTCCTGAACGCCGCGATCATCGCCGGATCGAACTCGAAGCGCAGGAAGTGCACGGCGGAGGTCTTCTGTTCGTTCGAGCGCTCCATGTCCTCGTCCGCGATCGCATACACGCGCGCGTGGCCATCGACCTGGAGGTAGGCACGATGCTCGATTCCCTTCAGGCGCGCGAGTTCGCGCGCCCGTGCGGTGGGATCCTCGAACTCGATCTGCATGGTGGCCTTCAGGTTCGTTCCGTCCGGAATGAGCGGGTTATACGCCTGCAGTTCGTCCTCGATCCCCTGCTCCTCGAAGGTCTTCTCGATGCGCAACATCTCCTGCACCTGGTAGCGGATCGTCAGTTCGTCCTCGAATATCAGCGTCACGTGCTCGCCGAGGTGAACCATGCGGTTCTTCTTGTGCGCGATCACACGGGCGCGAAAATCCTTGCGCTGCCTGGAATACGCCTCCAGCGTCAACAGGCTTGCGCGGGCAATGCGGGTCATCGTCTGCTCCATCGGTCCTTCATAAGCCGTACGCCAGCCGCACCAGCGTGATCGGGTGCGCAAGCCGCGGTTGTTTCCCCTCGAGCGCGTCGCTCGCGAACTGCCCGATCCCCTGCTCGATGTGATGGCCGGCGAGCTGGCAGTCGGAGCTGATGTAGTCGGGCTTTGCGCCCGCCATGCTCTTGAAGACGGGCCTGCCGATCTTCATCGCCATCGCATGGAACTGCTTCTTGACGCCCCAGGTACCGGCATGCCCCGAGCAGCGTTCGACCGTGTTGACGCTCGTCTGCGGCACGAGCTTGAGCATCGCCTCGGTCTTGCGGCCCATGTTCTGCACGCGACCGTGGCACGGCACGTGGTAGGACACGGTGCCGAGCGGCTGCTTGAAGTCGGTCTTCAGCAACCCGTCCTTGTGCCGCGCCATGAGGTACTCGAATGGATCCCACATCGCATCTTTCACCGCCGCGACGTCGGCATCGTCCGGAAAGAGCAGCGGCAGCTCCTGCTTGAACATCAGCGTGCAGGAAGGGATCGCCGCGAGGATCGCGTAGCCCTCGCGCGCAAGGCGCGCCAGCTCTGGAATGTTGGTGTTCTTCGATTTTTCGACCGCGTCGAGATCGCCCAGCTCTAGTTTCGGCATGCCGCAGCACGCTTCCTTCTCGACGAGCACGTAGGGAATCGCGTTGTGCCCGAGGATGCGCACGAGGTCGTCCCCGATGCCAGGCTCGTTGTAGTTGACGAAGCACGTCGCAAAGAGCGCGACCTTGCCGGGGGTACGTTCGCCGTCGCGCACCGGTGCCGTTTGGTTGGATCTGGCAGTCGAGCGGAACCTCCTGTCCGCATAAGCCGGAACCCAGGCGTTGCGATCGACGCCAAGCTGCGCTTCCAGCAGGGCGCGCACGGGCTTGGCCCGGTTCATCGCGTTGACCGTCTGCGTCACGATCGGGATCCCCGCGAACGTGCCGAGCCTGTCGGTCGACGACAGGATCCGCTCGCTCAGCTTCGCGCCGTGCTTGCGGAACGAAACGGCCTTGGCGCGCAGCATCAGGTGCGGAAAATCCACGTTCCATTCGTGCGGCGGCACATAGGGACACTTGGTCATGAAGCACATGTCGCACAGGTAACACTGCTCGACGACGTCCTTGAACCGCTCCTTCGCAACTCCGTCGACCTCCATGGTCGAGCTGTTGTCGACGAGGTCGAACAAGGTGGGAAACGCCCCGCACAGGCTGACGCAGCGCCGGCAGCCGTGGCAGATCTCGAACACGCGCTCCAGTTCCTTCTCGAGCGCCGCCTCGTCCCAGAAGCGCGCATCCTTCCAGGCGACCGGGTGGCGGGTCGGTGCCTCGAGCGAGCCTTCGCGAAGCGTCATCGTTCGTTTCCTTCGAATGCGACGCGGCCGGCACTTCTGCGCCGGCCGCCGTGATAGAGCGCTTCCGGCGCTCCGCGAGCGCCGGCGCGGGACAGCTTCAGTCGACGATCGAATCGAGCGTCCTCTGGAACTTGTTCGCGTGCGAGCGCTCGGCCTTGGCGAGCGTCTCGAACCAGTCGGCGATCTCGTCGAAGCCCTCGCTGCGCGCGGCCTTGGCCATGCCGGGGTACATATCGGTGTACTCGTGCGTTTCGCCCGCGATCGCGGCCTTCAGGTTGGAACGCGTCGGTCCGATCGGCAGGCCGGTAGCCGGATCGCCGACCGCCTCGAGATATTCGAGGTGACCGTGCGCGTGACCCGTCTCGCCTTCGGCCGTCGAGCGGAACACCGCGGCGACATCGTTGTAGCCCTCGACGTCGGCCTTGGCCGCGAAATACAGGTAACGGCGATTGGCCTGCGACTCGCCTGCGAACGCGTCCTTCAGGTTCTGCTCGGTCTTCGAGCCCTTCAGTTGTGCCATCTGAGCCTCCTTCGTGGCGATAAAGGTACGTAAAGCCGGTGCGGCATCGACCCGCCAAGCAAAACAAAATGTACGCGCTGGTTACCGTCGCGACCAATGAGTTGTGTCAATACTCGTGATAGTTGGTGCCTATCGATGGGAGGCACCGCTCGGAAGGCCCCCGGCGGGCCGCCGCGCGCGGCCCGGCTTCTTCTTCTATGAAGCCCGCGCCGGCGTCGCCGAGCCCGGTCAGCCCAGTTCCTTGACCAGCTGCGGCACGAGTTCGAACAGGTCGCCGACCAGCCCGTAGTCGGCAACCGAAAAGATCGGCGCCTCGGGATCCTTGTTGATCGCGACGATCACCTTCGAGTCCTTCATGCCGGCCAGATGCTGGATCGCACCCGAGATCCCGATTGCCACGTACAGCTGGGGCGCGACCACCTTGCCGGTCTGCCCTACCTGCCAGTCGTTCGGGGCATAACCGGCGTCGACGGCGGCACGCGATGCGCCCATCGCCGCGTTCAGCTTGTCGGCGAGCGGCTCGAGCAGCTTGAAGTTCTCGGCCGAACCCATGCCGCGCCCGCCCGACACAACCACCTTCGCGCCCTGCAGCTCTGGACGATCCAGCTTCGCGATGTCACGCGAGACGAACTTCGACAGCCCCGGGTCCGGAGCGGGCGCGACGTTTTCTACGCTTGCACCGCCACCTTGCGCCGGTGCGGCATCGAAGCCGGTCGGCCGTACCGTGATCACCTTGACGCGATCGGTCGACTGCACCGTGGCAATCGCGTTACCGGCATAGATCGGCCGAGCGAACGTGTCAGGCGAGACGACGCTGCTGATTTCCGACACCTGCGCGCAGTCGAGGCGGGCGGCGACGCGCGGCAGGATGTTCTTGCCGGACGCACTTGCCGGCGCAAGGATGTGCGAATAGTTGCCGGCGACCGCAAGCACCTGGGCGGCGATGTTCTCCGCCAGGCCGTCGGCAAGATGCGGAGCGTCAGCGACCAGCACCTTGGCGACGCCCTTGACCTGTGCCGCCTGCTGCGCGACCGACGCGCAGCCGGAGCCGGCGACCAGCACGTGGATATCACCGCCGATCCTGGCGGCGGCCGTGACCGTGTTCAGCGTCGCGGCCCGCAGATGCTGGTTGTCGTGCTCGGCGAGAACCAATGTCGTCATGAATTTCTCCCGGTCGCCGTTCTCGTTCAGATGCACTTCGCTTCGGTGCGCAGCTTCGCCACCAGGGTCGCGACGTCCGGCACCTTTATCCCGGCCTTGCGCGCCGGGGGATCGGTCACCTTCAACGTCTTCACGCGCGGCGTGACGTCCACCTCCAGGTCGGCCGGCTTGAATGTCTGCAACGGCTTCTTCTTCGCCTTCATGATGTTGGGCAGGGTGACGTAGCGCGGCTCGTTCAAGCGCAGATCAGTGGTCACCACGGCAGGCAGCTTGATCGAGACCGTCTCCAGACCGCCGTCGACTTCGCGCGTGACCTCGGCGCGCCCGTCGGCGATCTTCAGCTTGGATGCGAAGGTCGCCTGCGGCATGTCCGCCAGCGCCGCCAGCATCTGGCCCGTCTGGTTGGAATCGTCGTCGATCGCCTGTTTGCCGGCGATGATCAGGCCGGGCTGTTCCTTGTCGACGATCGCCTTCAGCAGCTTCGCGACCGCCAGCGGCTGCAGTTCGACGTCGGTCTCGACGAGGATGGCGCGATCGGCGCCGATCGCCATCGCCGTGCGCAGCGTCTCCTGGCATTGCGGCACGCCGCACGACACCGCGATCACCTCGGTCGCGACACCCGCTTCGCGCAGTCGCGTCGCTTCTTCGACGGCGATCTCGTCGAAGGGATTCATCGACATCTTGACGTTGGCGATGTCGACCCCGCTGCCGTCGGACTTGACGCGCACCTTGACGTTGTAGTCGACAACACGCTTGACCGGTACGAGCACCTTCATCGGCAGTTCTCCCGTCGCCCTGATTTATCGATTCTGGTTGCCGACGATTATACGAACGCGGTCGCAGCATCGTCCGTCAGCGCGACGACAATTGAATCCCGCCTCGATATCACGCCGACGCGATCCACCCCCAGGCACCGGCGAGCACCAGGTAGCGCGCCAGCTTGCCGAGCGCGAGCAGCGCGGCGGAGCGCCACGGTCCGAAGCGCAACCATCCGGCCGCGAGCGGGAACGCGTCGCCGACGATGGGGAGCCACGCGAACAACAACACCGGATATCCATGGCGTCGCACGCGCTCGATGCTGCGTGCGTCGACGCGGATCGGCAGCAGGCGCCCGATCGCGTACGAGGTCATCGCGCCGAGCGTGTTGCCGATGGTCGCGATGGCGATCGCGTTCCAATGGTGCTCCGGGTGTTGCTGCAGCACCGCCAGCAGGACCAGTTCCGATGTACCGGGAAGCAGCGTCGCCGACACGAAGCTCGAAAGCGCCAGGCCAAGCAGGCCGGTGCTGGCGGAGAACTCGAACATGTATCCAGGCCGCGGTCCGATGCGACGTCCCGGCGTGGCCCAGGTCAGGCGAGGTCGCGTGCGAGTTCGATCGCCGCGTTGTATCCCGGCGCGCCGGTCACGCCGCCGCCCGGATGCGCGCCCGATCCGCAGTGGTACAGGCCGGAAACCGGTCCGCGATAGCGGGCGTAGCCGAGCAGCGGCCGCATCGAGAACAACTGGTCGAGCGCCAGATGGCCGTGGAAGATGTCGCCGCCGACAAGGCCGAATTCCTCTTCGAGATCGCGCGGTGAAAGCGCCCGATAACCGAGCAGCGCGCGCCGGAAGTTCGGGCAGTAGCGCTGCACGACATCGAAGACCGCATCGACCGCCGCATCCTTGAGCTTGGCCCAGTCGGCGTCCGGCTTGAACTGCTGGCAAAAGAGGCTCGCCACGTGCGCGCCGGCCGGCGCGAGCGAATCGTCGACCGTGCTGGGCACCAGCATCTCGACGACCGGTGCTGAAGCGAATCCATGCCCCTCCGCGTCATGCCACGCGCGATCCATGTAACCAAGCGACGGTCCGAAGATGATGCCGCTCGCGTGGTGCGGCTGCGCTGTCGCCGAGACGTTCGGGAGACAGGCGAAATCGGGCAGCTCCGACAACGCGACGTTGATGCGCAGCGTGCCCGAGCCGCAGCGATAGGCGGCGATCGCCCGGTTGAACTCGGGCACGAGCAACGCCGGATCGACCAGCCGTTGGTACAGGAGCTTCGGATTGACGTTGGCGGCGACCGCGCGTGCGCGCAGTTCGCGCCCGTCGTCGAGCAACACACCGACCGCGCGCCCACGCTCGACCAGCACGCGCGCGACCGGTGCGTCGACCTCGATCGTCACGCCGCGTACGCGTGCTTCCGTCGCCATGAGTTCGGTGATCCTTCCCATCCCGCCGACGGCGTGTCCCCATCGTCCGGGCTTGCCGTTGACTTCACCGAAGCAGTGATGCAGCAGCACGTAGGCGGAACCCGCGGCGTATGGGCTGGCGTAGTTGCCGACAACTGAATCCCAGCCGAGCACCGCCTTCAGAGGCTCGGATTCGAAGGTCGCATCCAGCCAGGCACCGGCGCTCTTGGTGAAGATGTCGATCAGGTCGCGGCGGCCATGCGCAGGCAGCTGACCGAACTGCCAGAGCAGGCGCGCCGCCGCGGCGAAGTCGCGCCATCCCTCGAGTACGAGCGGGCCCGCCACGTTGGGCGGCGCACGCAGGACCCAGCTCTTGAGCTGTTCCGCGAGGCGCTCGAGGCGCGCGTAATACGCCGGCAACCGTTCGGCGTCGTTGCGCGAGAACCGCAGCAGCGCCTCCTGCGTACGCGCGACGTCGCCGCCGAACTTGAGGTAGCGGCCGTCTTCGAGCGGGACGAAGTTCGAAAACGGCCGTTCGACGATACGCAGCCCGCGCTCGACCAGGCGCAAATCGCGGATCACACGCGGGTTGAGCAGGCTGACGGTGTAGCTGGCGGTCGAATTGCGAAAGCCGGGGAAGAACTCCTCGGTCACGGCCGCGCCGCCCACGACGCCGCGTCGCTCGAGGACGTGCACCTTCAAGCCGGCCTCGGCGAGATAGCAGGCGCACGTCAGTCCGTTGTGGCCTGCACCGATGATGAGCACATCGCAGGGCTTGGCGGGCATGGCGCCGCCGATGTTACCTGCGCCATTCGTGCGCGCGCCGGCGCCGCTGAGCGCCGGGACGGAATGGCTATTTGGTGAGGATCAGCTTGCCGAGCCGGGTCACGCGCAGCGAGTACGACTCGCCGTTGTGCGTGATGCGGATCTCGCGCGACGGGCCGAACAGCGTTCGGCTGTCGAATACGCGTTCCCTTTCGCCCACGGGAACCGCCGCAGTCCCCTCCTCGCTTGCCGGCACCGGCGCGCTTCCTTCCTTGGCAGTCATCCTTTTCCCCACCCTGGTTGCACCGCCCGTTTGCGCGCTACAGGTGCCGACACGGCACGCGAGGATTCGCGGGCTGGCCGAAGGGCGGGCGGCAACCGGCACGCGGCATGCCAAAACCCGAAGATGCTGGCTGGCGAGAACATGCGTGCCGCGTCAGGTGATTGGTAGCCGACGCGGTCGAGAATCTTCTGCGCCGACGTCCTTGGCCCGGACGAGGGCGATGCGATTGATCCTGATCCAGGTCTTCCGGGTGAAGCTGCCGTAGAGCGCTTCGTCGGTCTGGTAGTGGCCCGCCGAATGGAGGTTGAGCACCCCTCGGGCCGCGTGCGCGTGCACCTCGCTGCCGATCACGATGCCCACGATCACGAGCACGATCGCGACCCGCAATCCGCAATGCGCGTTCGAGCAGAGCCTCCGCGCGTTCGTCGCTGTCTCGCTGGTTCATCCGGATCCCCCGCGTCGAAGTGCTCGCGGGTGGTTCGCCCGCGCTTCAGGTTCGGCAAAGAATCTATCGCGAACAGATCTCAAATGCAAATAGTTCTCATTTATCGAAAGGAACTGACCCCGCGCGACGTGCACGCAGATGCACTCGAACGCGCAAGAAAACTGCCAAGAAAGGAGCGGAAAGAAGGCTCAGGGGCCTTCCGGAAAGTCGTCGTCCTTCCAGACGCGCGGCACCGCCACGTGCGCCTCGCGCGCCACGGTCGACGCCGCGAACTCGATGCGCCGCGCTTCGTTGAAGCGACCGCTCCAGTAATGATCGTCGAGGCCGTCGATGCGCACCTGGCTGTTGCGGCCGGGCGCGTGCACGAAGCGCCCCCCGCCCACATAGAGCGCCACGTGCGAATTGGGATAGCCGAGGGTGTTGAAGAACAGCAGGTCACCGGCGCGCAGGTCGGCGCGTGTGACCCGGTAGCCGAGACGACTCATCTCCTGCGACCGCCGCGGCAGGTCGAGCGAAACGACGGTCTTGAAGACGTGACGCACCAGCCCGCTGCAGTCGAGCCCACGCGCCGGATCCTCGCCGCCCCAGCGGTAGGGCACACCGAGCAACGCCAGCGCCTGAACGACGATTTCCGAACTGCTGTCCGCCGTCCCCGCGGCCGACGCGGGCGGCGAAGCCGCGGCACACGCGACCATCGCGGCGGCGAAAACCGCCAGACGCGAGAACCCGAGCGCGGCCTGGGTGGTCATGGAAACGAACCCGGAACCGATTCCACCTTTCAAGATAACCGATAAAGGGGCGAATCCCCAGCCGATTCGTCGATTTGGGATGCCTGATTGGGGTAGATTTCCTGGCGTGCCTGTCGCGTGCGCGCTTGCGTACGGACGCGGCTTTCGTGGTGCAGGGTGTCGAGCGTACCTACCGATAGCAAGCCCGCGGCTGCGGCGTCGAAGCCGCGCATCCTCATCGCGGACGACTCGCGCATCGTGCGGACGTCACTGACGCAGCACATCCGCGACCGTTTCGACATCCGCGAGGTCGTCGACGGGGAAGCGGCGTGGCAGGCGATCCTGCTCGACAGCGCAATCCGGGTCGTCATCACCGATCTGGCGATGCCCAAGGTCGACGGCTTCGAACTCATCGGCCGGGTGCGCAGCTCGAAAGTGCAGCGCGTGCGCGAGCTGCCCGTGATCGCGATCACCTCGGCCGACGAGGCGGCGGAACGCGAACGCGCCTCGGCCGCGGGTGCGACCGACTTCCTCGACCGCGGCATCACCAGCGCCGAGCTGACCAAGCGCCTCGAGGTGCTGGTGCGGCTTTCGACCACGCGCGAAGCGCTGCAGGAGACCCAGGCCACGCTCGAGTCGGCGCGCACCGTCGATCCCGAGACCGAGCTGCTCGCACTGCCCTTCTTCGACAAGCAGGTCGAGAAGCTGGTCTCGTACGCGCGGCGCAATCTCTCCGACGTCGCCGTGATCGCGGTCCGGGTCGAGCTGACGTTCAACACGCCGCAGCAGTCCGATGAGGAGATCGACCAGCGCGCCAAGCTGGTCGGGCGTGCGCTTGCGGCTTCGATCCGCCTGGAGGATTTCGGCACGCGCACCGACAAGCTCGAATTCTGCGTCGCTACCCAAAGCAACGGCCTGTCCGGCGTTTTGCGGTTCGCCGCGCGCCTGCGCAAGGTCCTGGAGAACGTCGATGCCGCGGGACCGGGCGTCGAGGTCTGGACCTGCATCGGCGTGGCGACGCTTTCCGAGGAACTGCGCCGCAGCGGCGAGGAACTGCGCAACCTCGCATGCAAGCGCGCGCAGCAGGCCCAGGCAAGTCATACGCGCCGCATCATCCTCGGCGCGGCCGAAGGCGTTGCGGTCAGCGCCTACGAGGGGCGGCCCGACGACGGCTCGATGGACATCAACCTCGCGCTGGCGCTGATCCGTGCGGGGCGTGCGCCGGAGGTCGTGCCCCATCTTCCCCGCCTGCTCGAGCAGATCAGTCCCCTGCTCAAGCTCGTGCGTCAACAACGAGAACTACAGGAATCCGGATCGGAGACAGCAGGCAATGCAAAACTACAAGGAGTTTCACGCTAGGTCGATTGCCGACCGCGCCGGGTTCTGGACCGAACAAGCGCAGCTGATCGACTGGCGCACGCCCCCGCGGCAGGCGCTCGACTACTCCCGCCCGCCGTTCGCCCGCTGGTTCGTGGGCGGCACGACCAACCTCTGCCACAACGCCGTCGACCGTCACCTGCCGCAACGCGCCGACCAGAACGCGCTGATCTACGTGTCGACGGAAACGGGGCAGGAGAAGGCCTACACGTTCAGCCAGTTGTACCGCGAGGTGAATCGCCTGGCGGGCATCCTGCATGCGCTCGGCGTGGAGCGCGGCGATCGTGTGCTCATCTACATGCCGATGATTCCCGAAGCGGTGTTCGCGATGCTCGCTTGCGTGCGCATCGGCGCCATCCATTCGGTGGTGTTCGGCGGTTTTGCTTCCGTGAGTCTCGCGACGCGCATCGATGACGCGCGCCCGAAGGTCGTCGTATCGGCCGATGCCGGTTCGCGCGCGGGCAAGGCCGTCCCCTACAAGCACCTGCTCGACGAGGCGATCGAACTCGCGAAGTTCCCGCCGCAACGCGTGCTGCTCGTCGATCGCGGGCTGGCGGAGATGAACCGCGTCGTCGGCCGCGATACCGACTACGCGCGCGCACGCGCCGAGCACATGAACGCCGAAGTGCCGTGCGTCTGGCTCGAGTCGAGCGAGCCGAGTTATGTTCTCTACACCTCGGGCACGACCGGCAAGCCGAAGGGCGTGCAACGCGACACCGGGGGCTACGCGGTGGCGCTCGCAGCCTCGATGAAGTACATCTTCTGCGGCAACGCCGGCGAGACCTATTTCAGCACGAGCGACGTCGGCTGGGTGGTCGGGCATTCCTACATCGTCTACGGACCGCTCATCGCCGGCATGGCGACCATCCTGTACGAGGGCACGCCGGTCCGTCCGGATGCGGGCATCTGGTGGCACCTGGTCGAGAAATACAAGGTGACGGCGATGTTCTCCGCCCCCACCGCGATCCGCGTGCTCAAGAAGCAGGACCCCGCATACCTGCGCAAATACGATCTTTCGTCTCTGCGCGCGCTGTTCCTCGCGGGCGAGCCGCTGGACGAGCCCACGGCACGGTGGATTGCCGAGGGCCTCGGCCGCCCGGTCGTCGACAACTATTGGCAGACGGAATCCGGCTGGCCGATCCTGGTCGTGCCGCAGGCGTTTCCCGAACTGCGTACGCGCTTTGGCACGCCGGGCCCGGCCTGTTATGGCTACGACATCAAGCTGTTCGACGAGCGCACCGGCGCCGAGGTCGGCAACAACGTCAAGGGCGTGGTCGGCATCGAGGGTCCGCTGCCGCCGGGCTTCATGACCACCGTCTGGGGTGACGACGAGCGCTTCGTCCGGACGTACTGGTCGACCGTGCCGAACCGGCAGGTGTATTCGACCTTCGACTGGGGCATTCGCGAGGACGACGGTTCGTATTTCATCCTCGGCCGCACCGACGACGTGATCAACGTCGCGGGGCATCGCCTCGGGACCCGCGAGATCGAAGAATCGATCTCGTCGCACCCGAACATCGCGGAAGTGGCCGTGGTCGGCATCGCCGATCAGCTCAAGGGGCAGGTCGCGATCGCGTTTGCGGTCGCCAAGGACACGAGCCGGCTTTCGACTGCCGGCGAGCGCCTCGCCGAGGAGGGCGACGTGATGAAGCTGGTCGACACGCAACTCGGGGCAGTCGCCCGCCCGGCGCGCGTGTTCTTCGTCACCGCCCTGCCGAAGACGCGCTCGGGCAAGTTGCTGCGCCGGTCGATCCAGGCGATCTGCGAAGGCCGCGACCCCGGCGACCTGACGACGATCGAAGATCCAGGCGCGCTCGAACAGATCCGTGCTGCCGTCGCCGCCCGCTGAACGGCGTCGATGTACGAAACCCCCACCTACGCCGCGACGGCGTTCCTGTTGCCCCCGACGGCGCTTCTGCTGCTAGCGCTCGCGGCGCTGATCTGGCTGCGCGACCATCCGCGCACCCGTGCCTTGATCGTGGTCGCCTCGCTGGGCGGCCTGCTGGCCCTGAGCCTGCCGGTCGTCGCGTTCGCCCTGATGCGCGCGCTCGAACCCGCGCCGCTCGACGAGGCGGTGCTGAAAAAGGCACAGGCGATCGTGATTCTCGGCGGCGGGCGCAATCGCACCGCACCCGAATGGGGCGGCGTCACGGTCAACGCGATCACCCTCCAGCGCCTGCGCTACGGCGCCAAGCTCGCACGCATAAGCGCGCTTCCGGTGCTGGTGGCCGGTGGCGCGCCAGACGGCAGCGGTGCGGCCGAAGCGGACCTGATGCGCGCGATCCTGCAGGACGAGTTCGGCGTGCGGGTGCGATGGATCGACGACGAAAGCATGACGACGCGCGAAAACGCCCGCTTCAGCGCGCAACTGCTGCTGCCGGCACAGCGGCGCGTCGTGCTCGTCACGGACGGCTGGCACAGCGCGCGCGCGCGCGCCGAATTCGAACAGAACGGCTTCGAGGTGATCCCCGCGCCGACCGGCCTCGTCGGATCGCGCCCATTTTCGCTGTACCAGCTGGTGCCCAACGTGGAAAGCCTGCGCTACACCCACATCGCGCTGCGCGAGTGGTTCAGTGCGATCTGGTACCGCCTGACCACCTGACCGGACCGCTGCCGTCACGAGGAGCAACGACATGAACACCAAAAAACAGCTGAGCCACGAGGATGTGCTGAAGATCGCCGCCGGCGCCGAAGCCGAGGCGCGTGCCAACCGCTGGGCGGTCGCGATCTCGATCGTCGATGACGGCGGCCACCCGCTGTGGCTGGTCCGGCTGGACGGTGCGTCACCCATTTCCGCATACATCGCGCCGGAGAAGGCGCGCACGGCCGCCATGGGGCGGCGTGAGTCGCGCGCTTACGAAGAGATGATCAACCAGGGGCGCACGGCGTTTCTCTCCGCGCCGATGCTGGAGGCGATGCTCGAGGGGGGCGTGCCGATCCTGGTCGACGGCCAGGTCGTCGGCGCGGTGGGCGTATCGGGCGTGAAGTCGAGCGAAGACGCGCAGATCGCGCGCGCCGGCATCGCGGCCCTGGGAGCGTGATGGCGCCTGCTCCCTATACTGCGCCCCGGTCGATGACCGGATGAGCGATCGATGAGGCGTGGCGCGGCGTGAAGGAACTGGACCGGATCGACCGGCAGATCCTCGAGATCCTGCAGCGCGACGGGCGCCTCACCAACCAGGCGCTGTCGGAGCGTGTCGCGCTCAGCCCGCGCGCCTGCCTCGAACGCGTGCGGCGCCTCGAGAAATCCGGCGTGATCGGCGGCTACATGGCGCTGATCGAGCCGCGCAAGCTCGGCGGGCTGCTGACGATCGTGGTCGAAGTGTCCTTGCGCGACCAGAGCCAGGCGACCCACGCGCGCTTCGAACAACGCATGCGCGCCAGCACCGAAGTGATCGAGTGTTTCCTCGTGTCGGGGCAATGCGACTACGTGCTGCGGCTCGCGTGCACCAGCCTCGATCATTACCGCGAGCTCACCAACGCGTGGACCGATGACCCGACCCTGGGCATCGAACGAATCATCTCCAAGCCGGAACTGCAGACGGTCAAGGCGTTTCGCGGCTATCCGCTGCCCTAGCAGTGACCCAGGCAACTCATTCCGAGCCGACGATAGGAATCCTCTCCGTCGCGATGGGTCGAGATCCGACGTCGCGTTCGCTGCGGGATCGCGAGTCGCAACTTTCCCAATCCGATTTGGTCGTGACAGTTCGCTCCTAGAACACGACGCCCGCCACGAGAACGACGTTCGCGTACGGCGTGAACTCGCCCGTCCTCACGACGGCGCGCGCCTGCCGCGTCAGCGCCTTCAGTTCCGCGTGCGAAATCTCTTCCGCCGTAACGCCGGGAAACGCCGCCGCGATGTGCTCGTGCATGCCCGGCGACCGCGCGCGCAGTTCGCGCGCCACGATGATTCGTTCGACCTGCATCTCGCTCAGCACGGCGGCGAGGACCTGGGGGAACGACGGCACGCCGCGCGTGACGGCGAGATCGATGCACGGCGTGCCTTCCGGCACCGGCAGCCCGGCATCTGCGATCACGAGCGTGTCGCCGTGGCCAAGGCGGGCGATCATGCGCGACAGCTCGGCGTGCAACAGTGTTGTCTTCTTCATGTGCTCCTCGCCGGCAGATCGCGCCGCCGCGGCATCGCAGCCTGCGCGCCGTGGCGCTCGACGCTGAACGCGGCCGCGCGTTGTGCGAAGTCGACCGCCTTGTGCAGGTCGTCGCCGGCCGCCCACGCCGCAGCCAGCGCACCGACGAACGCATCGCCGGCACCGGTCGTATCGACCGCGCGCGCCGGATGCGCGGGCTGCTGGGCGCAGCCGCGTTCGTCCGCCAGCGGCACGCCGCCCGCCCCCAGCGTCACGATCACCGTGCGCGCGCCACGCCGGCGCAAGGCGAGCGCGGAGCAGGCGGCGCTTGCCGAGTTGCCGCCGATCGCCGCCAGTGCCGCCGCCTCGCCCTCGTCGGGAACGAGCAGGTCCACGATCGAGAGCAGGCTGTCGGGCAGCGGCTGCGCGGGGGCGGGATTGAGCACCGGTACGCGCGCGGCGGCCGCGAATTCGACCGCACGCTGCACGACCGGGAGCGGCGTCTCCAGCTGGCAGACCAGCATCGCGCTCGCCCCGATGCGCTCGCGCGCGTCGTCGACATCGCGCACCGACAGCCCGTGGCTGGCACCGGGTGCGAGCGCGATGCTCTTTTCGCCGGCGTCGGCGACCGAGATGATCGCCGCCCCGGTCGCGGTGCCTTCGACACGACGCAGCCGGTCGACGCCGATGCCCTTCGCGCGCAGTGCCGCAAGGGCCTGGTCGCCGAACGCGTCGGTGCCGACGCAGCCGATGAACTCGACCGCGGCCCCGAGGCGCGCCGCCGCCACGGCCTGGTTCGCGCCCTCGCCGCCTGGAACGCAGCGAAAGTCCCGCCCGATGACGGTCCCGCCCGGGTGTGGCAGGCGTGCGCAGCGGACCGCGAGATCCATGTTGACGCTGCCAGCGACGACGACCGGTCGAGTGGTCATGCCGCGAGCGTCGGGCCGGAGCCGCGTCGCGTCAAGAGCCGCGTCAGTGGGTGTCCTCGCGGGCTAGACTCGCCCGCATCCAGGCTCGCCGGTCGACTCGCAGCCACGCAATGCAAGCGCGCCCGCGCAAGGCGCTTCGTCCAGCGCTGCTCACGACGGCAGGCGTCGCGGCCGCGCTGCTGATCATCCTGCTCGTCGCCCCGCTGCTGGTCGACCTTCCGGCGGTACGGGCGCAACTTCATCAGAAGCTCTCGCAGGCGGTGAACGGGCAGATCGCCTGGGATTCGCTGCAACTCCAGTGGCTGCCGTCGCCACGCGGCGTCCTGCACGGCGTGCGGGTGGAGCTTCCCGGCCGTCTCAAGGTCACGATCGAACGGGTAGACGCTGGATTGCGCCTGACGCCGCTCGCGCTCGGGCGCGCGGAGATCAGTTCGATCACGATCGTGCGCCCGGTCGTCGAGCTCGATATCGCCGCGTCCGCGGCCGGGCCCCCGAGTGACGGCGGTGGCTTCCTCGCCACGTATCGCGACGCGATTGGCGCAGCGGCTCAGGGCATCCGCAAGTTCGCACCCGCGAGCACGCTGGCGACCGAAGCGGCGCGAGTCATCGTGCGCATGCCGGATCTCCCCCCCGTCGATCTCGACAATCTTTCCCTGCGCGCGCACAGCACCGAACGAGGGATCGAACTCGATGCCACGAGCGCGAGCAGTCTCTGGCGCGAGCTCCGCTTCGCCGGCCGCGTCGATTTCGCGGATTTGTCGAGCCAGGTGAAGCTTGAAGCGCTCGAAGTCAGGGCGCAGCCCTGGCTTGCCAGGTTCGACGCAGGCCATGCGTTCGGGGTCGAAGTGGCGACGGCAGATCTGAACGCGCAGGCGCAGACCGATGGCCGGACCTCGGTCGAATGCGACCTCGATCTGGCGGCGCCGTCGATTCGGGTGAGTCGCAATCAGCGCTCGTTGGACGTGTCCGGAGTCAGGGTCGCAGGAAAGGTCGTCGCGCGCGCGCAGGGAACGCGGATCGACGTGACGGAGTTTCAGCTCGGCAGGCTCGTTCCCGCTGCCACGGGCACGCTCGGCATCGGCGGCGACGGACGGCACCCCGATGTGTCGATCGATGCGTCGCGCCTCGACCTTACCGCGTTGCGTGACGCCGCCGTGTCCATGGCCGGGGACGTCGCCGTGGTCGCCGAATACGCGCCGCGCATTCGAGGTGGCCAGATCCCAGCGCTGAAGGTCGCGGCAACAGCGGACACCTGGACCGAACTGTTCGACCCGCCGAACCTCCACGCTGCCTTTTCCATCGAGCGCGCCGCCATGCTCGTCCCCTTCATCGAAGAGGAGGCAGGCGATGTATCCGGCCGCGCCGAGTTCGCCGACAGCGTGTTCCGCTTCACCGGCGTCGGCGCGCAGTTCGGCGAGAGCCGCCTGCGCGGCGGCTCGGCAAGTTACGCGCTGCGCGATCGATCGATAGACATCGATTCGCAATTCGATGTCGAGTCGGCACAGGGCCTGTCTTTCATGCGCAAGATCCTGTCGAGGACCCATCACGACCAGCTCGACTTCATCGCGTCCGCGTCCGGCCGCTTGCGCGGGCGCGCACGATTGGTGAAGACCGCGCATGCCGATTGGAAAACCGCGGTCGAGATCGCGCCGTCGGATGCGGCGATCCAGTTCAAGGCGCTGTCGCGGCCGGTCATGCTGCGGGCCGCGCGCCTGACTGCATCGCCACGGCTAATCGCGGTGTCGGGACTGCGCGCGGCGCTCGGCAGCTCGACGGTGGAGGACGCCGCGGCGCAGATCGCGCTCGATGCGCAACCCACCCTGACGGCCGCGACGGGCCAGGCGACCTTCGTGCTGGACGAGCTGTTCCCGTCGCTCCACTCGTTGCCCCAACTCGCCGATGCCTTGCGCGATTTCACGGCGATCACGGGCACGGCCCACGTGACGCTGGCTCGTCTGACCGGTCCGCTCAAGCATCCGCGCGAGTGGCAATACGACCTCACCGCGCAACCGAGGCAGCTCCGCTTGGCGCACAAGCAACTGCCCGACCCGATCCTCGTGACGGGCGGCTCGGTCAGGATCGATCCGGCCACGATGACCGTCGAGCGCGTCGCGGTCGCGCTGCTCGATGCCCAAGCCACGGTATCGGGCAGCGTCGGCGACTATCGCGCCGGGCCAGTGCGAATCGACGGTGTCGTCGCCGATGGCACCGTAGGTCCGAACGCGACGCAGTGGGGCTGGGACCGAGCAGGTGCATTGCCAAGGCTGCGGCCCGCGACGCCGTTGCGCTTCACCGTCGCGCGTGCGCGTTGGGACCCGGATCGCAACCTCGACCTGCAAGGCGCCGTGCAGTTCAGCGGCGGGCAGGACGCCGCCGTCGATCTCGCCTGGAGCCCGCACACCCTCGACGTGCGCCGCCTCGCCGTCAAGGATGCACTGAGCAACGCCACCGTCGGGCTGGCGGCAAGCAATCGCGTGCTGCAGATGCAGTTCGCCGGCAACCTCGACGGCCGCACCGTCGCTGCCTTGTTCGAACAGCATGGCGAGCAGGCGGGCGCGCTCGAAGGCGACCTGCAGATCATGCTCGACCTCGATGCGCCGAAGCGCACGACTGCACGCGGGCATTTGTCGGGCCGCTCGATCGACCTGAGCCGCCTGCTGGCGTGGCCGCTGCGCATCGATCGCTTCGTCGTCGAAACCGACGAACGGGCCATGCACATCCGCGAAGCGGCCGTGCAGTGGGCGCAGCTGACGGCAACGATGCGCGGCGAAATCACGCAAAGCGATCATGGCCCCGTCGTCACCGGCCAGATCGCGCTGCCCGGCATCGTCCTCGACGAGTTGCTGGAGAAGGAGCGCCCGGCCTCCGGCTCGCAACCCGCATCCGCGATGCCGACGCCGGAAGCAGGCGACGAGGAAGGTTTCCTGCCGCGCCTGTGGCCGCTGCCGCTCACCGGCCGGATCGAGCTGCGCATGCCCTTCCTCCAGTACCAGGACTATCGCGTGGCACCGGTCGCCTCGACCGTCACGCTCGCGCCGCAACGCGCGCAGATCGAACTCGACGAGGCGCAGGTATGCGGCATCGCTTTTCCGCTCACCGCCGCCTTGACGCCGCAGGCGCTGACGATTGCCGCGCAACTTCGCGCGCACGAGCAGCCGCTCGCGGAGGTCGTGCGCTGCCTGACCAGGCAGGAAGTGCAGATGACCGGGCGGTTCGATCTGCGCGCCGACCTGAGCACGCATGGAACGCGCGATGAACTCGTGCGCAACCTCTCCGGCAAGATCGACGCGCAGGCGCGCGATGGCAGCACCTACAAGTTCAAGCTGCTCGGCAACATCCTTTCATTCAAGCCCGTCACCGACCTCTTCGCGCGCGACAGGGCGCAGCTCCAGAAAGAAGGCCTTGCGTATCGGCGGCTGAACGTGACCGGGCGCTTCGAAGCCGGCAAGTTCCACGTCGACGAGGGCGCCTTCGACAGCGACGCGATCGGCCTTGCCGCCACGGGCGCCATCGACCTGGTCACGCACGAAGCGGCGCTCACCGTGCTGGTCGCCCCGTTCCACCAGGTCAACCGCGTCGTGGGCAACGTTCCGATCGTGGGCTATATCCTGGGCGGCGACCTGATCAGCATCGCCGTCGGCATTCACGGCGACATTCGCGACCCGACCGTCACGCCGCTCGGCCCGCAGGCTGTGACCAGCCAGTTGACCGGGATCTTCGAGCGCACGTTGAAAGTCCCCTTCAAGCTCTTCGAGCCGAAGAAATCCAGCCAGCAGGAGAACGAGCCCGCGGCACAGCCGTGATAAGCGACGCGTTCGCCAGCCTGTCTTGACACTCACCGACCGCAGGCCGATCCTGCGCTGACCTTGGCCCGGGAGCTCGCTCAATGCGCCGAAACGTCTTTGCGGTGGTGCTGTGCACGACGATTGCGTGCGGCATCGTGCACGCGGCATCCAAGGCACCGGTGGGCGCCGAACACGGGATGGTGGTCTCGGCCCAGCATCTTGCGACCAACGTCGGCGTCGAGGTGCTGCGCAAGGGCGGCAACGCGGTCGATGCCGCGGTCGCGGTGGGATACGCGCTAGCCGTGGTCTATCCCGCCGCGGGCAATCTCGGCGGCGGTGGATTCATGACGATCCAGCTTGCCGACGGACGCAGGACATTCCTCGACTTCCGCGAAAAGGCGCCGCTTGCCGCCACCGCGAACATGTACCTGGACGCGAACGGCAACGTGATCAAGAACCTGAGCCTGAAGGGTCACCTCGCGGTCGGCGTGCCGGGCTCCGTTGCGGGCCTCGAGTACGCGCGCGAGAAGTACGGCACCAGGTCGCGCGGCGAACTGATCGCGCCGGCAATCGGGTTTGCCGAGCGCGGCTTCGTCCTCGACCAGGGCGACGTCGACCTGCTTGCCACCGCGACCGAGGATTTCCGCGACGACCCGCCCTCGGCGGCGATCTTCCTGAACAAAGGCGCGCCCTTCAAGGCCGGCGACCGGCTCGTGCAGCGCGATCTCGCGGCAACCCTGCGCCAGATCGCGCAGCACGGGCTCGACGGGTTCTACAAGGGTCCGGTCGCGACGGCCATCGCCGCGGCGAGCGCCGCCGGCAAGGGAATCATCACGAAGGAGGACCTCGCGCAATACAACGTGCGCGAATTCACGCCGGTCGAGTGCGACTATCGCGGCTTCCACGTCGTCTCGGCGCCGCCGCCGAGTTCCGGCGGCGTGATCGTGTGCGAGATCCTGAACATCCTGGAGGGCTATCCCCTGAAGGAGCTCGGCTTCCGCTCGGCGCAGGCGGTGCACTACCAGATCGAGGCGATGCGGCACGCGTACGTCGATCGCAACAGTTACCTGGGCGATCCGGAGTTCGTCAACAACCCGCTCGCGCGGCTGCTCGACAAGCACTACGCGGAGCAGATCCGCGCGGTGATCGATCCGGCAAAAGCCGGCGTCTCGGCCGAGTTGAAGCCCGGCGTGCCGCCGCACGAGGGCATCAACACGACCCACTACTCGATCGTCGACACGTACGGCAATGCCGTCGCCGTCACGTACACGCTGAACGAGTGGTTCGGCGCCCGCGTGACCGCGGCCAGGACCGGTGTGCTCCTGAACGACGAGATGGACGATTTCACGATCAAGCTCGGCGTCCCCAACCTCTTCGGCCTCGTGCAGGGCCAGGCGAACGCCATTGCTCCGCGCAAACGGCCGCTGAGTTCGATGAGCCCGACCATCGTGTCGCGTGACGGCAAGCCGGTGCTGGTCGTCGGCACGCCAGGCGGCAGCCGGATCATCACCGGGGTCGTGCTCGCGATCGTCAACGTGATCGACTACGGCATGACGATCCAGGAAGCGGTCGATGCCCCGCGCTTTCACCAGCAGTGGCTGCCTGAGACCACCGGGCTCGAGAACTTCGCGCTCAGCCCCGACACGCAAAAGATCCTCAAGGACATGGGGCACAAGTTCAGCACCATCCTGCCGCCCGGCCACCTTGCCGCGATCCTCGTGGGTGCACCCGCGCTCGGTGCGAAGCCGCGCGGGAACAACCGCTACTACGGTGCGAACGACCCGAGGCGCGACACCGGCCTCGCGCAGGGATATTGATTCGGGGGCGGCGACCGGCCGCAAACGCGGTGCCGCACGCACCGCTCGCGTCAATGCGTGTGGGCGCGTATCCAGGCGAGCTTGGCCGCGTAAAGGTCGCGGTCGCGGCGCGTTGTGCTGTTCTCCAGCGCCAATTCGAGGTGCTTGCGCGCCCGCTCGTTGTCACCGAGGCGGAAATCCGCCACCGCGAGCCAGAAGTGGAACTCGTGATAGTAGGGATCGCGACTGACTTCCTTCGCGAAAAGATCGCGGGCCGCTTTGAAATCGCCTCGCGCCATGGCCTGCTGGCCCAGGTTGAAGAAAAAGAATGGCGGGTCGGGCTCGAACCGTGCCAACTCGCGGTGCAGCGCATCGGCTTCCGCGCCGCGACGCTGCTCGAGCAGCAATTGCGTCAGGTTTGACAGCGCGGCCGTGCTCGCTTGGTGGCGTTCCAGCACGTAGCGGAACGCTCGCTCGGCCTGCGGCAGGTCATTGTGTCGGTGATAGATGACACCGAGCGTGTTGTAGGCCTTGTCGAACCCCGGGTCGGCATGAATGGCTCCGCGTACCCACCAGTACGCGTCGTCCAGCCGCCCATCGACCAGAGATTCCGTCGCGCGGTTGTTCATGTACATCGCGACCACCGTCGGTTCGCCGATCGGTCGGGTGCGCAGGCCGCGCAAATCCTCAGGCGGCAGGAAATCGACGATCACCTGCTGCTCGTACCGGCTCGCTCCGATGTCGTTCACGCTGCTGCCGAGCATCAGGTTCACGTGCCCGTTGCGGACGTACAGGTCGCCGCTGCGACTCCAGAATGCTTCGTCGAGCGCCGCCTGGTACCGGACCCTTATCCCGAGTTCCTTGGCGAAAGCCGCCGTCATGACTGCCAGCGAAAGACAATTCCCAGCCTCTGCAGCAAAGGCTTGCGACGCGGTACGCGTGACTGCCGCGTCGTACTCGACTCTCAGGTGCCCCCTGCTATATAGCGCCTCGAAAAGCCCGCGCGGCCGGCCGCTCATGCGCAGCTTGGCGGCGATTTCCGTATTTGCAAATCGCCGCATCTCATCGCTCAAAGCGAACAAATCGTCCGCGCTGACCCGGCCGACGGGTGCGGCGAACAACTCGTCCCGGAGCAAGTAGTCAGGGACTTCGACCGGCGGCGCCGCGCAAGCTGCGAGGAGCATGCACGGGAGCCAGCTGGCGGCTCTTCTAATCGAGAGCGAGCAGATCATTGGCGTCTCGTGCCCTGGGCAGCCTCTTGGGCTGTGTGCCCTTCAAGCCTACTCCGGGACGGCATGCGCAGCCACCGCCAGGACCTGAAATCAGGTCGAGCCATGGGCCGACCGGATCCCGGGATCGGCGAATTTCAGACCTTCGGCCCGCACCACAACCGGGGTCGGGCGTATGTTTGCGCATACCTTCGACCCCGTAACCCGGCACATGCCCTACGAAACCATCGACTACACCCTCTCCGGCAACATCCTCACGCTCACGCTGAACCGTCCGGACCGGCTCAACGCGTTCACCTCGACCATGATGTCCGAATTGATCGACGCCTTCGACCGCGCCGACGCGGACGACGACGTGCGCGCGATCATCGTGACCGGCGCCGGGCGCGCCTTCTGCGCGGGCGCGGATCTCTCGGGCGGCGCGAAGACGTTCGATTACGCGCAGCGACCCGAGCGCGCCGCGCAAGCGGGTTCACCGATGAAGGCGGACGGCACCATCGACTGGAGTCATCCGGCGGTGCGCGACGGAGGCGGACGCCTCACGCTGCGCATCTTCGAGTGCCTGAAGCCCGTGCTCGCCGCGGTCAACGGGCCGGCGGTCGGAATCGGCGCGACCATGCAGCTGGCGATGGACGTTCGCCTGGCGTCGGAGGACGCGCGCTTCGGCTTCGTGTTCTCCCGCCGCGGCATCACCCCCGAGGCGTGCTCGAGCTGGTTCCTGCCGCGCATCGTCGGCATCGCGCAGGCGCTGGAGTGGACATTCACGGGACGGGTCTTTGCCGCGCAGGAGGCACTCGCGGGCGGGCTGGTGCGAAGCCTGCACAAGCCGGAAGAGCTGCTGCCGGCTGCACGCGCTCTCGCGTGCGAGATTGCCGAGAACGCAGCGCCGGTGTCAGTCGCGCTCACGCGCCAGATGTACTGGCGCATGCTCGGCGCCGAGCATCCGATGGTGGCGCACAACATCGACAGCCGCTCGATTTACGCCCGCGGCGCGGCCGCCGATGCGAGGGAAGGCATCAACGCATTCCTCGAGAAACGGCCCGCCCGCTTCACCAATCGTGTTTCGCAGGACATGCCGCCGTTTTTCCCGTGGTGGCGCACGCGCTCATACGAGTGACGCGGTGAGTGCGCTCTAGCTTCCGCGCAGTTCGTCGGGCAGCACGTCGTTGAGCACGACGTCGAACAGCTTGATGCGCGCGGCGTAGTAGCGATCGAGTCGCCAGTCCTTCAACAACTCGATCGCGAGCTGGAACTCGTCGTAGTCGAGTTGGTAGAGATCGGCGAGCGGAAAGGGACGCTCTTCGGCCAGCGCCGCGGCGAGCCGTGCCAGGATCTTCGCCGAGTCGCTCGCAGGATCCTTCTCCAGATATTTGCGAATCTCCTTGATCGCGTTCACCCGCTGCCTCCGATCGCCCGCGTGTTGTTTGTCGTCGACGACCGATCTTGCCACGCCGGTGCTGGGGCTCGTTGATATGTGACATGTCACATTGAGTTAGGACCGGTTGCCGGCGCGATTGCGTGTGAGTTGTCCACAACATCTGTGGATAAACGAGATTTGCTTCGGCGCGGAGTGGCTTTGTGCGGGTCTGGCGGTTCCGTGCCGGTTTCTGCAGCAATTCGTCCGCGCAACCGGGCTCAGACGCGTCGCGCCGGCATGCGTGTCAGCACCGCTTCTTCACAACAAGCGGCGGGCGACGTTCTTCCTCGCTGCACACCCCGCAATGACAGGGACCGTGCGCAGCGCGATGACACCGGGCGGCGCTCCCCGGATGCCGGCGCAGTGAGGCGGATCACATGCTGCGCCGGTACTGGCCGCCGACCTCGAACAGCGCGTCGGTGATCCGGCCGAGCGAACACACGCGCACGGCATCCATCAGCACCTCGAACACGTTGTCGTTCTCGATCACGGCCTGCTGCAGCCGGCGCAGCATCGCCGGCGCCGCATCGGCGTGCCGGGCGTGAAATGCGGCCAGGCGCTCGAGCTGGCCCTGCTTTTCCGCTTCGGTCGAGCGCGCCAGCTCGATGTGTTCGGGCACCGGATCGCCGTTCGGGTTGCGGAAGGCGTTGACACCGATGATGGGATATTCGCCGGTGTGCTTAAGGTGCTCGTAGTGCAGCGATTCCTCCTGGATCTTGCCGCGCTGGTAGCCGAGTTCCATCGCGCCGAGCACGCCGCCGCGCTCGCTGATTGCCTCGAACTCCTTGAGCACCGCTTCCTCCACCAGTTCCGTGAGCTCCTCGACGATGAAGCTGCCCTGGTTCGGGTTCTCGTTCTTCGCCAGGCCCCATTCGCGGTTGATCACCAGCTGGATCGCCATCGCCCGCCGCACCGATTCCTCCGTCGGCGTCGTGATCGCCTCGTCGTAGGCGTTGGTGTGCAGGCTGTTGGCGTTGTCGTAGGTGGCGATCAACGCCTGCAACGTGGTGCGGATGTCGTTGAAGGCAATCTCCTGCGCGTGCAGGCTGCGCCCGCTGGTCTGGCAGTGGTACTTGAGCTTCTGGCTGCGCTCGTTGGCCCCGTAGCGGTCGCGCATCGCCACCGCCCAGATGCGACGCGCCACGCGCCCGAGCACGCTGTATTCGGGGTCCATGCCGTTGCTGAAGAAGAAGCTTAGGTTCGGCGCGAACTCGTCGATGTGCATGCCGCGCGCCAGGTACGCTTCGACGAAGGTGAAGCCGTTCGAGAGCGTGAACGCCAGCTGGCTGATCGGATTGGCCCCCGCTTCGGCGATGTGATAGCCGCTGATGCTGACCGAGTAGAAGTTGCGCACGTTGTGGTGCACGAAGTACGCCTGGATGTCGCCCATCACCTTGAGCGAGAACTCGGTCGAGAAGATGCAGGTGTTCTGGCCCTGGTCCTCCTTCAGGATGTCGGCCTGCACCGTGCCGCGCACGTTCTCGAGCACCCAGGCGCGAATCTTCTGTGCCTCGTCGTCGGTGGGCTCGCGCCCGTTGTCGGCGCGGAACTTCTGCAACTGCTGGTCGATGGCGGTGTTCATGAACATCGCCAGCAGGGTGGGCGCCGGACCATTGATGGTCATCGACACACTCGTATCCGGCGCCGTCAGGTCGAACCCCGCATAAAGCACCTTCATGTCCTCGAGCGTGGCGATCGACACGCCCGAGTTGCCGACCTTGCCGTAGATGTCGGGCCGCGGATCGGGATCGTTGCCGTACAGCGTCACCGAGTCGAAGGCCGTCGACAGCCGCTTGGCGGGCATGCCGGCCGACAGCAGCTTGAAGCGCCGGTTGGTGCGAAACGCATCGCCTTCGCCGGCGAACATCCGGGTCGGATCCTCGTTCTCGCGCTTGAAGGCGAACACGCCCGCCGTGTACGGGAACGACCCGGGCACGTTTTCCAGCAGCAGCCACTTGAGCAGCTCGCCGTGATCCTCGTACTGCGGCAACGCGACCTTGCGGATCTTGCTGCCCGACAGCGACGTGTGGACGAGCCGCGTGCGCACTTCCTTGTCGCGGATGCGCACCACGTACTCGTCGCCCGCGTAGGCCTGCTGCATCTGCGGCCACATCTCGAGCAGCTTCTTGCTGCGCGCATCGAGCCGTGCATCCCGTTCAGCGGCCAGGGCCAGAATCCCCTCCACCCCCTGCGGGGGAGGGTCGGGCTGGTGGCGCGTCGCCCGCAGCATTTCGTGCGTCGCCAGCAGCTGCTGCCGCTCGCGCGCCACCCGCGCCTGCGCGCGCGCCCGCTTTTTGTACGCGCGCACCGTCTCGGCGATGTCGGCCAGGTACCGCACCCGCGCCGGCGGCACGATCGGCGTCTGGTTGGTCGAATGCCGCGTGGCCACCTGGGGCAGTGTGCCCGGTCCGGTCTGCAAGCCGCGCTCCGCGAGCTTCGGCAGCAGCGCCTGGTACAGGGCCGTCACGCCGTCGTCGTTGAAGCGCGCCGCCATCGTGCCGAATACCGGCATTTCGTCTGGGCGCTTGCCGAACGCCTGCCGGTTGCGCTGCACCTGCTTCGCCACGTCGCGCAGCGCGTCGGCCGCCCCTTTGCGGTCGAACTTGTTGATCGCGACGAAGTCGGCGAAATCGAGCATGTCGATCTTCTCCAGCTGGCTCGCCGCCCCGTACTCCGGCGTCATGACGTACAGCGTCACGTCGGCGTGCGGCACGATCGCCGCGTCGCCCTGCCCGATGCCCGAGGTCTCCACCACGATCAGGTCGAACCCCGCCACCTTGCAGGCGGCGATCACGTCGGGCAGCGCCGCCGAGATCTCGCTGCCCGCCTCGCGCGTTGCGAGCGAGCGCATGTACACGCGCGGGCCGCTGCGCCACGGGTTGATCGCATTCATGCGGATGCGGTCGCCGAGCAGCGCACCGCCGCTCTTGCGCCGCGACGGGTCGATGCTGACCACCGCGATGCGCCGCGCGTCGCCCTGGTCGAGCCGCAGGCGGCGGACCAGCTCGTCGGTGAGCGAGCTCTTGCCCGCGCCGCCGGTGCCGGTGATGCCGAGCACGGGCACCTGGGTCGATTTCGCCCGCGCGCGCAGCGTGTCGAGAAGCGGTGCGTCGATCCGGCCGCTTTCGAGCGCGCTGATGAGCTGAGCCAGGTTGCGCCATGCGTCGGCGCCGTGGCCTTCGATCGCCGCGAGGCTCTTCGGCGCGTGCACCGAAAGGTCGACGTCGCAGCGCATGACCATCTCGCCGATCATGCCCTTCAGGCCCATCTTCTGCCCGTCTTCCGGGCTGTAGATGCGGCTCACGCCGTACGACTGCAGCTCGCGGATCTCCGCCGGCACGATCACGCCGCCGCCGCCGCCGAAGACCTGGATGTGCCCGCCGCCGCGCTGGCGCAGCAGGTCGACGGCGTACTTGAAGTACTCGACGTGCCCGCCCTGGTACGAGCTGATCGCCATGCCCTGCACGTCTTCCTGCAGCGCCGCGGTGACGATCTCCTCGACCGAGCGGTTGTGCCCGAGATGGATCACCTCGGCCCCCATGCCGATCAGGAGCCGTCGCATGATGTTGATCGCGGCGTCGTGCCCGTCGAACAGCGCCGCCGCGGTGACGAAACGCACCTTGTTCGTCGCGCGATACTCGGCGAGGGCCTTGAACTCGGCGGAAAGATCGGTCACGGCAGTTCTCCTTCAGCGCACTGGAGTCCCGGGTTGGCGCGTGCCCGCGTCGGCGGCGAACTCCTCTTCGAAGAATTCCCATTCGCCGCGCCGGTCCGCCGCGCGGCGTCGCGCTTCGGTGGCACGCAATTCGACGCGCCGGATCTTTCCCGAGATCGTCTTCGGCAGGTCGGCGAATTCCAGCCGCCGCACGCGCTTGTACGGCGCGAGCCGGGTGCGCAGGAACGCGAAGATATCGGCGGCCAGTTCCCTTGAAGGGCTGAACCCCTGGCGCAGTACCACGAACACCTTGGGCACGGCGAGCCGGAGCGGATCGGGGCTGGGCACCACCGCCGCTTCGGCGATCGCCTCGTGCTCGATCGCGACCGATTCCAGCTCGAAGGGCGAGATCCGGTAGTCCGACGCTTTGAAGACATCGTCGGCGCGGCCAACGTAGCTGATATAGCCCTCGGTGTCCCGCGTGGCCACGTCGCCGGTGTGATACACGCCGCCGCGCGTGACTTCGGCATTCTTGGAGGCATCGCCGAAGTAGCCGTCCATCAAGCCGACCGGGCGCGGCTCGAGCTGCAGCGAAATCTCGCCTTCGTCGGCCGGCTTGCCGTCGGCATCGACCAGCACCACGCGGTAGCCCGGCAATGGGCGGCCCATCGATCCGGGCTTCACGACCTGCCCCGGCGTGTTGCCGATCTGCGCCGTCGTTTCGGTCTGGCCGAAGCCATCCCGGACCGTCAGGCCCCAGGCCGCGCGGATCTGCTCGATGACTTCAGGGTTCAACGGCTCGCCGGCGCCGATCAGCTCGCGGATGCAAAGCCGTTCGCGATGCGCCGCAAGGTCCTCCTGGATCAGCATGCGCCAGACCGTGGGCGGCGCGCACAGCGTCGTCACGCGGCACCGCTCGAGCACCGCCAGCATTCCCTTGGCGTTGAAACGCGCCGTGTTGTAGATGAACACACACGCGCCGGCGTTCCACGGCGCGAAGAAGCAGCTCCACGCATGTTTGGCCCAGCCCGGTGACGAGATATTCAGGTGGATATCGCCGGGCTGGAGCCCGATCCAGTACATCGTCGACAGGTGGCCAACCGGATAACTCTGGTGCGTGTGCAGGACGAGCTTCGGCCTGGAAGTCGTGCCCGAGGTGAAATAGAGCAACAGCGGGTCGGTCGCGGCGGTCGCCCCATCCGGCGTGAAATCCGCCGGCGCCGTCGTCGAGGCGGCGAAGTCCAGCCAGCCGGGCGCCTTGGCGCCGACGCCGATGCGCGTGTACGAACCGGAGAGCTCGGCGAATTTTTCGCGGTTCGCCATGCCGACGATGACGTGCCTGACCTCACCCCGGCTCATCCGGTCGCGCAGGTCGTCGGGCGTCAGCAGGCTGGAGCACGGAATCACCACGGCCCCGAGCTTGATCGCCGCGAGCATCGCCTCCCAGAGCGCCACCTCGTTGCCCAGCATCAGCAGCACCCGATCGCCACGCCGCACGCCCAGCGCGCGCAGCCAGTTGGCGACCTGGTTCGAGCGTTCGCGCAACTGCGCGAAGGTGACCTTGCGCTCCTCGCCCGCCTCTTCGACGATCCACAGGGCCGGCCGATCGTTGCCGGCTGCCATGCGGTCGAAGTGATCGAGCGCCCAGTTGAAGCCGGTGAGCCGGGGCCAGGCGAAGTCGCGATACGCGGTGGCGTAGTCGGTGCGATGCGCGAGCAGGAAGTCGCGTGCTTGAAGGAATGCGTCGCCGGCGGCCATGCTGCCTCCTCGATCCGGGCTTCGATCCCACCGACTGTAGGCGGCGCCGACCGGTTAGGCGATAGCCAAAGGCACCGATCCGCGCGGCGTTTTTTGCCACCCGCCCGCCAGCCCGGGCGCCGCCGGGCCGAGGCAGGTCAGTAGACTCCCGGCGCCGTCGACCGCACCATGGAGAAGGACACCGTCTCGATCTACTTTGTCGAAGCCGCCGTCGCGCGGCTGTCCGGGCCGGCGCGGGAGCGTGTCCTCCGGGCCGCGGGCCTGCCCGCGGAGCTGCTCTCGGTCCCCAACGCGCGCGTCACGGCCGAGTCGTTCGCCACCGTGTGGCTGGGCGTGGCGCGCGAACTGGACGACGAGTTCTTCGGACTCGACTCGCGCCGGATGAAGGTCGGCAGCTTTGCAATGTTGTGTCACGCGGTGCTGCCCGCGACCGACCTCGACCGGGCGGTCAGGCGGATGCTGCGCGGCTTCGCGCTGTTCCTGGACGACATCAGCGGCGAATTGGTCGTGGAAGACCGGCAGGCGGTGATCCGGCTGGCCAACCGGATCGATCCGCCGTCATCGCGGCGCTTCGCCGACGAGACGTTCCTGGTGATGGTGCATGGCCTGATGTGCTGGCTCGCCGGCAAGCGCATCGCACTCGAGCGCGCAGAGTTCGCGCATCCGCGGCCCGCGCACGTGCAGGAATACACCGTGATGTATTCGGAGCACCTGCGCTTCGGCGCGGAGCGCACCGCGATCCGTTTCGACGCGCGCCTGCTGCGCGCGCCGGTCAAACAAAACGCCGCCACGCTGAAGGCGTTCCTGCGCTCCGCGCCGCAGTCGGTGTTCCTGAAGTACCGGAATCGCGACAGCTGGACCGCGCAGCTGCGGCGCCGCCTGCGCGGCTGCCTCGGCGCGCGCGACTGGCCGACCCTGGACGATGTCGCGCGCGAACTGCGCGTCGCGCCGACCACGCTGCGGCGGCGGTTGGACGCAGAGGGAACCCGCTACCAGGGGATCAAGGATGAATTGCGGCGCGACGCCGCGATCCATCATCTGTGCCACAGCCCGCTCAGCATCGCCGAGATCGGCAGCCTGCTCGGCTACCAGGAGCCGAGCGCGTTTCACCGCGCGTTCAAGAAGTGGAGCGGGGTGCAGCCGGGGGAGTACCGGCTGCGGCAGATGGGGCGGTAGCTGGTCGGCAAACAGGTTCCGCGTCACCGGCCTCCCAGTCCACGCGGCCTGATCCGCGCATCGATCCACTTCTGGATATCGCCCAGCACCTCTTCCTTGCCGAGGTCGTTGAGCAGGTCGTGAAAATGCCCTTCGTACAGGCGCAGCGTCTTGTCGCTCGAACCCGCCTTGTCGTAGAAACGCTGGCTGCCACTCGGCTTGGTCGCCTTGTCGGCCGTGCCGTGCAGGATCAGCACCGGCAGCTTGATGAGCGGAAAGTCTTTCTTCAGGCGCTCGTCGGCGCGCACCATCTCCGCCACGGTCTGCGTCGGCTGCGACTCGTTCGCGATCAGCGGGTCGTTGTTCATCGCCGCGACAACCGCCGGATCGCGCGAGAAGTCCTCGTTCTTGAGCTTGAGCACGTGCGCGTGGGGCGCGAGATGGCTCAAGCCCTTGAGCACGGAGAGCGCCAAGTCGGGCGCCGGCACTTCGTGGGCGAAACTTTCGCAGATCAGGCCGGCGATCTCCGCCTGATGCTCGAGCGCGTAGACGCAGGAAACCACGCCGCCGGCGCTATGACCGAGCAGGAATATCGGCAGCCCCGGCTCGCGCTGCCTGGCGATGCGGATGAAGGCCGACACGTCGTCGACATAGTCGGCGAAGCGGTCGACATAAAAACGTTCGCCGTCGGACTTGCCACGGCCGCGCAGGTCGAGCGCATAGACGGCAAGCCCGTTCGCGACGAACCGGTCGGCGACCCACAGGTAGTAGCCGCTGTGCGAATTGAAGCCATGCACGATGACGACTGCGGCGCGCGGGCGCTCGGGCCGCCACACGCGGGTGAAGAGCTTGTAGCCCCGAACGCCGGCAAACACATCCTCTTTCATCAGCCATTCCCCTCTGGGCATCAGCAGCCCGGTTCACCGAAGCAACTGCACATTCACGCCGAAGTGTGCGTACCCGGCAACCAAACGGCAACCACTCAGGCGGGCGACCTGGCGCGGGATATCGGAGCTTCGGCCCACATGCCGCCCGCACGGCGGCTGGCGTCGAAACGGTGTGAAATGGTGCGTCCTGTCACCGAAGGAGCACGCGCGATGGATCTCGGCCTGGACGGCATGGTCGTTCTCGTCACCGGCGGGAGCAAGGGCATCGGCCTCGCCTGCGCGCGGTCGTTCGCGGCCGAGGGAGCGCGGATCGCCATCGCATCGCGCAGCGAGGCCAACCTCGCGCGCGCCGCGCAGGCACTGGCGCGCGACGGGGTCGAGCCGGTCACCGTTGCCGCCGACCTCGTCGATCCGAGGCAGGCGGCGGCCATGGTCGGCAAGGTGGAAGCGGCACTCGGCCCGGTCGACGTGCTGGTGAACTCCGCCGGCGCCGCGCGGCGCACGCCACCCGCGGAACTCACCGCCGAGCACTGGCACGCCGCGATGCAGGCGAAGTACTTCACGTACGTGCACGCGATGGATGCGGTCCTGCGCGGCATGGCAGCGCGCGGCAAGGGCGTCATCGTCAACGTGATCGGGATGGGAGGAAAGATCGCCGGGCCGACACACCTGCCCGGTGGAGCCGCTAATGCGGCGCTGATGCTGGCGAGCGTAGGGCTCGCCAACGCATTCGCGTCCAGGGGCATCCGCGTCAACGCGGTGAACCCCGGCCTGACCGAAACCGAGCGCATGCAGGAGGGGTTCGAGGCCGAGGCACGCCAGGCCGGCCGCCCGGTCGCGGAGATCCTGCGGCAGCGCACGAGCGCAATGCCGCTCGGCAGGCTGGCACAACCGCAGGACATCGCCGATGCCGTCGTGTTCCTCGCCTCGCGGCGCGCGAGCTACGTCAGCGGCGCCGTGCTGACGCTCGACGGAGCGGCCACTCCGATCGTCGTCTGATTTGACCGGTGCCTCTCGCGGAGGAATACTGGCCCGACCGTGTTTCGCAGGAGCGACGAGCATGGCGCAGCAGAATCACACGGAGCAACCGACGGCGTCGATGGAGCAGCGAGTCGATGCGATCCAGGCCGTGCTCGAGGAGCGCAACATCAAGGCGGCCGGCACCATCGAGGAACTGTCGCGCCTCGCGCTCGAACAGTGGGTGCCCCAGAACGGCGCGCGCGTCGTGGCCAGGGCATGGGTCGATCCGGCGTTCCGCGCGCGGTTGCTCGCGGACGGGCGCGCCGCGGTCGCGGAGCTCGGACTTGCGATGCCGAAGCATCACCGCCATCTCGTGGTGCTCGAGAACACGCCGGCGGTGCACAACGTCATCTGCTGCACCCTCTGCTCGTGCACCGCATTCACGATCATCGGGCTGCCCCCCGACTGGTACAAGGACCTGGACTACCGCGCGCGCATCGTGCGCCAGTCGCGCACCGTGCTGAAAGAAATGGGGCTCGACCTGCCGCCCGGCGTCGAGATCCGCGTCTGGGACACGACGGCGGACACCCGTTACATGGTCCTGCCGGTGCAACCGCCGGACACCATCGGCTGGCCGGAGGAGCGCCTCGCCCCGATCGTGACGCGCGATTCGATGATCGGCGTGGCACGACTCTGAGACACCAGTCATGGACGGCGTACACGATCTGGGCGGCCGCCAGGGATTTGGCACGGTGCAGTACACGCTCAATGCGCCGGCCTTCCATGCTGAGTGGGAGGTGCGCGCGAATTCGCTCTATGCGTACGCGGTCCGTGCCGGCATCTTCAACATGGACGAGTATCGCTACGCGATCGAACGCATGGATCCGCGTCACTATCTCGCCGCGAGTTACTACGAACGCTCGCTTACCGGCCTCGCGACACTCTGTATCGAGAAAGGCATCGTCTCGCGCGAGGATCTCGAGCGGCGCGCGGTTGGCCGGTTTCCTCTCTCGGCAGCGGGCGTGCCGGGCCGCAGCAACGCGGCGAAACGCGAACGTTTCAATCCCGGCGCCCGCGTGCGCGTCCGGGCCGACCATGTCCCGGGACACGTCCGCATGCCGGGCTACATCCGCGGCAAGTCCGGCGTTGTCATCAGCGAGTCACCTGCCTACCCCTTCCCCGACGCGCATGCCCACGGCGTCGCGGCGGAGGACGAGCCGACGTACGACGTGCGGTTCCGCAGCGAAGATCTGTGGCCGAACTCCGCGGATCCGGCCCTCGTGCACGTCGCCGTCTTTCAAAGCTACCTCGAACGGATTACCTGACGGTCTTTGTCAGAACGCTGGAACTTAGTATCCGCGCCGAGGCAAGCTACCGGTCGTCGGGTCTCGCGATCCGGGTTCGCGCAAATCGGGCATCCGAGCGCGTCCCCGGGTTCCCAGATGTTCGATCGGGCGGCACACTTACGGCACTTGGCCTCCATGTGGTTTTCCTCCGCAATCAGGGAGATGGAATGCTGGTAAGACAGATCCGCTGCAGCGACATCCGCGCCGAGCGGACCCAGGACCGGGAGCACTCCGCGGCGCTCGACGACCTCGTCGATAGCATTCGTCGCTACGGCGTGTTGCGGCCCGTGTTGTTGCGCCCGACGCCCGACGGCTATGTGATCGTCCACGGCGAGCGTCGCTGGCTGGCCGCCAGGAAGCTTCGGCTGGAAGTGATTCCGGCCTACCTCGTCGAGAACGAGCACGAGGAGTTCGTCGCGCACTAGGCGCGCGCGACCGAGCGCGCTCGCTGGGTGCCGCGAGCGCCGCTGGCACGACGCAGGCACCACCGCCTCCGATCCCGCGCGCAGGCGAGGACTTCAGATCTTCGCGCGTCGCTGATTGCCCCTCACGCCGCGGCACGCGGTGGGTCCACCGCTTCGCGATTACGATATGCGACCCCCTGCGGGGGACCCGATGGGACCGTGCGCATCGACCTGGCCGACCGGTCGCCCGATGGCGACGTGAGTCCGCGCTGCTTCTCGGCCGCCGTTGCGGCACGCGCCGCAGCGTGGGCCTTCGCCATCGCACTTGTCGCTTGCGCCAGCCTGCCGGAGCACGTTGAGCGGACGTCCTCGAGCGCACTTGCCGATACTGGCGATACGGCGCTTGGCCGAGCACTGGCGCCGGCCGCCGCCGACCACCCGGGCAAGACGGGCGTCCATGCAATTCCAGCCGGTCGCGACGCGTTCGCAGCGCGCCTGCTGCTTGCACGCACCGCACAGCGCAGTCTCGATCTGCAGTACTACATCTGGCGCCCGGATACGAGCGGCGGACTGCTCAGCAAGGCGCTGTGGGACGCCGCCGAGCGCGGCGTGCGCGTGCGGCTGCTGCTCGACGACGCTAACACCAAGGGCCTGGACGACGCCCTGGTCGCGCTCAACGCACATCCCAACATCGAGGTCAGGCTGTTCAACCCGTTTGCCAGCCGCAGCTTCCGCGTCGGCGACTTCGCAGCGGATTTTTCACGCGTCAACCGCCGCATGCACAACAAGTCGTTCACGGCGGACAACCAGGTGGCGATCGTCGGCGGCCGCAATATCGGCGACGAATATCTCGGTGCCGACAGCCCCGTCGAGTTTGCCGACCTCGACGTGCTGGTCGCCGGCGCGGTGGTGCACGACATATCGGCGGAGTTCGACGCCTACTGGAACAGCGAGTCCGCGTACCCCGTTGCAAGCATCATCCACGGCGCACAGGCGGCAACCCCCGAACAGGTTCGCGCGGCGTGGACCGCGCTGGAAGGCAGACCCGAGTCCACCCGGTATCTCGAAGCGGTGCGCGACACCTCGCTGGTGCAACAGCTGCTTGCCGGCGAGCTTGCCCTCGAGTGGGTGCCGGCACATCTGGTCAACGACGATCCAGCCAAGGTCCTGCATCCGCCCGAGCAGACCGAGACCCACATGGGACCGCGCCTGGAAGCGACCCTCGGCAGGCCGCTGCGCGAGCTCGAGCTCGTGTCGCCCTACTTCGTCCCGACCGAAGTCGGCACGAAAGCGCTGCGCGAACTGGCCGATCGCGGCGTCCAGGTGCGCGTGCTGACCAACTCTCTCGCCGCGACCGATGTCTCTCCCGTTTATGCCGGCTACGCGAAATACCGCGCGGACCTGCTGCGCGGAGGCGGCGTGCGCCTGTTCGAGCTCAAGCCCAGTGCCGCACGGGAGACCAAGGATGACGACGAGCACCGGCGCATCGGCGGCAGCTCCGACGCAAGCCTGCATGCGAAGACGTTCGGCGTCGATCGCAGCCGCATTTTCGTCGGCTCGTTCAATCTCGACCCGCGCTCGGCACGCCTCAACACGGAGATGGGCGTCGTGCTGGAGAGCCCGCATCTGGCGACGCGGCTGTCGGAGATGTTCGACACCGCGTTCCCGCAGAGCGCCTACGAGGCACGCCTGACGGCCGACGGCAGCGACATCGAATGGATCGAGGAGACCGCGGCCGGCGCCGTGCGGCACGCCTCGACGCCCGGCGTCGGTGCTTTCAAGCTGCTCTGGATCCGGTTCCTCTCGATCCTGCCGATCGACTGGCTGCTGTAGGGGATCAGGCCGGCGCTTCGCGCCGTTCGCTGTCTTTTGCCGCGCACGGACCTCGCTCAAGTCCCGCTCAAGGAAGTCGTTGCGGTCAATGGCGCGGCGGCGGAGACTCGGGGAAAGATGCTCGCGGCTTTGAATGCGGATTACGCTTGGCCGCCGCGCAATCCGCCGGTGACCGGCACTTCACTCACGCTCTACGCCCATAGAAGAAGAAAGGCCTCCTTGACGGACACCGAGGTTCGCGCGGCCTTGGCTCCGCCCTCCCCCGCAGTCGGGGGAGGGAGAACGGGGTTGGCGGCGGGACTGATCTCGTTGCTCGCGCTGGCTTCGCCGCTTGCCACGGCGGGTTGGCTGGACGGGTTCATCGACCCCGACGACGGCCAGTTCGACATGTCGGAGTGGCTGCTCGATCGCAAGGGTTTCCTGCCGGTGCCGATCATCATCACCGAACCCGCGGTCGGATACGGCGGCGGCCTGGCGGCGCTGTTCTTTCGCGAATCGATCCGCGAGGCCTCGGCGGACGCCGTCGAAGCCGGGCGCTACCGGCCTCCCGACATCTACGCCTTGGGCGGCGCGCATACGGAAAACGGTACCTGGCTCGGCTTCGCCGGCGGCATGGTGGGGTTCGCCAACGACCAGTACCGCTGGCGCGGCGGCATCGCCCGCATGAGCGTGAACCTCGACTTCTACGGCCCCGGCGGCAAGCTCGGTCCGGTCCGCTACAACCTCGATGGCTGGGGTTCGGTGCAGCACGGAATGATCCGTCTCGGACAAAGTGACGCGTGGCTTGTCCTGCGCTGGAACTACGCCGACCTGACCAATCGCTTCGACAACGAAAGCTCGGCCGCGCAGTTCGGCCCGATCGTGCGCAACTCGACCGCCTCCGCCCTGGGCATTTCGCTCGAGGTCGATACGCGCGACAACCTCTTCACGCCGTCGCGCGGCTGGACCGGCAGCATCGATGCGACCTTCGCCGATCCCGACTGGGGCAGCGATACGCGCTTCCAGACCTACCGCGCGCATGCGTTCGGCTACTGGCCGATCGGCAAGACGATCATCCTCGGCGGACGCATCGATGGCCGCGCCGCTGAAGGCGACGTGCCGTTCTACATCCTGCCCTTCGTCGATCTGCGCGGCGTGCCCGCGGCGCGCCTGCAGGACAAGCGCACGGGCGTGCTCGAGACGGAGGTGCGCTGGAACGTCACGCCACGCTGGGCGGCGATCGGGTTCGTCGGCGCGGGACGCGCCTGGGGAACCTTCAGCGACTTTTCCGATGGGACCGGCACGGTCGCGAAGGGCGTCGGGTTCAGGTACCTGATCGCGCGCCGGCTCGGCGTCTACGCGGGCATGGACTTCGCATGGAGCACCCAGGACAAGGCGTTCTACATCCAGGTCGGCAACGCCTGGCGGTGAGTCCTTTCTCCTGATCCGTCTCCCGCAGGAGGAGAGGGGGCTCGTTTCCTATTTCGCTGCCGGGAACTGTTTCACGCAGTCTTCGATCGGCAGTTCCTGCGCCACGAATGCGTGCCAGTCGCGTGAGGTCGCCGAAGAGCGCTGCGCCGCAAGCAGATACCGCATGCATGGCTTGGCATCGATCGTGAGCGTGTCGCGCGGGGGTTCGCCGCCGCCCGGCGTCTGGATGCTCACGTCGACCTTGCGCGTTCCGGGGCTCACCGGGAGGTCGTTGCGCAGCGCGCGATTGAGGCCGTCGATTGCCATGACAAAGGCGGGCGCCACGGTTTCAGTGAGTTGAATCGGCTGCGCCTGGATGATCGCGTAGGGCTGGCTCGAACCTCCGCCGCTTGCGCATGCGGCGAGCAGTGATGCCAAAAGCGCAGAGGTACCGGTCGCAAGTCTCTTCATTGCGTCGCCGCTTCGTACGGAGCCGCGACATTACACCCGGGATCAAAGGCCGATCGACAGCGACGATGGGGGGCGTGAACATGAAGCCGACCTGAACTGTCGGGCGGCGAGATGAGCGGGCTCACGGAGCGAGACGGTTTTCAACCACGCCGTTTGGTCGCCGGCCGCCGCTGGTGGGATGCGCGGCTCCACCCTGCCGTGCGCGTGCAACAACGCCGCCAACAGGCGGCGATACGGAAATTCGTCGCCGCCGTGAAGGAGCATGAAGCCCTGCACGCTGGGTGAGAACAAGTTGGTCAGCTTCGTCTTCGCAGCCAACTCGGGGACGAGCGACGAGGCCTACCGACCAATCGGTCCGTGACTCCCTGGCGCAAGCCCCCGCCATCCCCGCTTTCGAGCGGGGCTAGCACCGAACTCGTCTACCCGCCGCGGCTGGAGCTTCTCGTTTACCTGCGCAGCAACGCTTCCAGACGTCCACCGCGTCCGGCGCGTCGGTGGAGTCCAGGCGGCCGTGGACGCAGCGGGTCTATGGGATCTCCCGGGAGCAGGTGATCGGCGCGCAGAGCGGCTGCGCCTCGAAATGGCGCGTGGTCATGCAGCCTGATGCGGGACGCGAAGGTCGACTTCTTGGACCATGGCAGATGCTGCAATACACGATGGCGGGAGCCGGCCCGCGGTTGTCTCTTCTGGTGCACCACGACGACGAGGAGCGCGAGTACGCTTGGGATCGCCTATACCGGACCCGGCGTCGGCAGGCCGGACAAGGCGTGGGACGACGCGGTCGCGCATGGCTGGAACGTGATCAGCATCAAGACCGATTGGAAAGAGGTCTTCCCACCCAAGAAGAACTGAGATGAAACTGGTGTTTTCGAACACCCGCGGAGGGTAAACATGCGTTCTGTAAGTCTGTCCGTCGTCCAGCGCCACCTCGCGGTTGCGTTGCTGGGCCTTGGCTCACTCGGCACCGCACTGGCGGAAATGCCGACCGACCAGTATTGGATCGGGCTCGAGTACTTCTATCCGACGATCACCTCGACCGCGCGGGTCGACTTTCCCGGCACCAACGTGCCCGGTACCGAGGTCAGGCTGGAAGACGAACTGGGGCTTTCGGACCGCAAGGGCACGCCGTACTTCCTGGCCGGCATGCGGCTTGGCCAGAACTGGCGCCTCGAGTTCGAGTACTACACGCTCAACCGGTCGGCAACCCGGGCGATCGACCGCGACATCAACTTCGGCGATATCTCGTTCCCGGTCAGCGGCTCGGTCAGCAGCAAGTTCGATTCCACCATCTACCGCCTCACCGGTGGATACGCCTTCTTCAAGACGAAGGAAGCCGAGGTCGGCGGGGCGTTCGGCCTGCACATGACCGACTTCAAGCTCCAGCTGTCCGGGCAGGGCAACGGGCCGGCAGGATTCGCGTTCCAGAGCGAGAGCCGCACCGCACTGGTACCGCTGCCGACGCTCGGGCTGTACGGCGGGTATGTGTTTGCGGATCAGTTCGTGGTGCGCGGACGCGTCGACTGGCTCTCGCTGACCTACGACAAGTACCACGGTCAATTGATCAACTGGTTCGGCGGCGTCGACTGGCGCTTCTTGAAGAACGTCGGCGCCGGCGTGGGTTATCGGTACGTCGACTACAAGCTCGACTCCACCAACGAGCACCTTTACGGCAAGGTCGTCTACAACTTCAAGGGACCGACGATCTACCTCGAAGCGGCGTTCTGAAGATCCAACACGAAGAAGTGCAACCAGGAGGGTCCTGATGCGCACCATCGTTCTGCCCGTTCTCGCGTCCGCCGCCGTCGGCCTTGCCGCCTGCAGCAACACGGAGGTCGTCCCGCCCACGGTGAACGTCTCGGTCGGCCAGCAGCTGATCGACCTGAAGCACGCGCACGACAACGGAGCGATCTCCGACGACGACTATCAGCGGCAGAAGAAGCAGATCATCGACAACGTCCGCTAGCCCACTCCGGAGACCGCCATGAAACTCTCGCTTGCCGCCGCCGCAGCGGCGCTTCTGCTCGTCGCCGCCTGCGGAAGCGATCAGCACGTCACGGTGCAGGGCACGACCACGATCTCGAAGGGCCAGGAGCTGACCGATCTGCAGACTGCGCTGAACGAAGGTGCGATCGACCAGAAGGAATACGACGCCTTGCGCAAGCGCATCCTCGCTCGCCCCAACTAGTCTCCCGCCGACGTGCCATCCCGGGGAGCGCACGCGACAAGGGATTTCGCTCGATGACTGGATGACCGAGGTTGGGGGGCCGCCAGGCAGGCATGCCCCTTCGGCATGCGATCCGGCGCCGACGGCGAGGAATCCCGGTGTCGCGAACGGCGTGCGTTCCTCGTCGCATTGGCGCCATCACCGCGTCTGCTGGCGTCGCTCCATCGCCTCGTCGCGCCGCTCCGCGACCATCTTGTCCCACTCGGCGAGTTGCTCCGGGGTCAGGATCGTCTTCAGCCTGCCACGAAAGTCGGCCCGGATCGCACGCAGTTCGCGCCCCTTCTCGGCCTTGGTCGCGTAGGTGTCATCGGTGCCGTATTTGGCCTGCACCGCGCGCATTTTCGCCGCTTCCTCCTGAAACAGCGCACGCAGCTGCGGTTCCTGCTCGGGAGTGAGTTGCAGGCGTTCTCTCGCCTCGGCGAAGCGCCGTTGCGTCTCGGGCAACGGATTCGGAGGCGCAGCTTGCTGCGCGAAGACCACGGAGGTGATGGCGAGCGCGGCACCAATCAGGATGCCGCGAGCGGAGTTGCGCGCCATTTCACGATCTGACGAAATTCGGGAGGGACCTCGGTCGGATTCGCTGCCGTCGCGCTCGCCCGTGTCCCCGCAGCGCGAGGCTGACCTCCCGCTGAGCAACGAGTACTGTCAGGCAGGAACTGCCTGCTCGCTCACTGCGGCGGCGCCGCCTTGCGCTCCACCCACTGGCCCGTTACTTCGTCGTACATGTGGGTACGCATGAACTCCTTCGTTTCGGCCTTGCGCTCTTCCTTGGTCAGCGTGCTCACGTTGCGCGCTCCGCCCGAGATCGGCTTGAAGCACGCGCACTCGTCGTCGTACTTGTTGTTCGCGAGGAACGCATCACGCGCCTTCTTCGCATCCGCGCGCGTCTCGGTCGGCATGACAGGCTGCGCCGCGGCCGTGCCGGGCCTCGGCACCCACATGTCGAGGGCGTCGTCGTAGTCGTATTGCTTCATGAACGCGTCGCGCTGGGCCTTGGCCTCGGCGCGCGTCATCCCGGTATCGCCGCCCCCGGTCGCGCAGGACGCTAAAAGCGCAGCGACAACGCAAACCCCGAGCAGCGGTGCTAGTGATCTTGAGTACCTCATGGCTGTCCCCTCTTTGTTGAACGGTAACGGCGACGAAAAAGGATCGAATGAATCGCTAGGGTATGCAATGGGGCCTTGGGGCAACCGTTGGGGCAGAAAAGATCCGCGCCAAACGGGCGCGTTTCAGTGCCATCGACAGGATGTCAGGTGAACTGCACCTCGCGTGGCGATCACCCGGCCTCCGCTTGCAGCGGTTTCAGAGGTCGGCATAGTACTCCCGCAGTCAACCATTTGACTCCGACGGTGTTGCGCCCATGCCGCGCTCCAGCAACGCCGCGCTCGCCAATTCCCGTCACCCGATTCGATTTCCCGATCCGGCCGGGCCGTCAGGTATCTTCGCGGGCCCGCCTGGTTTTTCGCCGCGGGTCATGGGCCACGCCTTGGTCCTGCTCGTGACCGGTCCAATGCCGGCCCGCGCGTCGAGCAGGCCGAGTTCCCTCGCGGGCAGGTCGCGCTCGACGAGACCAAGGCTAATGCGCCGCCATGAGCCCGAGCCACCGGCCGAGCGGCGGTCGCGCGGTCGACGCCGGCTCGCGACACACCGGCTCGCACGCTTGCGCGTTGGTCCAATTGGTCGGGCCGCGCCGCGCGTCGATCCTCCGCTGCACCGGAGCTGACATCTCGCGTCGCCTCGAACGAGTCGCGATGCTCCCGCAGCCGCTCGAGCTGACAGCGCTCATCATTTCGGAGTGCGCCGGACCTCGGACCGTCATTTCTCGTGACTGCGAACGCGTCTGTCCGACGAGCGCACGAAGACGCCGGTCTGCATGGTCCCGTTCGTGATGATCTTCATCAGCCTGTTCGCGTTCATGGCCATGCTGATCCGCTTCGTGTGAGAACAGCCTACGGCTTCATGGATGGAAACTTCTTCATGCATTCGCCGATCGGCTCGGCGTTGGCGATGACCGGGCTCCAGTCCCTGGAGGCGAGGGACAGCTGCTTGGCGCCGATCTGGTAGCGCATGCAGGGCTTCGCGTCGATCTTGATCGTCGCGTGCTCGGACTCGCCCATGCGAAATCCTCCGGGGACGCTGACCTCGACTTCATGGACACCCGGGGTGACCGGGTCGTTGTTTTTGATGTCCCGGCTGACGCCGTCGATCGCCGATATGAAGGCAGGCCGCATGTCCTGGGCCGCCCGGGACCCGTGCGGTTCGATCAGCGCGTAGGGCTGGTCGTACATCCCGCCGCCGGTCGCACACGCGGCCACGAGCAGGGCGCAGGTCACAAGCAACATTCCCGATTGGCGTTTCATGATCGTGCGCGGTACCGGGCTGAGGTTCGATGCCGACATTATGAAAAGCTTTGCGGATTGCGGGAACTATTGTGCCGGCGCCGGCCGCCGAACTGCCTCCCTGATCGCGGCAAGCAGCGTCGCGTCGTCGACCGGCTTGCGCAGGCAGGCGGTCGCGCCCAGGTCGAACGCCGGCGTCCGTCATTCCTGCGAATGGTCCCCGGTGATGACGACTGCCGGCACTCCCATCGAGGGCTTTCATCTCACGCTGGACATCGAGTCCTCTCACGTGGGGCATGCGCAGATCGAGCATGACGCAGCGCAAACCGGCCCTTCTCGACGTCGAAGGCCGCCGAGCGGACAAGCCGGCCCAACGCCTTGCGGACCGATTCCTCGTCGTCGACGACGGCGATCAGCGACATGTCGGTGGCCATGGCGCGGCCGACATTGGTCCTGGCGGCAGCCATGGACGATGAGACCTTGGTCCAGCACCTCGCGTCCGAGCTCGGACGGTGCCAAGTCGAGCACGATGCAGCCGTGGAGGTTCTGGCCGTGCCGCTCGAGAAAGGACTCGGCGCAGTCGAGCGTCGAGACGGCGTACTCCTTGAGGCGAAGCAGGCGCGCGATCGCCGCATGCACCAGGTCGTCGTCGTCGACCACTCGGGCAACGCGCGCACGCCGGCGGGCGCATTCAGCGCCTGCGAAGCGATGCAGGGCCATGCGGGTGGCGAGAGGATCCTGAGCATCACGACCCTGCATGGGGCCGATGACCACGTACAGATGATCGTGGCCGACACCGGACCCGGCATCGCGCCGGGGCAGGTCGAGCGGATTTCGAGTCGTTCATCACGACGAATGAGCAGGGCCTGGGACTCGGGCTCGCCATGTGCCGCAAGATCGCGCCCGCCCATCGCGGCACGCGGCTCGCCGACCATCCGGCCGGCGAAGGCGCATCGTTCCGCCTCGCTTTGCCGTGCGGGGAAGCGTCGGTTCGCAACGGCGCGTGCGTGCGCCCGACCCGCGTCGCCGCGTCCTACCGTTCGCATGAGCGCGGGTCACGATATGTCGCGCGCAGCATCGTCTTCGGCGGCGCTCGCAACGAATGTCGTCACGATGCGCCGACGCGGCGCGCGGCCCGGCGCTCCCGCGAGGAAGCGCTCGCGCCGGGCAACGCGACTCCCTGTCGACGAACGCATCCGCACCGGGACTTTCTTTTGCGTCAATGCGATAGCGAGTCGAGGTCTCTCCTATCCAGGCATCCGCCAACGCGCACGCCGCGCTGGACGCGGCCTGGATGCGCCGCGGACGATCTTCGATCGAACCGCTTGCACGAGACGCGGCAGTCGTCTTTTGCGGCCTCCCGTGCACGCGATGCAAGGGCGGCTTTCCCGAAGGCGCCAATAAGATCCCGCGGCGATGGATTGCGCTGCTGCGGTTTCGCCAGTCAAACGTCCCGACTATCGGCTCCAGGACAGTATCTGGGCTGCATCGGGCACCGTCTTTCTCACCGGCACGCAGGCACTGGTTCGCATCGCGTCGATGCAACGGCAGCGCGACGCCGCGCGCGGGATCAACACGCGTGGTTTCATCAGCGGCTATCGCGGTTCGCCCCTGGGAATGGTCGACAGGGAGATCTGGGGCGCCGGCACCCGGCTCAGCGACGCTGGCATCCGCTTCGTGCCGGCCATCAACGAGGAGCTTGCGGCAACCCAGGTGCTGGGAACGCAGCGCGTCGAGTCGGACCCCGAGCGGACGGCCGACGGCGTGTTCGCGCTGTGGTACGGCAAGGGACCCGGCGTCGATCGCGCCGGCGATGCGCTCAAGCACGGCAATGCTTATGGCTCGTCGCCGCATGGGGGCGTGCTGGTCGTCGCCGGTGACGATCATGGCTGCGTCTCCTCGTCGATGCCGCACCAGAGCGACCAGGCTCTCGCCGCCTGGAGCATGCCGATCCTGCATCCGTCGAACGTGGCGGAGCTGATCGAGTTCGGCCTGTACGGCTACGAGCTGTCGCGCTATTCGGGCGCATGGGTCGCGATGCCCGCGGTGTCCGAGGTTGTGGAGAGCGCCACCACGGTGAACCTCGATGCGCTTTGTGCGCGGGTCGCGGCGTGGCAGGACGCCGACTCGGTGCGGGCTGTCACGGGGCACCGCGTCCCGGCCGACGGTTTGCACTACCGCTGGCCCGACTTTCCGTCGCTGCGCATCGAAACGCGGTTGGCGGACAAACTCCACGCGGTCGCCGCCTTCGCGCACGTGAATTGCATCGACCGTCTGCTCGTCGACAGCCCGCGCGCGACCGTCGGCATCGTCACATGCGGCAAGGCGCATCACGACCTGATGGAGGCGCTGCGCCGCCTCGGCATCTCTGAGCGGGATCTGACCGATGCGGGCGTGCGACTCTACAAGGTCGGGCTGGCCTTCCCGGTCGAGCCGACGCGGATGCGCGCGTTCGCTGCCGGTCTCGAGGAGATCCTCGTCGTCGAGGAAAAGGGCCCGCTGGTCGAAGCGCAACTGCGCGACCTGTTCTACAACGCACCCGCCGGCGCACGACCCGCCCTGCTCGGCAAGCGCGACCTCGCCGGTCGGCCTCTGGTTCCGGCTGCCGGCGAGTTGCGTCCGTCGCGCCTCGCCGCGCTGGTCGCCGACTGGCTCGGTCGGCACTACCCCGACCGCCGCGAGTTGAGCGCGGCGCGGCGCGCGATCGCCGCGCTCACCGCTCCCGCGCTGCTCAGCAACGACAGCGATGCGATCAGGCGGTTGCCCTACTTCTGTGCCGGCTGCCCGCACAACACCGGTACCAAGGTCCCGGAAGGATCGGTGGCACGCGCAGGGATCGGCTGCCACTTCATGGCCAACTGGATGGACCGCAACACGAGCGGGCTGATCCAGATGGGCGGCGAAGGGGTCGACTGGATCTCGCATTCGATGTTCACGCGCACGCCGCACGTGTTCCAGAACCTCGGCGACGGCACGTACTACCACTCCGGCTACCTGGCGATCCGGCAGGCAGTCGCCGCGCGTGCCACGCTCACCTACAAGATCCTGTTCAACGACGCGGTGGCGATGACCGGAGGCCAGCCGGTCGATGGCGTGCTGAGCGTCGAGACGGTCGCGCATCAGGTCCGCGCCGAGGGCGTGGAGAAGATCGTCGTGCTGAGCGACGACATCCGCCGCTATGCAGCGATCCAGGGTCGTTTTCCAGCCGGCACCGAATTCCGCGATCGCAGCGAGCTCGACTCGGTGCAGCGCGAGCTGCGGGCGCTGCACGGCGTGACGGTGCTGATCTACGAGCAGGCCTGCGCCGCCGAGCAGCGCCGCCGTCGCAAGCGGGGCGAACTGGCGGCGCCGCCCAGGCGACTCGTCATCAACGAGGCCGTGTGCGAGGGGTGCGGCGACTGCACGGTGCAGAGCAACTGCGTCGCGGTGCTCCCGCAAGAGACGCTGTTCGGACGCAAGCGCAGGATCGATCAAGCTGCCTGCAACCAGGACTTCTCCTGCGCGAGCGGATTCTGTCCGAGCTTCGTCGGCGTGCACGGCGCGAAACCGCGCCGGGAAGGCGGCGAGCCGTCGCCGGTCGGAGCCGAACTGCTCGCCCGTGCGGCGGAACTCGCGCTGCCGGCGCCTCATCCGTGGAGCGGCCCCTACGATCTGCTCGTCGCGGGTGTGGGTGGCAGCGGCGTGGTGACAGTCGGTGCGCTCATCGCGATGGCAGCGCACCTGGAGGGGAAAGCGGCCAGCGTGCTCGACTTCATGGGCTTTGCGCAGAAGAACGGCTCCGTCCTGAGCTTCGTGCGCCTCGCCCAGGCGGCGCACCACCTGAACCAGGTCCGCATCGATACGCAACAGGCGGACGCATTGCTCGCGTGCGACCTGGTCGTCGGGGCCTCGACCGAGGTGCTGCAGACCGTGCGACAAGGCCACACGAAGGTGCTCGCCAACACGCACGAGCTTCCGGTCGCGGAGGCGCTGCGCGACGCCGAAGCGAGCGTGCCCGCCGACCTGCTGCTCGACAAGCTGCGCTACGCGGCCGGAGACGCGCAGGTCGAAACGTTCGATCCCCATGCGCTCGCCGCGGAGTTCCTCGGCGATAACGTCGGCGCGAACATCGTGGCGCTGGGCTTCGCCTGGCAACGCGGACTCGTGCCGGTTGGCCACGAAGCGCTGCAGCGCGCGCTCGAACTGAACGGCGTCGCGATCGCGCGCAACCGCCTGGCTTTCGCGCTCGGGCGCGTCGCCGCCGCCGATGCAGCGCCTCTCGCGCGGCGAAGCGACGCGGCCGCGGCCGACCCGGCCGCCGAATCGCTCGATGCCCTGGTCGAGCGCGCGCGCCGTCATCTCGCTGCCTACCAGAACGCCGCCTGGGCCGAGCGCTTTGCGGCCCGCGTGGCCGCGGTGTGCGCGCGCGAGGTGGCCCTGCCCGCCGGCGACGCGGCACTGCCTCTTACGCGCAACGTGGCACGCAGCCTGCTCAAGCTGATGAGCTACAAGGACGAGTACGAAGTCGCGCGCCTGCACGCCAGCAGGGACTTCCGCGCTCAGCTCGCGCGCCAGTTTGCGGGCGAGCTGAAGCTCGAGTTCCACTTCGCGCCGCCGGTTCTCGCACGTATGCGGCGGAGCAGGCCCGGCCTCAAGGTTCGGGTCGGGGCGTGGGCCCTGCCGGTGCTGAAGGTGCTCGCATGCGGAAGGTTCTTGCGCGGCACGTTGCTGGACCCCTTTGGATATGCGCAGGAGCGACGCATGGAGCGCGCGCTGATCGTGGAATTCGAGCACCGGATCGATCGGCTCCTGGAGGAGCTCACCCCGGCCAACCAGGCGCTCGCCGCCCAGATCGCCGCCATTCCGCTAACGGTGCGCGGATTCGGCCACGTCAAGCGCGCCAACCTCGCGCTTGCGCGAGCGCGCGAAGCCGAGCTACTGCATCGCTTCAGTCCCCAGCATCACGCACGCCCCGACACGCTCCCGGCTGCCGGCCAGTTCCGCGGCATCGCGGTCGTCGCGCGCTAGCGGGCGCGGCACCGGCACCTACCGTCCTTGCCGTCGCGGGCCGGCAGGGACGGAAAACAGAAATGCCAGGCGCGGACGACGCGGGGCAAATCCCTGATCGATCCGCGTCCATCCGCGTCGAGTGCTCTCCTGGCGCGGGCCGCCGCCCACCGTCGCTCGTGATGACAGGCCCACGCGAACTACCCGAACCAAATGGCTCCTGGTTCGCGTTTGTTCGCCGTCATTCGCGCAAATCCACGTCAGGGGCCTTCCCCGTCGAAGGCGGAGGCCGGCGCCTTCGGCTCGGCGCCGCGCGGCTGGAAAACGCCCCGGGGTGATAATCGCCGCGGGGATCCAGGTCCGTGGCCAAGATCGCAACGCTCTTCGAACGCCGCTGGCTGCGGCGCACCTGTTATGCCATCGCCACGACGTTCGTGGTGCTCGTGCTGGCGCTCTGGCTCGGCGGGCCGCCGGCCGCGCGGTGGGCGATCGAAACGATCGGATCGCGCGCACTCGGCCGCACGGTGCGGGTCGGTGCGATCAGGGTCAATCCATTCACGCTGACCCTACGCATCGCCGACCTGGCCATCGAGGGCGCAGCCGGCGAAGATGCGCCGCTGCTCGCCATCGGCGCGCTCCGCGCCAGCCTTTCCGGTACTTCGCTCTGGCATCGCGCGCCGGTGGTGCGAAGCCTGGCGATCGACCGGATCCGAGCGCACATCGTGCGCCTCGAGGCGCAGCGCTTCAACTTCAGCGACATCGTCGACCGCGTGCTCGCGCAGGCGACAGACAAACCGGCGCCGCCGCCCGGGAGCCAGGAGCCTGCGCGCTTCGCGCTGCATAACATCGAGATCGCCGACAGCGCGCTCGACTTCGACGATCGCGTGCAAGGGCAGGCGCACTCGCTGCAGCAGATCCGCATCGCCATTCCGTTCATCTCCAGCCTGCCGACCGACGTCGAGATCTACGTCAAGCCCGCGTTCTTCGCGCAGCTGGACGGCCACCCGCTCGAATTGAACGGCGAGACTCGGCCGTTCGAGCAGTCGCTCGAGACCTCGATCGACCTGAAGTTCGATGGCCTCGACGTGCCGAAGTACCTTTCGTATTCGCCCGTGCCGCTGCGGTTCCGGGTTCCCAGCGGCGCGCTCGATGCCGACCTGCGCGTCACGTTCCGGCGCGCCGCGGCGGGCGCCACGGATGCCCAGCGTCCGCTCCAGCTGATCGTGTCGGGCCCGATTGCTCTACGCGACTTCGAACTCGACGCGCCGGCCGGAGCCGAGGCAAAACGACTGCTGGCGTGGAAGCGGCTTGCGATCGCGATCGACGAGCTTGCGGTCTTCGACAAGCGGCTGCGCCTGAGCGAGGTCGCGCTCGAAGGTCCCGAGGTCGAGGTGACGCGCGACGCCGCCGGGCGGGTCAACTGGATCGAATTCCTCGCCGCGCCGGTCGCAACTGCGCCCAAGGATGCGAGGGAAACGACCGAAGCCGCCGCGGCGACCAGACCGCCCGCTCAGCCATTCGACGCATCGGTCGCTGCCCTGCGCATCGCGGACGGCCGCGTGCGCTTCAGCGACGCGACAGCCGGCACGTTCGTCAAGCGACTCGACGCGTTGACGCTCGACGTGCGCGACATCTCGACGGTGAGCGAGAAGCCGGCGACGCTGAAGCTCGCCGCGCACACGGCCGATGGAGAGAGCCTCGGCGCCGATGGCGAAGTACAAATCGCCCAGCGCGCCGGCAAGATCGCCGTCACGGCGAAGGAGGTGGACGTCAAGGCGCTGGCGCCCTATCTCGAAGCGGTCGCGCGCGGGCGTTTCGATGCCCGCGTCGATGCCGGCGCCACCCTCGAATTCGACGCCGCCACGACCCCCGCGCAGATTCGTGCTACGGAGGTCAGCGTGGCGGCGCGCAAGGTCCACGTCGAAGGGCCGCAGGAGGCCGGCGCGCAACTCGACGTGGCAACGCTGGCAATCGAGGGCGGCAGCGTCGATGTCGCCGCGCGCAGCGCCGAGGTGGCGAAAATTGCCATCGACGGTCCGCGCGCCATTGTCACGCGGCTCGCCGACGGTTCGATCGGATGGACGCACCTTGCCGAGACACGCAAGGCGCCGGGCGACGCCGCGGCGAGCAGCCCGCCATCCGAACCATGGCGCGTGCGGGTCGCCGCGGTGGAACTGAACCGCGGCGACGTGCAGTTCGCGGATCGCACGGTCGACCCTCCGGTGACCGTGCAAATCGCCGCCTTGACGGCCAAGGCGCGCAACTTGAGCGCCGACGGTGCGCAACGAGCGCAGTTCAACGTGCGGGCGCACGTCGGAAAACTCGGCAGTATCGCCGTCGACGGCAATGCGCGCTGGGACCGCCTTGCCGCCGTGCTGCAGATCGACGCGCGCAGCCTGGAGGTTCCGCTGCTGCGCTCGTACATCGCCAGGGAGCTCAACGTCGAATTCGCCAGCGCGGAGGTCTCGACGCGCGGCACGCTGACGATCGCCACTGTCGCCGAGCGGCAGACGATCGACTATCGGGGCGACCTGCAGGTGGCCAACCTGCACGTGCTCAATCCCGGCGGAGCGGGCGACCTGCTCAAGTGGAACCAGCTCAGCCTGGAGCGCTGCGGAGTTCGCATCGGCGACGGGGCTCCGGTTTTCGAGGTCGGCGCGCTCGCGCTTTCCGACTTCTTTGCCAACGTCGTGCTGTCGGAGGACGGCCGGCTCAACCTGCGCGAAGTCCCGAGGACGGTGCCCGAAGAAGCGTCGTCCGCGCCGAAGCCCACCACCGCCGGCGGCACGCCGCCCGTCATCCGCGTCGGCGGCATCAGGTTCGAGCGCGGCAACGTCAACTTCACCGATCACTTCGTCAAGCCGAACTACACCGTCAATCTCACGCACTTCGCCGGCACGGTGGGCGCGCTTTCCTCGGACAACGCGGCGCCGGCGGAAGCGGACTTGAAGGCACAGCTCGACGACGAGGCGCCGGTGCAGATCAAGGGGAAACTCAATCCTCTGGCGCCGCAGCTGTTCCTCGACATCGCTGCGAGCGCCCATGGCATCGACCTGCCGCGCTTCACCCCGTATTCGGCCAAATACGCCGGCTATCCGATCACCAAGGGCAAGCTTTCGGTCGATGTGAGCTACAAGGTCGACGGCGGCAAGCTCGTGGCGACCAACCGCCTGTTCCTCGACCAGCTCACGTTCGGCGACCACGTCGACAGCCCGACCGCGACCAAGCTTCCGGTGCTGTTCGCCGTCTCGCTGCTGAAAAACAGCCGCGGCGAGATCGACATCAACCTGCCGATCTCGGGCTCGCTCAACGACCCCGATTTCTCGGTCGGGGGCATCATCCTGCAGGTGATCGTCAACCTGATCACGAAGGCGGTCACGGCGCCGTTTGCGCTCCTCGCCTCGGCCTTCGGCACGGGCGAGGAGATCGGCTACGTCGAGTTCGCGCCCGGATCCGCGGCGCTGGCGCCGGCGCAGGAACAGCGGCTCGCGACGCTCGCCAAGGCGCTCGCGGACCGCCCTGCCTTGCGCCTGGATGTCATCGGGCGCGTCGACCCGGCACAGGACACCGAGGCGCTGCGCAGCGCCAAGTACGAGGCCAAGCTGCATGCCGCGAAGGTGCGGGAACTCGTCCGTGCCGGCGGCGCTTCGATCGATCCGGGGAGCGTCAAGGTCGAGGCCGCGGAGCGCCCGGCATTGATCGCGAGCGCCTACAAGGACGAGAAGCTGCCCGACAAGCCGCGCAACATGTTAGGCATCGCGAAGTCCATTCCCGCGCCCGAGATGGAGCAGCGGCTCCTCGCCGCCATCACGGTCGGGCCGGACGATTTGCGCAAACTGGCGCTCGACCGCGCCGACGCGGTGCGCAACCAGCTCGAGACGACGGGGAAAATCGCGCGTGAACGGATGTTCCTCGTCGAGCCCAAGCTCACGCCGGAAGGCATCGCCGACAAGGGCGCGACCACGCGCGTCGATTTCTCGATCAAGTGAGCGGGGCAGTCCACAACCGCCCGCGCGCAAGCATCAACCCGGTTCGGTGTACGCGAACACCACGCCGTACGTGCTGCCTTGCGTCGCGCCCGCAGCCAGGCTCAGCTTTCCATCCGGTGAGAGCGTGACGCTGGCCGGCAGCGGCGCGCCGCTCGGATCGACGCTGAACGTCCCGCCGCGCTTGATGCCCGGCGGCAGCGACCAGGAGAGATCGCTCACGAAGGTCGGGTCGGACGTATACAGCACCGCCGTCACGGCCCACTCGTTCTCCTGGTCCTGACTTGCGGCGGCCGTGCTCCCGCCCGAGTTGCCGCACGCGACCAACCCTCTTCCCGCAGTCAGGACCGCGGCCGACAACAACAGAGATCTGCGCTTCACGTTCGTGATCACGGCGATGCGCAACGGCGCGCGCATCTGAAACAACACGCAGGGACATTAGCCGCACTTGCGCCCCGACCGGTACCGCGATCGAGTGACCTGTTCGTTCGCGCTTCCCGCCCGCCCGTCGCGCGCGCCGACTCGTTCGATCGTGGCCGCGGTCGCGTGTTACTCAGTGCCGCCGCGGACCGAGCTCGTCGCTTCGCGGTGGCGCCGTGCGGGGAATCCCGATTCGAGTGGCGCCGGGACTCTCCGGGTTTGCCCGCGTTTACTTCTTGCGTCCGTACTTCGCGGTAAAGCTCGCGGAGGCGAGCTTGTTCGCGTGAATCATGAAACCGGCCAGCGCGGCGGTGGCGTCGGCGGGCACGTCGAGCTTGTCAGTCTTCAGCGCGTAGACGGTGAAGACGTAACGATGCGGCTTGTCGCCCTGCGGAGGGCACGTGCCGCCCCAGCCGGCAAAGCCGAAATCCACGCGCACGTTGCTGGCTCCGGCAGGCAGGTTGGCACCCCCAACCGCGCCGGCATTCGACGCGAGTTCCGTCACGTTCGCGGGAATGTTGACGACGAGCCAATGCCACCAGCCCGAGCCTGTCGGCGCATCGGGGTCGTAGACGGTGACGGCGAAGCTCTTCGTGCCCGCCGGCGCACCGGACCACTTCAATGCCGGCGACTTGTTCTCGCCCGTGCAGCCGAAACCGTTGAACTCGAAGCTCTTCGGCATCGTCCCGCCCGCCTTGATCTCGGAGCTCGTGAGCGAAAAACCAGCCGCCTGCGCCAGCGAGGAGATCGCGAGCAGCGCCGATGCAAGAAGAATGCGTTTTCTCATTTTCGACCCTCCCATGGGTTTGCAGCAGCCATCGTTGTCGGTGGCGGCGCGGACTTTAGCAGTGGCTGCCCGCCGCGGGCCACCGCAGTCACGACCTGGCACCGCGGTCCGCGGCGGGCGCGACCGGATGCCCCAGCCGTTGCGAGATCCGCTCGGCACACCGATGCACCTCGCGAGCGATCGCACCGTCCCACGCCGCGTCGAACGAACCCGCGGGTCCCATCGCCGTGATCACGAGCACGATGTTGCCGGCGTGATCGAACACCGGCGCGCACAGCGCATTGATGCCGGGCATGGGCTTGCCCAGCGCGCGCGCCAGTCCGCGGCGGCGGATCTCGCCGAGGCCCTGTTCGAACTGCCGCTCCAGTTCGCGCACCGCGGCCGGCCCTTCGGCGACGCGCCGGATCTCCTCCTGCGCCAGCTTCTCGCACAGCTTCGGCGGCAGGAACGCCGCGAACGTGCGCCCGGTCGCCGTCTCGACGAGCGACATCACGGTGCCGGTGCGCATATTGACGTGGATCGGATTGCTCGACTCCTGGTAGTGAACGATCGTGGCGCCGTGATTGCCCCAGACGGCGATCGCCACCGCCTGTTCGATTGCCGCCGCGAGCTGCCCGACTTCCGCCAGTGCCTCGTTGACCGGATCGAGTCCGTGCAGCGCGACCAGGCCGAGTTGCAGCGCCATCGGACCGAGCAGGTACTCGCCCGTGTGCGGGTCCTGCTTCACGAGGCCGAGGTTGCCGAAGCTGACCAGGTAGGGATGCGCCTTGGCCGGCGGCATGCCGGCCGTGCGCGAGAGGTCGCGCAGCGTCATCGGCGCACCGGCCTGCACCAGCGCGACCAGCAGCTGGCCGCCGACTTCGATCGACTGGATGCCGCGGCGCGGCTTGCCGGGGGTGCCGCGATCGGAAGCAGCGGTCGGTGTCGGTGGCATGGTGTCCCTGCGCCAAGCGGCGATCCTATACCAATTTCAAGTTAGTTTGGCCCTGGCTAATAATTAGATATTAACAAATGCATTGACATATATCTAATAAACCGCAATCATGAGGCCCGCGCCTGATCGAGCGCCGCGCGCACCGCCAGACGGCGCCACCCAACCAGGAGATTGCGTATGCGTGATGAGAAGAAGGTGCTTGCGGCCACGCTGGTCGGCACCGCCATCGAGTGGTACGACTACTTCATCTACGCCCAGGCGGCCGGCCTCGTCCTCGCCCCGCTGTTCTTCGCCCCCTTTGCGCAGGAAAATCCGGGCCTGTCGCAAATCCTCTCGTTCGCGACGATTGGTATCTCGTTCCTCTTCCGCCCGCTGGGCGCGATCGTCTGCGGCTATCTCGGCGACCGCTTCGGGCGCAAGGTGATCCTCGTCCTGACTCTCGTCCTGATGGGCGCATCGACCGCGCTGATCGGCCTGCTGCCCACCTACGCGCAGATCGGCTTTTGGGCGCCCATCCTGCTGGTCGCCCTGCGTGTCCTGCAGGGGTTCTCCGCCGGCGGCGAATGGGGCGGCGCGGCGCTGATGGCAGTCGAACACGCCCCGGTCGAAAAGCGCAGCTACTTCGGATCGTTCCCGCAGGTCGGCGTGCCGATCGGCATGATCCTCGCGACCGGCGTGCTGCTGGTGCTCACCACCTGGCTCGGCAAGGAGGCGTTCGCGGCGTGGGGCTGGCGCCTGCCCTTCCTGTTCTCGATCGTCCTGATCGTCGTCGGTTCGCTGATCCGCCGCACGGTGGAAGAGTCGCCCGTGTTCGCGCGGATGCACCAGCGGCGCAAGGAATCGTCCGCGCCGCTGCGGCAGCTCTTCCGTCACCACTCCAGGCAGGTCGTGCTCACCGCGCTCATCTTCATGGCGAACAACGCGGCCGGCTACCTGCTGATCGCTTTCTTCATCAGCTACGGCCAGAAGACCCTCGGGCTGCCCGCACCGGATCTGCTCGAGGCTTGCACGCTTGCCGCCGTCGGCTGGCTCTGCTTCACCCTGCTCGGCGGCCACCTCGGTGACCGCATCGGGCGCGTGCGTACGTTCCAGCTTGGCTACGCTGCATTGGCGCTGTGGGCGATTCCGATGTGGTTCCTGATCGACGCAAAGGACATCTATCTTTTCTTCGTCTCGGCGTTCGTGCTGACGGTTCCGCTCGGACTCGCCTACGGCCCGCAGGCCGCGCTGTATGCCGAGATGTTCCCGGCCAAGGTGCGGTACTCGGGCGTTTCGGTCGGGTACGCGCTCGGCTCGATCGTCGGCGGCGCCTTTGCCGCCACGATCGCGCAGTGGATCATCGCCACCTACGGCCAGTCGTGGCTGATCGGCGTCTACCTGGTGATCCTCACGGTCATCTCGTACGTCGCCGTGTCGCGGGTCAAGGATCCGCAGGGCGTGGACCTGAACATCAAGGAAGTGCACGACGAGTATTTGCGCAGTCACCCGGAGGTCGCGGGACATGATCCCGGTGTGGCAGGCGAGCCGGAGCCGGCGCGATGACAGGCGCCTTCACTCTTTCGGTCCCCACACCTGCCCTCCTCCGCAGGCGGGGGAGGGGAAACGAAGAAAGGAATCGACCATGAACAAGAAGTTCGCATCACACGCCGACGTCGAGGAAAAGCGCGTCACGTTCGAGAAGCTGTCGGACAACGCCTACGCGTACACCGCGGAAGGCGACCCGAATACGGGCATCGTCATCGGCGACGACGCCGTGCTCGTCGCCGACACGCAAGCCACGCCGGTGATGGCGCAGGATGTCGTCCGCCGCATCCGCGAGGTCACCGACAAGCCGATCAGGTACGTCGTGCTGACCCACTACCACGCGGTGCGCGTGCTCGGCGCCTCGGCGTACAAGGCGCAGGAGATCATCGCCAGCCAGGACACCTACGACCTGATCGTCGAACGCGGCGCGCAGGACATGCAAAGCGAGATCGAGCGCTTCCCGCGCCTGTTCCGCTCGGTCGAATCGGTGCCGGGGCTCACCTGGCCGACGCTCGCATTCAAGGGTCAGATGACGCTGTGGCTCGGCAAGCTGGAAGTCAGGCTGCTGCAGCTCGGCCGCGGCCACACCAAGGGAGACACGGTCGTCTGGCTGCCGCAGCAGAAGATCCTGCTGTCGGGCGACCTGGTCGAGTTCGACGCGACCCCGTACGCCGGCGACGCCTACTTCGAAGACTGGCCGCACACGCTCGATGCGATCGCCGCGTTGAAGCCGGAGAAGCTCGTGCCCGGCCGCGGTCCCGCGCTCACGACGCCGCAGCAGGTGCAGGCGGGATTGGCCAGCACGCGGGCGTTCATCAGCGACCTCTATGCCAGCGTGAAGAAGGGCGCCGCGGCGGGCAAGGACCTGCGCACGGTTTATCGCGAGACGTTCGATGCGCTCAAGCCGAAGTACGGCCGCTGGGTCATCTTCGATCACTGCATGCCCTTCGACGTCTCGCGTGCCTACGACCTGGCGACGAAGTACCCGGATCCCCGCATCTGGACCGCGCAGAGGGACAAGGAAATGTGGCAGGCGCTGGAGGGATGAGGCCGTGACCCAGGACTATCAGTCGCTCGAATTGAAGTACGTGCGCTGCGCGGACCAGGCCGCCGGAAGGCAGCCGGCGCGCCACCCGGTGATCGTGGTCGGCGCCGGCCCGGTCGGCCTCGCGACGGCGATCGATCTGGCGCGCCAGGGCGTGCGCGTCGTCGTGCTCGATGACGACAACAAGCTCTCGGCCGGTTCGCGCGCGATCTGCTTCGCCAAACGCACGCTCGAGATCTTCGACCGCCTCGGCTGCGGCGATCCGATGGTGGAAAAAGGCGTGTCGTGGAACGTGGGCAAGGTGTTCTTCCAGGACGATCACGTCTACACCTTCAATCTGCTGCCCGAGAGCGGCCACCGCCGCCCGGCGTTCATCAACCTGCAGCAGTACTACGTCGAGGGATATCTCTACGACTACGCGAGGTCGCTGCCGCTTCTCGACCTGCGCTGGAAGAACCGCGTCACCGCCGTCACGCCGAAAGCGGACGGCGTGGAAGTGACCGTCGCGACGCCCGACGGCGACTACACGCTGCAAGCCGACTACCTGGTCGCGTGCGATGGCGCACGCTCGCCGGTGCGCAAGGCGCTCGGGCTGGAGAGCAAGGGCCGCACGTTTCGCGATCGTTTCCTGATCGCCGACGTCAAGATGAAGGCCGACTTCCCGCCCGAACGCTGGTTCTGGTTCGACCCGCCATTTCATCGCAACCAGTCGGTGCTGCTGCACATGCAGCCCGACAACGTCTGGCGCATCGACTTTCAACTGGGCTGGGACGCCGATCCCGAGGTGGAAAAGCGCCCGGAGAACGTGATCCCGCGCATCAAGGCGCTGCTCGGCCCGGACGCACAGTTCGAGTTCGAGTGGCTCAGCGTCTACACCTTCTCCTGCCTGCGCATGGAGAGCTTCCGCCACGGCCGCGTGCTGTTTGCCGGCGACTCGGCGCATGGCGTATCGCCGTTCGGCGCGCGCGGCGCCAATTCCGGCATCCAGGACGCCGACAATCTCGCTTGGAAACTGCGCCTGGTGCTGGAGGGCAAGGCGCCCGATCGCCTGCTCGACACGTACGCCTCGGAGCGCGAATTCGCCGCCGACGAGAACATCCTGAACTCGACCCGCGCCACCGACTTCATCACGCCCAAGAGCGAAGTAAGCCGCGTGTTCCGCGACGCCGTGCTCAAGTTGTCGAAGGAGCATCCCTTCGCGCGCCGCCTGGTCAACAGCGGGCGACTTTCGCTGCCCACAACGCTGCACGACTCGCCGCTGAACACGCCCGACCGCGAAACCTTCACCGGCTTCATGGTCCCGGGCGCGCCGGCCACGGACGCCCCGATTTCCATCGACGGGCGGCAGGACTGGTTACTCGGGGTCGTCGGCGAAGGTTTCACCGCGCTGTGCTTCACCGACGGTTCGGCGCCACCGGCCGACACAGCAGCGGCGCTTTACCGGCTCAAGTATGGGGCGATCCCGGTGCGGCCGGTCATCGTCGTGCCGCCGGGCAAGGCGATGCGCCTTCCCCACGGGCTGGAGGTGATCGAGGACACGGCAGGATGGCTCGCGCAGCGTTTCGACGCGTGTCCCGGCACGACGTACCTGCTGCGCCCCGACCAGCACGTCTGCGCCCGTTGGCGCCAGTGCAATCCCGAGCAGATCGCCGCCGCGGTCGCGCGCGCGACCTGCAACGCATGATCCGGCGCACACTAGGAGGCAACGTGGCTACGCTGAACATCGAACCCAACCTGGTGCAATTCGACGATTTCTACGAAGCGCTGATCGACATGCACCGCGACCTCGACGCCGCGCAGAGCCGGATGGTCAACGCGAAGCTGATCCTGCTCCTCGCCAACCACATCGGCGATCTGCGCGTGCTGCGCGAGGCGATGCAGCACGCACGCGCCGATGTCGCGCCCGCGCCGGCACCTGCCGCGCATTGAGACACCTGTCGGAGTGAAGATATGGACACCGCATCCCCAGCCGCGTCGACACGCGCCTCCGCGCGCATCGACAAGCCCGCCTACCAGACCGGCTTTGCCAACGAATTCGCCACCGAGGCGCTTGCCGGTGCGCTCCCGATCGGCCAGAACAGCCCGCAGCGAGCGCCGTATGGCCTGTACGCCGAACAGCTGTCGGGAACCGCGTTCACGGCCCCGCGCCATGCCAACCGTCGCTCGTGGCTGTATCGGATCCGACCGGCCGCCCAGCACCGGCCGTTCGAGCGCATCGACGACGGCTGGCTGACGAGCGATTTCGGCCAGGTCGAGACGTCTCCCAACCAGCTGCGCTGGGATCCGCTGCCGCTGCCGGCGCGCCCGACCGATTTCGTGCAGGGGCTGATCACGTTCGCCGGCAACGGCGATCCGCATGCGCAAAGCGGCTGCGGGATCCACCTGTACGCGGCCAACCGCTCGATGACGGATCGGGTGTTCTACAACGCCGACGGCGAGCTGCTGGTCGTCCTTCAGGAGGGGCGCCTGCGCTTTGCGACCGAGCTGGGATTGATCGACGCCGAACCGCTGGAGATCGTGGTGATCCCGCGCGGCGTGCGCTTCCGGGTCGAGCTGCTCGAGGGCACGGCGCGCGGATACGTCTGCGAAAACTTCGGCGCACCCTTCCGCCTGCCCGACCTCGGCGTGATCGGCTCCAACGGGCTGGCCAACCCGCGCGACTTCCAGACACCGGTCGCCTGGTGTGAGGACCGCGACGGAAAGACCGAGCTGGTGGCGAAGTTCATGGGGCATCTCTGGGCGGCCGAGATGGACCACTCGCCGCTGGACGTCGTGGCCTGGCACGGCAACTACGCGCCCTACAAATACGATCTGCGTCGTTTCAATGTGATCGGCTCGATCTCGTACGACCATCCCGATCCGTCGATCTTTCTGGTCCTGCAGTCGCTCTCGGACACGCCCGGTGTCGACACCATCGACTTCGTCATCTTTCCGCCGCGCGTGCTCGCGATGCAGGACACTTTCCGCCCGCCCTGGTTCCACCGCAACATCGCAAGCGAATTCATGGGCCTGGTCCACGGCGTCTACGACGCCAAAGCCGAAGGATTCCAGCCCGGCGGTGCGAGCCTGCACAACAGCATGAGCGGCCACGGCCCGGATGCCGAGACGTTCGCCAAAGCCTCGCGCGCCGACACGACCAAACCCGACTACATCCGCGACACGATGGCCTTCATGTTCGAAACGCGCTGCGTAGTCCGTCCGACGCGGTTCGCGCTGGAGTCGGCGACGCTGCAGGCGGAGTATTTTCAGTGCTGGCAGGGATTGCGGCGCAATTTCAACCCGGAGCAGCGTTGAGACCATGGTGCGGCTGAACGAAACCCACGATCCCGCGCTGCGCAGCTGGGTCGACTCGGCCAATCGTAGCGACAGCGATTTCCCGCTGCAGAACCTGCCGTTCGCGGCGTTCCGGCGTGCGGGGACGCGCGAGCAGTTTCGCATCGGCGTTGCGATCGGTGACCAGATCGTGGACGTCGCCGCCGCTCAGGGCGCAGCCGCCTTCTCCGGCGAAGCCGCGCAGGCCGCGGTAGCGTGCGCGCAGCCCACGTTGAACCGGTTGATGGCGCTGGGCCCGGGTGCGTGGTCGATACTGCGTCTCGCGCTGTCGCGGGCGCTGCGCCAGGGCGCCGAGCACAAGGAGCGGCTGCGCGCCGGTTTCGTCGCGCAGGCCCACGCCGAATTCGCCCTGCCGGCGGCGATCGGCGGGTACACGGATTTCTATACGTCGATCCATCACGCCACCGCCGTCGGCAAGTTGTTCCGCCCCGACAATCCGCTGCTGCCCAACTACAAGTGGGTGCCGATCGGCTATCACGGCCGCGTCTCGTCGATCGGGGTTTCGCGCCAGAGCTTTCATCGCCCGCGCGCGCAGCTGCTGCCACCGGGCGAAAGCGTGCCGATCGTCGCGCCGAGCCGGCGCCTCGACTACGAACTCGAGCTGGGCATCTTCATCGGCACCGGCAACCCGCTCGGCCACCCGGTCGCCATGGAGGCCGCCGAACAGCACGTGTTCGGCATCACCCTGCTCAACGACTGGTCGGCGCGCGATGTGCAGCCCTGGGAGTACCAGCCGCTCGGTCCGTTCCTCTCCAAGAACTTCGCGACCACGATCTCGCCGTGGGTCGTCACGCTGGAAGCGCTCGCACCGTATCGGGCCGCGTGGTCCCGGCCCGAGGATGATCCGCAGCCATTGCCGTATCTGGATTCGGCGGGCAATCGGGCCGAAGGCGCCTTCGACATCGAGCTGGAGGTGCTGATCGAAACCGCGGCGATGCGCGCGCAGAAGCTCGCCCCCGTCACGCTGGCGCGTTCGAACTACCGGCATGCTTACTGGACCGTCGCGCAGCTCGTGGCGCACCACACCGTCAATGGGTGCAACCTCGGCGCCGGCGACCTGCTGGGCACCGGTACGCTTTCCGGCCCGCAGCCCGAGGAAGCGGGCTCGCTGCTCGAGCTGACCGCCGGGGGAAAGCGCCCGCTGGCGCTCCCGAACGGCGAGCAGCGCACGTTCCTCGAAGATGGCGATGCGGTCATCCTGCGTGCCTGGTGCGGGCATGAAGGTCGTCCGCGCATCGGCTTCGGCGAAGCCGCGGGCGAGGTGTTGCCGGCCGCCTGACAAGAGACGAGAACCGAGGAACCGGAGATGGCAGATCTGTTCGCGAACCCGATGGGCCTCATGGGGTTCGAATTCGTCGAGTTCGCGGCCCCGGTCCCAGGCACGCTCGAACCCGTGTTCGAGAACCTCGGCTTCCGCAAGGTGGCGCTGCACCGCTCGAAAGACGTCGCCCTCTATCGCCAGGGCGAGATCAACTTCATCATCAACAACGAGGCTAAGAGCATCGCCTCCTATTTCGCCGCCGAACACGGACCGTCGGCCTGCGGCATGGCGTTTCGCGTGCGCGATTCGCACCAGGCGTATGCGCGCGCACTCGAGCTCGGCGCACAGCCGATCGAGATGCCGACCGGACCGATGGAACTGCGCCTGCCGGCGATCAAGGGCATCGGCGGCGCGCCGCTTTACCTGATCGACCGCTTCGAGGAAGGCCGCTCGATCTACGACATCGACTTCGAGTTCGTCCCGGGTGCCGATCGCCATCCCAGGGGACACGGCCTGCGCCTCATCGACCACCTGACCCACAACGTGTACCGCGGGCGCATGGGCTACTGGGCAGGCTTCTACGAGCGCATCTTCAACTTCAAGGAGATCCGCTACTTCGACATCAAGGGCGAGTACACCGGCCTGACATCGAAAGCGATGACCGCACCGGACGGCCGGATCCGCATCCCGCTCAACGAGGAAGCCTCGCAGACCACGGGCCAGATCGAAGAGTTCCTGATGAAGTTCAACGGCGAAGGCATCCAGCACATCGCCCTGCTCTCGGACGACCTGCTGCGCAGCGTGGACAGTCTGCGCAGCGCCGGCGTGCCGCTGATGAGCGCGCCCCCCGCCACGTACTACCGCATGCTCGACCAGCGGCTGCCGGGCCACGGCGAAAGTGCGAGCGAGTTGCAGACGCGCGGCATCCTGCTGGACGGCTCGACCGAGGGCGGCCGTCCGCGCCTGCTGCTGCAGATCTTTTCCAACACTCTGCTCGGCCCGGTGTTCTTCGAATTCATCCAGCGCAAGGGCGACGAGGGTTTCGGCGAAGGCAACTTCAAGGCGCTGTTCGAGTCGCTCGAGCGCGACCAGATCGAACGCGGCGTGATCCAGGCCGCGTAAGCGCGGTCGAGGCGATCGCGGCGGGCCGCGATCCCGCAGCGGGGCCAGCCGCGGCGAGGCGCAGCCGGTGACGCGCCGCTTCCGCCGTCGCATCGGCCCAACAACGACGGTCCCCGCGCGCGAGGCGCTCGAGCGCCCGTATGATCGGCCGGCCGCAACGGGCCACCCGATCGATGCCCAAGTCGAGCGTCCTGCCGATCAGTGTGCTCTGCATCGCCGTGCCTGTGCTCGCTCAGACGCCCGCTCCCGGTGGCACGTACGCCGTGCGTCTGTTGCCGCCGGAAGTCGCGCTCAAGGCGGTTCTGGCCGCGCCGGCGGAATGGCGCAAGCGCGGCTACCAGGTCGCCGTCGCAGCAGTCGACCGGGCCGGTGTGCCGCAGGCCTTGCTGCGCGACCGGTTCGCCGGGCCGCACACCCCCCGAACGGCCATCGACAAGGCGTGGACCGCGGTCAGCTTCCGCGTGGATACCCTAGCGCTCGCACAGCAGACTCAGCCGGGTCAGCCTGGGTCGGGAATCCGTCATCTGCCGCACGTGGTGACGCGGGCATCGCGGCCATTCGCGACGACATCGACTTCTGGCGCACCGCGCGCCGAATCGGATGGCGCCGATGCCGCGAATACACGCCGGACTCACGGTCTCCGCTTTGGTGCGTCCCGCTGGTGCGGCGGGCCGCGGCACGATAGGCTGCACGTACTCGCCGCTGCTGCGCGGAAAGTGCGCGGATGTGCTCGCCGCCTGACCGCAGCGGTCGAGGGCCACGCGTGACGACGTCCTCCTCAGACAACGCAGCGCCAACGGCCGCCGCACGCGTGCTGGTGGTCGACGACGATCCGCTGTCGAGTTCGCTGCAGGCGCATCTCGCGCTCCTGCTCGGGCACACGGCCACCATCGAACCCGATGCGGAACGCGCCGTCGAACTCGCGCTCTCCGGCAGCTTCGACCTGATGTTGCTCGACCTCGGCATGCCGAAAGTCGACGGTTTCGAAGCGCTGCGGCGCCTGCGCGAGCGCGAAGCCAGGACCGAGCGCGCGCCGTTGCCGGTGATCGCCGTCACCGGCTATTCGTCCGAGTCCGACCGGCTGGGCGCCCTGATGGCCGGCTTCAACGAGCATCTGAGCAAACCGGTGCAGGCGGCTTCCCTCGCCAACGCGATCGAGCGTGCACTCGGGTCGCGCAATCCGCCGCGCCCGCAGGGCGAGCGTTACGTTCCGGGGTCCGATGCCGAGCGCCTGCGCGCGCGCGTGCGCCAGCTCGGCAGGGCCCGCCCCGGCGATCGCTCGTTCGAGCCGACCGTGACCGAGTCCTGGGCGTTGAGCTCGGCGAAGCTCATCGAGACGCTCAAGCTCGCGATCGATGCCCGCAGCGCCGAGGAAGGCGCGCACGCCGCAAGCGCGCTCAAGAAGAGTGCCGAGTTCCTCGATGCGACGCGGCTCGGAACCATGAGCGCCAGACTCGAAAGACTGATCCGCGACCGGACATGGCCCGAGGCCACCGAGTTGCTGCGCGCGGTCGAATTCGAGCACCAGGCCCTGCTCACGCTGCTTTTCGAGTCGGCGCGCTAGGCGCGACAGCCGTGGACACGAGCGGTTCAGCGACCCCGAGCGCGCAGGAGATTGCCCTCCTGCGCAAGCTCGCGCGCCTAACGCGGATCGGCGCGTGGGAGATCGACGTCGCGACCGAA
>Ga0335077_10000169_pt1 | contig 66927 bp, 53 predicted proteins | sample Lox_Sample_31_FD_207151 | JGI IMG/M metagenome (GOLD analysis project Ga0335077, IMG submission 207151) | Soil microbial communities from Loxahatchee National Wildlife Refuge, Florida, United States - Lox_Sample_3.1 | ecosystem: Environmental > Terrestrial > Soil > Wetlands | place: USA... | reverse complement strand
CGAGCTCGCCCTTCTTTCCGTCGGTCTCGATCGGGAGCCGCCCGACGCCGAGGATCTGCCGCTTCCCGTCCCGGGTGACCTCCACGACGATCGCGATCTCCCGGTCGTAGTCGATGTTGCAGTAGCGGACCCGCATCTCGTGCGGAGTGTCCTTGATCACGGTGAAGAACCGGTAGCGGATCGACTCCTCGGAGAACCCCCGGAACATCTCGAGCCACATCGGCTCGTCCTCGGGCTTGATCGGACGCAGGAGGATCTCCTCCCCGGTTCGCAACTTCCACCGCGTCTCGTACTTCTGGGGGTAGGGGCTGATGACCAGGTGGGGGCGCGGCTCGTGCTCGGAGAGCGCCAGCTCCTTGTCCACGACGACCCGCGCGTCCAGGACGGTGAGGTCCTTCGGTCCGATCAGGACCGGGTTCATGTCGATCTCCTGGATCTGCGGGAAGTCGACCAGGAGGTGGGAGATCCGCAGGATCGTCCGGTCGAGGAGGTCGAGGTTCGCGGGCGGCTGGTTCCGGTACCCCTTCAACAGCTGGTACACCTTGGTCTCCTCCAGCATCCGGTGGATGAGGGTCGTGGAGAGCGGCGGCAGGCCGAGCGACGTGTCCTTCAGGATCTCGACCGCCACGCCGCCCATCCCGAACAGGACCACCGGCCCGAACAGCGGGTCGGTCTTCCCGCCGAGGATCAGTTCGTACCCCCCGCTGCGGACCATCGGCTGGACCGTGACGCCGGTCAGCTCGGCGTCCGGCTTGTAGGCCCGGGCGTGGGCCATGATCTCGTCGAACTTCGCGCGGACCTCGTCGTCCGAGCCGATGTCGAGCGCCACCCCGCCGGCGTCGGACTTGTGCGTGATCTGCGGCGAGAGGACCTTGAGGACCACGGGGTACCCGATGCTCTTGGCGGCCCCGACCGCGCTCTCGGCCGTCCGGGCCACGACGGTCCGGACTGTGGGGAAGTTGTAGTAGCTCAGCAGCCGCTTAGCTTCCTCCTCGGTGAGCACCGTGCGGCCGGACTTGGCCACCTGGCGGAGGAGCGCCGTGATCGGCTGCTTCGGGGGAGCGGGGTAGAGCGGGAGCTCCTGGGGGGTCTCGTACAGCAGGTCGATGTTCCGCCGATACTGGTTCATGGTCACGAAGGTCTTCGTGGCCTGCTCGGGGCTCGGGAACGACGGGAGGTGGTGCTCGGCGAGGAGCTCGTCCGCCTCGTCGACCCCGGTCCGGCCGAGGAACGAGGCGAGGATGGTCTTCGACGGGTGGGACTTGCTCTCGACGACCTCCGCGATCGCCCGGGCGACCTCGACCGGCGTGGAGACCGCCTGCGTGGTGTGGAGGAGGAGGATCCCGTCGACCTGGTCGTCCTCCAGGCAGGCGGCTAGCGCGAGCTGGTAGCGGTCCCCTTTCGCGTCCCCGAGCACGTCGATCGGGTTCCCCCGGCTCCAGAACGGCGGGAGAGCGGCGTTCAGCTTCGCGAGCGTCGCGGGGCTCAGCTCGGCCAGCGTTCCCCCACGTCCGATCAGCGAGTCGGTCGCCATGATGCCGGGTCCCCCGGCGTTGGTGATGATCGCCAGCCGGGGCCCCTTCGGCAACGGGGGCTGCGCGCTGAGGACCTCCGCGACGTTGAAGAGGTCCGAGATCTCGTCCACCCGGACGACCCCCGCCCGCTTGAACGCCGCGTCGTAGATGTCGTCCTCTCCCGACAGGGAACCCGTGTGGGAGGCCACGGCCCGGGCGCTCTCCCGGTAGCGCCCCGCCTTGACGACGATGATCGGCTTGGTCCGCGCGAAGTGCCGCGCGGCGCTCATGAACTCGCGGGCGTCGGTGATCCCCTCGACGTACATCAGGATGCTTCGGGTGTACGGGTCGCTGCCGAAGTAGTCGATCAGGTCGCCGAAGTTGACGTCGACCATCGAGCCGACCGAGACGAAGGCGCTGAACCCGATGTTCTCGTGGACGGCGGCGTCCAGGATCGCCGAGCCGAGGGCCCCGCTCTGGGAGATGAACGCGACGTTGCCGGCCTCGGGGTTGGAGCTCAGGAAGGTGGCGTTCATGCCCGTCACGGGGCGGACCAGCCCGAGGCAGTTCGGGCCGACCACGCGGATGCCATACTGCTGGGCGATACGGAGAATCTCGTCCTCCAGCGCCTTGCCCGCGGGCCCAATCTCCTTGAACCCCGCGGAGACGATGACCGCGGACTTCACTCCCACTTCCCCGCACTCCCGGACGATGTCGGCGACCGTGGCGGCTGGGGTTGCGATCAGCGCCATGTCCACCGGCCCCGGGACGTCGCGGATGGAGGCGTGGGTGGGGAGCCCAAGTATCTCCTGCTCGCGCAAGGCGACCAGGTAGGTCTTCCCCCGGTACCCTCCCTGGACCAGGTTCCTCGCGAGCGCGAACCCCACGCTCCCCTCCTTGTCGCTCGCACCGATGACCGCGATGCTTCGGGGGTTGACGATCCGGTCGAGGTTCTCGATTCCCATGCCAACTCTCCGTTCCGGGTCTAGGCCCGCGCAGATAAGACGGCGAGGTCAGGTCCGGTTGAGTGGAGGGGCGAGGTCGCAGCACGACTGGCGGATCTCGCGCCGGTCCGGCACCGGACCACCGGGTGGAACGGCTCTCACGGGGCGAGGGCGCGGACCGCGATGTCGAGGGCGTGCCGCAGTCCCGGCCGGCAGTCGTAGAACCGGGGTTGCCATCCCTGATCGTCCAGATGGTCGCTGATGACGAAGAGCGCCGCCGCCTCGCACCCTCGGATCCGGGCGACGGAGAACACGGCGGACGCCTCCATCTCGACCGTGAGGATCCCCTGGCGGCGATAGCGCCGGATCTCTGGGACGGTCTCTCGATACGGCGTATCGATGGTCCACGAGGGTCCCTCCCGAACCGGGGTCCCCTCCCGCTCCAACTGGGACCGAAGGGCGGCCGTCAGTTTCGAAGAGGGGTGCGAAAAATCCCCCGGCGCTTCGTAATGGTGGGAGGCCCCCTCGTCGCGGAGGGCCTTCTCGCAGAGCACCAACGAGCCCGCCGGGATGTCGCTTTGCAGCGAGCCGGCCATCCCGACGATCACGAACCGTCGCACCCCCAGCGCCGCCAGCTCCTCCACGACCATGGCGGAGAGAGGCGCACCGGGTCCTCCGACCATGGAGACGCCGACCCCTTTCCCCGCGCGGTACATCCCCGTCGCCCGGTCGTAGCCGCCCCGGAATCTCCGCGTGAGGTACCGCTTCCACCGACGGCCGTAGCACAGGACGATGCTCCGAGGGGGGCGTGGGCGGGGCTCGCCGGTCCGTCTCGCCACGTACCGGTGGAACTCCGTGGCCGTGAACAGCGGCTCGAACCGGTGCTTCCGGGGATGCTGAGGGAATGACACACCGCCTCGAGGAGGGGCCGACTCATATAGTTGACGCGAAGGGGCCGGCGTGGGGACCGGACCGGGCGGCGGAGGATTACCGCGGACCCTGCGACCTCACGCTCGGAGAAACCGACTGCATCGAGCCACCCGTCGCGCGTAGATGAGCCCCGGGGGCACAGATACCCGCGGCCCGACGGCTCTGGGACCCCGAAAAGAAGAAGGGGGAAGGGGTTGGCCTCCGGGCCGGTCGGGCTCAGTTCGGTGGACCGGGCCACTCTCCTGAGGACCCCGTAGAGAGGTCCTCGGCGTTCGCCCCGTACGACGGGGGCACCCTAAGGGCCCGTGGGACGGGCTGGTTCGGCCGCGGGGGTGTTCGCTCCGCCACCCACCGCGCGACCGCGTCGACCTCCGCCGACTCCACCGGGCTCTGCTCGGGCGCGGGTCGCTGGCCAGCGGGACCGCGGGCCGCGGGCTTCCTGGTGCGGGAATCCGTCCGGCGACGGCCGAGCACAAACCCGGCTCCCAGCGCCGCGAGTACCGCGACGACGAGGAGCAGGACCCCTCCCGTCCCTCCGAGCATCGCGGGAGCGGGCGCCGCGGCGGCCGCGGGCTGCTTCTGGGTCAGCTCCTGCTGGAGCTGGGCGATCTGGGCCTGGTCGGCCGAGAGCTCCGACTGGAGGGTGCCGATCTGGGATTGGTCCGCCGAGTTCGTGGACTCGAGCTGCGCGAGCTGGCCCTGCAGGCTCTGGATCGTCGCGAGGTCGGCGTTCAGCTCGCTCGCCACGGACGCGTTGGCGGCCGCCCAGTTCTGCTTCAGGGCGGAGAGCTGGGCGGTCAGCGCGCTGACGCTGGCCGTCAGGGTCGTGATCTCGTTGTCGGCATACAACGTCACGGTCCGCGTCGTGGTCGCGGCGCCCGGGGCCGTCTCGGTGAAGACCACCGAGTAGTACCCGTCGGCGAGCGCGGCGGTGTTCAGGGCGTAGCTCCCCGAGATACCGGTGGCCAGGACCGTCGATCCCGCCCCCGACACCAGGCTCAAGGTCCCCGACGCGAGCTCGACTCCGCGCGAGTTCGTGTAGGCGGTACCGGACCAGGAGATCGTGTCGACCCCCGTGACCCCGTGACCGACCGCACTCTGCCCGAGCGTCGCCGGCAGGAAGACCGACGGGTCCTGCCAGACGATCGGGTTCTGCTCGCTGTACTCCGTGAAGTTGTAGTAGAACCCGTCGAAGTACTCGCTTTCGCCGAAGGAGAGGTCGTTCGCGCCCATCGCGAGCTCGCTCACGACGATCGGACCGCTCAGGCCGGTCGTGTCCAGGTTCACCGGCAGGAGCCCGTTGTCGACCCCGCTCTCCCAGACGTCCGCCCCGAAGTTCGTGTCGTAGAACGGAGCGCATCCCGGCAGCGGCAGGGTGTTCGCGGGCTGCGCGGCCCCGCCCGGGAGCGGGCACGTGTAGTTGTCGTACTGACCGACCCCGCCGCCGACCGAGATGTTGACGAACGCCGCGTACTTCATCCCGGCGAAGGAGAGGTTGCCCGAGATCGCCGTGCCGGCCGAATTCATCGAGAGGTCGCCGGTCGAGAACGAACCGGCCTGCGGCTCCACGAAGAGCGTGACGGTGTTCGAGACGAGACCGTCGTACGTTGCGGTCAGCTGGTAGACCTGCGTGTAGAGCGACCCGTTCGTTTCCGCGAGCCCGAGCGGCGCGGGCCAGTACGTGGACTCGCCCCGGGCGTCGGAGATCGATGTCCCGATGGTCGCGCCGGGTGCGTAGCTGGCCGGGGGCAGGGTCGGGTCGCTCAGACCCTCCTGGCTGAACACGGCCACCTGGGTCACGGCCGCTCCCGAAACCGGGAGCCCGTTGAGCCAGACATCCGACTGGGCCATGACGTTGTAATCGCCGACCGTCGTGGTCGTGAACATCGTGGTCTCGGCGTCGGCGGTGTCGCAGTTCCCGTACGGGTCGACCACGCACAGCGTCAGAGTCCCAGCGGGTGTCGGAGCTTGCACGGCGTAGTCGACGAAGCTCCACTCGGGGGAGGGTCCGACGACGGAGCTCAGCAGGAAGTACCCGTAGGTCGTCGCGGCGTCGCCGCCGGGGGGAGTACCGGTCGTGGGCGTGTAGGTGAACATCCCGTTCGAGCCGGTCGTCAGGGTCGTGACCGTTCCGCCGCCGTAGGCCCCAGCGCTCGACTGACCCGAGTAGGCCTCGACGTCATAGACACCGGGGGCCCCCGACTGGTCTACGATCTCGAAGGTGTAGGCGGTGCCCGCCACCAGCGTCGGGTCGGTAAGCGGCACAAGCCCGCCGCCGGAGACCTCGAACAAGCTGAAGGCCGGGTTGGCGAGGGAGTGCCCTGCGATCCCGGTCTGCCCAAAGAGGTCGTTGTCGAGGAGCTCCGTGTTCGGGATCCCGATACCCTGAAGGTAGTTCCACCCGCTCCCGGCGGGGTTGCCGAGGCTCGGGAACCAGATCGGTTGCACCGGCGCGCTCGGGACCTCGATCGAGAGGTTGTAGTAGTACCAGGTGAACGAGTTCACGGGTGCCGAGTCGAGCCCGCTGCCGGTACCCATCGGGGTGTACGGGTCGGCCGAAATCGCGCCGGCCTCGTAGGCGTTGTGTGCCGCGTAGAGCAGGGGGTTGACGTCCCCCATCTCCGGCGTGCCGAACGCCACGTTGGCCTGCTCCTCGATGAGCGCCCACTCCCCCGCGGTAATCGGGGTCGCGAAGGACGTCCCGCCGTAGAAGAGCTCCCATCCGCCGAAGACGTAGATCGACATGTTGAACGCGGCGCTGCCCGAGATCACCGGGTCGATCTTCTCCCCGGTGGAGTAGGTGTCGAGCGCGTTCTGCCACCACGGCTGGGTCTCCACGAACGACTGGCCGAAGCCGCCGCCCACGACCCCCGTGTAGGTGCCACCGATCCCCTCGCTGTACGACCAGTAGGCGGTCGCTCCGATCCCGGTGGCCGTGGCCCAGTAGGCCTGTCCGAGGGCGCCGTAGCAGTACGGGACGTAGGCCGTGCCGTTCCAAAGGTACTCGACGAACCCGTCGCAGTACACGAAGCTGTTCGAGGTCACCGGGAACTCCGAGCCATCCCCGACTGCGGTGACCTGCGCTCCGCCCACCGAGGTCGCGCCCGGCGATTCCGCGGGGGTGAAGTCGTTCACGGTCTCGTACGTTCCGCCGCCGTCGCCCGAGGCGAAGAAGTTCGTCACGCCGACGGTGTTGAGGAGCTCAAGCTCCTGGTCTTGGCCGGTGATGTAGATCGGGGTTCCGTAGAAGTACTCGTACTCCTCGCCGGAACCGTAGCTGTTCGAGGTGATCGTCACCCCGCACGCTCCCGAGGTCGTCCCCTCCACCACGTACATGTTCGCATCGTTCAGGGTCCCCATCGAGGGGCAAACCCCGCCGGTCGACCCGAGGGAAAGGTACTGCGCGATGTCGGCGTAGGCGGTGTCGAAGTCGGAGAAGTAGCCGGGGTAAGGGATGGCGAACACGTCGATGTGGGCGCCCGGGGCCATCGTCGAGGCGTACTCGATGTCCAGCTCGGTCTCGCCCGTCCAGCCCGCATACTCGCCCTCGAGGATGCAGTTGTCAATGTTGGTGTTCGGGAATCCCAGCAGGGAGTACCCGCCGCTCGTGTTCAGCGCGATCTGGGTGACCCGGTCGGGCAGCTGGTTCGGGTTGCCGTAGACCATCTGCGAGAACTCGGAGAGGTCGCTCGGGACCGCGCACCCGACCTCCACGACCGCGATCGTGACCCCCTGGCCCGTGTCGGGTTCGGAGTCGATCGTGGCCGCGCCGCTCCACAGGTTGTCGGCGCCCGTGAGGTCCGGCATCGTAGAGGGGAACATGAACTGGTAATCGCCGCAGAGTCCCTCCTCCTGACAGGAGAGGCCGGCGGGCGAGAAGTCGGTCCACAGGAAGCTCGAGTTCTGGATCGACTGGTTGCCGTCCAGCGACTGCGGGCAGCTGCCGTAGATCCCGAACTCGCAGAGGGGTGTCGGGGGCGGGGTGCTGTTGTTCTGAGTGGCCCACGCGGGCGCGGTCATCCCGGGGTAGAGCCCGTGGGGGAGGGCCAAGGCCGGGGTGGCCGTCATGCCGTCCAACCCGACGATGCCGTTGATGGCGGCCGCGATCGTCTGGGGGAGCTCGACCGACCCGACGTTGGCGTAGAACGTCGGCCCGGTCTCCGTCGTGCCCGCGACGCCGCTCTGCGCGCCGAACGAGGGGTTCCAGACCCCCGTGGACTGGTACTGGGTGGCGAACGCCGCCATCCCCGTGTGGAACGCCGCGGCCAGCTGGGAGACCGTCCCGCTGACGCTCAGGGTGAGGGCGGTGGCGCTCGACTGAACGGAAAGACCGTAACTTGCAAAGTAGGATACTGTCGAGGCGTAGGCCGGGTTCCCGTAGCCACTCCCCACGGCCTCGGCCGAGAGGAAGTGTCGGTACATCGGGCTGCCCACGTCCGAGATCTCGTTATCGAGGGTCTGGAGGCTCCCCGACGGCTTAAGGGTCACCGTCACGCTCATCGTCGCGGTGGACTTGTAAGCCTGCGGCTCCGGCTCGACCGAGACGCTCCCGAGCGACCTGAGAGCGGCCGGATTCAGATTGCTCGCGCTGCCCTTGACGCTCGTCAGCGGGCCGTCATTGACCGCCGCGGGGGCGGCAGTCGTGTGAGCCACGGCCGAGACGCTCGTGGCGCCGGCCGGACGCACGGTGGCCGTGTTCGCGAGCGCAAAGGCGACGATCGCCACAACGGCAACGAAGATGGCTACCCAGGCGTTCTTTCTAGCGTTCCCTTTCATGTCCTCTACCACTCAGTTTCTCGACTTTCGCGTGCGCAAGTCCCCCGGCTGGACGCGCCGGTGGCCCCGGGAGGCCGGAGGGTCGCCCCCGCCGTTCGGACTACTGCGAGGGGAACCGAGGGCTCGGAGAAATATCGCGCGTTTCCCGGCTGGAACTCGAAAGCGTATCCCTCGAGGAGCTCCGCCAGTGCGAGACCGCTCCGCTTCGGGTCCAGGCAAAGGGGCGTCCGAATAACGTCGCCCCGGGAAGGAAGGTCCCGAGGGAGCGTTCGAGGCCCGGCAGGCTGGGCAAGCCCGCCGACGGACGCGGAGCGGAGCGGAACGCCCCGAACCACTCGAGGACCATCCGGGACATCGGTTCGTCCCCCTGCGGGCTCACGACGTGGAACCGAGGATGCCGATCGATCCAGCGAAGGATGCGCGGGTCCTGCGGGATCGAACTCTTCTCGATGAGAAGGTGGATCTCCGACGACCGGCTCGAACGGTCGTTCACGGACTCCAGGAACAGAAGCAGCTCCCGCGAGGTCAGGCGCCAGGACGCCGTGCTCGGGGCGAGCGCGTCCAGCACACCGACCGTCTCGGCCAGCCGCTCGACTCGGGCGGACGTGAGCCGTCCGGCCCCGCCGGTCCGCCGCCGGCTCGACCCGGCGCGTCTCGAGGCACTGCTCTCCGAGACGGCCGTTCCCTCGTGGGGGTCGATGCTCAGTGCGAGGACGCTCGCCGGAGGGTCCACGTAGATCCCGGCGACGTCGACGCTTCGGTCGAGGGTACGCGGGTCGGGGGCGAGGCGCCAACGACGGTGCTGGGGAGGATGGACCCCCGACATCCTCCACGCCCGGGCGATAGTGGTGTGGCTGACCCCGAGGAACCTCGCGAGGGTCCGCGTCGTCCATCGGACGCCGTTGGTCGGTCGGCCGGACCGGGTCTCTTCGAGGATCGTCGCCAGCTTCGGGGACGCGGAGGTCTCACGGTGGCCCGACCGAGGGGCATCCTCGACGATGCCCGCCAGACCCAGGAGGGCAAAGCGCGCGCGCCATCGTCGGACCGTCACCGGGCTCAGGTGCAGAATCCTTCCAATCTCCTTGTTGGTTCGCCCTTCCCCGGCCAGCAGGACGATCCGCGCCCGTTCGGCTCGCCGCACCGGGACCGATCGACCCCGAGCCCACCCGGAGAGCTTCGCCCACTCCCGTGCGCTGAGGGACACGGGCGGGGAGACTCGCATTGACTCCGAAGCAGCTTCCGATATATTGACCCTGCCGCGGAGTGATGCGGACGAAGTGCATGGATTCGCTTTCCACTTTATCCGCGGCCCCGACGTGGGCGTCCCGGCACTCCGTATCCCAAGGGGTAACGGGGGGCATCGAAGGTGCCCCGATGGACACGGGCCGTCGTTGCGGCACCACCTCCCGGGGCGCCCCCGTCGCGCTCGGTCGGCAGCTGGCCGGGGCCGGACTCGTGAGCTCTCGAGCGTGGCCCGGGGGGACCCTACAACCCCACTCGAAGCTTGACCGCTTTCCAACGGGTGGGCTCGACCTTAGCGGCGCAGACGTTGGTCATCGCCTGGAAGACCTGGGGTGGGGCTCCTCGCCGCACGCCGCCCAAGAACTCCGTGAGCTCACCCACGTTCAACGCGGGAAGCATCCATCCGAGGATGGCCATGAAACGATCCGGTGGCAGCTGCCCGATGATTGCACCGCGCATCGCCGCCATCTGTTCGTTGGAGAAATGCTCCCTCATCAACGGAACCAGCTCGGTCTCCTCGCGATTCATGTGCACGATGTAGACGCCGAAGAGCTCGTTGGCCTCCTGGTTCAAACGGACGCCCGCCTCGACCCTTCGCTCCGGGGAATCCATCGCGAGGAGGTCTCGGGCCGATTTCGCAAGAGCGACCTCGCGACGAGTGAGCTCGTGATGCTCCTCGATCAGTTGGGCGATGAGCTGGCTCCCGACCTTTGCGCTCGCCGGGAAGATCTGCGTTTCCTCATCCGTGGCATGGTGGCTCAGTACACAGAGGATGCAACCCGCGGACCGAGCGACCTCGAACTCGTGCTCGAGGTCGGTGGCCAGCGCCGTGGTGGAGGCGGTGTCCGCGAAGTCATTCGTCTGGAGTCGTCCGGAGAGGCTGTAGATCATCGCGCGAAGTCCCTTGTGGATCGGAGTGAAGAGATCCTCGGTTGCGGTCACAGTTCCCCGGGCCCCGGAACGGGCGAGCCCTCAGGGGCGGTCCCACTATTTCAATCTTGGACCGAGTCGGGGTAGCGCCCGTGCTGCGGAACGCCCCGACAGCCTACCTCCGCCTGAAGGACCGACACGGTCGAGCCACCGGCACGAGAGGACAAAGCCCATCTAGTGAGGGAGCATCCAGTAGATGGTGGTGGGACGGGGGGACCCTCGGCCCATGTCGATTTCGCCTCGGCTACGGCAAGCGCTGGTCGTTGTCGTCGTGGTGGTTGCCGTGGTGGCTACGCTTCTCTATGCCCTCCATGCCCCGACCCCGGCGGGCGGTGGAACGGCGAGTGCGTCCCCCCACTATGCGGTCATTGCGACCATCGCCGAGATCAACGTCAGCGGCATCCCCGTCGGGTTCTGGCCTCAGTACGTGACGTACGATCCGGAGAACGGCCTGATGTATGTGGCCTCGGAGTTCTCCCAGACCGTGACCATCCTGGACCCGAATTCGTTCCAAGTGACCCAGGTCCTCCCCACAGGAGCCGACGCGCGGGGACTTGTGGTCGACCCGTCCAACCACCTCCTGTTCGTCTCGAACGATTATTCGAGCAACCTCACGGTGATCAACACGACCACCGAGACGATCCAGACGACGCGGGATTACAGTCCGTTCGGATACATGGTGGGCGAGCAGCTCGATCCCGCCACCGGGCAACTGCTCGTCCTGGCCAACAACCCTCCGGACTCCATCCTGTCGATCAACCCCAACACCTACGCCGTGACCCAAATTCTGCCGATCGACCTGAATCCGGGCGGCGGAAACGGCTATGCGATCAACGAGACCACCCACGTGATCTACTTCCCGGCGCGCGGCGACAACGCGGTCTCGGAGATCGGGGAGCTCAACGGCACTGCGTTCGCCCAGGTCTCGATGCCGGGGGAGGAAGGACCCACCTCCACTTTCTTCGACCCGTTGAACGGCTTGATCTACGTGATGCTCGGCGGGTGGCTCTGGATGGGCCCCGGGAGTCAGGGCGTGGCCCTGAATCCCGCGACCAACCAGATCGCCGCGAACTTTACCCTCGGCGCATGGCCGGATGCCTACGCCTACAACGCAGTCACGGAGCTCCTGTACGTTTCGTGCGCGGCCTCGGGGAACATCTCCATCATTAACGCCTCGACCAACCGGGTGGTGGGATCCATCTTCCTCGGGAACGGCACGCTACCCGGGGCGATTGCCATCGACCCGGCGACGGGAAACCTCTTCATCGGCGAGGACGGGCCCGGCTCGCTCGTCGAGGTCGCCCTGGTCGGCGCGCCGGTCGCGTCGCAGGGGCCGCTATCCCCCGCATCGACCGGAGGCGACGTGCAGGCAGCTCGTTGGCTCGGGATGCCGACTCGGGTGCACTAGAGCGCTTCGAGCGGAACAGGAAATTCCCGCGCGGAGTGGGTGATCTGCCGACTAGGGCAATATCACGCCACCACGTTTGTCGAGCTTCCACCCAGGATTGTGCGCCACTTCCCACAGGTGCCCGTCCGGATCCGCAAAATACCCGCTGTAGCCTCCCCACTCGGCGACCTCGGGAAGCTTGACGACCCTACCCCCGTGCCGCTGGACCTGAGCGAAGGTCGCGTCGACCGCCCGGCGGCTTCGGACGTTGTGGGCCAGCGTGACTCCGCGGAACCCCTGCCGTCTGGGGTTTACCCGGGCATCCTTCGCGAGGGCATCATGCCCGAACAGGGCCAGGGCCAACCCGTTCAACTGGTAGAACGCGATCGGATCACCGTCGGCGTACTTGGTCTTCCATCCGAGAACGTCGCGGTAGAATCGGACCGAGCGCGGGAGGTTCCGGACCCCGAGAGTGACCAGGGAGATCCTCGGCTCCATCTCCGAGCTACCCGTAGCCAGGCTCCCTCATATCATGGACCGACCGCGCCGCCGTCTGGGCCCGGAATCGTCGCCATCTCTCGATAAGGGGAGGCACCTGAACCCCCGCCCGTCCCGCCAGTCGCGTGGCCAGAGGGCTCGTCGGCAGCGACCTGTCGTTGCGACCTGTGTTCCTAGTGAGGCCCGGGGGCCCGACAGCTCAGGAGTTCGCACGAATCGCCTCCTCGACCAGAGAGACCGCATACGGAATGTCCTTGGCATTGGTGACGTGGACCTCCGCCCAGTCGGCCGAGGGTCCGCGGGTCCGGACCCTGTGGTCCAGCGCTTGCTCCGTCTTCAGACGTCGGATCTCCTCTCTCGTGAGGCGGACGTCCATTCGACTGTCCCCGTGGAAATGGGCAATCTCTCGCCCGCCGACAACGTAGCTCAGGGAGTCCCCGAACCGGGAGGGGCGCTTCTCAAGGTCGAGCAGGGAGGATAGCTTGCGTTCGAGCTCCGCCCGGACCGACACTCGAAGCTGGGTCATGTTGACGGTGAGGCGGCTGCGGTAGCCAGCGGGAGCAGGATGTGCAACTCCTGCATGCTGCGGTAGAACTCGATCGACGGTCGGTCCGGGTCCAGGTCGTAGCCTCGCGCGAACCCGTCACTGACCTCCTTCATCCGACCCGCGGCGACCACGGACTCCCAGTCCCAAACCCGGCGACGGACGTACCTCCCTCCCGGGATCGTGCCGGCTTCGAGCCCGAGGGCCGCTGCGTCTTCGGCGGGAAGCCTCTCCACGCAAGCGTAGTACTCTTCGCCGTCGTCCAGCATCCGATACGTCCCGTAGAACCTGCGGCCCTTCAACGAGGGCAGCTTCGACTCCAGCGCGTCGAACGCGGCCTTCGGTCCCTTTCCCCTCATGTCCGCTCGAACGCGAAGGACCTCGATTTCCGGGCGATCCACGACCGTGTCCACGGGTCCTCACCGAGGGAACCGGGCAGGTGGGCTATAAGCGGCGAGGATAGGTGGTGGAACGCTGGGAACGGCCCCAGCGCGGCTGCGACCGAGCTTGCGCCCAAACAACTGCCTTCGGATGCAGCGCCCCCGTCGCTCAGCTGGATGACCGGATTCATCAACCCGAAACCGGCTCGAAACCGGCGCACCGCCCAGCTGCGTCGTCTCCTGCGCTACAACAACAATATCTCACGCGGCGTCCAGTAACCGTGGAGGATTGCCTCACGAACCGGGGTGTACGATGAGTACTGTCGTTCGGCTACCTCCCGAACTCCGCGATTTCATGGACCTTCCTGGACCCCAGTCGCTGCTGGTCCGGGGGCCGCCCGGCTCGGGGAAAACGACGCTCGCGATGACCCTGCTTGAGGCATTCCGGGGGGACAAGTTCCTCGTCACCAGCCGGGTCGGGAATCCGGAACTCTCCCGCGAGTTCCCCTGGATCGCGAACCACGGCGGGGGGTCGATTCAGGTGATCGACACCTCGAGCATGGGCGAGAGCGTCCACGATGTGGCCCACATCATGGCCGCTGCGCGCGGCGGTCTCCTCGCGCCCGGTTCGCGGGAGGAGCGGGAGGCGGCCTCGTTCCTGTGGCTGCCGCCTCCGCTTCAAGAGACGTGGTCGCAGCTCGCCGAGGGTCATCGCTCCCTCATCGTGCTCGACTCGTGGGATGCCATGGTCGAACAGTATCTCGCTCCGACCGGCGAGAGCGGCGGAGCCGTTCCCGATCGAGCGCAGATCGAACGGCTGCTGTTGTATCGGATGAGTCGCACGCCCGCCCATCTGGTGTTCGTCGTGGAGCGCGGGGACGAAACCCCCCTCGACTACCTGGTCAACGCGGTCGTCGTGGCGAACCGCGACGCCTCCGAAGAGCGCCTCCAGCGCTGGTTGACCGTCCACAAGCTCCGCGGGGTGCGCATCGCGAACCCCGTCTACCCGTACACGCTGGAGGGAGGGAAGTTCGAGACCATCCTTCCTGCCCTTCCCTATTCCTCGCTGCGCCCGGGGCGCCCGGACCCCGAGCCGGATTCCATGCCCGGGCACCTCTGGCCCGGGGCGAGGGCCTACGCGCAGAACTTCGGCCGGTTGCCGTTCGGAAAGATCACTTCGATCGAGATGGACGACTCGGCACCGATCCAGGTGGGACAGCTGCTCACCTTTCCGGCGGTGGCCCACGCGCTGGTCCGCGGGGGCCCGGTCGTCCTCGCGAGCCACTCCAGCCAGTCCCATCAGGACGTCCTCGAGCTGCTCTCGACCATGGCTCCCCGGGATCGCCTCCTCGACCACCTGAGGATCCTGACGGGTCGGCAACACCTCCCCGAATCGGGGGACCTCCCGCACCTGCTCCTTCCCGTCGACCGTCTCGAGTTCGCGGCCCCGGCAGGGGATCCTGCGCAGTCTTCGGCGTCGAAGCACATCCGAGACCGTGCGACCCCGTCATCGCCGGGTCTGATGGTCCTCTCCGGTCAGGGCCTGGAAGCCCTTGCATTTTCTCTGGGTCAGGCGATATCGAGCGACACCGTACCCCGTCTGCCCACGGGCATTCAGAGCGTCGTGCGGGGGGTGCCGGCGCACGCGATCATTGTCGTGCGCAAGGCCTCGCCCTTCCTGGCCGCGGTCCAGGCGACCGCCTCCATCCGCCTGGAGGTCACAATGCGGCAGTCCCGCATCTTCGTCCACGGCGTTTCGCCCTGGACCTCGAACTTCGTTCTCGCGGAAGGTTCGGAGGGCTCGGCCTTCGAACTGGTCCGTGTCGTCTGAAACGATTCCCCCATTGACGATCAGACACGGGCGAGAGGCGCTCTCCCGCGCCCACTTGCGTGCCGTGGCAGACTCCCCCGACCCACCGCACAACGGGTCAGGGCGTGCTCTCCACCTCGTGCGCTCGAGGCGGTCCGTCGCGGTGACAAATTGCTCGGTGCGTCGACTCACGAAGGCGGCTGAGCTCCGCCCTCTTCGAGAAGGAGCTTCATCGCTTCTCGTGGGATCCCGTTCGAGCGCTTGACGATAGATTCAATGATTTCAGGATCGAACCGAAACGGGGTCTTGGGGATAGCGATGGAAAGCGCGCGACGAATTTCACCGGCGTCGACCGGAGTGAACTCGAGCAACGTGCATCGCGACTGAATCGCCTTCGCGAGGGCGTTCAACTCGTTGCACGAGAGGATGTAGACCGACCAACCGCCTTCTCGCTCCATGGCCGGCCGGAGGATGAGTTGTGCTTCGGGAGCGAGTGCTTCGGCCTCGTCGATGAAGATGATCCGGAACGGGGCTCCCCCGAGGGAGTGATGCCGTGAGAGTTCGATCAATCCGGTCATCGCTTGCGGGCTTCGATCGTCGTACGCCCGGAGCTCGGTGTAGCCGACCTCGAACATCTCTCCGAGAGCCTCTCGCGCGAACGCGCGAGCCGTTGCGGTCTTACCCACGCCCGGCGGACCGTGGAAGAGGAGGTGGGGAGGCACCACGACGCCGTTGCGAACCCCATCGAGGATCCGTCGTAGTCGCGCGACGGTCGGCTTCTGCCCCACGATCTCGTCCAAGGAATTCGGTCGGAAGTCCTCGATCGAGAGTCGCCTCGGTGGCGGACTCTTCATCGAGTGCGAATTCGACCCCGTGAATATCAACCCGCCGACGGTCCGGCGCGAGGGCACGGCCCCGGCAGCTCACAGCCGTCGCGGCGCCCAGGCGTGCTCACATCTGGCCCGGCGAACAAGGGCTGTAGCGAGGGGATGGAGGACAGGAAACAAATTGGCACTTGACCAGGGCGGGGCTGTTGGCCTGACGGAGAGCGGCCCGGGGACGGCGCGATAGAGGAGCGCTGACCAATTCTCGACCGCACGGCGGCAGTGCCGGGTCAACCCGTCCGATCGAGTTCTGGAAATGCCGCGCGACACCGTATGGACAGTTCGACGCCTTGAGCAGTCAGGAAATACGCTCGCACTCGCCGAACCTCCGCTCGAACCCGGTGATGTTCGTGACGGACCACGCCGACGGCAACGAGGTCCCGGAGCACCTTCGAGACCGCCCCCTGCGTTGCCCCAAGCCGTGCGGCCATTCCTTGCTGGGTGGATTCCGGAGAGGCATTCCCGCCGGGCTCCGGCGAGCCCGTCAGAGACAAGTGGATGATGATCCGGATCGCGAGCTGTCCCCTCTCGAGCCTAGGCCCCCCAAGGGGGAGTGCCTCCGATTCGATCCGCGTAGAATCGCCCGACCGCAACGGAACCACGAATCCAGAAGGACTTTCGCACGGATGGCCTGTTCCGGGTCGTCAGCTCCTGCCCATGGTCAGTGCGGCGGTGGTGGTCTCCGTCGTTCAGAGATCAGTCGATTCACATCCGCCATGAGTTCCTCGCCGTCTCGCCGGGCGTGACTTCGGCGCCTCACGAGTCCGACGGCCCCAAGGGAAACCCCCGCCGCAGCGATCAAGGCCGAGGCGACCAGCACCTCGTTCGTTCCCAGGATGCCGGAGCCTGGCGAGCCGCCCCCGGGGAGTGCCGTTCCGCCCGGAGGTATGACCACTCCATCGGGCGAAAACTCGACCCACGGATCATAATTCATGCTCGAGTAACCTCCTCGACTGTTCTCGAAAGTGAGCAGGGCAAACGCAGCCGACGGGAAGGGTGCGGTTGAAAGTTCAACCTGATCACTGACGTTGGCGGTTGACGTCCCACCGCCGGGGTAGGACAAGTCCCCCTCGCCCCCGAACACGAGGCTGGCAAAGGGGCTCCCGTTCTGCTCCTCCGAGAGTATCTGCGTGGAGGGGTTGAACACAAAAACGGGTCCGAGACGCTCGGGAGGCGCCCCGAACGCGATGCCCAACCGATCGGACGTGTCGGCCCAGCGCCAGTCGCTGATTCCGACATCGAACTTCACTGCATACGTGCCGTTGCTCGACTGGCCGATCGATGTGTTCGCATTGGCGCTCACGAGGAGGAAGGTTACGCTCAGATTGGCGGTGCCGTAGGTTGTGTTAGAAATGGTCCAATCCGTCCCGCATCCCCCCCAGGAGCTGCCCCCAAAGAAACTGCAGGTCGTAGCGTTCCACACTCCACTTCCGGCGGTGACGTTGAGTGTCTGGTTGAGGGTGACGTTCACCTCATTCGGTCCCGACGATGTCGTGGTGGACCAGGACACGACGGAGGTATTGGACCCATAGGGAGTAGGGGTGTTCTGCGGGACCTCGTATCCCTCGCTTGCCAGCCGCACGATGTCGCCGGCGGCATTGATCTCGGCGATCCAAGGAAGAGCAAAGCCAAAAGCGTAGGACTCCGACGGACCTGAATGGGTAACGTTCTGGTCGTTGTACTCCACAACAAACTGCGCGTAGCAGCCCGGGGTGTCGATGGTCAGCACACTCGACTGCCACACGGTGCTGTTGCAGACGCGGCCGGTACCGGATGCCGTCGGGTGAGGGGCAGTCGAGGGGGGAGAATGAGCCGCTCCCACGGGAGCTGTGGCCAGAGTGAGGGAGACAAGGATCAGGCTGACCGCGGCGACCAGTAGGCCAGTTCCGAGGCGAGGCGCCGCCCGGTAGGGCGATGGGCGACCTATACGGCAGCGCTCGGACGGCCGCGCTTCGAGACGAATCCCTGGTCCCGGATGTGCACGCAATCCTTCAGCCATTCTGGACTGGAATCGCGTTGCTTCGGCAAATATCCACCGAGCATATATTCCTCGGAACTGACGGGGCTCCTCGCCCCAGTAGACGGTGCGGGAGGAACGTGGGCTCGAAGCAATCGCTGGACCACCCTACCCGGACCTGAGTGTAACAACTGCTGCACCCAGCCGTCGGCCTCTTGAAGACCGGCGCCAGTCGGGGGACATGTCCGGCAGCATTCCCTGGTCCGGGACGCCGCAATCGACGCCGATGAACGACCCCAACGAGTTGCTGAACCGAATCCGTCGGATCGACCAGACGACCGCGCAGACATTCCATTGGGTCAGGATCGGCGTCGTCGTACTGATCCTCCTCTCGCTGGTCATCGTCTTCATTGGGTGAGGCCGAAGTGGCCCCTAGGTGAACGTGACGTTGAGCACGCCTTGGAACGAGGAGGGCGTGGTCATCGAAATGATGAGGACACTCGCGAGCGAGGAGGCGGTGTAAGGCAGGCTGCCGAAAAGGTAGAAGCCGGGGGTATTCGTGGACACGGCCGTGACCGTGCACGGAACATTGCCTCCTGGCCCTGGCAATCCCCACGCTATGTATGGAATGCCCCCGTCTGGGGGGTTGAGGGTAACGGTTCCCGAGTCATCCCCGCTCAGACCGCAGGCATTGTCGGGGGACTTCACATCGAGACCCGAGATACTGACCGAGGAACCGGGCGAGGCGGGCGGACCCGTACCGACAGAGGCGATTATCGCGATGATGACGGCTATGAACACCGCGAAGACGATGATTCGAACTCCCCAATACGCGGATGGGGTCCGCTCGACCGGGACCTGCTCGACGATGACTTGAGGACTCGGAGGGAGAGGAGGCGGAACCGAAGCGGACGACGTCAGCCCCGAACCGCACCACTGGCACACCTGTGCTTCAGGGGTGTTTGGTCCACCGCACTTGGGGCACTCCCCGGACACGGCACCAGGAGGGGGTCGGCCAAGATTACCGTTACGCGAGGGGGGCTCAGCCGCAGCCGACTGCGGACACTTGCGGAAAGGAGCGTGGCACTAATTCATACCGTGCTGGGGCTTGGTTCCGTCTATGTGCCATGCGGATGACTCGCGAGCCCCTGAACCTCCCCGCCGCGGTCCTGTAGGGGAGCACGGCCCAAGGGAGCTCACGTCGGCAGACGGGAACCGCTTCCGTGCGTACTCGGCTTTCCCGAGGGAAGTTGGACTCGCCGGAGTGGTGATCCTTCCGGACGTTCGTGGCCTCCACCCCTACTACGAGGACCTGGCCGTTCGCTTCGCGGAGGCCGGCTATCGAACAGTCGCGATCGACTACTTCGGACGCACTGCGGGGGTCGGAGCGCGGGACGACGCATTCGAGTACAGGCCGCATATCGAGAAGACAACACCTGAGGGAATCGCCCAGGATGTCCGGGCCGCAGTTGAGTGGCTGAGGACCTCGGCGAACCGGCCCGATCTGCCGACCTTCACCGTCGGGTTCTGCTTCGGAGGAGCGAACTCCTGGCGCCAGTCAGGCGATCAGGCGAACCTCGCAGGGTGCATCGGGTTTTACGGCGGTCGACCGATGCAGCGGGCCGGCACCGCCATCCCGAAGATGAAGGCCCCGCTCCTCATGCTCCTCGCGGGCGACGACAAGGGAACTCCCCCCGCGGAGTTCGAAGAGTTCGCCGGGCTCGTTCGAGCCCGAGGTATCGAAGTCGAGTCGCACACCTACCCCGGTGCACCCCACAGCTTCTTCGACCGCGCGTTCGCCGAGCACCGCGAAGCCTGCTCGGACTCTTGGAAGAGGATCCTCGATTTCGCCGATCGCCTTAGCTCAGGCGCCCGATAGAGCCGGAACTGCGGTCGTTACAAACAATCTGGCTCTGCCCTTCCGATGCTCGGATGCGAGATCCTCGGCGCACTCTTGCTGAGAGAGCGTAACCGCTGAACTTGGGTCTCTACCACGTCGCGACGGCCCGAAGTCCCTTTAGTAGCAGGGTCCTCTTAGGCAGAGCCCGAGACGGTCAATTAGAGGAAGGCATGGCCGAGCACTGCATGTCGGCGGAGGCTCGAGCGATGGGGGATTGCATCTTGTGAGAGAGGTCGCCGCGCACCTGATCATCACGCTGGATGGGGTCGTGTCATTTGAGACCGTGTACGCCGCCGTAGTTCGGATGTCCAACGGTAAGGTTGCGGGGGACATGTCCCGGCAGCTCGCGCAGGAAGACGCAATGCTCCTGGGTCGCAAGACGTACGACGAGTGGTCGCAGTTTTGGCCGTCCTCGAAGATCCAGCCGTTTGCCGATCACATCAACACGGTGCGAAAGTATGTTGTGACCAACTCGTTGAAGGAAGCCCCCTGGGGCACCACGGGCAAGGCGACCGTGTTGTCGGGGGACCTCCGAAAGTCCGTCCTGAAACTCAAGTCACGACGTGGGAAAACCATCGGGGTGCACGGGAGCCCAACTCTCGTCCGCTCCCTGATCCGAAGCAACCTTCTCGACAGACTTCACCTCATGCAATTTCCCATCATCGCGGGTACGGGTACACGCCTCTTCGAGGGTGAGTTCGCACCTCAGAAATGGAAGGTCGTCGACCTGATCAGGAATCAGAACGGAGTCCTTGGCATTACATACCGACCTACAGGGCCCCTGTGAGGGGTCCCAGGTGAGGGAAACTCGGGGTCGAGTGTTCAAGTCAGGGGCAATTTGGGCCGGATCTCGACGTCTCTTCCTGTGTGGGTGCAATCAGTCTTGCGACTACCTGCTGCGGCAATCTTTGCTCAACTCGAGTCAGCAACATTTAAATATATGTTCCGTATATGAAGGAACATGGCGCTCCGCTACGAGGACGTCGGAACCCACGTCTTCGGCGAGGAGGAATTCACCTCCGGGGAGTTCGCACGACGCGTCAGTAATCCCCGAGCAGCGAAGATCCTAAGCGACCTCAAGCACAGGGGAGTGGTGGCCCGCATCGGGCACGGCCGGTATAGGTTTCTCCGGCCGGGAGAGAGGCCCGACCTTCGACGCTCCGAGTGGGACCGAGCGAAGCACATTATCTTGGAGGGCCCGGGTCCCAAGGCGTGGACGGGTTCCTCGGCGGTAGAGCTGTGGACCGGGTACCGCTACACCGTTTCCCCGTCCGCCTTCGTCCGGATATTCGAGCTGGCCGTTCCCACCGCGTCGATGGGCCTCTGGAAGGAGTACCTGAAGGGCCACCACGTCGCGACGGACTCACGGCGGCGGGTCGGGGCCCGAGTCGAGCTCGTGCCGGTTCGAACTGTCAAGGGAGTGATTGTGAATGGTGAGCCGGTCATTCCCCGTCGTGAGGTGGTCTCGCTGATTCGAGAACACCCCGGCATTTACGCGAGCGCGGAGGACCTTCTCCTTGCAGGGCCAAGCTGAGCGGGAAGCCGCTGCAATTGCGCTGCTCGATCGGTTTCCTTGGTCGAACGGTGGTTGCCTCATCGGCGGATACGCCATAGCGGCGTACGGCAAGCCGCGTTTCTCCCAGGACCTCGACTTAGTCGTGCCGGAGGCCGAAAGGGCCCCAGTTGTCAAGGCGCTCGAAAACCTAGGGTTTCGACTGCGACCCGAGCGAAGGGCCAAAACTACCTTCACACAGGCGGCAACGCTTCTCAAGGGCGACTTTTCAATCGATCTCATGTTTGGATTGGTCAGAGACCGAGAAACCGGAGCGACACTTCCGGAAGCGTGGGTGTCTGCCCGTTCTCGTCTGGTCCGACTCGACCTTCTGACCGGGGCAACTAAGGGGAAAGTTCAGGTCGCCCGCCCCGAGGCACTTTGGGCGCTCAAGTTGATTGCTGCAAGGGATCAGGACCTGTCTGACCTGTTTGCAATCTCAGGCGAGCCCATCGAGATTCCCGAAATCCAACGGGCATTAAGCGAATCAATGACTCCCGGACTTAGGCGCAAGCTGGATCTCATTCCAACTAGGCTGGAGGGTTCTAAAATTTACTCCGATGCGCTTTCCTCCAGGTCCATGGGTAGACAGGATTCGCCTCGGAACATCCAATCATGGACACGATTCGTGAAGCTGGTCGATTCCGTTCTTCCATCTTGACCACTCGGGGGGGCCGAAGTCTCGGGTCCCAACATACGTTGGCGAATGCTGCCGAGATCTAGCAACCCAGCCATTGGGCTGGGTGCAAGGTCTGTTGCACCCACTTGTAGGTTCAACCGGGAGGCGCGCGAATTCGAGAGGAAATGGGGCTAGTTGCCTCAAAGTGAACCCGCCGGCCGAGCCTAGCGTAGGTAACTCGTTCAAGAGCGAGGGGTGCCTGCCCCTCTCGCCGAATCGGGGCATCTGGTGCTCAAAGACCCAGAATCAAGAGGCTCCCTCACACTCTTCTCTTTGAGCCCGCGAGATACTTGGATCTTGTAAGGGGCGACTGGAGGTAGGAGTCTGACAAGAGGCGGAGGACCTCGAGGGGGTGCGAGGGATCGAGTATCAACTTCCTTTTGCCACCCCTGGCGACAATCTGTACCCTCAGGCCAAATCTGCGTATGGTGCTCTCGAGACGTGAGAGTCTTACGGTGTGAAGATTTACGAACCTCCCCACTCCGCGGAGCTTCCGAAGCGCCGAAGGACTCTGGAGGACCACGTTTCGAAATTCTTCATACTCCTCCAGGTGAGCCAGATGTCGAACGGCCAGTAACACTCGCATTGCATGTCTCTTGAGGCTAGCATTGTAGTTGAACAGCCGTTCGAACCCACGACTGTCAAGGATGAAGACGAATCGTCCTGACTGGACGCAACTGAACGAGGGTTCGAAAAGAAGTGCACGGCCCTGCCCTATCGTTGTGAATCTGGTCTCACGGAATAGTGCTACGACTCCCCGACGCGGGCTGAACTCCTTTTGGGCTGTAAACGGTCGAAAGAATCGAACAGGATCATCTCTCGGGTTCGATCCCACTACGGCAAAGGATCGAGGCGGGTCGACCTGAGGGTCCCCCTCCACCCACTCTTCTGCGGCAGCTGGATCCGGGAACGCGTCAAGTGCGGACTGGAGGAAGGAATCGGAATCCAGCCCGACGTATTGTACCTCGCCGTCCTCGGCCTCATACTCCGAGTCATACTCCACGTAGCTGAACTGGTCCGAGGACCTCCCTGCTGCAAGCTCGGCAACCGCCCCAGCAGCGAGCGCACCAAGCTGCTCAGGTAGTGGGTGATCGATTGGGGCGCGCCGATAAGCGGCCCTACCCTCCTCATCCGGTTCACCTCCGAACAACAATTGCACGGGTCGAACGAGGGACGTCTCAAGGAGTCGCCTGAATGCAGCTTCAGCCGGCAACAGGCTTCTCCCACCAAGTTGATGGTGATATTTGGACCGCTTCGACAGTCTTTCCGCGCCCAACAGTCCCGCGGCGAGTGATCAGCATGACCCCGGTTCCCTGGTCAGTCTGCACCGCGAAGGTCTTGAAACCGAAGAGTGCCAGCATCGGGTTTACGTACAGCATGTCCGAGTTCACGTAAACGAGCATGGTGACGACAAAGAGCAAGCCGATCGCCACCAACTCAAGGGGCGAGGCTACAACTAATGTGAGGAACGGGAAGATGTATGTCACAATGTACGCGATGTTGTCACCGTCCTGTCGCGTTGCTCCGTCAATTCTTAGAAGCGAGGACCCAGCCGCCCTGATGGACGAAAACAGCACTCCGAGTCCGACAGCGCCGACCGCCCCGGCGCCGATTGCACAGAGCGCGAGGCCCTGTCGGTTGGCCCACGTCAGGAGGGCAACAATTGTCCAGAACGGGATGTACGAGCTGAAGAAGAGAAAGACTCGCGTCAGCCATGGAGTCATTTCTCTACCCCTCTCCCGGTCACCAAGTCTTCATACGTATGGCAAGTTCCTACTTTACTGTCGTGACGATCGAGCGCAAAGGCAACATGCGGAGGCGCACCGAAGTTATCAGGCCGGAGTCGGGTATCCGTCCTTTGGCGAGCGCGCTAATCCAGAGGTGCAGTTTGAGGGGAACTGCCGAGTGAGGACTGGCGCAAAGCCGAAGTGGTGATGGTCCACCCCATTTCGAAGGGAACCGCCCGCCAGGTTCTCCACCGGCTACCGCCTGCCCTCGGACTGTAGGCTGCAGTGGCGGGGCGAGACCATTTACACTCAAACTAGAGTAACACGTGTCAGCGTTATATACGTGGCGTGTTTCGGCTGAGTCATGGCAGTCGATCCGAAGAAGATCCGAGACATGCTGGTGGTAGACGAAGCAGAGATTGCGGAGCGAATGCTGCAGCGGATTCAGGTCCATATCGGGCTCACACCGAAGGGCTTGGTGCACATTCGAGATCCGGAGAAGTACCGACAGCGCGACAGGATACTCCTCTACTTGATTGGCGTTAGATACTCCGCGGACGCAAAGATGAGAGAGTCGGACGCCGCCTCGCTCGCCGAGATGTGTGAAACTCTCGGGCTTGACTCCAGAGTTACGACGGCCCGCCTGACCGAGCTCAAGAACGAAGGCAAGGTTGAGAGCCAAGCGCGGGGAGAATACAGGATTGTGTTTCCGCGACTCGCCCAAATTCTCAACGAAATCGATGAGGAAGTCGGGGCCCCTACTGTCAGAGGTGGTTGAGTTGAAGACCAACGATCCCAGTCCGGAGGAAACAGTCCTTGCTAGAGCGGAGCACGTGGAGTTGAAGCTTCCGAACGAAGCGCACCTTAGAGCGATCGTGGAATTGTCAGTTCGGGTAGCGACCGAGGCAGGCGAGTATCGCGAAGTTGCTTTCAAGACCCTGCTGGAAACGCTGTTACAGCTTGAGCTCAATTCATCAGCAACGCTCGCACCGAGAGTCGAGGGGCGGACGCCTACCGACCTCTCGACTGAGACCAGAGGTCGGCGGGGAGTCGCACGTCGCCCGGCCAAACTGAACCAGGAAGCCAGCTCGCGCATTAGGGCCGCGCTGGATGCGCCGCCGGAGGTCGTGGGCGAGTTCGTGAGCGAGGTTCAAGGACTGCCCAAGACCTCGATCGGTTTTGCCGTTCTGGCCTTTGCAAAGAAGGTGGGACTCGAGGGCCTGACGCTGCCCGAGATCCGCGAGATTGTGAGCGCAAAGCTTAGAATGGGAGTTGCGGACGGAACGCTCAGGGGCAGTCTCTCTGTAGCTCCTGCGTCCCAGATCGGGCGCACCGCAAACAATAGGGGAGAGACAATCTACACCCTCATGATTGATGGTGAGAGGGCCCTTGCGGCTGCGGCAGCAGCGGCAAAGAAGCGACGGTCGAAACCGATGGATAGTCCAGATCGGCCCGACCTGTCCTCTCAGGGAAGCACTCCCGGCACGCTCGACCTCTCATCCTCGTAACCGAGGACATCGCTTCACCCGCGGGCGCTCGCTGCGCCAGTGGGCCAGCCGACCCTCCACCAACAGGTGCAGATTGCGGTCGACCAGAGCGCGCGTCCATAGCGGTTGGTCGGGCGCTCCCGGGCCGCGGAGTCCCTGTCCGTCTGAGGGACGATAGTATGATCCAGTCCGGAGGATGGGGAGTGTGTGACCTGGCGTTCACTCGTCCGAGCATTCATACAAGACAGGTGGGACGTCGGAACCGAATTCAGGATTGACAATCTCTACGCGGAACTTGGGATGTTTGAGAGGGCATACCCTCACAACCATCACGTCAGAGAGAAACTCAGGCAGGTAATTCAGCTCCTCAGAGACGACGGCGAGATTTTGTTTCTTGATGATGCGGGACTCTACAAACGGCTCCGATGAGGGTTGGAGTGCACGTAAGGGGGATATCGCGAGAGCCGGGTCAGGGCCGCTCCATGGAGGGTAGTTAGCGATGAGCCTCGGGTCAGGTCCAGTTTCGACCGATATCGGCGATGACTACTTCTCGGTGCTTGTAGGGACCGAGCTCGACTTCCCTTCTGCCGTGTCCGAGTTGGTTGACAACGCGATCTCGTCAGCAACCAAGCGCTGGCGTTGCACTTTCCATATCGTGGTCGAACTGACCCGTCGGGACGACGACGACCTGGAGGTAAACGTCGTTGACGACGGTCTGGGGATCCCGCGTTCAGACATCGCGGACGGGGTGTTCAGGCCGGCGGGTCGGACGGCGAGTCGAGGTCAGTGCTACGGCGATCTCCGCGAACACGGTCTCGGACTCAAACACTCTCTGGCATGGCTCTCCCAGAATCGGGGTCTGCAATTCCGGCTAAGTTCGGCATTCCTCCAGAGCCCTGAGAAGCCCGAGTATACCGTCGTCGACGGACCTCTCAGACGTGGGCTAGCTTGGCGCGAGGGGACCCGCGCTGAGTGGCTCAGGGCCGGCGCTGTCCCGGAGGGTTCCCGCAACACTGAAACCGGAACACGAATCTGGGTCGCCACAAGTTTCAGGCAGGCGGCGGGCGGCTGGCACGACCGCTTCGAGGTCTCTCCACTCGCAATTCCCGACTTGAAGTCGCTTTCACGCTATCTGTCGGAAACGTTTGGCGTGTTGTACCGCCACTTCTTGGGCGTCAAGAAGGGAGGAGGCCTTACTAATTCGATTCGGGTCAAATGGGATGACCTCACAGTTACAAAATCCGGCGAATTGGAGGTCGAACCTGTTCCGATTCCGTATCTAGCGTCGCCTCATCGGATACCCCTGCGCACGCCATCGGGGAAGCTGACGGCGGAGTACACCCGTGGCATTTCGGATCCCGACAAGGCTGCGAAGAACTTGTTGTTCTACCAGCATTCCCAGCCGAATCAAGGGATAGACATCGTAGTACGCGGAAAGGTGGTCCGGCCGGCGGCCTACTTATGGCCGGGAAGGGTGAATCCTGAGCAAAACGGCCTGGTAGGCGAGTTAATCATTCGGGGGCCCGGCGTCAAGACCGTAGTTACCAAGAACCAAGTCAACTGGAGCGACACAAATCTCGCTCTCCTTCACGAAATAATCCTGGCCGCTGATAGGAATCCCTCCGGCCCCCGACGTGGGCGGGTTGCCACTGGTTCCAAGCCGCTCTACGACTTCCTTCTTAGCCGACTTGAGCTGAATCACTTTAAAGGGCGTAAACCCTCGAGGCAAAGCAAGAATCTTCTCTTGGAGTTCGATCGGAAGGTCGGGCTACGCGACAATCGGCTCCGCCAGGCCGTAGGACTAGCACCGATTCTCAAGGTCCGCCCCACGCCGGTAACGTACAGGGTAGAGCTCGGCGAGACAGATCTTCGGAACGTACTGCTCAAGGCCCTGAATGCAAACTGCGCCTCGGGAATCGGCGCAAAGGAAGTAAAGGCCTGGGATAAAGGGTTCACCGGGTCATTCGACCTCCCTGAAGATTTGACTTTCGAGGAGCCCGGTCGCAGGCTCTTCATATTTGAGTGCAAGAAGGACGAAGCAAAGCCTCTCGATCTGTATCAGCTCATACTCTATTGGGATGGTTTTGCGACGGCCCGAGGCGCGGGCAAGGGTCCAATCCGGGGCTTCCTCGTGGCTGATAGCTTTCCAACGCCGGTTCGATATCTCACCAACTACATTTGCGCGAACCGGAAGGACCAACACGACCAGCCCTACGACATTCGCACTGTGATGTGGCGATCCCTCGGGATCGACAGGTTCGGTCCGACGAAACGGATCAACAACGCAGTACGGAGGTTCATTCGCCGTTCGTTGATATGACCATGCGTCGTCACTCGGCCCCTTTCGGTCCAATAGATCCGGCACTCTGTTAGAGAGGCGGCGAGCTCGACTCAACAGTGACTCCCACCTTGAGAAATGCCTTTCATGTTTCCAAACCCCCTTGCGCCCACAGACTTGAAAGGGTCATCTTCGACAGCCCCTTTGGGGACGGATGACCTCGGCCCCTCCCACCGAAGACATCGAATTTGCCGTCGAACGATGGTTTCCGGCCGCCATCGACCGCGTCTGGGCGCGGTGCACGACCAAGCGGGGTCTCGAGAGTTGGTGGAGCCCCGAAGACCTTCGGACGACGGTTAGACATCTGGATCCGCGGTCCGGCGGCGAGGTGGACCTGGTATTGCGATACGTGCCTGCCCTGCTCGGGCCCAAGCAAGCGGACGCATTCCGTGCCGCGGGGATTCCGATTTCGCTGTTCCTTCGAGGGAAGATACGTGTACTGGAGGCCAATCGGCGCCTTGTTTTCGATCTTACACTTACTCTAGACCGGGCTGGAGCCGGGATCAAGACCGTCACTCAGTTCTACTTCGAGCCAGTCGACCGCGGTACCAAAGTGAGGCTCGTCGTCACCGGGAAAACGGACCCACACTGGGTGTCGTTGGGCAGGGCGAACTTGGAGGATCAGCTCGATCGTCTCGGTCGCTCACTCGATGATCTGTCCGACTCACACAGTTGATATCGGTCAAATCCAGGGAGACTTGCGCCCCCGGGTCGACCCTAGCTCCTGACCCTCCTGCACGGTTCGTGCGCGAAGCTGACGGCTGCAATGCACATCGCACCCTCCGCATCGCGAAAACCCGGCGTTCAGCGTCGGGGCCCGCCAAGGCGACTCAACGCGAGCATTGATCTCAGCGCGAGCGGAGGTACGCCCCGACGACCACCAGGACCACCCCCACGATGACCGCAGCAACGCCTCCCGCGCTCATGGCCCCGCTGGGGTCCGACTGCGGCTGACAGTACGGGTTCTGCGTGCAGATGTTGTTGAACGATTCGACCGATTGATGGACGCTCGGTGCCACCGCGAGGAGCGCGATACCCACGATAATCAGCAGGATCCCCAGAACCAGGAGAACGGGCCAGAGCCGGGAAGGCGGTTCCACCGGAGTGACCAGGCGGAAGTCATCGTGGAGTGGTGGGCTGATAGGTGGCGTCTCGACCCGGACAGCCGGTATCCGGCCGCCGCAGTAAGCGCACACCTCCGCTGACACCGGGTTGGGCGCACCGCAATGAGGGCAGTTGGACGACTCTGGGGGAAGGGCGGCCATCCGCACCGCGGTGATACACAAACGGGGCTTGACAGTTCCTCATCATTCTCAACAGCGGCCACAGCTAGCTTGGCTGACTCCGTTATAACCCGAGAAGGGGAGTACCCTGCAATATGGTGTTTTGTCCGAAGTGTGGGTTTAACCTGGGCGAGCCGCCCCCGTTAGCGTGTCGGAACTGCGGCATGATTTTCGCGCCCAAGAAGCCGTCCGAGGCCGAACTCGCAGAGGGCCCACCTGTACCCTCCGGCCGAGTCCCAGCACCGCAGCGCATCTGTCCCGTCTGCCGTGTCCCGCTAACTCCTGAGGGCGAGCTGAGTTTTCGTGTCGGCGGCTCCGTCGGGGCGTCGGCCATGTTCAAAGGGACCTGGAATGAGCTGTCAGAGCAACTCCAGCCGTTCTCCGTGTATCACTGTCCATCTTGCGGCAAGATCGAACTCTACGAGCCTGGAAGCTAGATGCTCAGCCGGCACCGACCGGCTACGGCGGTCGGGTGCGAGAAGTAACAAGTCCGTGACGGGTGGCACTGTGCGCGCTTACGTGTAATGCGTCTTACACCCCCCAGGAAGGGCGATGCCTGACCGGTTAGTAGATGCTGCTCCCATGCCCGACCTGCAGGACCAGGATAAGGAGTCGATCGTGGGCAATCTCAACTATCACTTGGTAGTCCCCAACTCTAAGCCTGCAGTACGGGACCCCGACGAGACGACGAAGGGGGCGAAACGGGTCCGACTAAAGTGACTGGACCCGCTCTAGGATTCGCTCGGCTGCACTAGGATCCAGCTTGCCGAGTTGGCGTGCCGCAGAGTCGGACTAGGTGATCTGGAAGGCCATCAAAGTCCCATCGCCTTGCGAACCTGACCCTGCGTGAGATACCTCCCAGCCCGGATTTCGGCGCAGGCTTTCTCAACTTCGGTCAGGGTCCCCCCGTCCAGCTCGCGGACGTCTTCCACGAGGCGCTCGAGGACGTCGTTGAAGGTCTCGCGCGGGTGTGTCTTCATCGCCTCAAGCGCGCGCTTCACCTCCGTCGACAGTTGGATTGTTGTGGTCGCCACGAGTACGACATCTGACGAGCCCACTTACAGGTTCCCGTGGCATGCTATGGGTACCTATGGGACTGAGTCCTCGTGGTCGCAACATACGGGCGGTGTTCCTTACCTGAGTCGATATACGAACCCAGGCGGGCGAGTGCGCCCCGAAGCTCGTCGAAGTCTAGCCCGATGTAGTGCGCCGACAGTGCCGGCGATGTGTGACCGAAGAGTCCCTGCAGGGAAACGAGGCTCATGCCGGATGCGTTTGCCATTCGGCCGAAGGTTCTCCTCAAGTCGTGGTGGGACACTCTGACTCCCGACTTCGAGAGCCCAGAGCGATGAAGCGCGCGTTGCAGGGCGGCGTCAGCCCCCGACCTCGAAAGCGGAACGACACGAACCTCCATGCCTCGAATCTTGATCCACGACCGAAGCAGCCGGTCAACTTCTCCTTGAAGGGGGATGCTCCGCCACTTGCCGCCGCGTCGGCCCTTGCCGAGAATCCGTAGACACCCTTCGTCTACCATGACGTCCTTGACCCGGAGCCGCAGAACTTCCACTCGTCTCAAACCGGCAAACCCTTCTAGCGCGACGATGATTCTCTCCACTCCTCGGGACGCGCGATACAGTCTGACCAGCTGCTCTCGGGTTAACCAGCGTCGATGGACCGGCGCTCCCGTGGGAAGCCTCCAGTGGGACCGTTCGACAGCAATCGGGTTCCCTCCCCACTTTAGAAACTGCCTCAATGCCTGGAAGTGAATCGCGAAGGTGGGCGTCTCCCAAGGCAGTCCGTCACGCAGCGCCTGAATGCAGTCTCCGGTGATGTCTTTCGGAGATCGCGGGATGTTCTTCCGGCCCACGCGTCTCAGTAGGTCTGGGAAGCGGTTCAGCTCCCACCGAATTCGAGCAAGCCAGGGTTCGCCGACCTCGTCCGAGGACCTCTTGTGCGCAAGGAATTCCGCGACCTTGCCCTCCCAGGGACCGCGAGAACCGGATTTCCGGACCCGAGGGTCGGGCGAGGGCCGAGCAAGAGAGTGGCGCAGCATCCCGATGGGGCGGTTCAGCTGGGGCGCACGTGAGCTTCACGACCTTCTTGGAAGGTGAAACGAGGCGGCCGCTCTGGCCGGGCCAACCCGCATTGCACCCCCTGCTTCCGCAAGGGAGCTTACACTCGCGCGCGCCACCTAGTGCGGAGGTGCCGAAGGTGAGGGGGCCTGCTGCTCCCCAGCCTTTGCCTGTCTGGGGAAGTATCGGTAGATGAGATAGGCGAGAATGGCAGCATAAAGAATCACGCCTCCCACGATCGCCACAGCGACGTTTTCCCACACCCGGGAGGTCCCGACGTCTTGGATGTACCCAAGAAGTCCGGAAAGCACGATGGTAAAGACGAGCCCGAGACTAATCTGAAGCGTGCTTGGACGACGCCGGTAGAACACGGCCGAAATCAGCCCTGGTAGGATCATTCGTGACCACAGTCACGCCCGACTACTAAACGAGCCGGGACCAACCGTGGAACAATGTCGGCGCCGGGGGCGTTCAGCTGACTCTTGCGATGACCCTTGGGTGCAACCCGTCTTGCCCGCTCGCCGTGCCCTTTTCTCTGCCCATGGATTAAGTCGCGCTTAGTCACGCGCCAGTCTGCACCCGCGGCAAAGGGCTGTTCTGCTGGGATTTGACTCCGACGAATTAACTATAAGTACTAATCGACAGATGCCGTCTAGCATGAGAGCCGACATTAGTCTGGTCCGGGAGCCCAAAGACCGGACTCTTCCGCCCTCTGTCTTTATTCGGGCAGAGAGAGCGCCTCACCGCCCCGTTACTCGATTCGTTCAAGTCCGCATCCACTCCAAGGAAGATGTGGAAACAGTTCGAAGGGCAAACCTTCCAGTTTCTCTCTTCGATTCCGCCCGCTCTGAGGCGTTGGGTTATCCACTGTCGTTCAAGCCAATCCTCCTTGTTGCAAAAGACCACCTGCCGGCGATCGACACGCCCTTCCGAACGATTCCCTTTCTGGATAGCGGAGCGGCCCGATCTCCAAGCCTCGAGGACTACATTGTCGCGATGCTCAAGATTGACACCCTGGGTGCGAGGCGGATCGCCAAGGAGAATGCCACAGGCATCGATTCTGACCGACTCCTCAAGCGAATAATTGTCGAGGGGGTCGAGGACCGCGCCAACCGCGTCCGGCTTGATGAATTCGCTCCAGGGTTGCCAAAGTCCCCCGGGGTCAAGCCGATTGCGAAGGCTGTGTTGAAGTCTGAGGATAGTCGCCGCTTCGTCCAGCGGCCTCGAAATTCGTCGTAGCCGACTTGACCAAGGATAGGCCGAATTGCTACTATGAGCTTGGCTACGCTCATGGGCTCGGCAAACCCGGCCTACTCATTGCGAAGGACGGGACAGTCCGCCACTTCGATGTCGCCGGGCATCGCTGGAACCACTGGAAGCCAGGTGTAGACATTCGCACCGAGTTTAACGCAGATGTCTTGGGGGTCCTCGGGCAGATCGCCGGCTCGAGGCTTTGGCATCCACCGGGCGCAAAGTAACCCCGATTAGCCGAACCACTTTCCCCCTGCCGTGGACTACCTCCGAGGCAACCACACTTAGCGTCATGGCTTCCCCTACGGGTAAGACCCCGTGCCCCTCACGGCAGTCATTAGTGATGCAGCGAAGGTTTGGACTGAGATCGGGCTCGTATCGAGAGGATAGCATGTGGTTCTCCCGGAAAGATCCCCCCTCGCCTTCGGCTGCGAAGCTCGAGCCCGTGTGCGATGGACCCTTGCCGGATTTCCTCGAAGGCCTCAGAGGAGAGCTCGGTTGGAGGGCGAAGTCTGAATTTTGCCCGTGCTGAGAGACCCGGAAGAAAGCGGGAAGCGTAATCCTTCGATAAGACCCACACATCCAGACGAAAGTTCGAGTCTCCCCAGCGGAGTACCCTCGTGCGCCCTGACTGCCATTGGAAGCTTACGCCCTCGGGGTCGACTTTGAGCCCGACAGCGCCGGGTTGTCCCATCACGAAGTACCCCCAAAGCCCGATCGAGACAATGACTCCGAGACCGGCGAACAGAACCCACCTAGCGTACCATCCGGAGGCGCTAGGGAGGAAGCCTTCAATCCCTGCTCCCAGAGTGATGTCGAATACGAAAAAAATCACCGCCATGAAACCGAAGAGAAAGGCCAACATTCCTCCCACAGCGCGATTAGCCCTTCTCTGATTAGCGGTAAGATCCGAAAGCTTGCGGAGGTCGAACTCCTTGACTACCGATGGCCCTAGATCGTACACGATTCGGCCCGCGCTGAAGAGCGCGGAGTAGAAGTCGATTTTCACTCGCCTCTACAGTTGTGACTCGCGGCCGAACCACTTCCCCCTGACGTGAAATCCTAGGCAGATCGCCCCAGGGAGGGGTTCTCCTTGGTGTAGTGCGCGCTACTCTAGACATCAAGTCTCATGGCACGCTAAGACCCGACGGGCGAGCCATCTTGGGCGGTCGAAAGCCCTCTGCCAGGAGAGTCCTTGGGGAAGGTGGTACCCCCAAAGCGCTCATCACTTCCGAGCGCTTGTTTGTCTCGGGATGCAAGCCCCGGCACCTAATCCCGGCGCAGCGCATCGCGAGAGAGGCGTCCGACGGAGAAGACGTGTCGCGCTCGTCGTTCTCACCTCCCTAGTTCTCGTGACCGCGCTCGTCGCACTTTTCACGATACCGGCCACGCACGTCATCGTTACAGGCACGATTCGGAGTTCGCTAACGTCCACCACCGACCACGCGTTCCTGGACACCGGGTACCCGCCCACGCCATCACAATGTACGGGCTCCACGAGCTATCTCTGCACGAACCTCTGGATCGCATTCAATTGGTCTACCCTGAACGGACAAGCCATGACATTTCAGATACTCACTGAGAGTGCGGTGCCGTTTCCCAATGTGCAGACCATCTACCTCTACAACGCCACCGGCCTGAGCTTCGGCGGGTATGTCATGGATTGCAGCGGCACCAACCCGTACTGCGACTATCCCCTCCAAGTCTTCACCAACGACTCGACTGGATTGGCGTGGTACGTGCAGTGGATCATCTTCTATGATTATCCTTCCACCCAGCCTCTCCTGTAGTCACGGATTCGGTCGAAGTCCAACCCGATTCCGGGATTTCCCTGACAATTGAAACGGACGGTCGTCATCCAACCTGCCGCCACAGCCCCCTCCCTAACCCTCCCCCTGTCGGGCGAACCACCCTCCTCTGACGTGAAATCCCAGGGGGAGCACTCCGGGGTGGGGTTTTTCCTCGGCGTAGTGCGCGCTACTCTAAACACGCAACGCGTCTTGCATCCAGGCGTGGCGCCCCATCCTTCGTACACCGTTGATCTTCGAGTGCAGCAGGGGCGTTCTCCCCGTTTCCCACGGCTGGTGCTAAGGAACGCTGGCTCCTTGCCTAATCCTCCTCGACCGCACAACAACCGAAGGTTGATGTAGCCCTGGCTGCGTCGCGTTCGCCCGTGGGAGCGCAGTCATCGCCGGGAACGTGGACACCCGTACCCAATGCCGGACGCGAAGCTGGCCCAACGGCGGCTTCGGGCGACGAAGTATCGGGGGTCGGGCGGGTCAAATGGGGCGCACTGCTCGGAATTCTAGGCCTCGCCCTCGCCATCGGGGGAATAATGATCGTCATCTTTGATGTCGGTCTGGGAATCACGAATACCAACGACGCTGGCTATGTTTCCCTTCTGCACACTATCCTACTTGCCGTGACCCTCGTGGTCATCGGCGTACTCCTCGGTCTGTTTTCGTTCATCTTGTATACCGCAGGCTTCGCGGCACTTCGGAGGGCGGACCGACGTTTCAGGACACCGATGGTTCTGTGTGTCATCGGCCTCGTTGGCCTTGCGCTCATTGCGGGATTCGTCGTCTCTTACGCCGGGGCAATCAATTCGGCCATCGCATGCCCGTCCTCGAACACCACGTGCCAGAACAACGCGACATCCATCGCGCACGGCGTGGTCGCACTAGGCTACGTCGGCGGTCTCCTCGGATTTATCGGCCTCATCGGACTGATCGTCGGGCTTTACCGGTTCGGGTCGCGTTACTCGAATTCTATTGCCAAAGTCGGCGCAATCCTGTACATCATTCCGTTTCTAAGTGTCATTGCGCCGATTCTGGTACTCATCGGTGCGGTCCAGGTCCAGAAGAAGCTGCGCCAGACGGCGATTGGCTCCCCGGGGGTCCCGCCAACCTTGCCGCCCCCTCCACCCGCCTAGCCGCGACCCATACCGGGGAGGCCTCCCAAGGCATCTCCCGATACTCTCCGCAATCCGAGGAGAGCTAGGTGTAACGCCTCTTACACCCGCTTGAGGGGGTCAAAGCGAGCCCGATGGCATGCTCCGCTTCCCGTCGAGATGGGGCGACAAACTCTAGCCGCAGCCCTGGAACGACGGGTTTTCGGAGACATTCCGTCGGGGGGCTTCATTATACACCGGATGATGGATTTCGCAATAGAGGCGGTCCATTCTTGCTCAACGAAGCTGACACCTGCCGTAAATTTGTGACACCGGCGCTCCAGCAGGCGGGCTGGGACACCGAACCACACGCGATTCTTGAGCAGCGGACCTTTACCGATGGTCGCATAGTTCCATTTGGAGTCAACAAGGCCCGGCGGCGCGATCCTAGGCGAGCCGACTACATCCTACGGTACACGCGCGACTTTCCTATCGCAGTTGTCGAGGCCAAATCAGAAGGCGACTCGGAAGCGGCCGGCATGGAACAAGCAAAGGAGTACGCGGATATCTTGGGCTTGAAGTACGCCTACTCAACCAACGGTCACGGCATTGTCGAGTTTGATTTTATTCTCGGAAAAGAAAATAGACTATCAACCTTCCCTAAGCCGGCTGAACTATGGGCCCGCCTGCGGGCGTCGACGGGATTGGACCAAGGGTCCGAAAGACGACTTCTCACCCCGTCTAACCACTTTTCCGGAAGGTCGCCCCGCTACTACCAAGAAATAGCGATCAATCGGACAATAGAGCAGATTCTCCGAGGAAGGAGGCGAGCTTTGCTCACGCTCGCGACCGGTACGGGAAAGACAATTGTGGCTTTCCAAATCTGCTGGAAACTCTGGTCCAGCGGCTGGAACAGGGACGGCAATCCGGCACGTAAACCGCGCATTCTATACTTGGCTGACCGCGAGATGCTCATCGATCAACCCAAGGACAATATCTTCGCACCCTTCGCCGATGCGCGCTACAAAATCCAGTACGGCGAAATTAGTAAGGGTCGTGAGATGTACTTTGCCATCTATCAGGCAATCGCGGAGGACGAGCGACGCCCTGGCCTCTACAAGGAATATTCTCGTGAGTTTTTCGACCTGGTCATTGTCGACGAATGCCATCGCGGAAGTGCCCGAGACGAGAGCAAGTGGAGGGAGATCCTCGAGTACTTCGAACCGGCGTTTCAGCTGGGTATGACTGCGACCCCGTTGCGGGCTGAGAACCGCGATACGTACAGATATTTCGGGAATCCCCTTTATCAATACTCCCTCCTCCAGGGCATCGAGGACGGTTTTCTCGCACCGTACCGTGTTCACCGTGTGGTAACCCAGGTGGACGCCACAGGGTGGAGACCGAATCAAGGCGAGCGCGACCGCTACGGACGGGAGATTCCGGACGGTGATTATCAGACCGAGGACTTTGAGAAGGTCGTCGCGCTACGCGCTCGGACGGAAGCGATTGCACGTCACGTGACTGCGTTCATGCACAGGAACGGCCGCATGGCAAAGACGATTGTGTTTTGCGTGAATCAGGAACACGCACTCGAAATGCGCCAAGCCCTCGTGAACCTCAACAGCGACCTAGTCGCAAAATTTCCGGATTATGTATGCCGCGTCACGGCAGACGAGGGTGGCATTGGTCGGGGGCACTTCGGCCGATTTCAGGATGTCGAAACAGTCTCTCCTGTTATTCTCACCACATCTCAACTATTGACTACCGGTGTTGACGCTCCGACATGCAAGAATATTGTTCTCGCCCGAGTCGTGGGAAGCATGGTTGAGTTTAAACAAATCATCGGGCGAGGGACACGGGTCAATTCGGACTACGACAAGCTCTTCTTCAACATACTGGACTACACCGGAAGCGCGACCAAGCACTTCGCGGACCCGGAATTCGATGGCGAGCCAGCTCTCATAGAAGAGTCCAAGATAGACGCGAGCGGCGAAGTCATCTCAACAACGATTCTCGAACCCGATGCGGCCCCGGATTCTGTCACAACCCCCCTTCCCTTGGACCTGACGTCCGATTCAGAGCCGCCTCGAAGGTTCTACGTCGACGGGGGACGTGTCGAGATCGTCGCCCACATGGTTCACGAACTCGATCCCGATGGTCGCCAGTTGCGAGTAATCCATTTCGCCGACTACGCGGGAGAGAAGGTACGGACGCTTTTTCCAATGGCTGCGGACATCAAGAAAGCTTGGGCAAGCCCTCAACGCCGACACGAGATTATCGAACAGCTTGCCGAAAGGGGCATCGATTTTGACGAGCTCATGGTTGCGACTGGTAGCCCCGACGCCGACCCATTTGACTTGATCTGCAATCTGGCTTACAACGTACCAGTTCGGACCCGCCGAGAACGCATGGAAATGCTCCGTTCGGGCAAGAAAGACTTTTTGAATAAGTATGCACCCGCCGCCAGGGCGATCCTGGAAGAGTTGCTGGAGAAGTATGCCGCATATGGCACGGCCCAATTTGTCCTGCCAGACGTGCTCAGGCTACCTCCGTTGAACGAGCGAGGCAGTCCGGTGGAGATCGCTCATCTCTTTGGCGGACCTGAAAAACTCCGTGAGGCAGTCGCAGACCTTCAGACCCTTCTTTACGCGTGAGGTCAGCTGATGACTCGACGAGGTCCCGCGAATGAGACACGCCGCGAGACAACGGCCCAATCGCTGGCCGCCCTCATCAAATCCGCTCGAGACATCATGCGGAAGGACAAGGGTCTCAGCGGCGATCTGGATCGCCTCCCGATGCTAACCTGGGTCATGTTCCTCAAGTTTCTTGATGACCTCGAGAAGCAACGGGAGGAGGAGGCGGCCATAGCCGGATCCAGATTCCGCGCTGCAATTGAGTCGCCTTACCGCTGGAGGGACTGGGCCGCCGATCCACAGGGTGTTACAGGTAACGAACTTTTGGCCTTCATTAGCCAAGACGAGTGCGTGTTACCCAACGGTAAGCGAGGTGCCGGTCTCTTCGCTTACCTGCGCCAGCTAACCGGCGACAACGGGGACAGTCGCCGTGACGTCGTTGCCACGGTTTTTCGTGGGGTAGACAACCGAATGAGAAGCGGTTACCTCCTCAGAGATGTCATCAACAAAGTCGGGGACATTCATTTCACAGCAAGTGAAGACCTTCACACACTCGGAGCTCTCTATGAGTCGATGCTACGTGAGATGAGGGATGCGGCCGGCGATTCAGGCGAGTTCTACACACCCAGGCCTCTCGTCCGGTTCATGGTTCAAGCCATCGATCCGCATCTGGGGGAGACCGTCCTCGATCCTGCGTGCGGGACGGGAGGCTTCCTTGTGGAGGCTTACAAACACCTGATGGCGCAGGTGAAGACAGTGGAAGACCTGAAGATTCTCCAAGACGAGTCAATCTTCGGTGGCGAGCCTAAGCCTCTCCCTTACTTGCTTTGTCAGATGAACCTTCTTTTACACGGAGTAGACTCACCGCAAATTGATCCGGGCAATTCCTTGCGATTCAAACTCAGTGAAATTGGTGAGAAGGAACGAGTCCAAATCATCCTGACCAATCCACCATTCGGCGGAGAGGAAGAGAAAGGGATTCAGGCTAACTTTCCGGAAGACCGTCAATCATCTGAGACGGCCTTACTCTTCCTGCAACTCATCATGCGTAAACTCCGGAGGCACAACCAGACTGGGTTTCCTCCGGCCCGAGCAGCGGTTGTCGTGCCAAATGGCACGTTATTCGGCGACGGCATCTCCGCGAGGATAAAGCAGGAGCTTCTCACTGAATTCAACCTGCATACGATTATCCGGTTGCCCGTAGGGGTGTTCGCGCCGTATACTGCCATCCCGACAAATGTGCTGTTCTTCGACCGAAGTGGACCGACAGCATTCGTTTGGTACTATGAACACGCCCTGCCGACTGGCCGGAAAACCTACACAAAGACTCAACCCCTTCAGTTTGAAGAGTTCCTACCGTGTCTGAAGTGGTGGACGAGTCGAGAAGAGAACGACCGTGCCTGGAGGGTCTCTGCGGCCGAACTGCTCGAAAATGGTTGCAACCTAGATCGCAAGAACCCTCGCTCAAAGGCAGATTTTGAACATCTTGCACCAGCTCAACTCCTCACCGATCTTGCAGAGAGAGAGCGACAGATCGCGCGAGTCATTTCTGACATTAACGGTCTAATCGGGGCCGGCCGATGAGCAATGACTGGCCTGTGGTCGAGTTGGGGGAAATTACAACTGACCTCACTCAGTCCCGAACCTTTGACGTCACTCCGGATCAGGAGATCGTGGACCCGACTATTTCTTCGGCGACACACACTATTCAAATCGGGGCTAGGAACATCGGAGGGTCGGTCAGAGTCTCTCGGCGAATTCGCATATTGCCCGGAGACCTGGTATTTTCTAGACTCCATACCCAGAACGGGGCGTTCGGGTACTCTGAGCACGAGTTTCACTCGACGGGAACTTTCGTTCCCTTGGCTCTTGACGAAGCCCGAGTTGATCGGCGCTTCCTCTTCTGGGCCCTACATGTTGTCGTACCGACTCTATCTGCCACAGACACGGTCGGGCGAGAGTCGTACAGGACTCGCGAGATTCTGTCACTCCGTCTTCCACTTCCTGCCCTTGAGAGCCAGCGAAGGTTCGCTGGCAGAATCGATACCCTTTACGCGTTGATCGCCAAAGCAAAAGCTCTTCGGAAACAAGATTTGCAAGTTACCGGAGCTCTCCTGGCCGCGGAAGAAAAGAGAGTCCTCGGGGAGGCTAAGGAACCCAAGTGGCCGACTCGCCCTCTTAAATCGATCTGTTCTGTCTTCGTGGATTGCGATCACCATACGCCAGATTACGTCGAGAATGGTGTACCGCTCTTGCGACCTCGCGACATCAAGCCATACCAACTGTCGACAGTCGATGCGGTGAAAATTTCACAATGCGATCATGAAACCAGATGTCAGCGCCACCGGCCGGCAGCTGGTGACATTGTTTACAGCCGTGAGCTTTCCTACGGCAACGCAGCTGCTATTCCGGGGGGGTTGGAAGTAAGCATTGGTCAAGGGACGGTCTTGATGAGGACTGACCCTTCACAGGTATCACTCGCCTTCCTGCTGCGAGCGCTAAATTCTCCCTTCGTGAGGGATCAGGCGAAAAGCGTTGCCAAGGGGGCCGCACATCCGCACGTGAATCTCAGCGATATCAGAAGTTTCTCGATCCCCGTCCCTACTCTCGATGAACAAGAGCGTATTGAAGCGCACCTTGGCCAGCTCCAGCGGGAACTTGTGAGTCTTGAGCGTTTGGAACTTGCATCTTACACCGCCCTCGAGGGACTTCTGCCTTCAATTCTTCATCACGCTTTTGCGGGCAATCTGTGGTAGCGGTTGAGAGCCTACATCGTGGTGGATACTCTCGATAGAGATGGGACCCGACCAAGGACCGAGTATGGGAAGATGTTGCTCAATCCTAAGGGCCACCGGTTTGGAGGTTCTTGGGCATTTCTCTTCCGAGAGGAGATTACCCTTCAAGATTGGAGCCGCATAGTTTGACTCAGGATCGGTCACACAAATTCGTTGGCTGATCGTCTTCCCGAACACCCGGCGCGACTTTTCCTCCGTGATACGCCGCGTATCGGCGATGTTGGCGCTCGAAGAAATCGACGACACGCGGTTTTCCGCGCGGATCGTGGGTGTAATAGTACGTGCACCCACTCGTGCCGACGCCTTCCCCTGATGAGATTGTGCAGTCGCAGTTGCGCCCAGAACCTGTAATCAGAAGCGAACCCGGCTTCGGCGAAGGGCGTAAGGTCACCCTCGGACATCGGGAAGCGCCATGAAAGCCGCGGTCGTCCGAGCATTTGACCGCCCTCCGTCCTACGGCGACTTCGAGGAACCTACCCCAAAGACTGGCGAGACGGTCGTTTCCGTTACGGCCGCGGCCGTGACCCCACTAGTCATCTCTAGGGCCTCAGGGGCGCACTACAGCGCGGATGCGCGCTTGCCCTTCGTGGCCGGTGTGGACGGGGTGGGAAAAACTTCGGATGGACGACGGGTCTACTTCACGTTCCCGAGGCCACCTTTTGGTTCGATGGCGGAGCACGTGCCCGCTCCGGTTGCCCTTCTCATCCCTGTACCGGATGAGCTCGACGACGCATCGGTGGCAGCGGCCGCCGTCTCGGGCATGTCGTGCTGGATCCCGCTGACGGGACGGGCCCGCGTTCCCCCCGGAGAATCGGTGCTGGTCAACGGAGCTACCGGCGCCGCGGGTCAGATGGCGATTCAGGTCGCAAAACATCTGGGCGCGGGCAAGGTGATTGCGACCGGACGCAACGAGGCCAAGCTCCGAAATCTCTCCGAGCTCGGAGCGGACGTTCTCCTTCCTCTGGGTCAACCCACGGACCAGCTTCGCGAGGCGATACGAAAGGAGGCACGCGAATCGAGCATCGGCGTGGTCCTCGATTACTTGTGGGGCCCCTCGGCGGAGGCGATCCTGGACGCGCTCGGGGGACCGAATGCGCCCCGGGGAGCGGCCCGGATCCGGTTCGTGCAGATCGGGACCCTGGCGGGACCCACCGTCTCTCTCCCGGGCATGAAGCTTCGAAGTTCCGGACTCGAAATCCTCGGAACCGGTATCGGGTCCGTGACCAACCAGGAGATCCTGATGGGGATCGAAGGCTTCCTCAAGGCACTCGCGGCCGCGAAGTTCCGCGTGCCCGTGGACGTTCACCCCCTCTCCGAGGTCGAGCGATCCTGGCGCGCGTCGACGGAGGACAAGAGAGTCGTCTTCACCATCCCGTGAACCGACGAGCGGTAGGTGCAAGGGCACATGCAACCACCACCGGTGCGGCCACGATCGCGAGGGGGACCGGCTGGGCCGGCTACGGCACCGCATGTAGCGAGGATTACGCCCGCTCGTCGGAGGGAGGGTTTCCGTCGTGTTCAAAACGAGTAGGGTGCTCGTACTAGAGGCCAGGTTCCTTGTATCCGGCTCGGGAAGTCTATCGGTTCGGAGCCCGTTCGAACCGAGCGTTGCAAGGCACTATAAGGCGTGCAAAGCTCTTGGCCGTCATGAGCGCGAACAAGAAGCTCGTCGAGGCCTATCTTAGCACCACCGACAAGTCGAAGCTCGGCTCCCTACTGGCCGACGACGTAGAGTGGGTAGAGTGGGGCGACGGGGTACCCCCCTCGGGAGTCATCACTCGAGGGAAGGAGGCCCACATCAAGAACTATGGAGACGACGCGCTTCGAGGCGAAGCCCATCGGTTGACGGAGGAAAACAACATCGTGGTAGCCGAAGGTACGGCTCACGTAACGAAGAAGGACGGCCACTCGCTTTCCGTCCGATTCGTCGACATCTTCGAGGTTGAAAACGGCAAGATCAAGCGGAAGTCCTCATTCGGCGCTCTGATCAAAGACTCGGCGTAGGAAGGGCGGAGCCCCCGCCGGATCCCCGCCAGTGCGTACATGACGCTGGGCGGCCGCCTCGCGTTGGAACCCATGCTGTGTCGGAGCGCACGACCGCGGCTGCCCCTACGCTGGAGGACGCTGGAAAAGCCCGAATCCGGTGACCGGGCTGCAAGCACAGGTGCGGTTTGCTCGAGAGTCCCTGTGTCGGGAGTCGTTGGGGACGCTCAGCGCGTCGGACCCTCGATGACGATAACGGACTTGGTCGTCGCCCCTTCCTTGCGGAGCTTGAGCACCGGGGCAAATTCTGCGGAAGCGTACCACGTTCGGAAGGCGTCCGTGCTCGGAAACTCGAGAATGACCACTCTTGCCGGATTCCAGTTGCCCTCGATCACCTGCGGCGGCCCGGCGCACAGTGTCTTACCCCCGTACTTGTCCAGAGCGGGACCGAACCTCTCGCGGTACTCTTGTGCCTTTTTCGGGTCGTGCCAGTCGATCTCGAAGAGCGCGTACGTCGCCATATCTGAGCCCCGGGACGGAGACGCCAGACGGGATAATACTCTACCCAGCGGGCCCGACTTCGGTCGACGGGGGAGGCCCCACAGAAGCGCGGGTCGGGTGGCGCCGGCGCGCACCCGGCAGTCTCCTGGCCCGAACCTCGCGGAACGCCCCCTCACGGCGAACGGACCGGTGGGATCAGGGGGACAATTCGGTCCAAAACACCCCCCAGCCCAGCTTTGAACCCGTTAGTGCCGGCACGCTGTTCGACCCCGTGGCCTGGTCTACCATCTGGGTCTTGCGTAAACATGAAGCGACTGTCGGTCGGGGGGGGTTCCGGCCAGTACACTCATGAATCCTAACAAATACGCTGCTGCCCGAGGACCGCGACCGTGACCCGCGAGAAACGAGACCCACGATTGATGGAGCTCGAGGGCCACCTTTCGGTCGGGGACGCGGCCTCCCGACGGAAGGCTTGGGACGAGTTCGCACGGGCAGGGCTCCCGCTGGTCGAGCCGGTCCGCCAAGCGCGCGGGAAGGTCCACGTAACCTTCCTCTGGCGCCCGGGGTCTCCGCTCCGGGCCCCTACGCTCTACACGCCCGTTGCCAACCCGTTCGCGGGGGAGATGGAGCTTCGACAGCTGGGTAGGACTGGGGTCTGGTACCGTTCGCTACAGCTCCCGAAGGCGGTTCGTGCAATGTACGGCTTCTCCCCACTGCCCGTCCCTGGCTCGGGACCTAGGGCCCCATCCTGGTCCGATTACTTCCGGAGCCTGCGGGCGGACCCGTACCATCGCGAACGGATCCATATGGCGAAAGACCCCGAAGATCCGGAGGATGTGGAGGCGTCCATCTCGGTTCTCTCGCTTCCGCAGGCTCCCCGGACCCCATGGAATGAGGTGCGCGCACCTGCATTCTGGAGGAAGTCGCAGGTCCGATTTCGCAGCCCCCACCTGCCCGGGTCTCGTTCGGTCCGGGTCTTTCTTCCCCCCGGTGCCGGACGGCGCTCCTTCGACGGGAACCTGGTCGTCGTCCTGGACGGAGTGACCTACACCAGCGCAGTGCCCACCCCGGCGATCGTGCGGAACTTGATCCGGGCAGGGCGGCTCGAACCGACCGTCGTCGTCGCGGTGGGGAATGCCCCCGGCTCCCGCGACCTTGAGCTCCTCCACAACGCTCACTTTGCGGAGTTCCTTGCCGAGGAACTGCTCCCGTCGATCCGCGCGCGGTACGGCGTTAGGGTCGAAGCCTCTCGGACCCTCCTCGGAGGGTCCAGCCTGGGCGGGATGGCGAGCGCCCACGCAGCCCTTCGATACCCCCAGACCTTCGGGGCCGTGCTCGCACAGTCCGGTGCATACACCTGGACCGATTCGGGCAAGTCATCGGGCGCCCCCACGCTGATGCGGGAGTACGCTCAGGCACCGCGTGGGCCCACACGCTTCTACTTGAGCGCCGGCACGTTCGAAGACGTCATCTTCCCCGGATCGCGGATGTCTCTGCTGACCGGGGTTCGAAAGCTCCGGGACGTCCTCGTTCGGAAGGGGTACCCGGTCGAGTACGCGGAGTTCGAGGGTGGGCACGACTTCGCATGCTGGTCCGCGGACTTTGCGACGGGACTCCTGGCACTACTGGGGCGGGGCCGTCCTCGCAAGGTCCGACGCACTGCCTAGGCGCCGGAGTGGCACCCATCATGTCGAGCTTCCTCCGGCCGCAGGGCCCCCTCGTCGAACTCCTAGAGAACGCCAAATTTGTCGATCTGAACCTGGACCCTGCCCATGAGGTCCCGGGGGTCGAACTCGAGGCCGTAGCGTCGGAAGTAACGCTGCAGCGAGCCGAGACCCTTCTCCAACGCACGCAGGGCCTCCGAAAGTCGGACCCAGGGTGGCCAGCCGAGGCGGTCCACACGGATCCCGGCGGCGAGGTCGATGAACCAGGCCTGGGATCGAAAGGCCAGAATGTTGAACGGACTGAGGTCGGAGTGCACGACTCCGGCTTCGGCGAGCCGCTCGATCCCTTCGAGAGTGTTCTGGAGGAATGCACCCGGCTCCTCGAGCACCGTGTGCTGAAGCATGGGTGCGACGGACTCCGAGTCGCCCAGGTACTGCATCGAGAACATGTTCTCGACCCGGCGTCCCGGCGCGGGTACGCGGGCTCCCCCCTGGTAGGCGTAGTCCAGGAGGTCGAACTCGACGAGAGCTCTCTGGCCCATGGACTCGAGCTTGATCGGACCCCCGCCTCGGTGGGCCGTCCGATACTGCCGGTAGACCTTGACGACGATAAGGCGTCGGTCATCTCGGCAGAGGTACACGTCGGCCTCCTTACCGGAGCCCAGTCGCTGACCCACTTCCGTCGCGAGGCCGACGTCTAGGATGGCGTCCGCTACCTCGTCGTGCGTCGGCTCCTCGAAGGAGACCAGTCCGCTTCGCACCTTCCAATGGACGCTCTTGTCCAGGTACCCGTTGTTGGGCATCGGAGTTCCCGGCCCAGGTCGTTCGACTCACGTGAAAGGGATGCGGAGGCCAGCAGCCGGGGCTACGCCGCGCTAGTCGGTCCACGGCATGCTGGCATCCTCATCGACTGCCATCTCACCGCGAACCTCCCGGCCCTTGAGCCGAGGCTCGATACGGCCGACGGTATGTAAACATTCTCACCGGCCGGCGGTCGCTCCGACCGACGCGAGGAAGGTGCACACGACATGCCACCTGTAGCGCGTGGTCCGGAGGCGAGCGCCCTCGAGCCCGTGGTTACCGATTGAGGTTTTATCTGGCGAAATGGAATGGAGCGGGTTCGATGGTCTCCACGATCGATCTGATGGACTTCGTCCACGAACTTCGGGAGGAGTTTTTCGAGTGCGCGGCCAAGCTGGGCTGGAAGGAGTTCTCCAAGGACCGAGGGGTGAGCATGCACTCCTTTCGCAACGTCTTCCTTCACCTCGCTTACGTGGAAGAGCAGCACGTTACCGAGTTCTGTGAAGGGAGACCCACCCCCTGGATGCCCGAGGTGATGAACATCCCGCGAGACCGATACCTCACGATTGCCTCGGTCCGGCGACGACTGCGGGAGGTCCGGGGGATGGGCGATCGAAGGTTCAAGAGGTGGAACTCTCCCGAGGAACTGTCGAAACCCGCGGTTTGGGTCGCCTCGAAGAAGTACCCGTTACGCCTGTCCAGGGACTCGGCCCTGGCTCAATGCTTGACCGAGCACCTACTCCACCTGGGCGAGGTCGAAGCCAGGTTGTGGCAGATGGACATCGAGCCGCCCTCCACGTTCTGGATCATGCGAAGGGTGCTCCGAGGGAGATGGCCTCCCCCCAAATCCGCCCTCATCGAAGGAAGCGTGGTGCCGAGGTCCCGGGCTGCTCGCGGCTCAAGCAAGAGCAGGAAAGGGTCGGCCTGAATCACTCCGGCAGCTAGCCGGTCGAATTCCTCGCGGTTTACGTCGCATACGCCCACGAGGCTTGCGGGCGCCGGCTGGCGATCGGCGAACTCCCGCATCGGTGAAGTCGAGTGGTCCCGCCCGGAGCGGGGGGAGACGCAACCGAGCTCCCGACCAACACCGAGGAGCGACCGTCCTTCCCTCTCGACGAGGTTATGCTACCGGGGTCATCGAGGACCCCCCATGGATGCCCTCGTCGCGCACTCCCTCACGAAGGTGTACCGCTCTCGGCACGGGACCGCCCGTGCGCTCGATGGCGTGAGCCTTACCATTCGGAAGGGGCAGCTCTTCGGTTTTCTCGGCCGGAACGGGGCGGGAAAGACGACCTTCATCAAGATCGCCTCGGGACTGCTCCTCCCTACTTCGGGCACCATTGAGCTGTTTGGGATCGACGTGATCGCGCATCCGCGGGAAGTGCGCGAGCGGATCGCGATCATTCCCCAAGAAGGGAAGCCCTTCTATCACCTGACGCCGAGAGAACACATCCAGGAGTATCTCCAGGTTCGCGGCGCCTCGTCGGAGTCCGCCAAGAGCACCGCGGACGAGCTCGTGCACGCCATGGGGCTGGAGCCGTACTCGAAGACCCCGGCGATGCTGCTCTCGGGAGGGCTACAGCAGCGAACGCTCGTCGCGATGGTGCTGGCCACCCACGCCGAGTTCCTGTTCCTGGATGAACCGACCCTCGGGATGGACCCCTTTGCCCGGCGCCAGGTCTGGGAGGTCATCCGTCGCGCGGCCCGCAAGGGGTCGACGATCCTGCTCACTACCCACTATCTCGACGAGGCCGAGCAGCTGTCCGAAGAGCTGGCCGTGATCGAGGGGGGGCACATCCTCTACAAGGGGGCAGCGGAGGACCTGAAGGCCAAGGTCCACCGCGAGGTTCGCTTGCATTTCGACCGCGGATTCACCTCCCGGGAACTCGAGCCGTATGGAGAGGTGTACGCGGAGAAGGGCGGACTGACCGTCATGACCACACGGGCTCGGGTCGAGGAGCTTACCCGCCTCGCGCTCGAGCGGCGGAGTGCGGTGAGCATCGGGCCCGTCACGCTCGAGGAGGCATTCCTCACCCTGGTCGGGCGCAGCATTGAGGAGGACGAACCGGGGGGTGAGTGGCCGTGACGTGGAGGAAGCAGGCCAACGCCGTCCTGCGCATCTGTTGGTTCAACGGTTGCCTCGGCCTGATCCGGAGCCCGTTGGTTTTCGTCGCGCTCTTCCTGACCCCGGTGAGCTTCCTGTTCTTCCTCTACGTCGTCGCTCCCCGGGCCGAGTTGCCCTACGGGGTGGTCGGGGGGGTCCTCTTCTCGTGCCTCTTCACCGGGAGCGGGATGATGAACGACTGCGCGTACCTTCGACTCGAACGCCAGATGCAGCAGGTCTTCATCACGAGCCCGCTGCGCCCTATCTCCTGGGTGCTCGGCATGGCGCTGAGCGAGCTGACCTTCACGATCCCGGCCCTCGTGCTCTTCCTCGTGGTCCTTACCCTCGTGACTCCCGTCAGCATTTCTGCGTTCCTCGCCCTGATCGGCGTGATCGTCCTCACGTGGCTCCTGGCCACGAGTCTGGGGTTTCTGCTCTCTACGTTCTTCCGGACCCTGCGGGAGATCTGGCCCATCGGCATGGTCGTCTTCACCAGCCTGTCGGTGCTCCCCCCGGTGTTCTACAGCCTGGCGGCGGTGCCCGCCTCCTTCCGTTGGATCGCCTACGTAGCGCCCTCGACGTTCGCCAGCCAGCTGGCCGTGAGTGCGGCGGGCCTTCCGGTCACATCGGTGCCCGGGGCGCCGTTCCTCTCCTCGGTGGGCGGCCAGCTCCTCGGGCTCGTGCTGCTCACGGCGCTGTTCATCGGGGTCGCCATGCGGTTCGCTCGATGGCGTGATCCTTAGCACCCCCCTCCGGGACCTCTTCGGTGCGAAGCGCGCCCGAGCTCGGGAGTGCTGCGGCCGAGGTCGGGCTTACCCAATCACAGGGGGCCGGTTCGCGCTTCGACCCTATGGTCCTGGGACCTTGCCTTCCAGGATCGTCACGAGTTTGGCCGAGTCGAGGTTTCCCCCCGAGACCAGGGCCACCACGGGCCCTCCCGGGTCCGGTTCCCCGAGGGCCGCGGCGACCGCCGCGCCGGCGGCCCCTTCCACTACGATGTGGTGTCTCTCGAAGCAATACCGGATGGCCGACGCGATCTCCTCCAGTTTGAGGACCCGGGACGTGGTGACCAGCCCGGACAGTCGATCCCACATTTCGGGCAGCACGTTTCGGGCGCCGATCCCGTCGACGAAGCTGGGGTTCCGGGCGACTTCGACCGCCTTCCCAGCCCGCAGCGACGCCGTGAACGGTGTGGCGGCCTCGGATTCGCATGCCACGACCTCGACCTCGGGGCCGAGGGACCTCAGGGCGATGGCGACTCCCGAGATCAGTCCCCCTCCCCCGATCGGAACGAACACCTTCTTGACCTCGGGGAGGTCCTCGAATATCTCCAGACCGGCGGTGCCGTTCCCGGCGATCATCGGATTGCTGCTGAACGGAGGGATGTAGACGGAATCCTGCAGCGGCTCGTACTTGCCCTCGGTCATGACGTCCCACACGCGTTCCCACGGAAGCTGCACGATCTTAGCCCCGTGACGTCGGATTCCGGCCAACTTGATTTCGGGCGCCGTATCGGGCACAATCGCGGTGCAGGGGACCCCTTGGCGCTTGGCGTGCCACGCGAGTGCCTGGGCCATGTTCCCGGCGCTGGTCGTGTAGACTCCGGGGAGATTGCCCTTCTCCGCCGCGACCGCCAGGGAGTTGCCCGCGCCCCGGACCTTGAACGACCCGGTCGGCTGCAGGTTGTCGAGCTTGAGGTAGACACTTGCAGGGGCCGATGGCCCCTGCCAAGGAATCTGGGGAGTCCGCAGGACGGTGGCCGCGATCCGCCCCCGGGCGGATCGGATCTCGTCGAGTGTGACTTGTTCGGACATCGCCCGCTGGAGTCCGGATGGTTCCGTGCCTTAAGGCCGCCTCGGAGTCGGTCCCAAGAGTGGTACCCATCGTTCCGCGTCCCGCCGGGTACCTTGCGCGGCCGCGTGCGCGCGGCGGGGGCGACGGGGGGCGAAGCCTCCGATTCGGGCCACCGGGGTCCGCGGGCAGCCTCGAGTCAGTCGCGCTCGAGAATTAGCGTCTCTCCCTCCTGTCGGACCCGGTAAGCGACTACGGGCCGTGTGGCTGGTCCCCGGAGGACCCGCCCGTCGCGCACATCAAACACGGAGTGATGCAAGGGGCATGTCACTTGGGTGCCCGCAATCGATCCCTGGTCGAGAGGACCACCGACGTGCGTGCATCGGGCGTCGATGGCGTAGAGGGTTCCCCCAATCCGAAAGATGGCGACTGGGGCGCCGTTTGCGATGACCCTTACGGAGCGACCTTCCGCAGGCAGCGTCGGATTCTCTACTCGGATGGTTTCGGACATGGCCAAACCCCGCCTCCGGTGACTGCGACGGATTACTCAAACCCATCGACGGGGTGGGACGAGGATGGGCGGGCAAGGAGCGGGATCGCTGCCTCTGAGCCGTTGGTGGAACCCCATCGTGTGACCGGGGATCGCTCCATCCTCCGGACCACATCGGGGGGAGTAGGCGTCTATCGTGGCAGGACGAAATAGACGGAACGCTTGCGGTTCCGGGATGGCGCAGGCAAGAAACTGCCCGGACTGCGGCAGCCCGATGGAGTCAGGCTCGGTCGCGGCGGAGTCGATCACGGGAGGGGCCAAATGGCACAAGTCGCGATCCGTTCTTGCACTGGGCGGCGAGAGCATCGGGGACTATACCACCGGTGGGATGGTTTGGTTTGATGGCGCCCGCTGCAGGGCTTGCCGTCTACTCGTCCTGCGCAGTTAGGTTCCAGCCGGGCTGGCGGATAGGGGAGGTGAAACTCCCTCGGCAATCGCCCACACGCGGGAAGTCTGGGACCAGATCGGGCAACCGCCCTCTCGGGCAGCCCGGGCGGATTCGAACCGGCCGTAGATCTAACGAGTCGCTGGCAACCGCCGCAGCAACCGGAGAGCGGCCGTCGAGCGCTCCTTTTACGAGGTGTGTGCGATTAGACTCGAAGCCACGGCGAGTGCGGACGGTAATCCCCCAAGCCGGGCGAGACCACGGGTTGCCGGGTTCGACTGCGTCACGCGTTGAGGACAGAGTAGGTTTGCCACTCGCCCTCCAACCCCTTCAACGTCTGTGGGTCGCGTTCCCGGAAGATCAAGTCGGCTCCCATCGACAAATCTTTGACCGTGCGCGAGACCACCACCTCGCCGTCACCGGCCGCTGCACCCACCCGTGATGCGATGTGAACGGCGATTCCTTGTACGTCACGGTCCTTGAAGACACACTCCCCCGAGTGAAGGCCGGTCCGCACGTTGAGGCCCAGGCTATGTGCGCGTTCTCTCAGTTCGCAGGCACAACGTATCGCACGCGTCGGCCCATCAAACGTCGCTAGGAGTCCATCGCCGGTTGTCTTGACGAGCCGGCCGCCGAATCGAGCCAATTCTGTCTTCGCCCCGTCCATGAATTTTCCAAGCAGGCCGCTCCATGCGCGGTCTCCCATTTCTGCGACCTTTGCGGTCGATCCGACGATGTCGGTGAACATGACCGTCGTCAAGAAGCGATTGGTCTCGGGGACTCCGGGAAGTTCGTCCACGAAGGCTCGAATCGCCGAAAGAATCGTCCCGGTCGCCTCTTCGGAGACCAGGAAGAAGTGGCTGAGGTCGGGCAGCTCGAGGAGCCGCGCGCCCTCTACGTGGCTGGCGATGTACTGCCCGGTCCCTCGAGCGGAGTCCGTCGCCTCGGCGATCACTAGCGTGGGAACGTGGATCGCGGGGAGTGAGGATCGAACGTCGATCATCTTGTTCATGCGTTCCAGCGCCACGGCCGAGCCGGGCGAAGCCCCGAACGAGAACAATCGATCGAACCACTTCTCCGTTGCCGCTTTATCCTTCGCACTTGGGGCTACGCTGGCCGCAAACTCACTCGCAAACTCCCGGGTGCCCCATCGACGTTCGATTTCGGAAAGCCAGGCGAGGTATTCTTCCTCGTTCTCCCTCCAGGGGTAGTCCGGCGCCCGGATTGACTTCGCGTACCCCCCGATTATGATCAGGCCCGAGGTTCTCTCTGGGTGAGTAGCCGCAAAGAGCATGCTCATCGGAGCGGACTCTGAGATGCCGACCAAGACCGCCTTCTTCGAGCCAACGGCGTCCATCACCGCGCGGATGTCGTCCATCCGCTCTTCGAGTGTAGGCATTTGGACCATTCGATCGGACAGTCCTACCCCGCGTTTGTCAAAGACAACGAGACGGCCGAGGGCGGCCAAGTTCTGATAGAACTCGACAACTGACGGCAACTCGAGGTAAACACCCAGGTGGCTGACATAGGGCAACCCGAGCACTATGTCGACCCCACCCCCAGCACCCATGGTCTGGTACGCAACGTGGATGTCGCCACTTCGCGCGTACTGAACGCGGGGGATCTCCATGGTGGGCCTGCTGGTCTCCCGAAGGGCCCTCGGGAGATAAAACCCGGGCCGGCGGCCTTGAGCCTTGAACCTGAAACACGATGGGATTGAGGATACGAGATCCGAAGGGGATCACTCTCGGTGGAGACGTTCAAGCGGCCGGGACCCTTCGGTGAAGTATGCGCAAACGCGTACGCAGCTATCCGGATGCAACTCAAATCGCACCGGACGCCTCGAGAGGCTCGGTGTGCAACGTGGATTGCGTGCCTAGAGTAGCCCGCAGACCGCCCGGGCTGGACTAGTTATAGCCAACGAGGAGTGAGACGACCCAGGAGCTCCATGGCCATCGACATCACCACCCTTACCGCCGGAGCCGCCTGGGCGGTGGCCATCGGCACCGTCGCTTTGCTCTGGTGGCAAACCCGAGTCACTCAGCATCTCAACAGCGCGAATGCGGTCCTCACGCTTCGCGAGCGGTTCGACTCGCCTGCCTACCGACGGCGCCGGAAGGCCTTGTCGAACCGCCTCCTTGAGGGCAAGCACGAAGATATCACGAACCTCGAGGTGGCGGCGTTCTTCGAGCTGGTAGGCTCACTCACCCACTCGCGCGTGCTCAATCGTGAGCTGGTGTGGGAGGCGTTCGGAACTTGGATTAGCGGCTACTACACCGCGCTGCGATCCCCGGTCGATGTGATCGGACGAGCCCGCGTCGCGCTCAAGGACCCTCTGGTGATGCACGAGTTCGAGTGGGTTTTCGGCGCGGTCCAGCGGATCGATCGAAAGAAGATTGGCCGAGAGGCCAACCTCGAGGAGCTGAACCGAGAGGAGGCCGCGGCGTTGCTCCGTCGCGAGGCCGTGCTCGACCTCGAGTGAACCGAGGTCGGATTACCCCTCGACGGGGGGCCCTCCCTGTGGGCTCCTGCTCTCAGTCGGACGGGGTCAACTTAGCCGGTGAGCTCACTCCGACGAATCGATCCATCGAGCTGCGGCCCAACAGTTGAACTACCACAAGTTCGATGCGCTGAGGTCGTGGGATGTATCCTTGGGAACGCTTGTGGGCGCTCGGCGCGGTCCTGTTGATTGCGGGAGGAGTGTTGCTGTTCGTTCCCGCGGCCCCGGATGGACCTCACACGGTAACCCCTCCCGTTCTCGAGACTCAGCAGCGATGGTACTGGGTCGAAGACAACGTTACAGGGTTCACAGTCACGGGCACGGTGCCACTCACAGTCGAGTGGAGCTCGAGCGCTGTCCTCTACCTAGACTATGCAATCTGTCCCAGACCTCAATCCAACCTCAGTGGATTCTTCAACGGTGGTTACACGATTGCTGGATGCAGTGAGAACTACGGTCTGCAAGGATCGTCGTCTGACTTGCCGTCGACGAGCGTCCCGGCGGGCGGATCCGTCATACTCGGCTGGGCTCTGACGCAGTTCGGTCCGCAGAATGTCAGCATCACTTACACGCTCTGGACAGGGCTTACGATTGCCGGACCCGTCCTCTTGACTCTGGGTCCGGTTTCCGTCGGTCTCGGGGTGTTCGTGTTAAAGCGTTTCCAACGCCGGAGAGCACAGGCCGGTAGTGCCCGGAACCGGAACGCGGGAAGCGGGCCCGGGGGGACTTGACCCGTGTAGGGTTCAGCACCACAACGTTGCGAACGACCTCGGGCGGATTCACCGGGCATCGCGGACTGACGGCGATACCTCTGCAAGGGGGCCGTCCCTGTGTGTCACCTCGGTCCATCAGACCGGACTCCAACCCTTCCGGACGGACCGGGCTCCGTCTCCAAGCCCCGCTGATGCATCCCCAGCGCGGAGACGTCTCGTCGACAGCGACCAAACTGCTCGTCTGGCCGGCTCCATGGAATGGATATGTACGGGTGTCGGGCCTTTCTGGCGAGTCGTAACACCGGAGGTCCCCCCATGGTAAAGGCGGTGGCCAGTCCGCCGGTTGGAGCCCGTCCCTGGGAGGAACCTCGGCGCTCCTCGGTCGTTCCGGCACTGGTCTTCCTGATCGTGACCATAATTGTAGTGGGCGGAGCGGGATACATTGGATTGAGCGTCGTGAGCCCAGGCCCGAACGCGAGAGTCGCTTCGACCCAGACCGTGAGGAGCTGTGGGCCCGCTACCAACGCGTTTTGCGGCCCCGGAGGTGGGCCCCTCTTCCTCAACGACGTGATCCTGTCGGTTCCCGCTCGAGCTGGATTCGGACAGCTGGCGCCTTCGGTCGCTCAGGGTGATTCCGTCACTGCCTTACTGTCGGTTGCGGGCCACGAACAGGTCAGCTCCTGGACCGCAAACTGGGCCGACGGCTCGAACAGTACTTCGGTTGGCTCCATCCTGACTCACGCCTACACCACGCTCGGGCTCTACGCGATCAGCGGAGAGGCCACCTCAATGGGGAGAGTTCACACGGGCACGGAATACCTCTTTCCACTCCAGGTCACCCCGTCATTCGATGCAACCTCAACGGGAACTTTTCCTCCGATCGTCGCGACGCTCTCGAACGGCACCGGTGGCTCGTTCGATTGGCCATGGGTTACCGGCGCGGGTACGTTCACGGTGAACGCGACCTACACGTCGGAGCCGCTGAACCCACGGTGGTTGACCGGCCCCGCCAGCCTGGTGGCCAGCGGAGGCGCTCTGACGCAGACCACCCCGGTGGGTGACACGGGGGGCGCGGCGGGAACACTTGCAGTGAGCTCCCCCGGGGTATACACCATCACCATGGTGGGTCCGATCACCAATGTCCTGGACGGGAAGACCGTCTACCAAAACTACAGCTGGGGGGTCTACGTCTCGCCCTCGAACCTCCCGGCGGCCTGCACTTCATGCTTCGGGACGTCCACGGTCCGGCCGGACCCTCATCCGGGCGTGATTGATGCGTACGAGGTCGCCCCCGCGGGGGCAGCGAGCATCGACCCCGCGGTGGATTACGAGCCGTTCGGTGCCGAAGTCGTCGACAACGTGTACCAGACGTTGGTCTCCTACAACGGGAGCTCCACCACGTCCTTCTTGCCCGAGCTCGCGACCTGTGTGCCAGGCACCGACTCGTGCAGCGACCTCTACGGATCGGACCTTGTGGTGAACGACACGTACTGGACGTTCGTTCTGGACAAGGACGCGAACTTCTACGACCCGTCGACCGGTCGGTCCTGGGGGGTCTATCCGACCGACGTCATGGCCTCCCTGGCCCGGACGATGGCCCTCGCTGACCTCCCCACCCTCGGCTCCTCGCCCGGCTGGATCCAGGCACAATCGGTCCTCCAGGACGGGAGCCCGAACTTCGACACCGGGATCCACTTCCCGCTCAACAACACCGGGGCGTCCGTCCTGAGCTCGATGTTCATCAACGACACCTCGTACTGCCCGGCTGCCGCGATGGCGTCGGAGCATGGGTGCATCACCTTCAACGCAACGGGGAGTGGCCAGGTCTGGCCGTTCTTCCTGGAGCTGGTGGCTGAACCCCTCGGAGCCGGCATCGAGCCGTGCGGCTGGTTCGCCTACATGGGCGCGGGCATTCCGGGCTTCACCACGAACGCGGCGAGGGGTGACGGCCCCTGCCTGCTGCCGGACGGCGGCACGACCACGAACAGCACCGCGTGGACGAGCTATCTGGCATCCATCACGCCCTCGAGCTCGTCCGGGTTCAAGGCGTGGGACAACTTCGAGTTGAACGCGTTGAACAGGCCCGGCGTCTTCAGCCAGACCCGGTTCACGGCAGTCGGGTCGGGCCCTTACTACGTCGTCAGCGTGGAGCGGGGGATCGGGTACGTCCTGCAGGCCAACCCGGCATACCAACAACCGAACTGTGCGATCTACTTCGCATGCGAGCCGGCTCCCGGAGACTACGCGAGCATCGTGAACACATTCTGGGAGCCAACGGACCAGGTCGGGATCCAGGAGTACATCCTGGGCCACGCGGACTTTGCGAGCATCTCGACCCAGGATTACTCGACGATGTTGGCTTTCGAACAGTCCGGGAAGATCGGCATCGAGAGCGTGCCGAGCCTCACTTTCTCCTTCGACCCGATCAACATGGCGGTGGATACTTCGAGCTTGTCCAGCTATTACTCCGGACCGTACAACCTGCCGCCCGACGTGGGCGGGGTCAGTGGGTTCTTTTCCTACGTCGGGGTTCGGCAGTTCTTGGTGAACTCGTTCCCGTACACCCAAGACCTCGAGCAGGTGTTGAGCGTCGATGGGATCCACCTCGGAGTGAACTTCGGAGGGGCGATCCCGCGATTCATCGACGGGTACTATCCCTCAAACGTGAGCTGGCCAGCGGGCGAGCCGGACCTGAATTCGAGCGACGTCGGCGGCGCGGCCTGGTGGTGGGCCCAGGCGAACAACGTGAGCTCCCCGTACTACGACCCGTACCTGGGAGACTGCACCGCATCGACCCCGTGCGAGTTCCCCGTTGAAGGGGAGGTGGGCGCCCCGGAGCAGGACCAGCAGTTCCCCCTCTGGGCCGGCTACATCAGCTCGATTTCGGGAGGGCGGGTTCGGATCTCGCAGGAGGTGGACCTCCAGGGCATGCCCACCTGCTACGCCCTGGTCACGCCCTGCCAGTTCAGTCCACTTACCATTAGTGTCGCGAGCTGGGTCACGGACTACGCTGATCCAACCGACACTTCCGTGCCGCTCTATGCGCCCGACTCGACGTATGCCTCACTGGACTCGGTGGCCGAAGCGCTGGGATCCGACTCCTCTCCGACGTGCCCGTCGGGAGACACTTGGGCGAACCTATCGTATTGGGCCCATCAGTTCGGGGTGCCCCAGGTCTGCCAGGGCGATGCGTACTCGGTGATGGCATGGGCCAATGCGGTGGCCGGAGCGATGCCGCTAGGAACGGAGCGGGCGCTCTACTACAACCTGGTCTCGCACATCGCGAACGACCTGGCGCTCTACCTCTACCAGTTCCAAGCCCAGCAGGTCATTTCGTACTCCAACTGGCTCATTCCATACTCCATCGATTACACTCCCTTTGCAGGGGCCGAATGGTTCTCGGTCGAGGGGAACGGTCTTCTTCCGTGACCCGGTAGCCGGGAGAGAGTTGGTTCCAACCCCACTTGGGCGCTCGGCGATGGCCATCAGCAGTGGGGGTGATGCAGCTTTCCCGATCTGGGATTGTACCGGCGGGCGACGGGGGGTAGATGGCCCACTTCTCCTGCTCCGTTGCCCTTCGCCATCTGCGACCGGCTTCGGTGCAGGCTGGTCCGATCCTTGAGGACCGCCGCTTGTCACGGATGAATTTCAGGGCGGCCTGACCCTCGAAGGTGTGGTACCTCACGGCCGCCACCACATCGTTGGGGGATCTGGCGGGCTTCCTCAACTCCTTGCCGCGGCGTCCGGGCGGGAGAGTTTGCTGCTACGTCCGCTTGTTCTCGAGTGTCCCCGGACTCGGAGGGCTCTCGTTCGCCGATGGGGGCGTCCGTCGTCGTCGACGTATCCAGATTACACCAATGACCACCGCAACGACGCCCACGAGGGCCAAGGCGATCCAGGTCCACGCAGAAGGCAGGCCCCCGGGACCGGCTGCCGAGGGAGTGGGCGCCCGGACGGTGAGCGTCAGCTGCGCACTTACGGATTGGCCAAGGATGCCCGTGACTTGGACCGTCACCGTAAAGACGCCCTCGGTCGACGGCCGACACGACAGGTCCGAGGAATTCACGGATTGGCAGCCGGGAGGAAGGTTAGCGTAACTGAACTCCAGCGGGCCGATAGCACCGGTCACGACCACGACCAGCTGGGTATCGCTGCCGAGGGTCACGGTCGAGTTGCTCGCTTCGAAGGACGCGATGACCAGTGCAGGGACGGGGAGTACGCTCAGGTTCACCCGGGCGCTGGCCTCGAGCCCATTGACCGCTGTCACAAGCGCGGTGATCGTGTAGTTCCCCGCCGCGCTCGGTACGCACGTGAGGTTGGCGGAGTCCTGGCTGGCGCAGGGCGCAGGCAGGCCCGAGTAGGTGAACGTCAGGGTTCCTCCCAACGCCACTACCGTGAGGCGGGTCGACTGGCCGAGCCAGATCGACGCCGCGGACTCACCGAAGGAGACGATGGAGGGGCCCACCGGGAGCACGAAGGTCGCAGAAGTGCCAGTCCCGTGTCCGTCGGAGACGTTGACCGTCAGGGTCAGGTTCTGTGCCAGCTCGGGAGTACAGACGATCGAAGACACGTTGAGCGAGGGGCACCCGCTTGGTAGGCCGCTGAACAGGAACGTGTACCATCCGACACCACCGGTCACGGTCACCTGAATCGTGAACGGGCTCCCGGCCCGTGCAGGGTCGGGGTTCGCGGTGAAGGCCTGGATGACGATCGGGGGAGCCGAGACGTTCAGCCGGGTCGTCGCGTCCGCCCACGCCCCGAATTGGTCCGTTACGTTGACCCCTACCGAAAAACTACCAGTGACGGTAGGTGTGCAGCTCAGGGACGACGTGTTAGCCGTCGCGCATCCCTGAGGTAGCCCAACATAACGGAACGAGAACCACCCGACTCCCCCGGAAACGCTGACCTCGAGCGTACTGGTCCCTCGGGTCGTGATGTTCTGCGGCGTGGCGTAGAACGATTCGATGACCGGCGGCGAACCTGCGGTCACGACCAGCGACGCGTTCGCGAAAGCGGCTCGGCCGCCCGAATCCTGCACTTCCACTTCGACCGTGTACTGACCGGCGGCCCCCGGCGTGCAACTCAAGGACGAGGTGTTAGCGCTCGCGCAACCCGGCGGAAGATGCCCATAGGTGTACGCCAGCCAACCGTAACCCCCGGTCACGACGACCTCCAGCGTCGACTCGCTGCCCCCGGCCACGGTCGACGGCATGAACTGTGCAGACTGGATTGCCGGACCGGGCGGCAGCCGTACGGCCAACAGGGTGTACGCATCGCTCGTCCTTCCCTGAGCGTCCGTTACAGCAACGCTCACCCGAAAGGTCCCCACGCTGGTGGGAGTACAGCTGAGGGTCGAAACGTCCGAGCTCGTGCATCCCGGGGGCAGTCCGCTGTAGGTGTACGTGAGCGGGAGGCTCCACCCGGTCGCGCGAACCGTTAGGTTGGTCGTCGCCCCCACGGCCACCGGCGCGGGGCTCGCGAAGAAGGAGGCAATGTAGGGCGCACCCGTCGCGTTGGTGGGCAAGATGGAGATCGCCCCGTTGGACTCCGAAGAGTAGAGGACGCCGGTGGCCGGGTCGAACGCCAAGGAAACCGGCGACCCACCGACTGTTACGTTCCCCAGTCCAGCTAGCGACGTAGCGTTCAGGAAGCTCAGCGTGCCGTCTACCGAATTCGCGACGGCCATCTGGTCGCTGCCGCTCAGGTAGGCGAACGAGACAGGATAATCGAGGGAGCCACGCGGCAGCGACTGCAGCAGGTCTCCACTGGTCGCGTTGTATTCGTACAGGTACCCGCTCCCGGAGGTTGAATTGGCCCCTACCAACATCGTGTTGGACGCGGGGTCATACGTGATCGCATAGGCGATGCCCAGATGGGGCATTTGGAGGGTGCCTACCGTAGCCAGCGTCGTCTCGTTCAGGAGTTCGATGGTGGAGGATAACCCGGCGGTCGAGAAGTTCTGGACCCAGACCTGTCCCGAAACGGCGTCCCATCCGGCAGCGGTAACCCCGCTCCCAATCGTGCGGTTGACCGCCGCCACCTGAGCGACGGGATCGACTTCTACCAGGTTCGTGCTCGAGCACCACGTGTATGCCACGATGCGGGAGGAGACGGGAACGGCGATGGCTCCACTGTACAGGCAACTCGATTGGGTCGGTGCCGTGCCGAGGAGCCGGCCGGTGGTCGCGTTGAGGAGCTCAACCCCCGCGCCGTACGCCGGGCCCGCATACGCCAGCTCGTTGTAGCTCGGAAGGTAGACGAGTGGCTCAGGCGCCGTGACAAAGGGGAGGTTGGTCGAGGACGTTTCGTAGAAGGACCCGTTGAAGCTCGGTCCCGCCACCGAAATCCGTAGTCCGCGACTAGACCCGGTGGCCACGAACAGCGAACGGCTCAGCGGGTCGAGCGCCAGATCTCCAAGTGTCAATCCGGTCTCCGCGAATGCGGCGCTCGCGAGGCGTGGACCGCTCAGAATCGTCACGTTCGCCGCGGCTACCACCATCTCGTTCAGCGCGGCGTCATATGCTAGATAGGTCGCATCGCTACCCCCGTAAGGCCCCACACCGATGGTCCCGCTCGTGAAGTTCACCTCGGTGAGGTTGGAAGCGGTCGTGGCCAGGTAGACGTCCCCGGTGGCGTCATCGACGGCAACACTAGTCGGCGGGAGGTACAGATCTCCGTAGTTGAACGAGTAGACCGCCTGCGTGAGCCGACTCGAAGCGTTCACCGCGGACACCCAGGCGGGGTTGTTCGACCCGAACGTGTAATTCACGAGGTAGACCGAAGACCCGGTCGGGCTGACGGCAACTCCGTCGCCGATGTTGCCGTACGACAGGTTGGCGACGGATTGCAGGGTCCCTGCATTCACCACCTCCACGTTGGCGCTGGACCCGCTCTGGACCCAATACTGGTTGGTGAGCCAGTCGTAGGCGACCGACTGGTCGGTTGTCACCACGGTAAGACTCCGATCGACCGTGTTGGTCGAAGCGTTGATGACGACGAGCTGGCCGGGCGAGTCGTAGGTCGCGAGCACGATCTGGTTGGTGCGGTTGTCCCAGGCCAGCCCCTCCTGGTACCCGACGGTGCTGCCGGCCGGAATCTGGGCCACAACGGAGTCGTTCAATGTGTCGATGACCCCCACCTCCCCGAGGGTCGCTTCGGCGACGTACAGTTCATGCGAAGTCGGATCGAAGACCATCGCATCCGGCCAGGCGTTCGACGGGAGGTGGACTGCACCCACCACCCTGCCCTGGGTGAGGTTGACGGTCATCACAATGGAGTTCAACCCGGCCAGGTAGGCGATCCCGTGGGTCGGGTCCGTGGCGATCGCCAGATAGATCGTCGTTCCCAGCGGGACAAAGTTGCCGGGAACCACCGTCTGGTTGTATGTCACGATCGTTGCCGAAACCGACGGGATGCCCGTGCTTGCTGGTCGAACCAAGGAGAGTCGCCCGCCCAGAGCCTGGGGCGCGGATGCTAGCGGGGGGTGCGAGGGACCCGATGGCCCTGGCACCAGTGTGACGACGAGCAGACCGGTTATGAGAAGCGAGATGAGCACCGATACGAAGGATGAGGATCGACCATCCGGAGAGCTGGTCCAGCGGGCGAGGGCAGTCCTAGGGTGGAAGGCGGTGGCGAGGTCAGGTGCCGCGACGCGGCCCTCCCGGTGGGGGCTCAGCCCCATCAGGCCCAGCATAGCCCCGGGTCCGAAACGGGCCCGGGAGTTAGCGCTGACGCTCGCTCGATCCGAGGTCGGGCGACGGTCATTTCCGGTAAGGATGATGCATCTTCCCGGATCTATGACTGTACCGGCGGGGGACAGGGGGGGAGATGGCCCACTTCGCCTGCTCCGTTGCCCTTCGCCATCTGCGACCTGCTTCGGTGTAAGCAAGCCCAATCCTGGAAGGACGCCCCTTATCGCAGATGAACTTCAAGATGGGCTCGCCCTCGAACCGGTGGTACCGCACGAACTCAACTACCGAGGCAGGGGAAACGGAGTACCCCTTCGCCTCCTGGCCCATCGCGTCAGGGCAGTAGAACCAGCGCCGGGTACCCGATTGGCGGCAGTCGATCCCGTACCTCGAGACGGCCGCGAGGAATTCTTGCTCGCTAAGCGTCACCCGGTAGGCCCGCGGGATGGCGCTCATCGCAGCCCCCGGCCGACGGGCTGACCTGGGCCTTGGGGGGGAAAAAGGACCCCCGGTTGCCCGGGGGTCGAAGGGGTTGGTCGCGCAGCCTTTGGTTCGGGTTTGGGAAGAGGAGTCGAACCGATGCGGAGCGCGTAGTCTCGGTTGAGTCGCGGCAGGTCCGGGTGACCTAGCGGACACGGCCCCGGGGGGCCAAATCGGGCAAAATCCCTCTCGGATAGCCCCGAGCGGATTCGAACCGCTGTCGCCGGCTCCAAAGGCCAGCATGCTTGGCCACTACACCACGGGGCTGCGGCGGGGAGGTGTGCCCTGACACTATAGACCTGACGCCGCCCGGTTGAGATATTACGGCCGTCGCGGTGGGGCCCTCGTGCGCCGAACCAAGATTCTCGCGACCGTCGGGCCCGCCACGTCGACGCCCGGGAAGCTGGTCGCCCTGATCAAGGCGGGCGCGGACGCGCTCCGCCTGAACTTCTCGCACGGGACCGACGACGACCATCGGGCAACGCTCGAGCTCATGCACCAGGCCGCGCGACAGGCGGGCCGGGAGGTGGCCATCGTGGCGGACGTCCCGGGGCCGAAGATGAGGATCCGCACGCTCGCGGCGGGGGAGGCGCGGCTCGCGTCGGCCCAGCGTTGGAAGTTGGACACCAGTGCTTCGCCCGGGGACGAGCACCGGGTGGGCCTCGAGGTCCCGTCGTTCAAGGCGCTCGCGAAGGTCGGCGACCCGGTCCTCCTGGGCGACGGGAGCATCGAGCTGGTGGTCACCGAGGTCGGAGCGACCTCTATCGATACGCGGGTGGTCAGCGGCGGGGTCGTCCGGTCTCAGGCGGGGGTCTACTTTCCGCGGGCCCGCCTCCGCACATCCGCCTTCGAGCGGGCGGACCGCAAGGCGGCGGAGATCGCCATCGAAGGCGGGATCGACTTCCTAGCCCTCTCCTTCGTCCGCGATTCGGTCGATCTGGCGACCGCCCGCCGGTGGCTGGACGACCGACCCGGGGGCTCTGCGGTCGGGCTCATCGCGAAGATCGAGCGGGCCGAGGCCCTGGCGGCGATCGACGGGATCCTCCACGATTCGGACGGGATCATGGTCGCTCGGGGGGACCTCGGTATCGAGGTCCCGCTCGAACGGCTCGCGATCGAGCAGAAGCGTCTCATCCACCTCGCGAACGCCCAGGGACGGTTCGTGATCGTGGCGACGCAGATGCTGCTCAGCATGGTCGACAGCCCCCGGCCGACGCGGGCCGAGGCGACCGATGTCGCCAACGCGGTCCTCGACGGCACGGACGCGGTGATGCTGAGCGAGGAAAGCGCGGTCGGTCACTTCCCCATCGAGTCCGTGCAGTGGCTCGACCGGATCACGGCGGCGACGGAGGTCACCTTCTCCCCCCGGTCGACCCGCGAGCGGATCCGGACCGCCCAGGCCGGGCAGCCGACCTCGATGCAACAGTCGGTCGCCTCGGCCGCGGTCTCCCTCGCCGAGTCCGTCGGGGCTCGGGCGATCGTGACGCCGACGCACTCGGGCCATACCGCCCGACTGGTCGCAAGCCTTCGGCCGTCCTGCCCGGTGGTCGCGTTCTCACGCTTGGCCCAGACCCGCCGCCGCCTCGCGCTCGTCCGGGGGGTCCAAGCCTACCCGTCGGTCACTCACGCACGACTTCCGGACCTGCGACGCCAGGCGGTCGAGATCGTGGACGCGCTCGAGATCCCCGGGGAAGGACCGGTTGTGTTGACGGCGGGGTTCCCGGTCGAGGGTCGGCCGACCAACCTCGTCACGCTGGTCGAGGACAAGGAGTTCTCTCGCTAAGGACCCGGGAAGGCGCGACCGGTCCCGCTCTCACGGCCGGCCCGAAGCCCGGCCTATCCGGGTGGGGGCGGAGGAGGAGGCGACATCGCTCCCGAAGGCGGGGGTGGAGGGGGCGCGGAACCCGACCCGCCGCGTTTCCTGCGGCTCACGAGGACGACCGCCGCGACCACGACGATCACGGCGACAAGTATCGCTAGCCATTCCCAGAGCGGAAGCCCGGCGACGCTCGCGCCGAGGCCGGAGCCGCTGCTGCTCGCCGTAACGGTCACGGTAATTGACCCGTGGACCGCTCCCCCGCCGGAGTCATTCACCCAGAGCTGGACCGTGTAGGTGCCGGCTGACGCGTAGGAGTGGCTCGGGGCCGACGCGGAGCTCGAGTGCCCGTCCCCGAACTCCCACCCGTAGGTGTACGGTCCGGTTCCGCCGGCGACACCCGAGGCGAACGTGATCGAGGAACCGGTGGTCGTCGAATTCGGGCTGGCCGCCGGGCTGGCCGACAGCGCGGGGTTCGCCGTGAGGGTGATGGACTTGGTGACGGTCGAGCTCAGCGAGTCCGTGACCGTGACATCCGCCGTGATCGGCCCGGCGGCCGTGGGGGTGAGGGAGTAGGTGGGACCGTAGCCCGTCTTTCCCTCGACCGACCAGGTGAAGTTGTACGGCATCAGTCCTCCCGAGCCCGTGACACTGAAACTCACCGAATGCCCGACGTCCACTCCGGCGGAGGGGACGGCGCTGACGGCGGCGCTCAGCGGGGGGACGACGTCGACCGACGTGCTTTGGTTGACCTCGGTGCCGGTCGCGTCGGTCACCGTGACGTTGCCCCACTCCTTGCCGGAGACGTGGAATGCGTGGGCCACCGAGGTCCCGAAGGCGACGGCCCCGTCCGAGAAGTGCCACGTGTAGTTGTAGCCGGGGGTCCCTCCGAGGGGCGTTGCGGCGAACGTGACGGAAGTGCCCTGCGCGACGGTGGTCGGGGTCGCGCTGGCCGTGACGGTGAACGTCGTCACCGTGATCTGGACCGTCGAGAAGTTCGACACGCCGTAGATGTCGTACCCCTCGAGCGTCGCGGTGTACGTCCCAGCGGTCGTGTAGGTCGTGGAGATGTTCCCCTCGACGGCGACGCCGTTGTTCCCGAAGTACCAGGTCGAGAAGCATTCGCCGTAGTAGAAGTCGTCGTCGCAACTCCCCCCCGTGACGTTCGAGAAGAAGTTCACCGTGGCGTTCGTCTCGACCGTGGTCGGGATCGCGCTCGCGTTCGTGACCACCCCCGGCTCGAACACCCAGGTCTCGTTGGTCCCGATCACGTAGGATTGGTTGACGCCACCGGCGAGCACCGGTGGGTAGACGTAGTCGTACGGGTCCGAAGCGATCTCGGCAAAGGTCATCGGCCACGGAGGCGCGACGATCAACCCCGCGGCGTCGATCCATTCGGCCCCGTCGAAGGCCCAGAACGCGTCCTCGAGCGTGTCGTAGGTGGCGTTCTCCCCCCCGTACATGAACACCACCCCGTTGTAGGGGTCGTAGAAGAGGGTCATCCCAAAGATCGCGTCCGAGGGGTACGGAGTGCCGAACAGCAGCGGCGTCAGGTCGGTCCAGGTGTACGTCGTCGGGTCGTACTCCCACGTGTCGTTGAAGCCGGCGGTCCCGCCGGTCCCGCCAACCGGGCTGTACCCCCCGTAGAGCAGGTCATAGTCCGCGGCGGGGTAGGCGACAAAGGACGTGTAGTACCGTCCCGCCGGGCCCAGGACTGCCCCTTCGTACGACCACCAGCACGGGTCGAGGGAGTCCGGGCACACGGCGTTGGTCGAGAAGTAGAGGGTGTAGTCGTTCAGGGTCGAGCAGCTCGAGTCCCAGCATCCCCCGAACAGGACCAGTCCGTTCGTGCCGTTCTGGGTCAGGGACGGGTCGTACAGACCCGAGCCGAGGAGGTTGAGGGGGTTGGCCGAGGTGGTCACGTTGGTCCACGTGTCGTAGGAGTCCTCCCACGTGTCGTCCAGGGGACAGACCGTGACCCCGCAGCCGCCCACCAGGACGATGGCCCCGATCGTCCCGTCGTAGGCCATCCCGGCGAAGGCCCGGGCGGGGGGCGCGACCGGGTTCGTCACGTTGAACCAGGCGCCGCCCTCGTAATCCCATGTCTGGTTGAGCAGGGCGCCGGTCTCTGGGTTCTGCCCGCCGAAGAAGACCACGACCCCACGGAGGGCATCCCAGGCGATCCCTCCGCCGATGACCGTCGGGGGGAGGATGCCGAGCGAGGGGGAGGTCGGTTGGAAGCCGAACGCTTTGGTGTAGGTGGCCGGGGAGACCGCGGGGGGTTCGGCGTAGCAGGACGCGGCGTCCGCCGTGCCCAGCGCGCACCGGAGGGGCGCCATCCCCGCGGGGCCGGTGCCGGCCGCGAGGTCGGCCGCGGCGTCCTGAAGAGCAGTGGCCCCGCGGGTCTCCTCCGGGGCGGGAGAGCTTGCCGGGGACCCTTCGGGGGTGTCCTGCGCCGCGGGCAGGCGGGTCGCGGGGGCCGGAATCCGCGGGATCGATGGGTGGCTCGGCAGGATCTGGAGCGCCGATAGGGCAGGTGCCGATGGCCCCGCGGACACCTTGACGGGCGTGCCCGCATAGAACGCGCCCGCGGCAAGCGAGGAGAGGATAAGGACCGCGACGAGCACAACGGTCTGCCCGAGAACCTTCTGCGGGTGTCGCACGGCGGCCGATGAGAAGATTCCGGGCGCGGGTATAGGAACCTGTCGCTCGACGCCGGCGCCGCCGGACCGGCGGCCCGACGGCCGCCCTACACCCGAGGGTTAGTGCAGGGGGTTCGCTTCGGAACTCTCCGGCAGCGCCGGCGCGCCCGGCCCCTCGCGGTGGCCACGGACCAGAAGGAGGAGTGGGAGCGGGATCAGGGCGAGCGCGCCGGCAAAGACCCAGGCTGTGGTGTAACTCGAGTAGGTAGCGACGAAGGCGAACGCGATGGCGAGGGCGCTGCCCCCGAAGATGTTGATCGCGTTCAGCAAGGCGAGGGCTAGGGAGAGTCCTTCCCCCCCGGTCTCGGGGAGGTACGTCGGAAGGAGGTAGAGCACGGCCCAGATGATCCCGTCGAACACCCCGAGGAGGGCAAAGAGGGCGACGAGGCCGAACAGGGGCGTGTACGGGATCAGAAGGATCGCCACTCCGGAGAACAGCCCGAACACGACCAGGATCCAGCGCATGTCGCCGCGACGTTCCGCCAGCCACCCTCCGAGGGGTCCGGCCGGGACCTCGAAGGCGATCATCAGGGTCGGCAGCCCGGCGGCGACGGCCACGCTCCACCCGGGGTGGACCGAGTGGGCGTACTGGACGAAGTACTGGGCCGCGACGTAGAACGCCGACCAGAGACCGATGAACGAGACCGCGAGGGCCCACAGGGCCCGGGACCGGAGGACCGGGCGACTGGCGGTCCACAGCGCCCTCGGACCCCGGGCTGGGGGGGCCGCCTCGGTCTTCGGGAGGATGAACGGGGAAACCCCGCCCGCCACGAGGAGGCCGATCCCGCCGGTCGCGAGCGCCGCCGCCCACCCGAACTCGGCCCCGATCAGCGCCCCGGTGAACAG
>Ga0335077_10000167_pt1 | contig 67072 bp, 68 predicted proteins | sample Lox_Sample_31_FD_207151 | JGI IMG/M metagenome (GOLD analysis project Ga0335077, IMG submission 207151) | Soil microbial communities from Loxahatchee National Wildlife Refuge, Florida, United States - Lox_Sample_3.1 | ecosystem: Environmental > Terrestrial > Soil > Wetlands | place: USA... | reverse complement strand
GCCGAGTATCAGCCTGAACCGCTGCCCGATTGGGATGAAACGCAAGCACTGGCAGCGCTGACCATTGAGCGGATTGCCTTCGATGAACTCGACGGCAACATCCAAGGGTTTGCCAGTGGGCGCAAAGTGGCAATTAATCCGGTTGCCGCGATGCCTACGAAAACGCTCTTTCATGAACTGGCGCACGTCATTCTCGGCCATACCGCCGAAGCCAGCCTGAATGATGGCAGTGAGCGCACTCCGCGTAGCTTGCGGGAAGTTGAGGCCGAATGTGTGGCGCTGCTGTGCTGTGAATCGCTGGGTTTGCCGGGTGCCGAGTTCTCACGCGGCTACATTCAGTCTTGGGGTAGCGAAATTCCAGAGCGTAGCGCCCAGAAGATCTTCCATGCCGCTGATCAAATCCTGAAAGCAGGGGTGCGCTGATGCTCGGCGCTCAATTTGGTTGTGATCGCTTTGACCTTTACGGCGCTCTGTATCTGTTCTGCTCTCGCTACCATTCGGGCCAGTGGAGTCGCGGGTATCGCATTCTGTCGCGGCTCGCTCAAGCTGGCTATCGCCCTGGCCTTTCCATTCAGTCCAACCGCTTTGAATCTGACGGGCAGCGATGGCTCTATCGCCATCTCGTTAGGAACTACAAGGGGAGGGTTTGAAGATGGCCACGACCGATCGCAAACCCAAACCCACGCTCAAAACGCGATGGACGCTGGTGGGGTGGTACGTTCATGCATGGCTTTACCGCCTGATTCGGAGGTGGCTCTGATGCGCCAGCGGTCATTCTGGGATGGCCTGATGTTCGGTTTCACAGCATCACTGACCCTCTGGGCCGATCTTCCACCCATCCAGGTTGCGGTGGTGATGGTTGCTCTGTTCGGCACTGCCCTGGTGACGCTGCGAGGTGCCGAATGAAAACCGCCATTTACGCCCGCGTCTCAACCCAGGATCAAACCTGTGAATCACAATTGCGAGAGCTACGCGAGTATGCCGCACGGCGGGGCTGGAGCATCACTTGCGAATATGTGGATACCGGCTGGAGCGGCGCAAAGGCCAGCAGGCCCCAATTGGACAAACTAATGCGGGATGCCGCACTGCGGAAGTTCGACTGTGTGCTCGTCTGGAAGATCGACCGCTTTGGCAGGAGCGTCCTGCACCTCAACCAGCAGCTAGCCGCCCTCAGCACCTACGGCGTGCGGTTCATCGCCACCAGCCAATCGCTGGATACCGACCAATCCAACCCGACCAGCCGCCTGCTGCTCCAGATCCTCGCTAGCGTTGCGGAATTTGAGCGGGAGATGATCCGGGAGCGCACGTTGATAGGGCTTCGCGTTGCCCAAGCCAACGGCAAGCAAGTTGGCCGTCCCAAGCGGGTGTTTCGCCGGGATGAATTGGTGCGACTCCGAGAAGAGGGCCACTCATGGCGCTCGATCGCTTCCAAGCTCGGCATCCCTGTGATGACTGCCGTGAATGCGTACCGCGAGTGTACGGAAACTGTTGCCGCAAACGGCACAGGCCAACGCGGGAAATTAAGGGGCAAATCACCAGCCGTTTGAGGTGTACGAAGACCTTCGGTTGCCGTACACTGGCACCCCACGGTTTATCGTCGCGTTCTGAACAGGACAGAAAGTCTGCCGAAAAAATTGAGTTGGGCATCCCGTGCTGGCCCAAAGCGTTATGCTTCTGAGGAGAGGCTGCGAACCATTATGCGACCGATGGACATTGTGAAAGAAATCGATTCTCTGCACTCAATACAAGGGTTGGTTGGCATCGCTGACACCGATATGTTCCCGCTGAATGATGACGCAGTGAACAGGCTCGATGCGATTCTGGCGATGCTGGACGAGATACCGAGAGCACTTTTGCAGGGGGCTGAAAAGTCGAATTACGAGGTATCAGTAGCCGCAATCAAGAACGGTATCGCCAAATTCAAGGCTCGCTCTGGGCGCGGTGGACGGATGGTTCCTCCCGATCCCCTTAGGACAACGGTCCCTTCCGGTTTCCACCCAGTAGCGTTGCTTCGGCAATCTTTGTTGAGCTTTCCGAACTATACGCCAATGGAGAACCGACGAAGAATACTTGACGCGCTAGCGAACTACCAAGCCAAGGATCTCAGCGCGTTTATCCCCGACTCTCCCTTAAGCGGATTGCTCGGCGTAGAGATTGGCGAAATGCGGAAGCAGTTGGAAATTCTGGAAGATGACCAAATGATTGAGCTAAGGCGCTTGAACAACGTGACGTTGGCGGCACGCCTGACACCGAGGGGCTGGAAATCACTCGAATCTCTGAATGAGACCGAGGATGATCAGCGCCCGATTGTTTTCATTAGTTGTGGTCAGTACTCTCAAGAGGAAATCGATCTCGGGAAGTCCCTTGCGAAAGCCGTAAACGAACTCACCTCGTCTGAGGGTTACTTCGCCCAGAATCAGTCCAGCCTCGAAGGTTTGACGCGCCACATCTTCGGTGCGCTGAATCGGTGCGTAGCCTTTGTGGCGGTACTCCATCATCGGGGTTTAGTCAGAACACCGGATGGCGAGTTGGTTCGTGCGTCAGTATGGATCGAACAGGAGATAGCTATAGCCGCGTTCCTTGCGCAGGCTCAAGGTCGAGATCTCCCTGTGGTTGTGTATATACAAAACGGAATCGCCCGAGAAGGCGTGCGTCAACAGTTGCTGCTCGGGCCAGTTAACTTCGGACGCCCGGAGGAGGTCTTAGAGGATTTCAAGCGACGCCTGCGCGAAGGACTGCTCAAAAGTCGCGTGCGTACTGTAGCCACAGGTTGAGGTGAGGATTGTGGCTTCAAACTGGTTATGCCCTTCCCGGCCTGAACCTTGAAAACAATCCGCCGCTGTGAGATGCCTCTATTCCCCATTCAACCCACACCCTACACTTGGTTTTCAAGGGTGGTACGTAACCCTCTTGCCGATGAGATTTTTCTCGTGACTCTTGACGGAGAAACGCAGTAGAATCAGGCGAAAGGAGATAGGGTCGTTTAGACGGCACCCCAAGCAAGCGCGCTAGCCAGGCTGCGCCACGGCCCGAACTTCTTTATTGTACTCCGCGTGAATCCTGAGGCGCACGCGATGCGGCTTCCAGGCGAGCCTGCGCGCTTTGCATTTCAGCCAGCGCGGCGGCGGGATCGAGGTCCACGTGCGGCTCTTCGAGCAACTTTTGCGCGTGCTCCAGATCCTTCTGTGCGCGCGCGACGTCGATTTCCTCGGCGCGCTCGCCCAGGTCAGCCAGCACGCGCACGTGATCCGGCAGCACTTCGACGAAGCCGCGATGGATGGCAAGATACCTCGTTCGCCCTGCCGCCACGTAACTGAGCACGCCGGTCTGGAGTTCCGCCACCAGCGGAGCATGACCCGCTAGCACGCCAATGTAGCCATCCCGCGCTGGAATCTGCGCCTCGGTCACGCGCTCTTCAACGATCAAGCGCTCGGGCGTCGCCACTTCGAGTTGGAAGGCGTCAGCCATATTACGCGGCGGCCTTCAAGGCCTTTGCACGCTCCTGCACATCTTCGATGGTCCCCTGCATGTAGAACGCCTGCTCGGGAAGATCGTCATGCTTGCCATCCACAATTTCCTGGAAGCCGCGGATGCTGTCTTCGAGTTTCACATATTTGCCGGCCAGCCCGGTAAACTGTTCGGCGACGTGGAACGGCTGCGAGAGAAAGCGCTGGATCTTGCGCGCGCGCGCGACCGCCAGCTTGTCTTCGTCGGACAGCTCGTCGATACCCAAGATCGCAATGATGTCCTGCAGATCCTTATAGCGCTGCAGAACCCCTTTCACCGCCTGCGCGCAATTGTAGTGCGCGTCTCCGATGATACGCGGATCCAGAATCCGAGAAGTCGAAGCGAGCGGGTCAACCGCCGGATAAATGCCCAGCTCGACAATGGCGCGTGACAGATTCGTCGTCGCATCCAGGTGCGCGAATGCAGTGGCGGGAGCGGGATCGGTGTAATCATCGGCGGGCACATAGATGGCCTGCACGGACGTGATGGAACCCGACTTGGTGGAAGTGATGCGCTCCTGCAAATCACCCATTTCCGTGGCGAGGTTCGGCTGGTATCCCACGGCCGAAGGCATGCGGCCCAGCAGCGCCGAAACTTCGGACCCTGCCTGGGTAAACCGGAAAATGTTGTCGATGAACAGCAGCACGTCCTGGTGTTCTTCGTCGCGGAAATATTCGGCTACCGTAAGTCCCGTGAGCCCCACTCGCAAGCGCGCGCCGGGCGGTTCGGTCATTTGGCCGTAAATCAGCGCGCACTTTGACTTCTTATAGTCGTGGGGATCGATGACGCCCGATTCCTGCATCTCGAGCCACAGGTCGTTGCCCTCGCGCGTGCGCTCTCCCACGCCGGCAAAAACTGAAACGCCGCCGTGCTTCATGGCGATGTTGTTGATCAGTTCCTGAATGATAACGGTCTTGCCCACGCCTGCGCCGCCGAACAAACCAATCTTGCCGCCTCGCAGATACGGCTCGATCAGGTCGATGACCTTGATGCCGGTTTCGAACATTTCCAGCTTCGTCGCCTGTTCTTCAAATGAAGGCGCGGGCCGGTGAATGGGGTACGACTTCTTCGCGTTGACCGGGCCCATCTTGTCCACCGGCTCTCCCAGCACGTTAAGCACGCGTCCCAGGGTTTCGTTGCCCACAGGGACCATGATGGGATGACCCAGGCTCTCGGCGCGCATTCCGCGGACCAAGCCTTCCGTGGGTTTCATCGCGATGGTGCGCACGCGGCCCTCGCCGATGTGCTGCTGCGCTTCACAAATGATGTCGATGGGCTGGGGAACGTCGAAGCCTTCGCTGGTGATGCGGATGGCCGTCTGCAGTTCGGGGATTTGGCCTTCGGGAAATTCGCAGTCGACCGCGGGGCCAGCCACTTGCACCACCTTGCCAACTACGACTGTAGATGTTGTTATCGCCATGATGCTATGACTCCGATTCTTGATTCACTTTGAGCCGGACGCGGCGACCCGTACACGGCGGCGCGGCGCAAAGACCCAAAACGTAAATATTCCTTACTCAGCGGCGGCGGCGCCGCTTACGACTTCAATAATCTCTTTGGTGATGCTCGCCTGGCGGACGCGGTTCATATAAAGCGTCAGCGTTTCGATCATTTCGCTCGCGTTGGAGGTCGCGGCCTCCATGGCCATCATCCTAGCGGCGTGTTCGGCAGCCCCGGTTTCGAGCATCGACCGGTACACTTCGGTCTCTACAAACCGCGGCAGCAAGCTCTCAAGCATCTGGTTCGCCGGTTGCTCAAAAATATAATCCACAACCTCTGCTTTGGGCGGAATCTCCACCGGAAGTAAGCGTGCCACTGACAGCCGCTGCGAAACCATGCTCTTAAACTCATTATTCAGCAGGTAAACGGCGTCGATCTCGCCACTGCGAAAGCGGCCGATCGCCTGGCGCGCGATCGTCGCTGCATCATCGAAGCGTGGGGCGTTTAGTATGCCGATGTGCTCTGCCACGATGCGCGCGCCGCGTTTCCGGAAAAAATCCCGGCCCTTGCGGCCGATGGTTTCCAATTCCAGTTCTGCATCAGCGTGCTCTTCTACAAACTTCTGGGCGGCCTTGATGAGATTCGCGTTGAAAGCGCCGGCGAGTCCCTTGTCGCTGGTGAACAGCAGCAGCAGGACGTGACCTTCCGGACGACGCGCCAGCAGCGGGTTGGACGCAGCCCGCTCGTCCGCTTCGACCGCTACTGCCAGGTTGGCCAGCACCTTGCGGATGAGGGCGGCATAGGGCCGCGCGGCGATGACCCGATCTTGCGCACGCCGCAACTTTGCCGCCGAGACCATCTTCATGGCCTTGGTGATCTGCTGCGTGTTGCGCACCGAGCGGATACGGCGCCGGATGTCGATCAGGCTAGGCATTGAGGGTCGTGGCCTGTTTCTCCTGGGCGATAAATCGCGCCTTGAATTCCTTGACCGCGCCCTGCAATTCGTTGCGGAGCGCATCATCGAGCGTCTTCTTTTCGCGGATCTGGGCCCACATGGACGGGTGGGCGTTATCGATATATGAGTAAAGATCCTGCTCAAATTTGCGACATTGCTCCACCGGCAGATCGTCGAGAAAACCGGAGGTTCCCGCGAAAATGATGGCCACCTGCTTTTCCACCGGCAGCGGCTGATACTGCAACTGCTTCAACACTTCCACCAGGCGGCGGCCGCGATTGAGCTGCGCCTGCGATGCTTTGTCCAGATCGGAACCGAACTGCGCAAACGCCGCGAGATTCCGGTATTGTGCCAGATCCAGGCGCAACGTTCCAGCCACCTGCCGCATGGCCTTGATTTGCGCGTTGCCGCCCACGCGGCTTACCGAAAGCCCCACGTCGATGGCGGGCCGCACGTTCGAGTTGAACAGGTCAGTCTGCAGATAGATCTGTCCGTCGGTGATGGAGATGACGTTGGTCGGAATGTAAGCCGAGATGTCGCCGGCCTGTGTTTCGATGAAGGGCAGGGCCGTTAGTGAACCGCCGCCGTTTTCGTTGTTCAGTTTCGCCGCGCGCTCGAGCAAGCGGCTATGGAGGAAGAAAACGTCGCCCGGAAAAGCCTCGCGTCCCGGCGGGCGGCGCAGCAGCAGCGAGATCTCGCGGTACGCCGCTGCGTGCTTGGATAGATCGTCGTAGATGCAAAGCGCGTGGCGTGCGCTATCGCGGAAGAATTCGCCCATGGCGCAGCCGCAATAAGGAGCAATGTACTGCATGGGCGCTGGATCCGACGCCGTCGCCGCCACCACGATGGAGTAGTCCATGGCGCCGAACTCTTCGAGCGTCTTCACGACCTGCGCCACCGTCGACCGTTTCTGGCCGATGGCCACGTAGATGCAAATGACGTTCCCGCCCTTCTGGTTGATGATAGTGTCCAGAGCGAGCGCGGTCTTTCCGGTCTGGCGGTCGCCGATGACCAACTCACGCTGGCCGCGGCCAATAGGAATCATCGAATCTATAGCTTTGATGCCGGTCTGCAGGGGCTCCTTCACGGGCTGGCGGTCGACTACTCCGGGCGCCAGGCGTTCGACGGCGTTGAACGTGGTGGTGTGGATGGGGCCTTTGCCATCGATCGGCGCTCCGAGCGCGTTCACCACGCGCCCTACCATCGCTTCTCCCACCGGGACGGACATGATGCGCGAAGTGCGCCGTACCTCGTCGCCCTCGCGGATGTGCGTGTAATCGCCGAGCAGAACCGCGCCCACCTGATCCTCTTCCAGGTTCATGGCGATGCCCGACACATCGTGCGGGAACTGGATCAGCTCGCCGGCCATTACTTTCTCGAGGCCGTGAATACGAGCGATGCCATCGCCCACCGAGATTACGGACCCGGTCTCACTGACATCGATGGCCCGCTCATAATTTTCAATTTCCTGCCGCAACAGGCTGGTTATTTCATCCGCTCGAATTTGAGCCATACTCACCCAATCATTTACTCTGCTGCCAGTTTATGCCCCAGAGCGTCCAACTGGCCACGCACCGAACCGTCATAGACGGTGGAACCGATGCGCGCGACCGCCCCGCCGATCAGCTCCGGCTTCACCGTAAACCGTGCGCGAACTCTCTTCCCCGTCAGCCGCGACAATTCTTCCGCCAGCGCCGCTTTTTGCCGGTCATCGAGGGAGACCGCGGAGTGAAGTTCCGCGCGCACAAACCCCAGGCGCTCGTCCAACTGAATCTCAAAAGCGTCGATGATCTCTGCCAGGGCGCCCATGCGGCGATGGTCCGTCAGCACAAGCAGGAAATTGCGCGCGATCTTGGCCAACCCGAGCTGATCCGCAAGCTTCCGCACCACCGCGCGTTTCCGGGCGGCGGCAACTGCCGGCGATGCCAGGGCATTCTGCAAATCCACCGACCCCGCCAAAAGCGCTTCAAACCCGCGCAATTGCTGCAAAGCCTGGGGCGCGTCCATTCCCGAAGGACCGGTCACGACGTCAGCAAGAGCGCTCGCGTAGCGGGAAACGATGGCGGATGAAGTCATGCTCCTTACTTATTTCCGATGCGAACCTGCGGACGGGCGATCCAAATCGCGCGCAAAATTCTCCACCAGGACCGATTGAAGCGCGGGGGTCAACTGGCGGCGGATCTTCTGCTCGGCCAAATCGACGGCTAGTTGAGCGGCGTAGCGTTTCAGCTCGAGGCGGGCGCTCTTCCCGGCCGCGTCAATTTCGCGCGTGGCGTGTTCCTGGATTCGCGCCAGGTCGACGACGGTCTGCTGCCGGATGCGCTCCGCTTCGGCGGCCTGCTCCTGGCGCGCGTGATCGCGCAATGCTTCGATCTCGGCCTCAACACCAGCCAATTTACGGTCCACTTCAGCGGCGCGCGCCTCGGCCTCCTCGCGGATCTCTTCGGCTTCCGCAATTCCCTTGCGAATGGCCAAAGAGCGAGCTTTGAACCACGGCCCGCCTTTCTTCACGATGAGGTAACCCAGGGCGCCTGCCAGAATGGCAAAGTTTGCCCATGCCCACACCGGCGAGACCTCTTCCTCGCCGCCGGCGTTGGCTTCCTTCTGCCCCGCGGACGTTTGTGACAGGAGCACCGTGCACGAAGCGCTGATCATCAAGCAGACTGTAAGAGTTGCGCAAAAGGCCAGTTTCCTCATGCAGCGCTCCGGCGCAATACCGATTCCGCAATCTTATTCGCCAAAGCGTCGCTCTCACCGGCCAAGCTCTGTTTCAGGACGGTAACCTCGCGTTCCAATTGGGCTTTCGCGGCAGCGATCTGGGTTTCAGCTTGCAGGCGCGCCCCTTCGATGGCTTGAGTGCGCTCAGCCTGCAATTGGCGCCGGAGTTCGCTGAGTTCGTGATAGACGTGGCCGCGAGCCGTTCGCATGGCGGCTTCATACTCTCGCGTCTTGGCCTCGGCTTTGGACAGACTCTCCTCAGCTAGCTTTCGCGCGCCTTCGTTGGCTTCGTATCGCTTTTGCAGGACCTTTTCCAGGGGGCGAAAGAAAACCTGCGTGAGATAGACGTACAGCAACAGGACCAGGACAAACGTAGGCGCGGCCTTCAGCAGTATTTCACCTAGCGCGCGCAGAGTTTCGTCCATGGAAATGTAAGGAGAAGCTTACGAAATGCCTTGAATAGAAGAAGTTAACACACGGATCTGAGGGCCGTCAACCGCGCGCGTCAGTTGCCCGAGGCTACGGATGCTGGCAAGGCCTTCTGCGCGTCTCGCACCGTGTGGAAACACCGCAAGATGTTGTCCACGTGCGTGATTCGGAAGATGTTTTCCAACCGCTCGATCGTGCCAGCCAACGCGTATTGCCGGCCCTTCTGCTCGCAGGAAACGTGGAATCCCAGCAAGGATCCCAGCGCGGCCGAATCGATATACGGTACCGCACTCAAGTCAATGATGGTGACCGCAGCCGCTTCGCGTCGTAAAGCGTCCTGGAGTCCTCGTTTTGCCGGTGCTCCTCGATGTTGAAGTCATCCAAAAGTGACCAAGAGGATTCCTGGTCTTTGATTCACCGGGAATCCGGTCTTCCGGGGGCGATTGTCGGTATACACGTAAAAGCCCCTCTCGCGTCCGGCATCACCCGTCTGAATACGGCTATCCGATATCCCCAACCGGCGTGGCGTTCATGCTACTGTAGTTTTGCAAACGGCAGCTTTTGCCGTTTTCTTACTTCATCAATGTCCCTTCCAATTCGCCTACAAGGCCAAACGGACCAGGTAATTCTCGTTAGCTGCGCCGGCGATACACGCACTGGAGGCGGGTTATGCGGGTTCGACGGTGAAAGAGTCAAGACCATCGATCGAGTTAGTAGCGCCGGCCTGGCAGTCTCCGAGGGGCGTCTTGCGCGGCTGCTTCGAACCCCATTCTCGACGGGATTGGGCGAGGTTCTCATCTATGACGGCCGGGGCATTACTCACTACTTGCGCGTGGACGAACTCTGGGATGCGCATTACCTCATCTGGGAGGAGCCAGGCCTGATCGTTGCTTCTACGGGGACCAACAGCCTGCTGTGGATCACACTGGGAGGCGAAGTGGTGCGGCGATGGACCGCGCCCGGAGAGAGTGATTCCTGCCATCTCAACGAGGCTTACCGGGCGGGAGACCGGCTGTTCGGCTGCGCGTTCAGCAAGTCACACAAGTATAGGGGCTATAAGAAAGATTTCATGAGCGGTACCGGATTCGTATTCGACATCGAATCCGGGCGGGAGGTGATTCAGGGCCTGTGTGCTCCGCACAACCCGCGATTCGTCGACGGCATCTGGACGGTATGCGACTCAGGCCGGGAGCTCGTAGTGCAGTTCGATGCCGAGACGGGCCGGAAGTTGCGTCACGCGAAACTTCAATCGTTTACCCGCGGCTTGGCTGTCACGGATGACTTCTGGGTCGTCGGCGAAAGCGCGCAACGGGCTGAAGCCGGCTCTCCTACGGCTTCCTTCGCGGTTTTGCGGCGCGACGATCTGAGTTTTGTGGCGCGATTCGAGCTGCCTTTCCAGGAGGTGTCCGATATTGCAGTCGCGCCGCGGGAACTGGCCGAGGCCGCCATGACCGGCTTTCGCACCAATCCCTTGCGCACAAGTGAAGCGGACCAGTTGCAGATGTTTCGCAAAGTTGGCATGGAGCCGGCACGGCTTTGGGCGACGAGCGAGGCTCTGCAGCCATGGCAGTGCAGGGTCCGCATCGAGGCGGAGATCCCAGGCAGGTGGATGCCCGGCGAGCTTAAGCTGGTTGGCTGCGCGATTACGAATCTCGGGGAGGGGTTTCTGTGCTCCGAGCTTCCCCGGCCAGTCTATATCTCATACAAGTGGGTAAGGACACCCGTATCGCCGGAGTTGCAGTACGCCGAGGGGATCCGAAACCGCCTTCCCTGTATGTTGCCACCGGGAAACAGTCTTCGCAGCCGGATCGAAGTGATCGCGCCGGATGTCGAAGGAGAGTTCGACCTGGTGGTCACGCTGCTTCAGGAGTCTGTGGAATGGTTCGATGTGATCGACCCGGCGAACGCCTGCTCCGCCAGGGTGCAAGTCCGCGCCGAGGGTTAAGCAACGGAGCGGTAACCAACGAAACACCAGCTGCCGGCAGACATATGCCGGACGCTCCGGTTACCCGCGCGTGGGGGATTGGCGGCGGGCTTTGATGACCTCGGAAATCGCGGGCAGTAACGAGATTACGATGATGAGCAAAACCACCTTGTCGAAGTACTGCCGCACGAAGGACACCTGCCCGAGCTTGTAGCCGAGCACCGTCATAAATGCCACCCATCCGGTTGCTCCGCAAACACTGAAGGGAAGGAATCGCAAGTAAGGCATCTGGGCCACACCCGCGACAAATGCCGCGAACGTTCGGATGATCGGAACGAACCGGGCATAGATGATGGTCTTGCCGCCATGCTTCTCATAGAAGCGCTGCGTCCGCGTCAGGTATTCGCGCTTGAACAGGCGGGAATCAGGACGATTGAAAATGCGCGGGCCGGTGCTGCGGCCAATCAGGTAGCCGGTGCTGTCCCCAATCATGGCAGCAGTCATCAACACGAGATTTACGATGACGATGTTCAGATCGCCGGCGCCCGCCACCACCCCGACGGTGAACAAGAGGGAGTCACCCGGGAGAAAGAAACCGACCAGCAGCCCGGTCTCCGAGAAGACAATGACAAACAGCAGAGCATAGCCCACCCACCCCGCCATGAATCCTGACAGAAGCTGGATGAGACGCTCCGGATCGGTCAGCGCCCTGAGAAATTCCAGGATGGCATGAATCATGTGCCGGCCGATCAGCCGCGGTAGCTCGCAACCAGCCGGTTCACGACATCCTGATGAATTTTCACCTTGCCTTCTTTGATGAGTTCCTCGCGGAGGCCAGCATCGAACAACTCGGCGCGTTCCTGCGCCTTCTTGGCCTTCAGCTCATCTCGCAACCCGGAGCGGAGCGCGGCGAATTTTGACATGTCCGCCGGGACGTGGCCCAGCACCTTGCCGACGACTTTTCCGTCCGGAACAGGGACGGGACCGAAAACAGCTCCATCCGGTTTGCCGAAGGCCTGCCCGACATAAGCCGCCTGTCCCAATCCTTCGACAGCGCCAGAACGATCGAAAGCCTCGGGCGTTTTCACCTCGAGGCCAAGGGATTTCGCCGCCTTTTCGAGATCGCCATTCATGGCTTGCGCCTTAGCCACGAGCTCATCGGCTCGCTTGGTCACCAGTTGGTCGAGCTTTTGCTTATCTAGCGTCTGCCGGATGCGCGCTTGCGCTTCCTCTAAACTGGCCGGGCGTGGAGGGATGACGTTCGTCACCTGCGCCACCACGACCCGGTTTGGCGGAACGGCCACAGGCTGCGAAACCGCGCCTTTCTGCAGCCCCGCAATGCTCTGTTCAAAGTCCTTGTTGACGCCGATTTCCGGAATCGGGTCGCCAGCTCCGACGTTTTCCACCGTGACCGGCGGGGCAAGATTCAGATCGGCGGCCACTTTGGCGGGCGCGTTTTTCTTTAGGGCGGATTCCACGCGGTCCGGCAGATCCTGCATCATTTGGCTCACGCGCTGTTTGCGGACCTGGTCCAGGAGCTGAGCCTTCACCTCGTCAAATGTCCTCTGGTGCGCTGGTTCGTGCTCCAGCACTTGAAGGATGTGGTAGCCATATTCCGTTTTTATGACCCCACTGATCTCTTTGGGCTTCAGAGAAAATGCAGCGTCTTCAAACGGCTTTACCGTCTGGCCGCGCACAATCCAGCCGAGATCCCCGCCCTTGGCCGCAGAACCTGGATCCTCGGAGTTCTTTCGAGCGAGCTCCGCGAAGTCGCCGCCGGCTTTAATCTGTTTCAGCAGATCGTCGGCCTTGGCCCTCATTTTGGCGTCCTCGTCCGGCGGCTTGCCCGCAGTCTTCAGCAGGATGTGGCGGACCATGACGCGCTCCGGAGTGCGAAACTGATCCTTGTCGGCATCGTACAAGCGCTGCAGATCCGCGTCAGTCGGGTTGATCGACTGTTCAAGCTTGGCCTGGTCCAGCACCAAGATCGCCAGGCTTCTCTTCTCCCCGACGGAAAAAGCGGTGCGATTTTTGTCGTAATATTCTTTGATCTCAGCCGCCGTGGCCTGAGCTTCCGATTTCAACTTATCGGGCGAAATCTTCACATATTGAATCTTGACCTTGTCCTGGCGGCGGTGATATTCCTGTTCAATCTCGGCCGGCGTGACCACCGTGCCCTCCACGGCCACAATCCGCAACCGGTTGATAAGCACCTGCCGCGCCATTTCACCTTCGAACTCCGGAATAGTCAGATTTTGCTGCGCCAGAAAGGCGGCGTAGGCCTCGCGGCCTGCGAATCTTCCGTCCTGAAATAACTGTGGGATCGCCATACGGATGGCATTGGATGTGTCTTCGTCACTGACCTTGAGCCCGAGCCGCGTAGCTTCGTAGACCAGAGCTCGCTGCGTGATGATCTGATCGATGATCCGCGGCACATACAGCGATATCAGCTCCGGTGGAATCGTGCGGCCGCGGAGCTGAGACTGAATGGCGAGGCGGGCTTCGCGCATGGTGACAGTGTCTTTCCCGATCTGGGCCACCACGGCATCTTCGCCGCGATCGGCGCTCCCATAGCTGGGGATCAAGTAAGTAACCATCGAAAGCGCGACCAGCAGAAGCAGCCCGCTCAACAGAAATCGCACAGCCTTATCGCGGCTGCGAAACAAGTCAAACATAATGAGGTCTCCGGCCCGGCCGGCCGAAAGGGGCCGGAAGGTAAAAGGCAAAAGTCAAATGGCAAAAGGCAAAAGGAACTCCTGGACCTTCTGCGTGGAAATTACTAGTATATCAATCCCGGACCGCTTAACGGCTGTCTTTCACCATCTGCCGAGGAGCGGGCGTGCGGCTCTTTCCTTCACGCGGTAGCCCCATCCCGCATTCGGCATGGACCGCGCGCACTGCGGTCTCGAGCCCATCGCGACGCACCACAATGGCAATGGTCAGCTCGCTGGATCCCTGCGCAATGGCGATGATATTGATCCGCTCGCGCGAAATCGCGGTAAAGATGCGGCCGGCAAGCCCCGGCGTCCCCTGCATGCCTTCCCCAACCACGGCCAGCAGACCGACCTCGTTGTCGACGTCGATGGGCCTGAGGTAACCGTGCGCCAGCTCAAGGGCAAGAGCCGATTCAAGCGCTTCGAGGGTCTTCTCCAGCTCCTCACTGCGGACCAGGAAACAGAAACTCTGGCGGTAACTGGAGCTGGACAGCGAGAGCACCTCGACGTTGGCCCCCGCCAGCGCGTCGAGAGCGCGTGCCATAACGTGGGCCCCGGGCAGAGTTGCGTGCGCAGGCTCGAGCGAAACCAGCGCGACGCGCGCCATTGATGTCACCGCACGCGCTCCGTTCGAGACGGCAATCCGAGGCACGATCTTGGTTCCCCGCTTCTCCGGCGCGAAGCTGTTCTTGCTCCACACTGGAATGTGGCTCTCCACCAGCGGAGCTAGCGTTCTGGGATGCAGCACTTTGGCGCCGTTATAGGCGAGCTCGGCCGCCTCGCGATAAGTCACTTCGGGCAGGACGGCAGCATCGGGCACCAAACGCGGGTCAGCCGTCATGATCCCATCCACGTCGGTCCAGATCCACAACTCACGGGAGCGGAGTGCCGCTGAGAGGATGGAGGCGGAAAAATCTGAGCCCCCTCGGCCCAGGGTGGTCGGCCGGCCGTCAGCGGTCGCCCCGTTGAAGCCCGTCACTACCGGCATTACACCGCGTCGAATCAAGGGAACGAGGCACTGGCGAGTCTTCTCGGTGGTCTGGTTCATCAGCGGCGACGCACTGCCGAAAACAGCGTCGGTGACAATCAGGTCCGCAGCGTTCACAGCACCGGCTTTTGTGCCCTGGGCGTTAAGGCAAGCGGAGATCATCAGCGCCGAAAGTCTTTCCCCAATGGCGATAGCTTCATCCACCGAGCGCGGCGGACGATCGTTGAGCATCAGCATACCCTGAACAATGCGCTGAAATTCTCCGACCAGCTCGCGAATGCCCTCGAGCACGGGCTTCTGCGCGGCGCGCGGCAGCAGCTCTTTGCACGCCAAGTTGTGGCGATCCTCGAGCTTCCGGATGTTCGCTTCCAAACCGGCGCGATCACCCGCTTCGGCGTGCTTGGTGGTTTCGATCAGCAGATCCGTGATGCCGGACATGGCCGAGACCACAATCACCACCGGCCTCTTTTTCTGCTGCTCCGCGGAGAGCCGGACAGCAACCTGCATGCGTTCGGCGCTGCCGACGCTCGTACCCCCGAACTTCATCACCAGAAGATCTTTCAACGAAACTCCTTTCCATTTGAAATGCGAGCGCGCACCAGCCGCAGGATGGCCTCTTCCACCGCGTCGATGGAAAGACCGGTGGAATCAACATACAGGGCGTCCGGCTGCTGTGTCAGCGGCGCCTCGGCGCGAGTACGATCGCGCTCATCGCGCTCACGCAACTGCTTCGAGACAGACTCCTGGTTGCCATTCACTTCCGCCGCCCGGCGCCGCACCCGCTCCTCAGGGTTGGCGTCGAGAAAGACCTTGAGGTCGGCATTGGGAAACACCACCGAGCCAATATCGCGGCCTTCCATCACCACATTGTTCTGTGACCCGATGGTCCTCTGTTTCTCAACCAGCGCGCGGCGCACGCCTGGAATGGTGGCCACCAGCGAGGCCGCCCGCGAGACTTCCGGCGCGCGAATGGCTTCGGTGACATCTTCGCCATTCAGCTGCACGCGCGCGCCGTTGTCTTCGAGCGTGATTCGGGCGGCGAGCGCCAGTTGTTCCATACGGTGCGGGTCCGATGGATCCAGTTTCTCGCGCAACGCCCACAACGCGACCGCCCGGTACATGGCGCCGCTGTCGATATAAGTGAAACCTAATCGCGCAGCCAGGCGTCGGGCGATGGTGCTCTTGCCGGCCGCCGCGGGGCCGTCGATAGCGATTACGATGGCCATGGTGAGTTCCTCCGTAGAATAGCAAGAGCGATGACGGCTCACGATTTCGACCTGCTGGTGGAGCGCGCCTGCGCGAAAATTCCGGGGCGGTTCCGACGCAGACTCAATAACCTCGCGTTCGTTGTGGAAGCGGAGCCTTCGGCGGAACAGCTTCGCGCAGCGCGTGTGCCGCCGGGCCGGACGCTGCTCGGATTGTATCGGGGCCGCCCATTAACGCACCGCAGCGTGTCCGATAGTTTCGTCATGCCCGACCAGATTGTCATTTTCCAGGGTCCGCACGAGCGAATGGCGCGCTCGACCGCCCATCTCGAGAAACTGGTGGAAGACACCGTCTGGCATGAGGTGGCGCACTACTTCGGAATGGACGAAGCGAGGGTGCGGCGGGCAGAGCGGCGGCGCACAGATTCCGAATTGTGACTCGAGGCTTGCGGTACACTCTCGGTTTGAGCACGTCCAGTCCAGGAGAATGATGCCGGCCCATACCCGCTTCAGGCCACAACGCGGCGCAGCCACATAACGGTACTCATGCTCACGCGCGCCGCGCTCATTTGCGCCATCGTCACCATAAGTGCACAAGCTCGCGACGCCCAGGAGGGCGCGGCGGTTTATCAGAAACACTGCGCCACGTGTCATGATTCCGGGCGAGCAGCGGGCCGCGAAGCGCTGAGGCGGCTTTCACCGGAGCGGATCCTGCTGACGCTCGAAAGCGGCACCATGATGATCATCGGCTCGCGGCGCACGGCGTCTGAGCGGCGCGCTCTGGCGGAATTTCTATCTGCGAAATCATTCGGGAGCGCCTCCCCCATCCGGCTGCCGCGGGACGCACTTTGCAGAGACATGGCTTCCTCGCTCCCGGACAATCTGTTTTCCGGCCCCTTCTGGAACGGCTGGGGTGCGGGCCTGGCTAACCAGCGCTTCCAAACTACGGCGGCTGCCGGCTTGCGCGCGGAGGACGTGCCGCGGCTGCAATTGAAGTGGGCGTTTGGATTTCCGGACGACATTTGGGCCAACGCCCAGCCGGCCGTCGCAGCAGGCCGCGTCTTTGTTGGCAGCGCCGGAGGCCGCGTCTATTCGCTGAACGCGGCCACGGGCTGCATCTACTGGGTTGTGGAAGCGGAAGCGCCTGTCCGCACGGCCATCAGTATCGGGGCTGCGAGCGCGCGCAAGGCAGTCTATTTCGGCGACCTGCACGCCAACGTGTACGCGGCCGATGCCGCAACGGGCGACATACTGTGGAAGGTCCGCGTGGAGGAGCACTCGGAGGGGCGCATTACGGGCGCCCCGGCGCTGGATGGCAACCGGCTCTTCGTGCCCGTTGCGTCGTCAGAAGAACTCAGTGCGACGGACCCATCCTATGAATGCTGCCGGTTCCGCGGGAGCGTGGTGGCGCTCGATGCGGCCAGCGGCAAGACGATCTGGAAGACATACACGATCCCTGATCCGCCACGCCGCACGCGGAAAAACAAATCCGGCACTCAGCTCTGGGCACCTTCCGGCGGAGCAGTATGGAGTGCGCCCACCATCGACCACAAACGCCGCGCAATTTACGTGGGCACCGGTAACAGCTACTCCGACCCCGCGGCCGCAACCACCGACGCCATCCTGGCGCTCGACATGGATTCGGGGAAAATGCTCTGGGTGCAGCAGAGAACCGCGGGCGACGCATTCAACCTTGCGTGCCCGGGCGCGGATAAAACCAACTGTCCAGAAGCCAACAATGTCGATTTTGATTTCGGCTCGTCACCGATTCTTGTTGAATTAGCAGGTGGGCGCCGCATGCTGGTGGCCGGACAGAAGTCGGCCGTGGTCCACGCGCTCGATCCGGATCGTGATGGTGCGGTGCTCTGGCAGAGGCGCGTCGGCCGGGGTGGCACGCTGGGAGGGATTCAATGGGGACCTGCGGCTGACGGAGACAGAGTCTATGTCGCCGTTTCGGACCTCAAGCGGCAGATGGGGCCAACCGGCCTGGTGCTCGATCCGAGGGCGGGGGGCGGGTTGTTCGCGGTGAAGCTGGCCGACGGCGAAATCGCCTGGAGCGCTCCGCCGCCGGGATGTGGCGACCGGCGACCGTGCAGTCCAGCGCAGTCCGCGGCGGTCACGGTGATGCGCGGCGTGGTGTTCTCGGGCTCGAGCGACGGCCACCTACGCGGCTATTCAGTCAACGACGGAAAGATCGTCTGGGATTTCGATGCGTTCCGCGAATTCAAAACGGTCAACGGCGTTGAAGCACGCGGCGGTTCCTTCGACGGCCCAGGCCCGGTGATCGCCGGCGGGACGCTGTACGTTACTTCGGGATACGGAGCCATGGGAGGCATCCCGGGTAATGTTCTGCTGGCATTTTCGGTGGACGGCAAATAGCTACGCCGGTTGCATCCGCGCTGGGAATGTTGTATTCAGAAAGGCGCACCACAGGATCTCTCAAACCAGACCAACATGAGCCAGGACATTGCGGTCGGCATGGTCGGTTACAAGTTCATGGGAAAGGCCCATTCGAACGCGTACCGGCAGATCAACCAGTTTTTCGATTTACCTCTCAGGCCGCGGCTCAAAGCCATTTGCGGACGCGACAAGTCCAAAGTGGAGAAGATGGCCCAGCGCTGGGGCTGGGAGAATGCGGTCGACGACTGGCGCCGCATTGTCGAAGATCCGGAGATCCAAATTGTCGACATCTGCTCGCCGAACAACACGCACCACGACATCGCCATCGCGGCATTCGAAGCGGGCAAGATCGTGGCTTGCGAAAAACCGCTGGCGATGAACGGCAAGGAGGCCGAGCGCATGGCAGCGGCCGCGCGGAAAAACGGAAAGATCCATACGGTCTGGTTCAACTATCGCCGCGTGCCGGCAATTGCGTTCGCACGGCAGTTGATTGATGAAGGTCGCATTGGCAGGATCTACCATTTTCGAGCGCTCTATCTGCAAGACTGGACCATGGACCCCTCCGTCCCGCTCCTGTGGCGCATGGATAAGGAAGTCGCGGGCTCCGGGGTGACCGGTGATTTGCACTCTCACATCGTCGATCTTTCGAACTATCTGGCGGGCGATATCCAATCTGTAGCCGCCACCAGCCGCATTTTTGTCAATGAGCGTGAGCGTCCTGAAGGCGGCAAAGCGAGAGTGGAGATCGAGGATGCCTCCATCTTCGTCGCGCAATACAATGACGGCGCCATCGGCCACTTCGAGGCCACGCGCTTCGCCAATGGACGCAAGAACGGGAATACCTTCGAAATCAACGGGGAATTGGGCAGCCTGTACTTCGACCTGGAGGATATGTCCCGGCTGTGGTATTTTGACTCGCGCGAGCCCAAGCACGTGCAGGGCTGGCGTCAGATTTCGGTGTGGGAGGAGATCCATCCTTATATGAAGCACTGGTGGGTGCCGGGCTGCGCCATCGGTTACGAGCACACATTCGGCAACCAGGCAGCGGATCTGATGAACGCCATCGCGCAAAACAAGCCGATGCAGCCGAATTTCGAAGACGGGCTAAAGTGCCAGCTCGTGCTGGACGCCGTGGTGGAAGCGTCGAGTTCAGACCGATGGGTCCGCGTAAAGCCAGTGGCCAAGAGTGAGGGAGCATGAAGGTTTCATTAGGAAGTTGGGCGTTTTCTTTCGGGCCGTTCGCGGATAATCCCATCCCGTTTGAAAAAACAGTGAAGCGGCTGTCCGAGGCCGGATACGACGGAATCGAGATTTGCGGCTTCCCTCCGCATATCACGCTCGCCGAGTACCCAAGCCAAGAGTCGCGCCATCGGCTGGTGCACTTTCTCGAGGACAACAGGCTCGGAGTCTCCGGATACGCAGCGGACTTTACGAGCGTGAATCCGGTGGTCGCGGGCAACCAGCAAAGGTATCTCGATTTGTTCCACCGTAATGTGGAGATGTGTGTGGACATTGGCAGTCCGAATATTCGCGTGGACTCGATCGCGGCGCCCGGATCGATCGAAGACCGCGACTATCCTGCTGCTTTCGACCGTCTGGCAGAGGTCTGGCGCGCCGCGGCGGGCATCGCACAGGAGGGGGGTGTGCGCGTGGTGTGGGAATTCGAACCCGGCTTCGCGTTCAACAAGCCATCCGAAGTGTTGCGCTTGCACCAGGCCGTGGGGCACCCAAATTTCTTTGTTCTTTTCGATACGTCGCATGCTTACATGTGCTCGGTGACCGGAGCGCGGCAGCACGGGGCAAAGGAGGTCCTGCCGGGCGGCGTCTCCGAATTCCTGGACAAGTTGCGCGGACGGGTCGGCGCCATTCACCTGATCGATTCCGATGGCACGCTGCATGGAGATGAAACCAGCACACACCGGCCATTCGGTGAGGGCTTTGTCGATTTCCAAGCCCTCGCTCCCAAACTCCTCGATCTGCCGAAAATCGAGTGGTGGTGCATCGACATGTGTTTCTGGGCAAGCTCATGGGAACTCGTAGAGCCGAGTCTGCGATTTGTTCGCAACCTGCTCGCCACTCGCGCGTTGGTCGCATGACACGGCGCCACTTTTTCCAGGTATCGGCCGGCGGCGCGATCACACTGCCGGAATTTCAGCCGAAGAGCATGCTGCATGTGGCGGCGCACCCGGTGGCGCGCGCGAAGTTCCCGGTCATCGATGTGCACACGCACCTGTTCGGGGCGGGGCGCAAGCGCCCGCCCGATTCTCCCGAGGGCGCCGCCGAGCTGGCGCGGGTGGCGCAGTATATGGAAGAGTGCAACCTTCAGACTCTCATCAATCTGACCGGCGGCATTTCAGGAACGATTCCGGCCATTCGCCAGGCCATGGCGCCGTTCGGCAACAAGTTTCTGACGGCTGCGGAGCCGACGTGGGCGCGCGCGAACGACACGGGCTACGCACAATGGCAGGCGGACGAGCTAGCGAAGTGCAAGCAAGAGGGAGCCGTCGGATTGAAGATTCTGAAGACGCTGGGCCTCGGCCTGCGCGAGAACGGAAAATTGGTGAAGATCGATGACGCGCGTTTCGATCCCATGTGGGATGCCGCGGGTGCGCTCGGTCTTCCGGTGTTGATCCACACAGGCGACCCAGGCGCCTTCTTCACGCCGATTGACCGCTTCAACGAGCGCTACGAGGAGCTGCAACACCATCCGGAATGGTCGTTCTATGACCGCGATTTTCCGCCGCGCAGCGAACTGCATGAAGCGCGCAATCGCGTGGCGGCAAGACATCCCAAAACCCAGTTCATCTACCTGCACGTGGGAAATGATGCCGAAGACCTGGCGCAAGTGGGCGAATGGCTCGACCGTTACGCGAACGTCAATGTGGAATTTGGCGCGCGCCTCGGTGAGCTGGGCCGCCAGCCGCGCAACGCGCGGAGGTTCTTCGAACGTTACCAGGACCGCATCATGTTTGGCACCGATGCCACGTTTGATGCGGGTAAAGAATTTCCCCAGCAGGACCTGATGCCTGCGATGTATCGCTGCTATTTCCGCTTTCTGGAAACCGAAGACGAATATTTCGATTACGCACCCTCGGCCGTACCGCCGCAAGGCCGCTGGAAAATCTACGGGATCGCTCTGCCAGACACGATTCTGCGCAAGGTGTATCACAACAACGCTGCGCGCGAGTTCACGTTGAAGGAGATTTGAAGTTCCTGTGAAATCTGCCTACGCCGTGCCTAGAAGAGCGTTTCTATTCGCAGCAGTTGGCTGCGGTGGCACGGTAGCATGTAGCAGCGGCCGTGGCAGCAGCGTGGACGCCGTCAGAAGGAGCAAGCCTGTGTCTGTAACCTTGGTCGAGTTTGACGATTCCGGCGCGAGGAAGGACGTGGTGACCGTCCAGAAGATTGTGAAGACCGATGCCGAGTGGAAAAAACAATTAACGCCACCGCAGTACGCTATCACTCGCCGCGCTAACACCGAGTTCGCGTTTTCGGGTGAGTATTACGACCTGCACGACGACGGCATCTACCGCTGTATCTGTTGCGGGAATGCGCTGTTCAGCTCCGAAACCAAGTTCGAGTCAGGCACGGGCTGGCCGAGCTTCTGGGCGCCGATCGCCGACGAGAATATCGAGACGGAGACCGACACCAGCTACGGCATGCGCCGCGTTGAAGTGCGGTGCCGCAAGTGCGATGCGCACCTCGGTCACGTGTTCGATGACGGACCGCCGCCTACGCATCTGCGTTATTGCATGAACTCGGCGGCCCTCAGCTTCCGCAAAAGAGCGCAGCACGCCGCTGGTTGAGCCGTCAACTGATTCCCAATTTCCTCTGCATCGCTTCCAGCGAAACTCCCTTGGTCTCGGGATACAGAAACAAAACCACGAAAAACTGAAGCACCATCATAAGCGAGAAAAATACAAAGGGGGCTCCTCCCGAAGAGGCCGCCATTAACGGAAAAATTCCTGAGACGAGCGCATTCATGAACCAGTGCGCAAAGCTGCCCAGGCTCTGCCCCTTGGCCCTCACGCGGTTCGGAAAAACCTCGCTGATGAAAACCCAGATCACTGCCCCCTGGGAAAACGCAAACGAAGCAATGTAGCCGATCAGTAACCAAACCAGGAAACCTTCGTGTCTTGCGGTGAAAAAAATCACAGCGACCCCGGCCAGGCACGCGGCCGTCCCGATCGAACCAATGAGCAGCAGTGTCTTGCGGCCAATCCGGTCGATCACCGACATCGCGATGATGGTAAACAGAAGGTTCGTGCCACCCACTGCCACGGCCTGTAGATCTCCAGATACCTTGCTGAAGCCGGCGCGTTCGAAAATATCATTAAGGTAATAGAGAATCGCGTTGATGCCCGAGAGCTGATTGAACACGCCGATGGAAACCGCCAGAAAGATCGGTATCCGATACTTCCACTGGAACAAGGGTTCTTGTCCATGGCCGTGTTCCAGATCGATAGAGGCGACAATCTCCGCGAGCTCCTGCTCGTAGTTTTCTTCCCCGGTCAGCCGCAGCACTTCCCGGGCCTCCTCCACCCGGCCCATTTTTGCCAGCCAGCGGGGACTTCGTGGGATGGCAAAGAGCATCGCCAGGAACAACGCGGCGGGAAAGGCGGAGACACCCAGCTTCCACCGCCACTCCACAGCACCGAATTGCAGGAGCCCTACCACGTAGTTCGAGAAATAGGCGAGCAGGATGCCGAGCACCACGTTGAATTGGAAGAAACCCACCAGCCGACCGCGCCAGTTGGGCGGTGAGATTTCAGCGATATACATGGGGCCTAGGACGGACGAGCCTCCGATCGCCAGTCCTTCCACAAAGCGGAAAAATACCAGCGAGTACCAGTCCCAGGCGAATGCGCACCCGATCGCCGAGACAAAATACAACACAGCCAATCCGCGCAGGCTGTCGCGCCGGCCGCAACGGTCGCCCGGAATTCCCGCGAACATCGCGCCAACGATGGTGCCCCAGAGTGCGCTGGCTACCGTAAGACCTAATGTCGCGGGCGTGAGATGGTAGGCGTCCGTGAGAGCTCGAGTTGTGCCCGCGATCACCGCCGTGTCGAATCCAAACAGGAGGCCGCCCAGGGCGGCGACCACGGCGCTCTTAAATAAATAGGCGTTCAGTTTCACTGCTTATCGGCTCGCTTGTTTCGGAAACTTTAGCAAGAGTGTGTCCGAATCAGCACAAAAGCTTATCGCCACTGGCCCAGGGGCCGCAACAGGATCCATGTGAGTATCGAATCGCACTCCCACGTTGAACGCATACCACTCGCATGGCATCAAGACTGCTCGTCATCAGCGTTATGTTGGCTTGCTTTCTCCGTCACACGGGGGGAATTTGGGCGCCAGTGTTCTACAGCACACTCGTTCTCCTCGGGGCGATCGCTTCCCTGCGGCTGATGCTGAGCGGCCTGAAAGGTCTCATAGCTGCATCCACGGGCCGACCTAAACATTCCCGCAAGACACCCAGTAAACATAGTCCACACCCGCACCCACTACTGCGCAGCGCCCGCGCACCCGAAGTACTATCCCGACGGCGGTCCTCCGAACCGAGACAGATGCAGCAACCTGCGGTTCGACGGTAAGCTGGCTAAGGATGCACGAGTGCCGAGGCTCTTTTCATGCGTTGCTCCTCTTTGATGTGGCGGACGAGCTTGATTTGGAAACGCTCCGCAATCTGCTGGGAGCCACTCCGCCGGGTCGCAAGCCTGAGTTCAAGCTGCCGGCGCCGGTGTACGTGCGTTTTGAGCGCCCGCCGGTGGTGGAGGCTTGTGAGAGCCTCTCTCTTTCCACTGGAGAATCGTTCGAGGGCCGGCTGAAGTACTTTGACTACGGCATCGTCAGCCTCGAATTACAACTTTCCTTCGAGGCCGGGTGGCAGGAACTGATTACTCTTTCGAACCGCTGGATTGAGGCGCAGGAACTCGAACAGAAGGCACAACAGATTGTGCGCAGGCGCCTGGGGCAGCTCACCGAGGCCGTGCGCAAAGCGTATCCGGACTGGCTGGACGAGGTCTACTATACCGTGCATGTGCGCGAGGTGACAGGGGCGAAGGGGCAAGTCCTCACAGCCGCCGAACTGCTGGCGGAACATGGGACCGCCATCGCCCAAGTCGTCCGCGGTGAGCTGAATCCGCTCTCTCAGGCGGAAGAACGAGAGTTGCTCGGCTCTAGCATGTCGTACTATCCGTCAGACTTGCTGGTGGTGGGCTGGATGGCAGGCTTCATCTACGACACAGCCGAAGGCGCAGCGGCGACCGAGCAGCTTCTCGAATATGCGAATACGCAGTTGCTGGAATACCGGCGTTATGACGAGGTCCTGACGCGCGTGTTGAAACACGCCTATGACTCGCTCGAGCGCGGCGGTGGTTTCTTTTCCAGATGGAGACTGGCGGCCGAAGCCAAGCGCCTGAACACACTACGGCTGGATATCACCGAACTCAGCGAGCGAGCCGATAACGCCATCAAGTTCCTAAGCGACATGTTCTACGCCCGGGCCTATCAATTGGCATCAGCCAAGATCGGGGTAAACGACTACCGGCACCTGGTGGATGAAAAACAACGGACGGCAGGCGAACTCTATCAATTCATGGTGGACGAGTTTCGCGCGGCGCGCGGCTTTGTTCTGGAGCTGATGGTTGTGATTATCCTGGTGATCGAAATCGTTTATCTGTTTAAAGGAAAGTGACAATCAAACAGCGGTACGGCGGATGGCGGACCGGGTCCACAAATACGGCTCGGTGGGGGATGGCAGGTCATCCAACGCTTCCCGGACCTCACCCAGCATCGACTCAATCGCCTTATTCTCGGTTGAAACGACTCCGACTAATTGCGCCATAGCGCGAGCGTGAACCGCTTCAGCTTTTGAGCGGGCGTCCCAAGCGTGCTGGAGTTTTCCTTGGGAGTATGCAGTAGACGAAACCTTAGCAAACATGAGCGCTAGCCGAAGCTCGTGCTTGGCGAGTTCGAACTGGCGCAGTGCTTCGGGGGACGGTTCAGGCATAAGCGTCAAGTTTACCTCATTTAGATCGAGGAAGACATCAGTGTGCGGAATTGTCATTCAAGCCCGTTGGTTTCAGCCTGTTACATATTTGGTCAGCGGATCGCCAGTTTGGGGGTCAGAACCCACTTCAGAACTCCGTGCGGCTCCGATTCGCCGGCATCGACATCGAGACTCACCAGTGCACCCTTCTTCAGATCGAACTGCAACGCAGGGCATCGCAGCAGAAACGCGAGGGCTTGACTCAGTAGCGGCTCGTGGCCGGCGATTAAAACTCGCTCCGCGTGCTGCGCGCGGATTTCTCCCCAAATGCGCTGCGGCGTGCCCGCAGGGGCCAGCGCTGTGGTGGTTATCAGTTCCCGCTTGACGCCTAGCGCGGCCGCGGCGATCTCGGCCGTTTGCAATGCTCGCTTCAAGGGGCTCGTGAGAATGACGGAAGGGCGAACGCCGGCAGCGCGCGCGCACTCCAGCACGCTGCGTAGTTTCTGCTTTCCCTGCGGCGTCAACGCACGCGCCGCATCGGAACCACCAAGAGCGGCGTCTACCGCGATACCATGTCGCAAAATGTAAACGCGCAAAGTGTTATCTCTTCCGCGGCCGCTTGGCGCCGTTTGATGTTTTCACGCTACTCGTTTCATTGATGCGGGGCGTGTCGCGCAAGCGTATGATTTCCAGATTCGAGATGTGCCGCTGCAGATCCTGAAAAATAAGATCGGGCGCCCGGTCGGCGTCTATCGTGACGAAATCGTATTTCTTGGCCATCCCATCGAGAGCGCGGATCAGCCGGGTCTGGTACCGAACGAAGCTGTCGAACATGTTGTTGCCGAAGCGCATGTCCATTCCGCTTTCCCAATAGTCAAACGCGCCCCGCCCCAAAACCACTCGTGACACCAAGTCCTTGACTTCGGCGCGCAGATAGTACACGGCATGCGGCACCAGGCCGAATCCCGTCACCTGGTCGATCCAGTGGCGGTCTTCGCCTCGGGCAATGGCCCGAGCAATGATCGAGAAAATGTAGCGGTCGGTTAACACAACAAAGCCGGCACGGAGAGCGGGAACGATTTCGTTCTCCAGCCGGTCTGCAAAATCGGTGGTGTAATATAACGTCATCGTGATGGGCCCAAGAGTGTTCCCGTCCTTGGCCTGCTTGATTCCCTTGCCGGCAAGCGCGCCGCGCGCCATCCCGGTGTCCAACACGGCGTGCCCCTCCTGCTCGAGCCACTGCCGGAGCCGGGCCACCTGCGTGGTACGCCCCACGGCGTCGGGACCCTCGATGACAATGAGTTTGCCGTGCAATTCCTCGGGGTCCACGCCGGGAAGCGGCTCGCTATAAAATTGAAGTGGCTGTTTCTGCTGCATGTGCTTCTCCCGGCGCAATTCGAAGGACGCCATTTTTCAGACTCTCGCCTAACTCCCGGATCACGATTTCCCGCATCCGTTGCTGCTGCTTCTCAATGGAGAGCGTCGCGTCGATGATGTGAAACCCGACTTCGTGCGCCATGGCTTCGTACTCGTCGAGGATGCGGCCCTGGAAGATACGAAAACTCTCTTCTACATCGCGGCTCAATCCCAGGTCCATTCCAGCCTCATAATATTTGATCGCGTCGCGGCCTCCCAGAATGCGCCCCACCGCGACATCCAGCGGCACGCGAAAATAAAAGCTCAGGTTCGGCCGGGTCGCAAACCGGTAGAGATTTCGCACCCATCGCCGGCTGACACCGCGCGCGACGTCGCGCGCGAATGCCGTGTACGCGTACCGGTCGGCGCAGACGATGGCGCCCGCCTTCATGAGCGGTACAATGTAGCGTTCCATGCGATCGGCAAAGTCTGTAGCGTGGATCAGGCTGAAAGTCGTGGGCGTGAACATCTCCTTCTTCTTGCCGCGGCGTGTCGTTTCCCGCACTAAAGGAGAAGAGTTCCACTCACTGAATGCGACCGCGAAGCCCTGGGAACGGAGCCAGTGACTCAACAGCGACACCTGGGTAGACTTTCCTGAACCATCGATTCCTTCGACTACAATAAGTTTTCCTCGGAAGCGATTCGGTGCTAAGAGTGGCATAAGGGGGAGTGAGCCCAATTATTATAGCGTTATATGCCTCGGTACGCCGCAATTGATATCGGGAGCAATTCTCTCCGCATGGAAGCCGCGGAAGTTACGCCGGGAAGTCCTGCGAAGATTCTGGCCTCCGAGCGGGAGGTCACCCGCTTGGGCGAGAGTGTCTTCCGGACAGGAAAGGTGAGTCCTGAGGCGATCAGCCTGGTTTGCAGGGTCCTCAACACGTTGGCACAGCAGTATCGAAAACTGGAGGTGATCGGTGTACGCGCCGTGGCTACCAGTGCCATCCGCGACGCCAGCAACCAGGATGAGTTCCTGGCCAAAGCTTCGGAGGCCATTGCAGCGCCGGTCGAGATCATCTCCGGCCAGGAGGAGTCGCGGCTCATCCATCTGGGCGTGCAAAGCCGCTGGCCTCATGGCAAGCAGCGCCTGCTGATCATCGACGTGGGCGGCGGAAGCGCCGAAGTGATTCACAGCGACGCCGGCCGGATGAAAGAAGCGGTCTCGAAGCCGCTGGGTGCGGTGCGTTTAACCGAGGTGTTTCTGAAGAACGATCCTCCCGCCGACGCGGAACTCCGCCGCATGCAGGATTACATTGAAGAAAAACTCGCTTCGGCCATGCGGCGGATCGGCCGCCGGCAGTGGGACCGGGTGGTGGCAACCTCCGGTACCGCTTCGGCCGTGGTGAGCGCCATCAACCACGTGTCACAAGCGAAAGTGGACAAGACCGACCGGCTTCGCGCTTCTGCCGCCCAGATCCGTCAGTTGTACGAGGAACTCAGCCGCCGCAGCCTGGAAGAACGGCGGAAGATTACCGGCATCGGGCCGAAGCGAGCGGAAATCATCATCGCTGGAGTGGCCGTGCTCCACCGCTTCCTGCAAGACTTGCAACTGCCCTCTCTCTACTACTCGGCCGCGGGCCTGCGGGACGGAATCATCGCCGACCTCGCCGCCCGGGGCGTGGGGCGTGAACTCTCCGAATTGGACCGCGATCAAAGGCAGGTAGTGGAAACCATGGCCCGGCGCTACGGTGTCTCACTGCCTCATGCTCGAAAAGTAGCCAGCCTGGCTAACACTCTATTCACTTCGCTGCAGTCGCTCCACGGCCTGGCGCCGTCCGTTGGAAAGTTGCTCGACGCGGCGGCGTATCTTCACGATGTGGGGCACTATGTCAGTGAGTCCCGTCACCATAAACACTCGTACTATCTGGTGGCGAACTCAGACTTGCCGGGATTCACCAATCGAGAGCGGGAGTTGATCGCCAACCTGTGCCGGTTCCACCGGAAAGCCATGCCGGCGGCCGACCACGCCGCACTGGAGGCATTAAACAGCGACGAACGGCGTGCCTTGATCTTGCTGACTCCGCTCCTCCGCATCGCCGACAACCTCGACCGCAGCCACGCAGAGCGAGTCGAGAGCCTGGAGTGTCTGGTCCGGGACGGGCAGGTGATATTGAAACTCGATTCGGAAAACGACACGGACCTCGAACAGTGGGCGGCCGAGCGTTCCGCCGAGGCGTTCCGCGAAGTCTATGGCCGCGATCTGGTCCTGAGCAGGGTGAAGGCATGATGCGACAGTACGCACGCGAGCGGGCTTCCACTTTACTGCGAAGACTGGCGTTTCGCATGAATCGCGCCGCCAGACTGCGGGATGCTGATTCGATCCACGATCTTCGCGTCGCCATCCGGCGCTTCGAACAGTGTCTCCAGATTTTTCACCAGTTCTTTCCCGGCCACAAGAAAATTCACCGCCGTTTGCACAAGATCATGCAACTCTCCGGCGAGGTCCGGAACCGCGATATCGCACTCGACTTACTGAAGCAGGCAGGTCAGCTGACTCGTTCACCTCTGGCGGCCCGATTGCTCGGTGAAAGAAAGGAACTCCAGGGCGAACTGATGGCCGCCTTTGACCGATGGGGTGAACGCGATGTGTTCCGCAAATGGGGCTCGAGGCTGGGGCTATAAGCGTGGCAAAACGTAACCTGCTCGTCTGGGACGGTTCCAAAAGCGCCGAAGAGAACGCCTCCCGGAGACTGCCGCAACTTGCCCGCGCATACTTCCGGGCGGGCCGGGGGCTCTTTGCAGCCGAACCGACGCCTGAGTCCTTACACAAATTCCGATTGGTTTCCAAACGCTTTCGCTACACCCTGGAACTGTTTCAGCCGTGCTACGGTCCCGGCCTGGAAGAGCGCCTGGCGATGCTGCGAAACATTCAGAATCTTCTGGGCGAAATCAATGACTGCGCAACAACCCGGAAACTAGTGGGACAAAACCAGCCTGCCATCTCGAAGTTCCTGGAGCGCCGCATGGCACTCAAGAGACGGGCGCTGCGCACTTACTGGTTCCATGTGTTTGCGGCGGCGGGACATGAAGCGCGGTGGACCAGTTACCTGGCGCGTTTCGTCCGGAAACCACGCCAGGCATCATGAAAGTCACCAAAGCAACAGCCAGGTATGAAGAGTGGCTGCGGGAACACATCCAGTTGATCGAAACCGACCTCGAACAGAAGCACGCAGCCATGGCAGAGGATCTCTTTTGTTTCCTCCGCGCGACTTTCTACCGCTGGATGCAGCTCTGGCCGGAGGTTTGTTCGCCCTACGTTGGGGCGCCCGAGGTATTGGCCGTGGGTGATCTGCACGTGGAGAATTTCGGCACTTGGCGGGACGTAGAGGGCAGACTGGTGTGGGGCATCAATGACTTCGATGAGGCCTACGAACTTCCGTACACGGTGGACTTAGTCCGGCTGGCCACCAGTGCGCATCTAGCCATCAAGGGCGAGCATCTGAGGCTCACCACCAAGGACGCTTGCGACGCCATCCTGGACGGCTACGAGAAGGGGCTTTCGGGCGGGGGCATCGCTTTCGTGCTAGAAGAGCACCATCCCTGGCTCCGGACCATGGTAACCGGGGTGTTGCGCAACCCGCAGAGATTTTGGGCAAAACTCGACGTTTTGCCCACTGAGAGGCAATGCCCCGCGAGCGCACAAAAAGCGATTGAGAAAATGCTGCCGCACCCCGGCCTGAGCTACCGTGTGGCGCACCGGGTGGCGGGACTCGGTAGCCTGGGCCGGGAACGCTACGTCGCGATCGCGGAGTGCTCTGGTGGCAAAATTGCGCGTGAGGCTAAGGCGCTGGCTCCTTCGGCGTGTGTCTGGGCACACGGCGCGAGAACCGGACGCCTGCGTTACCAAGAGATTTTGGACCATGCAGTCCGATCGGTAGATCCGTTCGTTCGCATGAAGGGCGGCTGGATCGTGCGGAGGCTGGCGCCCGACTGCTCGCGCGTGGAACTGGCTTTGATGCCTAAGGAGCGCGATGAAGCGCGTCTTCTGCACTCCATGGGGTTGGAGACCGCCAATGTGCACCTCGGCACTCGCCGCGCGGCGAAAACCATTCTGAAGGATCTTAAGAGTCGCCCTTCTCTGTGGTTGCATCAAGCCTCCGTCGAAATGGTAAAGGCCACCACTGAAGACTGGGAGCGCTGGCGCGCCCACTGGCGTTCTCCAAAAAAGAAGCCTGCGAATCGCTCCGCAGGCTGAATGGCGGGCACAGTTGTGAGATACGCGCAAAGTAACAGACGGCCGATTGCAACTTGGTGACATTTCTGTAAAACTTTCATTCCGGCCGAGGGCGCTCGCCGCGGCCCTCGGTTTTCACAAGTCTGCAGTCACGTCTTCACGGATTCGTAATTTTCCTGTAACGATCCCACCGTTATATTCGGGCAATTGGCGTATGAAGAAGATACTGCTCATCGAGGATGACCTGGATCTGTATGAGTTATTAAAGTACAACCTGGAGAAGGCAGGCTTCCGATTTGTCGGGGCCAAGACCGGGAAAGGAGCCGTCGAGTTCTGCTCGAAAGAACGGCCGGATCTGATCCTGCTCGATATCATGCTTCCCGACTCCAGCGGTCTGGAAATATGCACACGCGTGCGAGGCCATGCCGAGCTGGCGGCCACTCCCATCGTATTTATCACGGCGCGCGCCACCGAGGCGGATCGTATAACGGGCCTGGAACTGGGGGCCAACGACTATCTCGTGAAGCCTTTTTCCATTCGGGAATTGATCACGCGCATCAAGGTTCAATTGCGGCCTGCCACCGAACTGAGCGCCAGTTCTTTGCGATGTGGGGCTCTGGAGTTGGATCGAAGCAGGTGTCAGGTTCGCCACAACGGCAAGCGCGTGCCGCTCACCGCCACGGAGTTCCGCTTGCTGGAGTTCCTGATGAGCCGGCCCGGCATCGTGTTCAGCCGCGAGCAACTGCTGAATGCGATCTGGGGAAACAATCGCGCGATCATCGACCGCAGTGTGGATGTGTATATCTTAAGGCTGCGTAAGAAGCTGGAGACGGAGCCGGCGAAACCGCAACTGATTTGCTCCGTACGAGGGTTCGGCTACAGCTTCAATCCCGACCAGGCCGCTTTCGAAATCGATCAGGTGGCTACACCAGCCTGAGGCAACCCTGTACCTGAGCTGGTGGGCAGGTGTTAAAATGCCAGCGTGCTCGGCGCACAACACCCCGGGTTGAGCTGGCGGCATTCGTGAAATCAACGCACCTTCCCGTCTTCCATAGCCCTCTATTCCGCAAGCTGCTCATTAGCGCCTTTTTTCTGATTGCCGCCACCCTGTTAGGTCTCGACTTTTTTCTCACCAGCTACATTGCCGGCCGCGAAACGCAAGCCGTGCAACACCGGTTGACCTCCGAAGCACGCATTTTGCGAGAAGAGGTCCCAGACGTGGGCTCCGAGCGGCTCGAGGCCTGGGCCAAGGAGGCCTCGCGGCGGGCGCAGGCGCGCATCACTTTGATCGATCCGGCAGGCGCGGTCCTGGCCGATTCTGAGCATGATCCCGAGACCATGGAGAACCATGCCAACCGGCCCGAGATCCGCGCCGCGTACGCAGGCCAGGTGGGTGTCTCCATCCGGCGTAGCGCAACTCTAGACCGCGACCTTTGCTATGTGGCCGTGAGTTTTCCGTACCGCGGTGCCGGGGCGTTCGTTCTTCGCATGGCCGTACCTCTTGAGGAATTGCAATCGGCTGTGGCCGGCGTGCGCTGGTGGCTGATGGGAGCGTCGTTGGGCGCCCTTTGCGCGGCCATGGTGATCGCCTACGCCTTTTCGGAGCGATTCACGGCACGCATTCGCCAGTTGCAGTCGTTCGCGGATCATCTCCTGGAAACCCGAGCGGCGCAGGACATCAAGTCTGGGACCGATGACGAGCTGGGCGCGTTGGCCCGCTCGCTAAACCGCATGGCCGCACAGTTGCGCGATTCACTAGAGCGCGTAAGCCTGGAGTCCGCCCGGCGCGAGGCAATCCTCTCCGGCATGTTCGAGGGCGTGCTCGCGGTGGACCAGGAGATGCGCATCACGTTTTGCAATCAGGCCTTCGCCCGCTTGATCGGCGCCTCCGGGCCCATTCTCGAGCGCACACCGCTGCTCGAGGTGGTGCGCGATGCCGGGCTACTCGACATGCTGTCCGAGGTGCTGATTTCAGACAAACCGCAGAAACGGCGCCTCGAATTGTCGGCTGCCGAGGGCCGTTCATTCGAGGTACAGGCGGCGCCTCTTTCGGCCTCCTCGCGACGCGGTGCGATCGCCGTGCTGCACGACATCACGGACCTCGAACGGCTGGAAAGAGTCCGCAAAGATTTTGTTGCCAACGTTTCCCACGAGCTGCGTACCCCGCTGACAGCCATTCGCGGCTATGCGGAGACGCTGCTCGAAGGTGCGCTGGAGGACCCCGCGAACAACCGCAAATTTCTGGAGATCATCAAGGCCCAGGCCGCCAGGCTTAACAACATCGCGTCAGACCTCCTTGTGTTATCGGAGCTCGAGTCGGGCAAGGCTTCTGAAAAGGAACGGCTCTCGGTTCCCAGCGTCCTCGAGAGCGCGCTGCACACGGTGGAATCCGAGGCCAGAGTGCGGGAGGTCCAGATCATTTGCAGCCACGTAGAAGACGTGTGCGTGGTGGGTTCCAAGATCCGGCTCGAACAGGCGCTCGTGAACCTGTTGGACAACGCCATCAAGTTCAACCGGCCGTCAGGACAGGTACGTGTCGAGGTCATGCGCGCCGCCGGTGGCCACGTGCGCATCACCGTCGCCGACACCGGAATCGGAATTCCTTCCGATGATCTCTCGCGCATCTTCGAGAGGTTTTACCGCGTAGACAAAGCCCGTTCGCGAGCCGTGGGCGGGACCGGCTTGGGGCTTTCCATCGTCAAGCACGTCCTGGAACGCATGAACGGAAAAATCACGGTTGCCAGCGAGCTCGGCAGAGGCTCGGTCTTCAGTATCACGTTGCCTTCATGCAACTCAAATTAATGAAATCGTAATTATTGCTTCATCAAGCCATAACAGTTTCGCCGCTATGCTGAACACTTCAAACTGACAAATGTGCGTCTTGCGGTCGTTCGTCTCTCGTTCACTATTACTGTGAAAAATCCACTTCAACAGGAATCGACTCATGACTACAAAAGCGTATCTCTGCTTGACCCAAACTCTGTGTCTGCTTGCCTGCGGGGTTATTCCGGCGCTGGCGGCCGATAAACAAGGAGCCGCGCCGGCTGATAACACGAGCCAGGAGGTCAATCAGCTCAAAGTCCAGCTCGCGGATCAGCAACGCCAGATTGAAGAGCTTCGAACCGCCCTACAGAAACTGCTGGCCAGCAAACCAACGTCCTCCGGCGAAGATGTGACGCCGCCGGCAAACACTGCAACCCCGGCACCGGGCGTTCCACAATTGGGACAGGTGGCCAGCACCACACCTATCGTTCCGGCTGCTCCCGCCGTCAAGGCGCCACTGGTATTTCCAATGCCCGCAGCTACGGCGCAGCAGCAGAACGTCGTACCGGAGTCGCCTTTGCAAATCCACATTGGGACGGCAACGATCACGCCGGTCGGCTTCATGGATTTCACTAACGTGATCCGAACCACCAATCCCGGTAGCGGCATCGGCACCAACTTCGGTAGCATTCCGTACAGCACTGCGATCAACGGCAACAGCGCAGAATTTCGTTTTAGCGCTCAGAACTCACGCGTCGGCATCCGTGTGGATGCCAATGTCAAGGGCGCAAGTGTGCTCGGCTATCTGGAATCGGACTTTCTGGGAGCCCTGCCCGCTAATGCCGCCGTCACCAGCAACAGCGACAGTCTCCGGATGCGGGTTTATTGGGTCGACGTGCGAAAGGACAAGGTCGAGATATTTGGCGGTCAGTCCTGGAGCATGCTAACGCCCAACCGGAAAGGTCTTTCCGCCTTGCCTGGCGATATCTTCTATTCCCAGAACATGGATACGAACTACCAAAACGGCTTGGTCTGGAGCCGCAATCCGCAGTTCCGTTTCATCCTCCACCCGACCAACACGGTCGCCATGGGACTCTCGCTGGAGAATCCCGAACAATACATCGGCGGTTCGGGCGGAGGCGGACTGATCACTCTGCCGGCCGCGTATGCCACGCCCTATGGCAACCAGTTGAATAACGGCAACACCACGCTTTCGGCTCCGAACGTGCATCCGGACATCATCGCGAAGATCGCTGTAGATCCCAGTTCCAGGGCCCACTTCGAACTGGCAGGCATAGTGCGTACGTTCCGTGTTTACGACCCTCTATTGGACACGCATCACACCGCGAACGGCTTCGGCGGTTCGGCTAATGCCAACCTCGAAATCGCAAAGGGGCTCCGCCTCCTGACCAATAACTACTGGAGTGATGGCGGCGGCCGGTGGATCTTCGGCTTGGCGCCGGACCTGATCGTCCGGCCTGATGGAACCCTGTCCCCCATACACGCCGGTTCCACCGTGGACGGGTTTGAGTATGCAATCAAGAAAAGCCTTATCTACGGGTATTATGGCGGAACTTTCATCCGGCGAAACTTCGCGGTCGACACTAGTGGCGCCAAGCCGGTGTTTGTCGGTTACGGCTATCCGGGCTCATCCAACTCCCAGAACCGCGCGATTCACGAGGCGACCTTCGGCTGGATCCAGACTTTCTGGAAGGATCCCAGGTACGGCGCGCTATCGCTCATTACTCAGTATTCCTACGTAACCCGTGATCCGTGGGCTCTGGCGACCGGCGCCCCCAGTGACGCGCACACCCATATGGTGTTCCTTGATCTGCGTTACACGTTGCCTGGCTCCGCGCCCACAGCGCTCCCTGCACTGCCCTTGAAAACGCAGTAAGCCGGATCAATGTAACCGATTCTTAACGAATTTGTAACAAAGACGTAAATCGTAACCCGCACAATGGAGGTGGATACAAATGACCAAACGAAACTGCCTTGTTGCCGGAGTCGTTCTGGCTTTGAGTCTGGTTGCCTACGAGTGGGCACCGACATCCGCAACTGTCGTGAATGCCGCCGGCACGATTCTCATCAACGGCGCTGGCGCCACATTCCCATACCCCATCTACTCGAAGTGGTTTGATGAGTACCACAAGCTCCATCCCGACATCGAGTTCAACTATCAGTCCATCGGGTCCGGCGGCGGTATCCGCCAGCTTCTGGCTGGGACGGTAGATTTCGGCGCCTCCGACGGCCCGATGACCGACGAGCAGCTTGCTCAGACCAAAGTCAAAGTCCTGCACTTTCCAACGGTACTTGGAGCCGATGTTCCGACGTACAATCTTCCTGGCGTTTCCCAGGAGCTGAAATTCACTCCCGAAGCGTTAGCTGGAGTGTATCTGGGAACCATAACGAAGTGGAATCACAGCGAGCTGAAGAAGGCCAATCCGGGCGTGAAACTGCCGGACAACGACATCGTGGTGGTACACCGCTCCGATGGCAGCGGAACAACCTATGTATGGACGGATTACTTATCAAAAGTCAGTGAAGAATGGAAGAGCAAGGTGGGTAAGTCAGTGTCAGTGAGCTGGCCCGTGGGCCTTGGGGGCAAAGGGAATGAGGGCGTCGCGGGGTTAGTGCAGCAGACTCCTTATTCGATAGGGTACGTCGAGCTGATCTACGCCGTTCAGAACAAAATGGCTTACGGTCAGGTGAGGAATTCCGCCGGCGCTTTTGTGAAGGCCAGTGTGGCGAGCGTGACGGCGGCTGCCGCGGAGGCGTCGAAAACCATGCCGGATGACTTTCGTGTCTCCATTACAAATCCTCCTGGCAAAAGTGCATACCCGATCTCCAGCTTTACCTGGCTGCTGATCCCGAGCACGATCAGCGACTCGGCCAAGCGCACCGCGATCACGGGCGTTCTAAAATGGATGCTCACGGACGGACAAAAAATGACCGAAGCGCTTTCTTATGCCCCGCTTCCTGGCGAAGTAGTCAAAAAGGAAACCCAGGCCATCGCCCAAATTCACTAATATGGAGGATACGGCGGCCCTCTTGGAACCCGGGATACAGGAACCCTCGCAACCTGCGTTTCTGAGCCGCCTGCGAAATGGGGATGAGATCGCCCATCTCGTCACACTGATCTTTGCCGCCGCCATCCTTTTAATCTCGGTGCTGTTGGTGTTCGAGCTTTACGGCAGCTCGGTTGAGGCTCGCCACAAGTTTGGCTGGGGGTTCTTCCTCACCAGCAGGTGGGACCCGGTAGCCGGCCAGTTTGGCGCTTTGCCCTTCATCTATGGCACTGTGGTGACGTCGGCTGTGGCCTTAGTGATTTCGGTGCCGCTGGGTGTGGGCGCTGCGATCTTTCTCTCGGAACTCGCTCCGCCGCGGATCTCTGACGCGCTCACATTCATCATCGAATTACTGGCAGCCGTCCCCAGCGTGATTTATGGAGTGGTCGCGATGTTTGCGCTGGTTCCGCTTCTTCGCGACCCCATCCAACCCTTTCTGAAGCGCACGTTGGGTTTTCTTCCGCTTTTCCAGGGACCCTCGTACGGAGTCGGCTTCCTGGCGGCAGGAGTAATCCTCGCGCTTATGGTCGTGCCGTTCATCATCTCCATCTCCCGCGAGTCGCTTTTGGCGGTACCCAATGAGCAGCGTGAGGCGGCATTAGCCGTGGGGGCCACTCGCTGGGAATCCACCTGGCAGGTGGTGGTGCCCTACGCTCGCCTGGGCATCATCGGGTCCGTCTTTCTGGCATTAGCACGGGCTTTGGGCGAAACTATGGCCGTGACCATGGTCATCGGCAACACGCCGCATATTGCCACGTCGCTTTTCGCTACCGGCTATACCATCCCCGCCGTAATCGCGAATGAGTTCACCGAGGCCACGGAGAACCTTCATCTGAGTGCGCTGGTCGAGCTCGGGCTGGTGCTTTTCCTGCTGACTATTGTGATTAATGGATTCGCACGCTTGATGGTGCTGGCTACAACGCGACGGGGGAGTGCGCATCCGTGACCCAGCACCGGTGGAGAAATTTTATTAACGCGCTCATGTTCGGCGTCACGGCCGCTTGTGCCCTGGCGACCGTGCTCGTTCTCTTCTGGATTCTCGGGTTTCTCCTTTGGAACGGCGGAAAATCGTTGAATCTGGCCTTCTTTACCCAGCTCCCCAAGCCGCCGGGCGAAACCGGTGGTGGCATGGCCAACGCCATCGTGGGCAGCGTTCAGATTGTGCTGATCGCTTCGATAATTGGCATTCCCATCGGTTTTTTAGGCGGGATCTACCTGGCGGAATTTGGACGCGGCGCCTTTCCGTTTCTCGTCCGCTATACCGCGGACCTATTGAACGGAGTGCCGTCCATCGTGATGGGGCTGTTTGCCTACGCGATTGTGGTGCGGCCTATGCATCAGTTCTCTGCGTTGGCCGGCGGCGTGGCACTCAGTGTGATTCTGATTCCAACCACCATCCGCACCACCGAGCAGTTTCTGCGGGCAGTGCCGCAGACCTTGCGCGAGGGCGCGCTGGCGCTGGGCGCGAACAAATGGAAGACTATTGCAACCGTCGTGGTGCCCGCTGCGGTGCGCGGTGTAGCTACGGGCATGATTCTGGGAATCGCGCGCATCGCTGGGGAGTCCGCACCGCTTTTGTTTACCAGCTTTGGCAATGACTATTGGAGCAGGAGCCTGGGCCAGCCGACTTCAGCCCTGCCGTTGATGATATATAAATACGCCATCTCGCCTTATGCCGACTGGCACCGGCAAGCATGGGCCGCCGGACTGGTCCTGCTGGTGCTCATGCTTTTGTTAAATATCAGTGCGCGGCTGGTACTCTCGCCTGGAGCGCCTCGGAACTAAAGCTACGATGATGGGCACCCTACAAAATTCCACCATTGCCGGTCCGCCAGCGGCCAATCCGGGTGCCGCGGCGCCCGGGCGTGTCGAGCCAAAACTCAAGATCTCGCGCCTCAACTTTTTCTACGGAGCCTATCAGGCTCTGCATGGCGTTGAGCTGGAGATCGCTGCCAATCGCATTACCGCACTGATCGGCCCGTCCGGCTGCGGAAAATCCACCTTCCTGCGGGTGTTGAATCGAATGCATGAGACCGTGCGCGGCGCGCGCGTCGCTGGCGAAGTCCTGCTCGATAATGAAGACGCTTTGGCGATGGATGTCTCCCGCCTTCGCCGCCGCGTCGGCATGGTCTTTCAGAAGCCCAACCCGTTTCCAAAGTCGATTTTCGACAACGTGGCGTATGGATTGCGCGTCAATGGCACGCGGAACAGTGCCCGCTTAAAAGAGGCGGTAGAGCACAGTTTAAAAAGAGCGGCGCTCTGGGAAGAAGTCAAGGATAAGCTCCACAAATCCGCTTACGACTTATCGGGCGGACAGCAGCAGAGGCTATGTATCGCGCGCGGATTGGCCGTAGATCCCGAAGTGCTGTTGCTGGATGAGCCCAGCTCAGCTCTGGACCCTATTGCCACCGCTAAGATCGAAGAGTTGGTCTTTCATTTGAAGGACAACTGCACGATTGTGATCGTCACGCATAACATGCAACAGGCGGCACGCATTGCAGACGAGACAGGCTTCTTCCTTCTGGGCAAACTGATCGAATTCGACAAGACCGAAACGATCTTCAAAAATCCGGCAAAGAAAGAAACTGAAGATTACATCACGGGCCGCTTTGGCTAGGCTGAGGAAACGTTGCGTCACTTTATCGAAGAACTGGAAGACTTGCAGGGGCGGTTGCTGGAGATGGGCACGCTCGTCGAATCGGCCATCCACCACAGCGTGCTCGCGCTCGTGGAGCGAAGCGAAGATATGGCTCGCCAGGTGCTCCGGAACGAAGATCGCATCAATCACTTGGAAGTGGAAATCGACGACTTGGCCGTCCGTCTGCTGGCCCTTCAACAGCCCATGGCCAAGGACCTGCGGTTGCTGACGGCCGCGATCAAGATCAACACCGATCTGGAACGAATGGGTGACCTGGCCGTCAACATCGTAGAACGATCCATCGCCTTGATGCACCTCCCCCCGGTGAAGCCACTGATCGATATACCCCAGATGGCGCGCACCGTAGAATCCATGGTCCGTAAGAGCCTGGACGCATTCGTCAAGCGCGAACCGGAGCTGGCCCGCAGCGTGCTGCTTTCCGACGACGAGGTCGACCGTCTTCGGGACTCGGTGCATAATGAATTGGTTTCGTTTATGCAGAAGGACCCTGCCGTTATCCCGCAGGCGCTGGATCTGATTTTGGTGGCACGGCATTTGGAGCGGATTGCCGATCACGCGACGAATATCGCCGAAGACACCCTTTTCCTGGTAAAAGGAGTGGACGTCCGCCATCACCTGGAACCCAACATCTGAAAGCAGGCCTCCGGCTGTGCTGGAAAGGCCTTACTGCGTGTCCGTAATGTCCTGTTTCAAACATTTTTTTTCAAGAATGTCTTCAACACGTAATCAAACCGCAACATAGATTCCGTTATGACAGGGGTATGCGATGCGATTTGCACGTCCATACCCTCCATTCGGGCATGTGCACCGTACCTGTGCTCCGGCGAATTTGCCGGGAAAGCTACAGCGATCCTCACGCCGTCTACGAGACTCTGAAACACCGCGGCATGGATCTGGTCACGATCACCGACCACGATTCCATCGATGCCGCGGAATGTCTGCGGAGTCACAGCGACTTTTTCCTGAGCGAAGAAGTCAGCGCCGTCTCTCCGAGTGGGACCGAATTGCACGTCGGCGTATATGACATTCAGGAGCGGCATCACGTCGAGGTCCAGCGCCGACGAGAAGATCTGCTGTCCCTGATTGCTTATCTCGAAGAGCAGCAGATTTTCTTCACCATCAATCACGTGTATTCGAGCCTGACGGGCCGCCGTACTGAATCCGACTTCGTGCTGTTCTCCCGCCACTTTCCGGGGATTGAAGCCCTGAACGGGCAGATACCGTCGCTTTGCAACCAGCGGGCCTCCGACCTCGCCCTGCGGCTGCGTAAAGCCGTCGTGGGCGGAAGTGACGCCCACACCATAGCTTCCTTGGGCCGCACATACACGCGGGTCCCTGGAGTGCGCACCAAGGAGGAATTTATGGAACGCTTGCGGCGCGGCCAGGCGTCGTTACATGGCGAGTCGGGGAGCTACTGGAAACTCACGCGCGCGGTATGGAAGCTCGGCTCTGAGATGATGCGCGAGAGACCGTGGACATTGTCGCTTTTGCCGCTGGCGCTCGCCGTGCCCTTAGTCACGCTGGCGAACGCATTCCGGGAGCTCGCGTTCGTGCACCGATGGGCTCGCGGTGGGACATACGGGCCGCAGCAGCCTGCGATCCTCGGCTATGAGGAGGCCTGATTATGACACTCTCGCGATCGAGTCTCTCAGCCCCGGATCGCTTTCTGATGCATCGCCTCAACCGGTGGCGGCCGCCGCGATGGGTTCGTGTCTGGATGCTCTCGGCCTCCCACGCGGGCGACGGCTGGTTGTGGTGGTGCTGCGGACTCGCGGTTCTGGTCTCCCACGATCCCGCCCGCCATCAAGCAATCGGCGCCGCGGCCTTAGCGGTGCTGGCCGGAATTTTTAGCTTTAAGGTACTCAAGCGAGCCGTTGGGCGAAGACGGCCCTGCTCGCTGCAGCCGCATACCTGGGCCAATCTCTTGCCGCCGGACCAGTTCTCGTTTCCCTCCGGACACTCGATCACCGCGTTCGCCGTTGCCGTCTCGCTGGGCGCATTCTATCCCGCTGCTCTTTCAGTGCTGCTGTTTTGCGCGGCCAGCGTCGCCATCTCGCGCGTCGTACTGGGAATGCATTTCTTGAGTGATGTGCTGGCCGGCTCGGGGCTGGGCGCCCTCTTGGGGTATACAGCGGTCTTGTTATTCAAAGCGTTCTAACGGGCGCCGTCAATTTCGCGATCCCATGGCCCGCGACGTGAGTGAAACGTCGATGGCGTGAAATAGCTCCCTGGGACGCAACGGTTTCACTACGTATTCATCCATGCCGCATTGCGAATATCGCCGCTCGTAACCATTTGCCGTGTGACCCGTAATTGCAACGATGGGAATGCGGCCACCCGTTTTTTGCTCGCGGGTTCGTATCTCCACCGCGCATTGCAGACCATCCATGACCGGCATTTGAATGTCCATCAGCACTACATCAAATTCGTCACGGGCCAGAAGCGCCAGCACCTCGCGGCCGTTCATTACCGTGGTCACGCGGTGACCTTTGCTCTCCAGCAACTTCGCGGTGATCTTCTGACTAATGGGATTGTCTTCGGCCAGCAGAATGCGTAATGGCCGCGGCTCCGCGCTGACGGGCTTCCGTGTCCCGGCCGGATTCGCCGCCCTCGGCTGCTCCGGCATACACGCACCCAGCTGAAACTCCGCAGTAAAGTGAAATACACTGCCCTTGCCTGGTGCGCTTTCAGCCCAGATGCGCCCACCCATCAGTGCGATCAGGCGCGACGAAATGGTCAGGCCGAGGCCCGTACCGCCGTACTTGCGCGTGTTGGAACCATCCGCCTGGCGAAAGGCCTCAAAAATCAAATCCATTTTGTCGGCTGGAATGCCCACCCCCGTGTCCGAGACCGAAAACTCTAACGTGAGCGACTGGTCGCGACGCTCCCGGATTTTGGCTTTGACCTCAATCGATCCTGCATCGGTGAACTTGACAGCGTTGCTCAATAAATTGAGCAGCACCTGGCGAAGCCGTGTGGTGTCGCCCACAAGCCCATCCGGAATATCCACCATGATGTCCGAGCGAATGGCAACGCCTTTCTGCTCGGCATTAGAGCGAATCGTGCCGACGGCCTCGGTCACACATCGGCGCAACGAGAACCCCACCGGACGCAAGGCCAGGTATCCCGCTTCGATATTTGACAGGTCCAGCACATCGTTCAGCAAGGCCAGCAAGGACTCCGCGGATTCTTTCGCAACGATCAGGTGCTCGCGTTGCTCCGGCGTGAGCTCCGTCTCCAGAACCAAATCAGTCATGCCCAGAATGCCGTTCATGGGTGTGCGGATCTCATGGCTCATGTTCGCCAGAAATTCGCTTTTGAGTTGCGTTGCCTCATTGGCGGCGGCGAGCGCCACTGCCAGCTCGCGATTCTTTCCTTCCAGCAGGGCGGTCTGCGCACGTACTTGACGGCGCAGCAGCAGAACGCAGCCGATGGCCGCCAGTGCCACGAGCGCCAACACGCTCAACGACCACAACATGCGCGTGAGCGTCCACACCGGAGCGCTATGCAGCACGACAACGTCCTCGGGCGAGCGGATCAGCAGGTGAAAGGACTGTGGCTCATTATCTTCGCCACCGGTCTTGATCATGCAAATGCCGGCAACGCGCAGCTCAGCGCCTTCTCCCAGAGACGCCACCCGCGGATCCCGAGCCGTTTCGTCGATCTGTGCATGGAAGACGCGGTCGCCGGCTTTCAGGGCGAACAACTCGCCCTTCGCGGTCGCGGTGCGAGTTTGCACCTTGGCTTCGATCTCCACCAGCCCGGCATCCAGATCACCATTCAGCAACTGATCAGCGGTCACGCGCACCGGCTTGGGTGGCGCTTCTGAACCGACTCGCTGGAAGATGGCGTCCTGCAGAACCGGCGCGTACTCACCCAGGGCGGCGAAGCCCAGCACTTCAACTACGTCTCCAGGCTTCACGGCAAGCATCTGCGGCGAATAGACCATCAAGTCACGGTGGCCATCGCGAATGAACAGGGTATGCCCCAATTGCTGGAAGGTTACTACGCCCCTTACCTTAATCCGCTGATCCGAGGTCGCGTTGGGTGTAAACTGCAGCAAGCTGTCGGCGTGCTGCAGCCGGAATTGGGCCAACCCGGTTTGGGCGGTTTCTTCCACCTGGACGTCTTTGAAGTCCTGGACATAAACAAGCAACCCGGTCAGTTGCCTTTTGTGGTTGAAGGTAGCGCCACACGCGCCACGAAAGCGCAGCCGTGATCCAACCAGTCCCTCCACGGCCGCGGGCGGGAACTTTGGAATCCTGACACGGATTCGGCGGCCTCCCATGAAAACATCCAGAACCAGAAGCTGGTTGTCGATGGCGGCCGCATGCACTACACCCTCGCCCTCCACCCATTGGCTGTCCTGGCCACCCGAGGAAATTTCTTCAATCGAGACTCTGCGCGGAACTGGCAGCACGCCGGGACCCGCGATCCGGATCCGCGGTTTGACAATCTCCGGAGCAAAGTCACCGGAGGCAGTCACCCCTGTCAACTCGATTTCTTGTCCTTGCTCGAGACCAGGTGGTTTCTCTGCGCCCGCCTTGAGCTCCACGTATATGCCCGCCGTCGCATCCTGAACAAACAGATCAGTCGCCGTGGCGTCATAGTAGGTCACAACGGCATGTAAGCGTACGGGCAAGCCGCGATCGGCTTCTTCGGGCGACAGAGCACGGATCTCGCTGGCGCGCTCGAACACTTTGGGCTGACCCAGCGCCGCCGGCGCGACGTTGTAAGCCAGAATGACGAGCAAAGAGTTCGCTGCGAATGTGTTTTTGAGGGAGGAGGTGAGCCGCATGTCACTTAACGACAACAGTTCTTGAACTCGACACCAAACTGCTAAGCGACTATCTGGTCGAAACCGGAAAGGGCGGTTCGGCCGACTTCTCTCTTAAACGGAATGCCGGATACATTTCATCGAGCTCGTTGAGCACAGACTGGTACGTATCCATGAGCTGCGACAGCAACTGGGCGCAGCCTTCGGTTGAGCTTCTCGGCATTGCCGCCTCCAGATGCGAACACACCTCGACGAGCTGTACCGCGCCCAGGTTGGCGCTGGAATCCAGCAGCGAATGGATCACGCGGAGCGCGCTTTTGGCATCCGAATGCCGCACCGCGTCTTCAAGGATCTCAAGAGTTCGCGAGGTGTCCGCCAGGAAATCATGGATCAGTTCCTCCATCGCCCCCGGGCCGATCTCGCTCTCCAATTCGCGCAACCGCACAGCCAGTTCTGTACCGCCCGCAAGCCGCACCGCTGTTTCCGACGGCACGGTCATCCGGTCCTCTGCGGTTTTCTTCAGGTTTCGTTGCAGAACCTGCTGCAACTCTTCCGATCGCACGGGTTTCGTCACGTAATCATCCATGCCCGCCGCCAGGCATTTCTCGCGATCGCCGGTCATGGCGCTTGCGGTCATCGCTATGATGATGGTGTGCTCCTCCGCACCTTCCAGGCGGCGAATCTCGCGCGTGGCCGCGTAACCGTCCATTTCAGGCATCTGACAGTCCATCAGAACTGCATCATAGAGGCCGCGCTGTAATTTCTCCACGGCTTCCGCTCCGTTGAAGACCGTGTCTACGTAATACCCGAGCTTTTCCAGAATGCGCTGGGAGACCTTTTGATTCACGGCATTGTCTTCGGCCAGCAGCAACCGCCCGCGCACGACTTGACTCTCCGCGGTTTGTACGGCTGGGGCCAGGGCGGGAGCGTGTCGCAGTGTTTTGGTCAGACAGTCGCGCAGTTGATCCAGCCGAGCGGGTTTGAGAATGCATGCGGCGAATCCTATCTCCTGGAGATTCTCCACCGGGACACGTTGCACATGCGAGCTCAACAGAATCATGACCAGGTCGTTCAAGCCTTGGTGCGATCGCACGGCGCGAGCCAGCATGACCCCGTCCATGTCGGGCATATCGTGATCGACAATGGCCGCATGATAGGGCTGGTTCTGTTCGAGCGCTGAGATTAGCGCCGTTAAGGCAGCCGGACCGTTGGCCACGCACTTGACGTTCATTCCCAGCTTGCTGAGCTGCGATTCCAGAATCCTGCGGTTGGTGGAATTATCGTCCACCACCAGGATTCGGATCTGCCGGAGGTCGAGCGAGTGTTCTTCCCTAGTCTGGCTGCAGATCCCGACGGGCAGAGTGAACCAGAATGTCGAGCCGCGGTTGACCAGACTTTCGAAACCGATTTGCCCGCCCATCAGCTCCACGAGCCGCCGGCAAATCGTGAGCCCCAGCCCGGTGCCTCCGTGCTGGCGCGCGATCGATGCATCGGCCTGGCTGAATGGTTGAAACAGGCGCTGTTGGGCTTCTTTCGGAATGCCCGGCCCGGTATCGGTCACCGAAAACCGCAACGTTGTAGACTTGCGGTCTTGCGCCGAACACTCGACGCGCACCAAAACCTCGCCTTTCCGCGTAAACTTGACGGCGTTGCTCAGCAGGTTCAGCAGGATTTGGCGCAGCCGTCCAGGGTCTCCAGCTACACGCGTCGGCACTTCCGGGCCGATCAAGCACCCGAGTTCCAGACCTTTGCGCTGGGCTTGCTCCGCCAGTAACGCGGTCGTTTCTTCAACAACTGTGCGCAAGTCGAAGTCGACCACCTCGATGCTGAGTTTGCCGGCTTCAATCTTGGAGAAATCCAAGATGTCATTAATCACCGTGAGAAGCGCGTCGCCAGACTGCCGAATCGTGTTGACGAAATCGCGCTGCTCGGCAGTCAACTCCGTCCCCAGCAGCAGATCCGTCATCCCTACGACGCCGTTCATCGGCGTGCGGATTTCGTGGCTCATGGCTGCGAGAAACTCGCTCTTGGCGCGTGAAGCCTGTTCCGCTTCCTTCTTGGTTTTTTCCAACTCCTCCATGGCATGCGCCAGCTCGACGGCCTTCCCATTGAGCATGTCCTTGGTCGTCACGCTGGTCAGAAACCAGAACGACTGTTGCCGGACCTGCAGCAGTAAGCAGGCCAGGTACAGGCCCATGATCGCGGAGATGGCATATCCGGTCGATCCTCCCTGGACGACGCCCCACACGGTTATGGGGGCCAGCAAGAGGGTGAGGTAGAGGCGCGCCGTGTTCAGATCCGGAGAGAGAGCCACGGCTTCGCCGCTTGCGATCACCGCGGTAATCGTGAGAACCAGCAGGAATGCCGCCCCGCCGCCATACAGCTGCGCCGTAGTACAACAGAACACGGTCCAGACCAGAGCGCAGCCGTACGTTCCAATCAGAAATGAGGAACGGCGCCAATCGGCATGCTCGTCGTGTTGCCGCGCCAGGACCGACCCAAATAACATTCGCGCCGTGGCGCACAACAGCATCAGGATGCCGAATGCAAGGAAAACTCTGGGATAGTCCCGCAGGTACGAGGTTGCGGATACCAGAACGACAAGCAGGATTAGATAGGCCACGCCGCCCGGAACGGAGCGGCGCGCCAGTTCCCGGCTGGCTTCAACGCCAACTTGAGATTCCACCATGGTTTCTTGTTCGGGCATGCAGGTTGGATAAAACCCGTTATCTCTTCAGCGCCAGAAATACCGAGGGCAGCTCGGCGGTGAGTTGAAGCGGACGAAAGTCAATGTTAGCTCTCATTGCTAACCTCATTGTCCAGTGTGCAGCGCGCCGCTGGCAATGATGCCTTTAGTTAGCGGCGCGCGCGCCGTGACGCGAGATGCATTCGTGCAAACTGAAGTTGCAGCCGCCTCCTCTCTAACGTCAACTGCTCTTGGTCAACACGGCCTTCGACGAGGAGCTACCAGAAAAAATTCTTCGCGAAAATCGGAAATACACCTGAGAAGTAGGCGATAAGGGTCTTGAACGCGGTACCTTGGGCATCTGAGAAAACACGGAGAACCCAGGCCCGAAGCTCTCGGGATGTATCGCCACTAGGATCTTTTATCTATGTCGATTTCAATCCAAACGAACGTAACGTCGTTGATGGCGCAGGAAAATCTGAGCGTCAACAGCGCCTTTGAGAGCCAGACGATTGAACGCCTGACCTCGGGCTTTAAAATTAATTCTTCCGGAGACGATGCCGCCGGCCTGGCTGTCGCTAATCAGTATCGCGCTGATATTTCCGAACTCACCCAGGGTGTCCAGAACGCTAACAACGGCGTCAGCACGCTGCAGATTGTCGACGGTGGACTGAACAACATCTCCACCATGATGGACCGCATGAAAACGCTGGCCGCCGAGTCCGCCTCCGGCACCTTCACCGGTTCGCGCGCAACGCTGGACACCGAATATCAGCAGCTCGTTTCGGAAATCACACGGCAGGCTGCCAACATCAACCTCAATGCGGGGGGCACCTTCAACACCAACCTCCAGGTCTACATCGGTGGCGGCCGCACCAGCAACGTGACCGGCTCTTCGCAGATTAGCGTCGACCTGAGTGGCGCGGCAAACGCCGTGGACGCCGCTTCTCTCGGCCTGCAAGGGACATCGGTTCTGGGCGGTGGCACGTCATTCACCAGCAACACGGTGAAGAACCTGAACGACCCGAACGCCAAGTTCGATGTGAAGGGCGGCGGCGCCGGCGCGGAGACTTTCGCCATCACCTACCTGGATGCCAACGGTGCGGTGCAGACCCAGACGGTGTCTGTGAACGCGGTGACCGGCGGAATGAGCGGCTCTGCCTTCGTTTCGAGCCTGAACAATGCGATTTCGACCAACGCCACCGCTATCCCCGGCGTCACAGCCCAGATCGGAAGCGATGGATCGTTGCAGTTCGGGGGTGGGAACCTGCTTCAGGTGGTTCACGGAACAAGCGGAACAGCTCCGACCAGCCAGTCCACCGACGGCACCTCCCTCAGCAACGGCGCCAACTACGCCACCAGCGGCGCGTTTGTTGGCTTCCTCGATGGCACCACCCCGGCTCACTCCACCGAAAACCTGGTATTCACGGCCGGCGGGCAAAACTACAACGTGACCCTGACTTCCGATACCGCCAACGCCACGCAGAAAGCCGACACCATCGCGAACGCCGTGGCTTCTCTCAACACCCAGCTCAAGGGTAGCGGCATTACTGCCTATCAGGTTGACGCCACGCATATCGGTTTCCAGGGCGCTGCCTCTTTCACAGCGGCCGAGACGGCCAACACCCCGGACACGGGTGGAGCCGGTTCGCTGTTCGGAGCCACGATCCAGGCGGAGACGATCACCGCGCCCAGCCCGGATGCCAGCGCTACCGGCAACGCGCAGTCAGCGCTCACCGCCATCAACACGGCGATTTCGCAGCTCGGTCTTACCCAAGGTAAAGTCGGCGCCGGTGAGAACAAGCTGAACTACGCTATCAGCCTGGCGCAGTCGCAGATTTCCAGCTTCTCTTCCGCGCAGTCGCAGATTCGCGATGCCGACGTGGCCGCCGAAGCCGCCAACCTGAGTAAGGCACAAGTGCTGCAGCAGTCCTCTGTGGCAGCTCTCGTGCAAGCAAATGCCATGCCCCAGGCGGTTCTGGCCCTCCTCAAGGGTTAAGAAGCAGCCTAGGTAACTCGGTGAGTTGGGCCGCCATGCGCGGCCCAATTCACTTTTTTAGTAACAGGAGATAACACGTGGGAAGCACGGCCATTCCCGGTTTCACAGGCGCTCCAACCCTCACGCAGTCAAGCAACGACGTCAACTCCCCAGGATTCACCGGCTTAAGCAGCTATTCCAGCGATCTACAAAACGCGATGAATCGGTCGCTCGCATTGGCGTCTCTTCCGCTGCAACAACTGCAAAACCAGCAGTCATTGCTCAGCAGTCAGTCGAGCGCGCTCAGCTCATTGGACACACAGTTTTCCGCATTGCAGTCGGCGGTCACGTCACTAAGCTCCGCCAGCCAGAATCTTTTGTATTCATCGATTTCAGATCAAACGGTTCTCAGTGCCAGCCTGGGCACGGGCGCACTCCCGGGCACCTATACCGTCCAGGTAACCGACCCTGGTTCTTCGTCGATTGCGTTAAGCAACAGTGCCGCTCCGGTAACCGACCCCACCACGCAGAACATCAGCTCGGCCTCGAGCTTTACGCTGACCGTCAACGGCGTGGTTCAACCGGCGATCACTCCAGCTGCCAACAATCTGAATGCGCTGGCTGCGGCGATCAATGCCGCCAACGACGGCGTGCAGGCAACGGTTGTCAACGTCGGACCGCCCAGTGCCCCTAATTACCAACTCTCGCTCGAAAGCACTCAGCTCGGCAACGTCTCGATTCAACTGAACGACGGGTCCGCCAATCTGATGGCGCCGCTCGTAACCGGCTCCCCCGCCCTCTATCAAGTGAACGGTGCGCCGGCAACGCCGATCTCGAGTACGACGGACACGGTGACCATCGCGCCCGGAGTGACCGCAACTCTGCTTCAGCAGGGCACTAGCACCATCACCGTCTCCAAGAGTGCGTCCGCGATCAGCAACGCGCTGTCGTCGTTCGCCAGCGCGTACAATTCCGCGGTCGATGAGTTGGCCAAGAGCCGGGGCCAAAATGGCGGCGCCCTTACAGGCGAGAGCGTGATCAGCGGCCTGACACAGTCCCTGCACCAACTCGCTAATTACTCTGGTGCGGGTGCCGGCAGTTTCAATTCGCTTGCCGATCTGGGCCTCGGCTTCGATACGAATGGTCATTTGAATTTCGATCCTACGGCCCTCTCCAACGTCAGCGGATCTCAACTGAACGATCTGGTATCGTTCCTCGGCAGCTCAAGCACCAGCGGCTTCCTGCAGTTTGCGAGCAATCTGATGACGGGGATCGAAGACCCCACTTCAGGGCTCTTGAAGACCGCCATCAGCTCGACCTCCAATGAAATCACAAACGAGAATCAGTTGATTGCGAATCAAGAGGCTCGACTCACTCAACTGCAAACTTCGCTTCAGGCTAAGATGTCTGCCGCTGACGCCACCATCTCTCAGATCGAGTCGCAGGTGACGTACTTCACCAGCCTGTTCCAGTCGATGCTGTTCCCGGCCAACCAACAGCGTTAGTTATGACCAGTGAAGTCTTGCGTTACGAAACCGCCGAGCGCCTCCGCAGAGCATTGGTAGAGGAAGCTTATGATGAAGCTCAGGGCGCGCTCGCCGAATACCGATGTCATATCGACGCCGCATTGGCAGCGCACCCGGCGGGGGCGCCTCCTCCTTTGAAACTGGCGCAACAAGCCGGCGAGCTTATGCAGTGGGCTCTGAGCGTTGTCCATGTCGCTCGCGCCAGGGGCCGGGACCGGCTCGAGCAGGTTTCGGCCGTTCTTCGCTACCTTTCCGCCTCCCCTCAGGCCCCCACCTGGAAAGTCGATGGTTGACACGCTGACGCCGTCAAACCACTGACTCCGTCGAATCCGTGACACTGCTGTTCGTTAACCCGCCCCTCCCTCAAAGGCACTTCGTGGCTGGCAGGCCGGTTGCAACAACGAAGGTCTATGCTGGACCCTCTGGCAGGCAAACTCGAACATTACATGGATCTGCTGAGCGCGCGCCAGAAGCTTGTTGCGTCCAATATCGCGAATGCAGACACGCCGGGGTATAAGACTCGCGACATAGACTTCCAGACCGAATTCTCAAATGCCACCGCCGGCTTTTCGCCCCACGTAGTCGAAGCGCGAGGCCTGGCGGTTCGAAACGATGGCAACAACGTCAGCATCGACCGGGAAGCCCGGCTGCTTGCAGAAAATGATCTGCGGTTTAACATCGCCAGCAATCTGCTGCGCGATCAGATCCGCACGGTCAAGGAAGCCATCGAGGAAGGTAAGAACGGATGAGCCTGTTTTCGCTGTTGTCAGTTAGTGCTTCCGGTATGTCAGCGCAACGCTCTCGCGCGGAGCTGCTGGTGGAAAATCTGGCCAATGCGGAAACCACCCGAACTCCCGAGGGCGGACCTTATCGCCGCAAGGACGCAGTCTTCAGCGCCCAGCCGGCCGAGTCGCCGTTTGCTTCGGTGTTCGAATCGCAGCTTGGCGGTCCGGAAGGTGTGGGGATCTCTGAAGTGGTGGTAGACGACCGTGCACCCGAGCGCCGTTACCTGCCCGGCCACCCCGACGCAGACAAAGACGGGTACGTCGCTTTCCCGCGCATCAACCCGGCCGAAGACATGGTCGATCTGATAGGCGCCACACGCGGCTACCAGGCGAACGTGGCGGCCATTTCCGCGGTGAAAGACATGATCCAGCGATCCATCGATTTGCTCCGTTAACGGTGATTAGCTTATGCCAGTTCCCATTTCTCCCATTGCCGCTCCGGCATCCGTCGACAGTATCTCCCGCACCATTCAGGCTCCAGGGGGCCGGGGTGCTCCCGGGGAGTTCCGAGGCGTGCTTGAAGGCGCCATCAATTCCGTCGAGCAGCAGGGCAATCTAGCCGCTCAGTCCGTGGAGCGGTTTCTCTCCGGCGACGGCGAAGAGCTGCATACCGCCATGATGGCCACTCAACGGGCTGACCTGGCATTCGAATTGGGCCTGCAAGTTCGCAACAAAGTCGTCCAGGCTTATCAGCAGATCATGCAGATGCAAATGTAGCACCGCCGGGCGCCCCCAAAAATGGACCAGTTCAAGAAACTCTACACAGATCTCTCCGTGACCCAGCGCGTAACCATCGTGCTGGCGGCGCTCGCCGTAGGCGCCGGATTGTTCTCGTTTGCCCGCTGGAGACGGGAGAGCGATTTCCGCCCGCTTTACACGACCCTCGCCTCTGAAGACGCGGGGGCCGTCGTGCAGAAACTGAAAGAAAGCGGGGTAGAGTACCGGCTTGCTGAAAACGGCTCGACCGTTCTCGTGCCCTCAGCCAAAGTGGCTGAGATGCGGCTCGAGATGGCATCCGCGGGCCTTCCGAAGAGCGGCCGCATCGGATTTGAGTTGTTCGACAAGACCAATTTCGGTGCCACTGAGTTCGTCGAACACATCAATTACCGGCGCGCGCTCGAGGGTGAGTTGGAGCGCACGGTTATGTCGCTCGCCGAGATTGAACAGGCGCGTGTTCATGTGACCTTCCCAAAGGAGTCGGTGTATCTGGAAGCGCGGCAGCCCGCGAAGGCGAGTGTGGTGGTGCGCCTCAGGCCCGGCGCTCAACTGGTTCCGCAAAACGTAACCGCCATGCAGCACCTCGTGGCCAGCGCCGTCGAGGGCCTCACGCCCGAGTCTGTTTCCGTGCTGGACGTGCAAGGCCATCTGCTCAACCGTCCCCGCACCCCGCCATCCGCCGATGGCACCGAATCCGGCGACCGTATCCTTGAAATTCGTCAGAGCATTGAGCGCGATCTGGTCGCCAAGATCAGTTCTACGCTCGAGCCTCTGCTCGGCGCGGACAAATTTCGCGTGGGCGCTTCGGTAGAGTGCGACTTCACCAGCGGAGAACAAAGCGACGAAATCTTCGATCCGAACCGGTCCGTGATGGTCAGTTCGCAAAAATCGGAAGACACCAGCACCACCGGTGGAGCAGCAGGAATTCCGGGCACGGCCTCCAACCTGCCCCGCCCCGCCCCCAAACCAGCCACCGCTCTTGCCGGAACCTCACGCCGCACCGAGAGCATCGCCTATCAATCCAGCCGGACGGTCCGTCACACAAAGCTGCCGGAGGGCACCGTGAAGAAGATGTCTTTGGCCGTGTTGCTGGACCAGAACGTCCGCTGGGAGGGGCAGGGGAACAAATTACATCGCGTCATCGAGCAGCCCTCGGCCGAGAAACTGAAGTCCATACGCGATCTGGTTGCTGCGGCCACCGGCTTCTCGAGCGAGCGGGGAGACCAACTTATCGTAGAAAGCCTCCCGTTTGAGTCGACGCTCAATCTCGAGCCCCCTTCGGCCACCAGTTCTCCGAAACCGACCGCTAACACCAACATCAATCTACCTCCGTGGCTCGCACGCTATCTCGACAATCGGTGGATTCTCATCGGTGTAACCCTCGCGCTGGGTTTCCTCTTGTCTATGGTCCGGCGCCTGATCGGCAGAATGTTTGGCCGCAAGAAGGAAGCCACGGCCGAAACGCAGCCGGCTTTGCCCTCAGCCCAGGAAATGTTAGAGACCCAGATCGAAGAGCAGCGCCGCGCCCAAGCTGAGCTGGATGCGAGGGTGCAGGCACAACTCAATGCCGGGACGCTCAGCGAGTCTGCGTTCAGAACCGAGGCGCTGCTGAAGCGCTTCCGCGAGAACATCAGCAAGGATCCTGCGCTGGCAGCTCACGTTGTGCGGAGCTGGCTCAACGAAACCAGCTAAATGAGAGCGCGTTTGCAGTCAGATGCGGCGTTGGCGTCAAGGGGCGTCAGGAGAGCCTGCTATGGCGGCTAAGTTATTCAACGGGAATCCAGTCGACCGGTCCCGCCCGTTTGCCTGGCGGTCGGTTTCCCTGACCGGCGAGACCGTGGAACGCAGGCGACATACAATCGAGCCCGGGGCCGCCGGGCTTGCCGCGGTGCGGCAGATGGAGAGTCTTCATCCGCTCGACAGGCGCATTGCCGAGATCGAAGCGGCCATGGTACAACGCGAGCGCGCCGCTCGTGAAGCCGGTTTCCGCGAGGGAGAAGCTGCGGGCAAAGCGCAGGCCGAAAGTGAGGTTCGCATCGCCATCAACCGGCTGGCGCAAAGCATAGCCGCAATGGACCAATACCGCGCTCTTTTACAGCGACAGGCGGAAACGGAGGCCGTGCAGCTCTCGATTGCCATCGCTCGTCGTGTTCTGAGACGGGAGCTCAGCGTGGACCCCGCCGCCATTGAAGGCCTGCTCCGCGTGGCACTCCAGAAACTGCAGTCGCAGGAACGGTGCCGCGTACGCATGCATCCCAACCACGTGCCCGTGCTGCGTTCGGAAGTGGATCGGCTGGGTATGGCCGCCAAGGTAGAAGTTATCGAGGATCCGGCACAGGAGCCCGGCGCGGCGGTCTTCGAAATGTCGCGCGGCAACCTGGATGCTTCCATCGACACGCAATTGCGAGAGATCGAACGAGGTCTCGTTGATCGCCTCCAACGCCAATGACTCAACCCGGCATCAACCTTGAGCCCTATCTGGCGCGCCTCGAACAGCTGGAACCGTTCGTCTGGTCGGGTGAGGTTATTGAGCTTGTCGGGCTGCTCATCGAATCGAGGGGGCCCGCTGCAGCCATTGGGGACTTCTGCGAGATTCTCACTTCAAGCGGGCGGAGCATTCGCACCCAGGTCATCGGCTTTCGCAACGGCAATGTTCTCTCCATGGCGCTCGAAGAGATCGACGGTCTGAAGCTCGGAGACGCGATTGTCGCCCGGGCCGACCAGGCCCGCGTCGGAGTGGGCCCGGCACTGTTGGGCCGCGTGCTCGATGGCTTCGGCCGGCCGATCGATTCGCACGGCGAGCCGGAACTCGCGGATTTCTACGATTTGTACGGGCTCCCTCCAAATCCCCTCGAGCGCGAGCACATCACCGAGCCGCTCGTTACGGGCATTCGCGCCATCGACGGCATGCTGCCCTGCGGCCGCGGCCAGAGAATCGGCATCTTCGGCGGCAGCGGCGTGGGCAAGAGCACGCTGCTCGGCGCCATGTCGCGGCAGAGTTCGGCCGACGTCAGCGTGATCGCACTGATCGGAGAGCGCAATCGCGAGGTCCGAGCTTTTCTGGAGCACGAGTTGGGGCCGGAGGGCATGCGCAAATCGGTCGTCGTCGTGGCAACCTCGGATAGTCCGGCGCCCATTCGCGTGCGCGCCTGCTTCCTGGCTCTGGCTATCGCCGAGTATTTTCGCGACCAGGGTGCGAGCGTCCTGATGGTCATGGATTCGGTCACCCGCTTTGCCATGGCGCAGCGCGAGATCGGTCTTTCGGCCGGAGAACCACCCAGTCAAAAAGGGTATCCGCCGTCAGTCTTCAGCCTGCTGCCGAAAATCTTCGAGCGCGCCGGCAACTTCCGCAAGGGTTCGATCACGGGTTTCTTTACCGTACTCGTGGAGGGCGATGACTTTAACGAGCCGATCTGCGATGCCGTGCGTTCCATGCTCGATGGACACATCATTCTTTCGCGCGCGCTGGCTGCTTCCGGCCATTACCCGGCGATCGACATTCTACACTCGGTCAGCCGCTTGACGACCGAACTGGCCTCGGCCGAGCAGCTCGAATCGCTCCGCAAGCTGCGCGACGCGTTGTCCAGCTACCAGCAGGCCGAAGACCTCATTCAGCTTGGCGCCTATGTCTCGGGAACCAATGCCAAGCTGGATGCCGTGATTCGCACACGCCCCGAGCTCCTGCGCTTCCTGCAACAGGACTCACGCGCCGAATCGAAGTGGGAAGAGACTCTCGAGGCGCTGAACAAATTGGCCGCCGCGCTGCCGTAATTGACTCGCTCTCATGACTACATTCTCATTCCGCCTGGAAAGAGTGTTGCGCTGGCGGCAGGCAAAGCTCGAGCTGGAACAGTTCACCCTGAGCCGGCTTACCGCGGAATGTGCGCGCTGGGACAGGGCGCTGGCGGAACTTGAGACCTCGAGGGCGCACGCCGATAGCCTTGTACTCTCATCCCAGACCGTCAACGGGAGAGATCTCAGCGCTATGGTCAGATATAAGGAGCTTGTGGCCACGCAGAAGCAGGTGGCCCTCAACCGGCGCCGGGAATGTGAAAAGAAAATGGAACAGCAGCGATCGCGCCTGCTCCAGGCGCGCCGCGAATTCCGCCTGTTGGAAAAACTTCGCCAGGTGCGCAGAGCTGAATGGGAAGCCGCTGTAGACCGTGAGTTCGAAGCCCTCGCTGCTGAGTCGTACCTGGCCCGGTGGACCACTCGCATGCGTCTCGATCCGGCGGCGCCTTAGCTACTCGCGAGTCTTTAGCCGTGCTTCGGCGCCGCGGCTTTTGGACCTGCCTGCAGCGGTTCGGCCTTTGGTTCCGAATCCGGCGGCGCCACGGAACGGTTGAGGATCACAATGTCCACGCGTCGATTGTGCGCCCGCCCCTCCTCGGTGTCGTTGGACGCCAGCGGGATGGTGTCGGCATAGCCGGCCACGGCAAACCGACCGGCCGGGATTTCAAACCGGGTAGTGAGCAGCTCCAACATGGCGATGCTGCGCGATGCGGAAAGCTCCCAGTTGTTGCGAAAGCGCTCGGTATGAATAGGCACCGAATCGGTATGCCCCTCCAGCCGCACCGGGTTAGGCAGGCTTCGCAGCACCACGGCCATTTTCCCGATGCTCGGAACGCTGGCTGCATTGATGGTGTCATCCCCCGAGGCGAAGAACGCCGCCTCGCGCAGGCTGATGACTAACCCGCGAGCATCCAGCCGCATTTGGATTTTGCCGGTCTTGATTTCCTCTGCGAGCTCGCGCGTCAGATACTGCATGGACGGCAACAGTTCGGCGGTGGGAGGAGGCGTCTCCGGCTTGGCTGGCTCTTTCTCCCCCTTTTCGCCTTGGCGCGCGCCGCCAGGCCCCCGCATCTGCGCATTGCCCTTGCCTTTTTCATCCACCGTGCCGCCCAGAACCTCCCTGACCACCGAGGGCACGCCCCCGTTTTCGAGTGCTTCCTTAACCGACTCCGACACTTGCTTGGCCTTGGCTTTGTCGGTTTGTGACGATGCGAACATCACCACAAAAAACGCAAACAGCAGCGTGATGAAATCCGCGTAAGAAACCAGCCAGCGTTCATGGTTTTCGTGGGCGGCGTGCTTCTTGGCGCGTGGCATAGGTTCAAGGCTAGCTTTGCGCCGCTGCGGGTGCTCCTGCCGCAGGGGCCTGCGGCTGCTTCGCGGTCTTGGCGCCGGCTTTGCCGGTCTTAGCGTCCTTGGCAGCTTTCGCGGCATGCTCCTGGGTTAAGTAGGCCTCGAGCTTGCATTGGATCAGCTTGGGGTTCAGCCCTTCCACGATGCTCGCCACACCCTCCAGCATCAGCTCACGGTTCTGAATCACCCGCTGCATGCGTGCTTTGATCTTGTTGGCCGCCGGCAGAAAGAACAGGTTGGCCGTTCCCACGCCGTAAACCGTGGCGACAAAGGCGACGGCAATGCCGTGCCCGACCTCTTCGATATTCGACAGATTCTTCATCACCTGAATCAGCCCCAGCACTGCGCCGATGATGCCGATTGTGGGAGCGTATCCGCCCGCCGATTCAAACACCTTGGCCTCAGCCTCCGCGTGATGCTCCTCAAGGCTGATCTCCAGCTCCATGATCTGGCGGATGACCTGCAAGTCGGTACCGTCCACCGCCAGGTTCAGAGCCTTGCGCAGGAACGGGTCCTGAATGCCATTGGCTTCGTGCTCCAGCGACACAATGCCGCTCTTGCGCGCCTTGGAGGCGTACCCGATAATCTCCTCGATAATCGCCTCCGGGTTCTCGTTACGCTCAAAGAAAACCAGGCCCATCTTCTTCACCGCACCCATCAGGGTGTGCAGCGGCGTCGTCACCATCACCGCGCCGATCGTTCCACTCAGAACGATCATGGCCGCAGTGACTTGAGCGACGTCCTTGGCCTTGCCTCCCTCCAGGATGAGGCCGCCCATAATGCCGCCCACCGCCAGAACCAGCCCCGCAATCGTCGCAAGGTCCGGCTTGCCGCCGCTCTTCTTCTTTGGCGCGTCCTTCTTGGGCGCGTCCTTTTTTGCCGCTTCCGCGTCAGCCATGATTGTTGTTTGAGTCGTCTGTGCTGGCCGGCTCTTTCGGGTCTGGTCGCTTGAACGGGCACTCGTAGGCACTGGCAACGATGGATCTGCGGTATCGGATTGTGCGCTCCACCACCTCCTCGGCAGACTCCAGCACCACGATCTTTTGGCCCGTGGTCAGGGTTACCACCGTATCTGGGGTCGCCTCCACGTGCTCGATGAGGTCCGAGTTCAGGACCAGCGGGACGTGATTCAAGCGCGTGAGCTGGATCATGGCGACAGCCGTTCACTTTCTTATCGGTAATTTCCCCTATATTTACCAAGAATTTACGGTAATATTTGCCCCTGAACCACCTGAAAAGTTCGAAAAAACCGGATTCCAGGACGATAAGGACAGAAGAGCTATGTACACTCAGCGAACCGGCTCGGCCGAGCGCGCGCGCTGTATCCTGAACGCCTGGGAAAGGCGGGATCTCGCCAGTCTTGGGGCAGAACTGGTTCTAGCCCACAGCGATTGCGCCCAGGCGCCCGGGTATGACGCCGAAGAGCAGGAACGGCTGGACCTGCTGGACAGCATCGCCCGTCAATTACAGCAAGGCGGCCGGCCCGAGGTCTGCTACCGCCTGCTTACACATCTGGCTCTGAGCGGCCATCACCCCGCTATTCGGTCCAAGAAGCTTGCTGTCTTCCCCTGTTAGCGACTCCCCTCAGGCCAGGAAATCGAAGAGGCTGGTGCGCGGCCGTTGCGCTTCTGCGCTCATGGCGGCATTCAATTGCGTGGTATTTTGCGAAAGCTGGATCGCCGCCTGAGTCACATCGGCATCCTGAACCTGGCTCAGTTGGGTTTGCAGCTGCACCTGGTAATTGCTCGAGTAGGTTTGCGCATCCTGAATTCGGCTTTGCACCGAACCGTAAAAGCTGAGCTGTGAGTTTAGATAATCGCTCGCTGTGTGGAGGGAGTCGATGGAAGCAGCAACTCCCGCCTGATCATTGTTCTGCAGCGCCACAATCAGGCCGTTGATAGACGCAAAGACATTGTCTGGAGCCAGCGAATCGTCGGGATTGCGGTGATCGAAAATGTCTTGCGCCGTCTTGGCCACGGTGAAGGAAACACCCGCCGCATCTACAATCTGGCGCGTCGCCGTGGGCATGATCAGCCGGTCTACGCCGTTCGGAGCGCTCAGATCCAGTTGATACGACGCCAGCGAGGGCTGATCGCCGCTGAACACGTGCCGGCCCTGCACCTGGGTCTGGCTCAATCCCACCATCTGCTGCAGGATGTCGGTGACTTCCTGGGCTATGGCCTGCCGGCTGTCGGCGGTCTGCGTCGTGTTGGCGCCCTGAGAAGCCAGCGTTACCACCCGGTCCATGAGCTGGGTCGCGGTCTCCAGCGCTTTCTCGGCCGGATCGGTCTCGCTTTGAACCACACTGAGATTGTTGGTCACCTGCGTGTTGCGGTCCAGGTCGGCCCGGATCCGCATGAGAGCCTCCAGTTGTTCGGGCGAATCCGAAGGTTGGGAAATCTTCAGCCCTGATGAAAGCTGGTTCTCCGCAGTGTTGATCTGCGACTGCACGTTCGAAACATCGGCCAGAAATAATTGAGCGGATGGACTCACGGTTGGGAGCATGGCTTCAATTCACCTTCCTCACTGCAGCATATTGATGGTCGCCTGGGTCAACTCATCCAGGACTGTGACCATTTTCGAGCTGGCTTGGTAGGCAGCCTGAAACTCCACCAACTGCGCCGCCTCGTCGTTGAGCGATACGCCGGACGCCTGGCTGCGTAAATTGCGCGCCTGTGCGAGCGTCTGCTGTTGAACACTCAGTTGATTATTGGCATCCTGCGACTGGCGGCCAATGCCGGCCGCCATGTTACCGTAGAATTCCGCATAACTGAGACCGTTGATCTCGTCGGCGGGGCTCTGCGGCGAGGCCAGCGCCGCCAGGTTCAGCGCCGTGCCATTCGATACATAGGGCGGTCCGGGACTGATCGCCGCCAGTTGATCTGGGGTGATGGTGCTGCTCACAGCGAGCGTTCGCGCCACGCTGGTCGGGCTGCCCGCCGTGTACGTAAACAACGGAACTCCCGGCACCGGCGGCGGGCCGTCCGAGATATTGCCCGACGTCAGAATCTGGTTGATCCGGTCCGCTACACTCTGCGCCATCAGGTTCAGGTCGCCTTGCTGGTACGCATTCCCGCCAAGCGACGGCAGAACGTTGTTGTACATGTTGAGCTGCCCTGCCAACTGGCCCTGCGATACTTGACCCGTGACATCGTCGCCTTGCGCGTCGATGAGGCGCGCGGGCGCCGCACCTCCGGCAACCGTTGCCGGCGCGCTGGCCGGTACCGTGAATGTGGCGCTGAGGTTGAATTGATGCGTGCCGATCACCAGGGGAGTCTGGCCCCCTAAGAGCACCGTCACCGTCCCATCAGCCTGCGTCGTCGCGGTAATATCCACATATTCTGAAAGCTGCTCCAGCGTGGAATGAATCCGTGCGTCCAGGCCGGCATTGGCGCCTTGGCCTTGAATCACCTGCTGGTTGTCCGCCTGCAACTGGCTCGCCAGGCTGTTGATCTGCGCCACGGTCTGCTGGACCTGCTGGCCTGTATCACTCGACGCCTTCGCCAGATTTTGAGCCGCCTGCTGGAAACTTTGGGCCACCTGCTGCGCGCTGTCGATCACAGCCTGCCGCGCGGCGCCATCGTCCGGCGTCACGCTCCAGTTGGAGAAGTTTTGAAAGAGTTGATTCAGCGCGCCGGGAATACCGGAATCGCTGCTCACATTGAAGTTGATCTCCAGATTCGACAGGCTCTGGCTCATTTGCTCCAGGGTTCCTTGAGCTGAGAACTGCTGGCGCACATTCTGTTCCGCAAACTCGTCTCGTGCACTTTGCATTTCGCCCGTAGTGACTCCGCCGGGTAGAGTCCCGTTGGAATTCATGGGCAGCGATTCCAGTGGAATGCTTTGGCGCGCATAGCCCGGCGTTGAGGCATTCGCGACGTTGCTCTGAATGGTGTCGAGCACGCGCTGGAACGCGTCCAGTGCGCCGGCGGACGAGTTCAAGGCGGAGAAGATTCCCGACATCCGTCAAACCTCCAGCAGTACACGGCGGCTGGTTTCAGCCGGCGCCGGGTTTCCGTCTGCGGTATACCCTGAAGCCATGGAGGACGCCAGCCGCGTCCATCCGGTGTAAAACGTTGCAGCGCCGTCGAGCAGAATCTGGACTCCGGCGATCTCCGTTCGTAGTGCCCCCAGCGCCGCGGCAAGATCCTTATCCCGCCACGGGCTTCCACTCGGTAAGGATTTTTGGAGCTTTTCGACCGCGAGAATCGCTTGCTCGAGCAGGCTCCGGCATGAACCTAGGCTCTCCACAGTAGGGGCCGTCAATCGCGCGCGCGCTTCCTGGACTATGGCGCTCACTTCCCGCACGCGGTCAGCCGGCTCACCCGGAATGCGGTTATCGCGCAGCATCCTTCCTCTCGAGTGCATCCTGCACAATGGCGTGGCTGGTAGCGCGTGAGCTCACGGTGTAGTTACCGGAGCGATAATCCGTGGCGAGCTTCTGGATATGCTGCGCCCGCTGCGCCGAACTCGTGCCCAGGGCCTGCGCGACGCTGCCGGCCGTGCCGGAAATCTCTACGCGATCGCCGCCCTGCGACTCCGAGATCTGCGTACCCGAAGTTGAGCCCGCGCGCTCCGAACCTTGTGACTCTGGCGTTCGGCCGGTCTGCAGCCCTGCCGCGCCGTTCAAATTTCGATCGTCAACCCTCATCACCTCTCCACGCTTGCTCTCTTACACGTCCGCCGGCGACGAGATGCCGGAATCCCTCAACATCCGGCTCATGGCCTGAAGAGCGCTGCGGTGCACTTGCGACACGCGGCTTTCCTTCACACCCATCTCGTTGCCAATCTCCTTCAGCGTCATGTGCCGGCCGTAGCGCTTGCGGATCACCTGCTGCTGCCGCGCCGGCAGCCGGTCAATCAGCCGCTCAAGCACCTCGTGCAATTGATTTTGGGCGCAGATGTGATCCGGATCGGTTTCCGGCCCGCTGGCCGGATCCGGCGATGCCCCGTCCGGCTGATCCGTCGAGGCCGGCGCCGTCACACGACTTATGTCCGCTTCTTTGCTGTGCAGCTCCGCCACCGAAATCATCAGCCGCTCGCACAGCTCTTCATCGGTGGGCTCACGGTGCAAGACGCCTGTCAATTCCCGCCGCACCGCGCTCACCTGTTTCTGCCAGCGGCGTAATCTTCGTGGCGCTACGTCCGAGCGTCGGAGGCTGTCCAGCATCTCGCCTTCAATGCGATACCTCGCGTAGATCGGAAAGGGCACCGCAGCCACGGGATCGTAACCTCGCCCCGCGCTCACCAGACCCAGAACGCCCGATTGCGCCAGATCGTGCAGGTCCACTCGGGTGTTCGGCGGCAGCGCACGATACATTCGCCGTGCGATGGAATCGACCAGAGGCAAGCACCCGAGGATCATCTCGTGCATGGTCCGCACCGCGCTGGCTGTCGCAGGCTCAGGAATCCGCGGCATAACCCTGCCGGCTTCCGCTGCGTCCGCTATGAGATGAGTTTCCAAGTTTTCCTCGCCGTGATTGCCGACTTGCGCGCGCTAGCCGCGCTCCGGATGAGGACCCCGGCAGTGTCAGGTTAACCAATCAATAGGCCAGGAGCAATATTGAAAAGAGTGCACGTTTCTCGATTAACCGCTGTATGTAGGCGAACGGCGCATTTACCGTAAAACGCCGGAATTTTACTCGAATTGCTGGACGCCAGAGTCGATAGTAAAGGCTGCATGAGGCAATCTCCGCGACTTCTATGGATCCGGTCGGCCGTTCCGGGACCTGATTATCTCGGTGTCGTGGATCATCTCAACGGCTTCATCCTGCAAGTGGTGAAGAATCCCGCCGAAGCCCTCGACCGGCTACGCGTCGAAATGGCTGACGTGATTTTTGCAGAATTTCCACTCGCCGGCCGGGAGCCTGCCGAACTCCTCGAAGCGATTCAGGAAATCCACCCGCGCGTCCCGGTTCTAATCCGTGATCCGCAAGGAACCGTGGCCGATGCCGTCCGCTTGCTCAAGCTGGGCGCCTATCACTTCATGAGCGGTCCGCTGGATTCGAGCGAACTGATAGAACATTTGGAAATGGCCGCCGAGAAAGCTCGCCTCGCACAAGTCGCGGGTGGCGGAACGGCTCCGTCCTGGAAACGGCTCCTCGTAGGTGAAAGCCGCCCCATCTTGGACGTAGAACAGATCATCCAGCTCGCCGGACCCAAGCGATCGACCGTGCTGATTTCCGGTGAGACCGGAACGGGCAAAGAGGTGGTGGCGCGCGCCCTTCACATGGCAAGTCCCAGGGCCCATTTGCCCATGGTGGCGGTCAACTGCAGCGCGTTGCCGGAGAATCTGCTCGAAGCCGAATTATTTGGACACGTGAAAGGCGCGTTCACGGGCGCCGTGCAGCAACGCATCGGCCGGTTCGAACAGGCGCACAACAGCACGCTTTTTCTCGACGAGATCGGCGACATGCCTCTCGACCTGCAGGCCAAGCTTCTGCGCGTACTGCAGGAGCGCGAGTTGCAACGCCTCGGCAGTTCGGAAACGATCAAAATCGACGTGCGAATCATCGCCGCCACCAACGTCGATCTCCGCGAAAGAGTCAGTCAAGGCGCCTTTCGCGAGGATCTTTTTTACCGTCTCAATGTCGTCCCCGTAGAAATGCCACCACTGCGCCAGCGCGCTTCCGACATTCCCCTTCTGGTGCATCATTTCCTGGAGAAGGTCTGCTCGGAGGAAAGCATCCCCGCAAAAGGAATCTCCCGCGAAACCGTGGACCGCTTGTTGGTCTATTCGTGGCCCGGCAATATTCGCCAGCTTCAGAATGCCGTGGAGATGGCGGTGGTGCTCAGCGGCGACCGCAGAGATCTTTGTCCGGCGGACTTTCCCCTGCCCGCTGCTAAGGCCCGCAAATCCCTCGCCGTCGAGCCGGTGCACGCTGTCGTGCCCGAAAGCGGACTGGATTTCGATCTGGCCATGGCTGACTTCCAACGCTCTCTGCTGGAGCAGGCCATTCGCAGAAGCGGCGGAAATAAGACCCTGGCCGCGGATCTGCTGCGCATGAAACGAACCACCCTGCTGGCCAAGCTCCGGACCCTCGAAACCCGCGGCAACGTAATCTCGATCAAATCAGCGTAGTCCTGGTGGGGCGGCCCCCCTGGTCCGCGGCCGGCGCCCTCGCCGGCTTGTTCTCTCGCTGCGGGAGCGTTCCTGCGCCCGCCTCTACATCCCCGCCAGGTTGGACGCCGGCATCCCGCCTTTTTCCACCTGCTCCAGCGCCAGGTCATGCACTTTAATCATCAGTTCAACTTCATTGCGCGGAATTGCCAATGCCCCGGCGATGGTCTCCGTTCGTTCGCCGCGGCGCCGCATTCGCAAAATCTGTCCGCGCTTGGTAAGATTCAGCGGCTGTGCCGGAATGCCGGCGGGCCGCTCCAATTCCGCCACTTGCAACCGCAGTCTCTCGGCGGCTTCCGCAATCTGCGCTACCTGGCCTTCCAGGTTCTCGCGTTGCTGGCGGCTGTTTCGCGCCAGAGTCCGCAATTTTAGGTGCAGCACAAAAACATAAAGCAGGCAGCTTCCGGCCAGCGCCAGGACGCCGCACAGCTCCAGTGGATGAATCGTCATTTGCCAGTCTACAATCATGCCTCGCTCCTTGAGTCAACTATCTCTTGCTCGACCAGTGCCGCTCCATGTACGTGCGCAGCCGCAGAATGCCCTGCGACTTCAACTGGGCGATGCGCGACAAATGCATCTGCATGATTTCGGCAATCTCACGCAGCGTCGCCTCTTCGTGGTAATACAGGCTCAGCACCGTCCGCTCCATCTTGGGCATCTGGTCAATGGCCTGAGCCAGTAGCCGCTCCAGTTCTGCCCGTTCCAGTGTCTTGGAGGGCAGGTTGTCATCCGTGTCCGGAATGTAATCGAGCAGATCGCCTTCCTGATCTTCGGAAGCGAACTCAAAGCTGCCAATGTTCAGCGCGCGCACTTCGTAAAGCCACTGCCGGTACTCTTCAACACCCAGCTTGAGTTCGCCGGCGATTTCCTCTTCCGCAGGCGCGCGGCCCAGGCGCTGCTCGAGCGTGGCAATGGCCGCTTCGATCTGCTTGGCTTGCCGCCGCTTGTTCTTGGGAGCCCAGTCCATCTCCCGCAAACCGTCGAGAATCGCGCCGCGAATCTTGTGCTCCGCATATGTCTTGAGCTGCACGTTCTGGGATGGATCGAACTTATCCACCGCAGCGATCAGGCCCACCACGCCGTTGGAAATGAGATCGTCGAGGCTCACGCTCTCCGGCAAGCGCTCATGGATCCGGCGCGCAATCAGGCGCACTTGAGGCAGGTGCTCCAGAATCAGCCGCTCCCGGTCTGCGCTCGTGCCCTCTTCAGCCTGATAGGTGTACATATGCGCGTGGTTCCAATTCTAGGCGGCGGAAGCAGCGCGCACCGCCGGGCGCTCAAACACCAGCTCGAGCAGGCGCCCTGCGGTTGCCGGCTCGAGGTCTTCGGGGATTTGCTGGCCGCCAGTCAAGAACGAAACTGGTTTGCCTGTCCTCACGGATTCACTGATCATGGCGCCCGCCGACGAAGTCTCGTCCAGACGCGTAAAGATCAGCTTCGCCGGCGAGAAGACTTCGAACCGGTCGAGCAGGCGGCCCAGGTCCGCGCTCCGCATTGAGGCAGGCGCGACCATGTGAACTTCAATGCCCGGCTGGTCGGAGAAAAAGCGCGCCCACTCCGCGGCTTCGTCTAACTCCGCTGCGCCATAACCCGCCGTGTCCACCAGAATCAGTCCTTTTTCTCGGTGCGCTTCGATGCTCTGCTGGAGTCCGCGGGGGGTGTCGACCGCATCGAACGTCGTGCCGATGATCGTTGCGTAAGTCCGCAGTTGTTCGGCGCCGCAAATACGGCGCGTATCCGCTGAAATCAGGTGCACCCGGCGAGAGGACGCGAGCCCGTGGTTCACCGCCAGCTTCACCAGCGTGGTCGTCTTTCCGCATCCCGGCGGCCCCACCAGCGCGACGACCCGCGCCTTTTCCGCCGTCGTTTCCAGCGTTGCGTCCACGGAGATCAGACGTTCCATCTCCGTTCGCACAGCGCGCTCAATAGCAGCCGCGTCAAACGGCGTTCTCTTGCGCGCCCAGGAGGCTGGATCCGGATCCAACCGGTCATGCGCCTGCTTCACAATTTTCTGCGCCAATTCGGCCGAGAAGTCGTACTCGATCAGCCGTGAATAGATCTCCTCAAATTCCGGCGCGGGCGCTGCCCAAGACGGCGTATGAGCCTTCAGACTGGTAAAAGCTCTCCCCATTTCTTCCATCTGTTTTCGCAGCAGCGCCAGCTCCAGCGTCACCGCGTCTGAAGAAGGCGATTCGGGTTTCGGCTCGGGCGCCCGGTTCGGTTCCTTATCGGCGGAATCCTCCGGTAACAAAGCGAACACCACCTCGTATTCACCAAGCGCTCGCGCTTCCGGCGGTGCCTTGCGGCTGTTGACTAGCAGCGCATCGGGGCCCATCTCCTGGCGCGCCAGTTCCATGGCTTCCTCCACGGTCGGCGCGAAAAACGATTTCATCTTCATGCCCGGCTCCTGTTGTTCTTTTCTTCCGTTGCTATTCATTGAATGAGACCTTGTGAAACCACTTTGACTTCCGCCGGCACCTCGTTGTGCGACAGGAACACAACGTTCGCGTGCGACGTCTCCACCATCTGCCGCAGGAAGTACCTCGCCCCGCTCGATGTGACCGCCACCACCGGCGTTTCCGGCGATCCGACCTTTTGCTCGATCCGGCTCAGAATGTCACGAATCGCCTGGGGCGACATCGCCAGATGGCTGTTCTGTTCACCGTGCTGAATGGCCGACTCGATCGACTGCTCGAGCGACGGGTCCACAAAGTACGCAGGCAAGTCGCCGGATGCATTCAGGTACGGCTTGACCACCGTCCGCCGGATCGCCTGCCGGACATACTCGGTCAGCAGAATTGGATTGCGCGTCGACGCCCCCGCATCGCTCAACGCTTCCAAAATGGAAACCGCGTCGCGGATGGAGACGCGCTCCCTCAGCAGGTTCTGCAACACTCGCTGCACCGTGGCCAGCGGCAGCAGTTTCGGCGTGAGTTCCTCCACGACCTTGGGATTATCGGCCGCCACGCGGTCCAGCATCTTCTTAG
>Ga0335077_10000166_pt1 | contig 67193 bp, 64 predicted proteins | sample Lox_Sample_31_FD_207151 | JGI IMG/M metagenome (GOLD analysis project Ga0335077, IMG submission 207151) | Soil microbial communities from Loxahatchee National Wildlife Refuge, Florida, United States - Lox_Sample_3.1 | ecosystem: Environmental > Terrestrial > Soil > Wetlands | place: USA... | reverse complement strand
GTTCTGCTGGTTGCGATGTTAGGGATTGCCGGGGTTCGAGGCTGGCGGAGAGGCCGGATCGCGCCTTCCGCGGGCAAGGTGATGGTGGTGGTGTTGCCATTCCAGAATCTGACCGGCGACGCCAGCCAGGACTTCTTCAGCGACGGTTTCACCGAGGAGATGATCACGCGACTGGGGCATCTGGATCCTGCTCACCTGGGGGTTATCGCACGCACGTCGGCCATGCAGTATCGGGATACAAAGCTTGGAGTCGACGCGATCGCGCGCGAACTCGGTGTGCAGTATGTGGTCGAAGGAAGCGTGCGTCGCTCCGGAGACCGGATTCGCATCAGCGCGCAGCTGATCCAGGCGCGCGATCAGACTCACTTGTGGGCGCAGAACTACGATCGCGAGGGACGCGACGTGCTCGATGTGCAGGGCCAGGTGGCCAGCGCCATCGCGGAACAGATCCAGCTCAAACTGACTCCGGAAGCGGCTACGCGGTTTGCGCGATCGACGCCGGTGGACCTGGAGGCCTACGAGGCGTATCTCCAGGGGCGGTATTTCTGGAACCGGCGGGACCGGCAAGGCTTGGTGAAGGCAGTGCAATATCTCGAACAAGCGGTGGCGAAGGATCCCAATCAGCCCAAGTTTTATGCGGGCCTGGCGGACGCGCTGGCGATCATGGGATCGCTGCCAGACAGTCCCATTCCACGTCCGCAAGCGATGGAGCGGGCGCGGGCGGCTGCCACGAAAGCAATTGCTCTGGATGAATTGTCGGCGGAACCGCATGCATCGCTTGGTTTTGTGGCAATGCATTACGACTGGAACTGGCCGGTGGCGGAACGGGAGTTTCGCCGAGCCATCGAGCTCAATTCGAGTTATGCCACTGCTCATCACTGGTACGCCTACTACCTGATGGCGATGGGTCGACAGGAAGAATCGTTGGCCGAGATCCGGCATGCCGAGCAACTTGATCCGCTGTCGCTCATCATCCAGCGCGACGTTGGCGATATGCTCTATTTCGCCCGACGCTATGACGAGGCAATCGCACAGTGCAACAAGACACTGGAGCGGGACCCCCACTTTGTCCTGGCGAACTACCTGCTTTACATGGTTTACGCTCAGAAGGGGGATTTTCCCCGGATGGATCAAGCATTTTCCGTCGTCCAGGACTCGGCCTCCGAGGGTCTCCCCCTTTCGGGACGAGCGATCGGGGACGCTCTGGCCGGGCGGACCACGCTCGCACGAAAGGAACTTCAGGAGTTGCTTCGCTTGCAGGAACAAGGAAAGAACCTCGCCGATGCCATCGCGGACATCTACACCGCTTTGGGAGATCGGGATAAGGCCTTTCAATGGCTGGACGTGGCGTATCGAGCCCGAATCGGGTCTCTGATTCTGCTTAAGACCGAACCCCTGCTGGACCCGCTACGGAGCGATCCTCGATTTGCGCAGCTGCTCCAAAAGATGAATCTGTTGTAGCCAATACGAAGCTAGCTATTCCGACACATCACAGCGATTCACAATGGCCGATAACAACAGGTCGCAACGGCAGCTCGGGCCAGAGCGAGTCAGCGGGTCATCCAGGTCCGCATGACTGAAATCCGGATAACCCTTTTCCATCCAAACAGTCCAACAATTTGCCGGTTGGTTGGCACTTCCCAGGATCGTCTCGTCTTCAGGGTGTCTCATGCGCATGCTGTTCGACATTTTTGGCCAGACCCTGCGCACATTGTGGGCGCACAAGCTGCGGTCGTTTCTGACCATGTTCGGGATCGCCTGGGGCGTGGGATCGCTTCTGCTGCTGGTGGGAGTAGGCGAGGGCCTTCGCAACGGCAATCGCAAGCAACTCGAAACCTTCGGCAAGAATATCATCTTCTTTTTCGGCGGACGCGCGCCAGCGGTCGAGGGCAGCTTCAGCTCGATGAAGTGGTTCAACCTGACTTATGACGACTATGTGGCGATCAAGAAGGAATCGACGCTGGCGGTCAATATTTCGCCAGTGATCGCGCGGGATGACATACGCGCGGTGAGCGACTACACCAGCACCAACGGCCAGGTTTCCGGCGTGCCTCCGGTGTACAGCCAGGTGCGGACGATTCCGCTGCAAGTCGGCCGCTGGATCAACGACGAAGACAACGACCAGCGCCGGCGGGTCTGCGTGCTGGGGCGGGAAATGACGCGCAACATGTTTCCCGGACGTCCGGCGGTGGGAAACACGATTCTGCTGAATGGCGTGCGCTTTGAGGTGGTCGGCGTGCTCTCAATGATCGGCCATGAGGAGCACAACGCCACCAACATTCGTATCTTTATCCCCTTTGACACGATGCGCGAACTGTTTCCGTTGAAAGGCGACAACTCGCAGGAAGGCAACGCGATTTCGTTCATCAACTATCAGCCGCGCACGTACGAGGAAAACGAGCCGGCCAAGGACGAATTGCATCGCATCGTGGCCCGCAATCACGGGGGCTTCGATCCGGACGGCAAAGACATCTGGGAAGAGTGGGACACGATCAAGAACCAGAAGACCATGAGCAAGATCTTTACCGCTATGGATTGGTTTCTGGGCGGCGTGGGACTGGTGACGCTGGCGCTGGGCGCGATTGGAATCGTGAACATCATGCTGGTCGCGGTGACAGAGCGCACGCGTGAGATCGGATTGCGCAAGGCGCTGGGCGCGACCAACCGCAACATCCTTTTTCAGTTCTTCCTCGAGGGCGCGTTTCTTACGCTGCTGAGCGGCGCGATCGGAGTCGGCGGCGCTACGCTGGTGATCCGACTGCTTTCCGGTATTCAGCTTCCACAGGGGTTCGATACGCCGCGGATCATCCCGGTGTCGGCAGTGGGTGCCGTACTGTCGCTGGCGGTGGCGGGCATCATCGCGGGGCTCTATCCGGCGCGAAAAGCGGCCTTTCTGGAACCGGTCGAGGCCTTACGGCAGGAGTAATTCATGACCAGCGATCTGCTGAAAGAAGCTTACGGGGCGATGCAGCATAACCGCCGCCGCACGACCCTGACCATGCTGGGGATGGCGTGGGGGATCGCGACGGTGGTCATCCTGCTGGCCTTTGGTTCGGGATTCGAGCGCGCGATCAGCCTGATTTTCAGTTCGTGGGGCGTTGATGTGATCGGAGCCTTTCCGGGGCGGACTTCGCTGCAGGCCGGCGGCTCGAAAGCGGGGAGCGAAATCAAGCTCAAGCTGGCTGATGTGGACTACATCCGGAACGAAGTACCGATGGTCAAGGGAGTGACGCCGATCTTCGACCGGCAGAATGGCGCGACGATTCAGCATGACACGCGTACGTATACGAACCTGTTTCTGACAGGAGTGTTTCCTGTTTATGAGCGGATTCGCGGGTTCGCGGTGGCGACTGGACGCGGCCTGAGTGAAGAAGATCAGATCCAGCGCGCGCGAGTGGCGGTAATCGGCGACGAGGCCAAACGCAGATTGTTCTCGGGGCAACCGGCACTGGGTCAGAGTATTCGCATCAACGGGCTGAGTTTTCAGGTCGTCGGCGTTTACCAACACAAAGTGCAGGGTGGCGACAATAACGACAACAGCATGGTCGTGATCCCGTTCAGTACGATGGGCGATCTGTTCGACACCCAATACATCACCGGCATTTTCATGGATTACGAGGGACAGGATCACCAGCAACTTGCGCGCGTCGTGCGATCCGTGCTGGCTGCGCACCACAACTTCCGCCCTGATGACCACCGCGCTGTTTTCATCGCGGATTTCAAACAGGATTTCGACGAGTTTCGGATCGTCACGATGGCGTTGAAGGCTCTGCTCGCGTTTATCGGCGCCCTGACGCTGGGCATCGGCGGCATCGGGCTGATGAATATCATGCTGGTTTCGGTGCAGCAGCGGACGCGGGAGATCGGCGTGGAGAAAGCGCTGGGCGCACACAGGGTTCACATTCTGTTTCAGTTTCTTGCCGAAGCGATGGCCATCACATTCGCAGGCGGGTTAGCGGGCATTGCTATCGCCTATCTCATTTCCTGGGGCGTGGGCGCTCTGCCGCTGATGAGCGCTTTTGGCGACAACCTGCAGGCGGGCGACATACATTTGCGCATCAACGTGAGCAGTCTGGCGGTGGCCACCGTGATTCTCAGCATGGTGGGAATCGTGAGTGGAATGGTGCCGGCCATTCGCGCGGCGCGGCTGGATCCGATTGAGAGCTTGCGCTACGAATGAAGACAAGAACGTCCTGCCCGGTATAATGCTCGACCAGCGCAAAACTATGTCGCGAATCGAGTGTTCTATCCTGATTGCTTTCTTCTCTGGCACGCTCGTAGCGTGCAGCGCGCAAACCGGCCCGCAGTCAGCCCCAAATACCGACACTGCCTATATTGACGAACATGGCACAGCCCATGTGACGCGTGTCGTTCCTGTGCCACAAACGGTCAGCCCGGAGGCGCAGAAATTTCTGGCGCAACCGCGGTCCGACGTCGATCCACATACGTCCGTCGCTGAGAACCGCAAGAACGCCGAGAACTGGCAGGAGACGCTGGCCAAGGAGATGCAGGCGATGTATCCGACCACCTTGACCCGAGACACGATCGCAGGCGTGCCAGTGCGCATTATTACGCCGCCGAATATTCCCGCTGAGAAACGTGGCCGCGTGCTGCTCAACGTGCACGGCGGCGGGTTTCAGGCGGATTGGGGATCGGTCGCGGAGACGGTTCCCATCGCCAGCTTGGCGCAGACGAAGGTGGTCGCGGTGTTGTACCGTCTGGCACCGGAGCATCCTTTTCCGGCCCCCGTTGATGATACGGTCGCGGTTTACAAGGAATTGCTCAAGACTTTCAAGCCGAAGAACATTGTTCTTTACGGGACGTCGGCGGGGGCGATTCTGACCGGCGAGGTTGCGGTGCGGCTCAAGCAGTCGGGGCTGCCACTGCCAGCGGCATTGGGAATCTTCTCGGGGTTTGGGGACTTCAGTGTCCGGGGCGACTCCGAGGCGATCTTCGGCCTGTGGGGGCTCTCTGGACCGCTCACTTTCCGTGAGACGGGGCAGCGCGATCCGTATATCGGATCGACGGACCCGCGTGATCCCGGGCTGTCTCCAATGTTTGCCGATCTGAAGGGAATGCCTCCAACTTTTTTTCTTACCAGCGAGCGCGACTTGCTGTTGAGTGGGACGGTAAATCTGCATCGCGGGTTCGTGAAGGCCGGGGTGGAGACGGAGTTGATCGTCTTTGATGGGCTGCATCATGCGTTCTGGAATGAATTCAAGATTCCGGAATCGGTCGAGGCGGATCACATGATCGCGGATTTCTTTGACAGGCATCTGGGCAAGTAGGTTCGCGGACTGCGGACGCGAGACGATCCAGACGCCTGCATTCGCGCCGGAAGACAGGATTAGAAACGAAATCAAGAACATTCCACGGAGAGTGAAATGCGAATTGTGCCCGCTTTGATCGTGAGTCTGATGTTGGTAGTAATTGCTGTAGCTCAACAGAACGCGTCATCCCAGGAGGCCGCTGAGAAACAGAAGCCCGCGGCTCCGAAAGAGAAAAAAGAGAAGAAAGAACAGGCGGCGCCGCCAGCGGCTCCGGAGAAATCTTCCGAGAGCGCTAAGCCGGCTGAGGCGCCCAAGCCCGACGGCGAGGCTACCGATAAAGAAGAGCACTACGACGTCAGCGAAGTCGCGCCCGTGGTCACCCATCACCAGATTACCGTCAATGGTAAGGCGCTGAGCTACACGGCGACCGCGGGCCGGCTGCCGCTCAAGCGCGGCGACGGCAAGATCGAAGCGGAGATGTTCTTTGTCGCGTACACGCTTGACGGGCAGGAGGCGCCGAAGCGTCCGCTGACGTTTGCCTTTAATGGCGGGCCGGGATCAGCGTCGGTGTGGCTGCACATGGGCGCGTTGGGACCCAAGCGAGTTGTGCTGCAGCAGAACGGGTTCATGCCGGCGGCGCCGTATCGCGTTGAAGACAACCCGAACACGATCCTTGACCGTACCGACATTGTGATGGTCGACGCGATGGCCACCGGCTTCTCGCGGGCGGCGAATGCCGAACTGACGAAGAAGTTTCTCGGCGTGCGCGGGGATGTGCAGGCGTTTGGGGAATTCATCCGGCTTTACATTTCGCGATATGACCGTTGGACGTCGCCGCTCTTTCTTCTCGGCGAGAGCTACGGGACGACCCGAGCCGCCGGGCTTGCCGGTTACCTGGCCGATCATGGAATCGCATTCAACGGCGTGACCCTGCTCTCGATGGCCGTCGATTTCCAGACGCTGGAATGGAACAAGTCGAACGATCTTCCCTACGTGCTTCTGCTGCCGACGTTCAATATGATCGCCGGCTATCACCACAAGCTATCCGGCGATCTGTCGCAGGACATGGCGAAGACCCGGGAAGAAGTGGTGCGTTGGGCGACGACGGACTACGCGCTGGCGCTGGGCAAGGGCGACGCCATGACGCCGGAAGAGCACAAGAAAGTTGTCGAGCAGTTGGCGCGCTATACAGGATTGCGAGCGGATGTGATCGAAAGCAACAATCTCCGCATCGATGTGCCGACCTTCACGCATGAACTGCTGCTTGATCAGAAGCTGGTTGTTGGGCGGCTGGATGGGCGTTTCAGCAGTCCCGATCCCGATGATCACGGCTTCTATGATCCGTCGGGTTCCGCGATCCTGCCGCCGTACACTTCTGTGTTCAACAATTATCTGCGGACGGATCTGGGCTACAAGAGCGATATGCCGTACAAGGTGTTCGCCTATGACGAAGTTGGATTTCAGAAGTGGGAGTGGGGCAACGCGGTGGAAGGCTTTCCGAGCACCGCGGGCGGACTGCGGGCAGCGATGATCAAGAATCCTTATATGAAGATTCTGGTCATGGAGGGACATTACGATTTGGCAACGCCCTTTGCCGCGGCTGACTGGACCATGGATCACCTGAACCTCGATGGGAAATACCGGCAGAACGTGTCGTATGCGACGTATGAGGCAGGGCATATGGTGTACATCGACCGGACGGAACATACGAAGATGAAGAAGGATCTGGCGGATTTCATGGAGAAGTGTTTGAAGTGAGGCAGGCCAAAGGTCACAGCACAGGCGCCACTACCGCCGCCGGCGGCGGCGCTACTTTCGTGGGCGTGCTTTAATGCTTACCCATGCGGGCTGCTGCGGTGTTTGGGCTGGGCACGTCGCCTTCGAATCTTGATCCGTTCCGGGCTGGTTCTACGACGGAATGGATCGAGGGCGTGCCTGCTTCTTCGTCCGATGCGGAAGCTGTACTCGTGTTTGGCGGAGACGGCACAATCCATCGCCATCTGCCGGCGCTGGTACGCTTGGGGCTGCCGGTGCTGGTTGTGCCCGCCGGCAGTGGAAACGACTTTGCACGGGCGTTGAACCTGCGGTCGATTCGAGATTCGCTGCGCGCCTGGCGAGGTTTCGAGGGCGGTAGAGTTCAGGCTCAGCCGATCGATCTTGGAACCATCACTCCTGCGGCGACACCCGGCCGCCATCATTACTTCTGCAGCGTGGCGGGATGCGGCCTCGATTCCGCCACGGCTGAGCATGCCAATAAGATGCCGCGCTGGCTCCGTGGACACGGCGGCTATGCCCTGGCGCTGCTGCCGGTGCTGCTGAAGTTTTCGGCCTTCTCGATGCGGCTGTCTGCAACGAACGGCGGAGCGCATCGTGAGTCGTCGGAACCTACGCTGCTGGCGGCGTTTGCGAACACGCAGTACTACGGGGATGGCATGCGGATCGCGCCGCAGGCGAAGATGGCCGACGGCAAACTCGATGTGTGCCGCATCAGCACCTTGAATCCCTTCAAACTGTTTTGCATGTTTCCGACGGTGTACTTTGGACGGCATCTGCGGATGCCTGAGGTTGAGTACTGGAAGGCCGAGCAAGTCGGAATGGAAACGGAGAGGCCGGTGCCCATTTATGCAGACGGTGAGTTTGTTTGTGAGACGCCGGCGGAGATCGGGGTGGCAGCGGGGGCGCTGAGGGTTATCACTCTGCAGAAGGCGAGCTGAGGCGCGTTCATGGCTAGGCTTAACGGTGACTCCTGTCAGCGGGAGCGGGTCGCCAGCGCTACTTTTTGGAGCCGTATTTGGCATCCAGCGCCAGGTTTAGCTCCAGGACGTTCACGCGGGGCTCGCCGAGCAATCCCCAGGTTCGGCCTTCGGTGTGGTCGCTGACCAATTTCCGGATATCGGATTCCTGTGCCTTTCTCTCTGCGGCTACGCGCGGCACCTGAAATTCGGCGGCTGCCGGCGTGATATGAGGATCGAAGCCGGACGCGGAGGCTGTGGCCAAGTCCACGGGTACGGGGCGGTTCGGGTTCTCAGCCTGGAGTTTGTCAACGTCGCCCTTTACGCGATCAATGAGTTTCTGGTTCGTGGGTCCAAGCTGCGAGCCGTTGGAGTTGGTGGGATCGTACGACACGGCCGACGGGCGCGGATGAAAATAGCCGGGGCCGGTGAACGCCTGACCGATGATTCGCGAGCCGATGACCTTACCGTTGGCTTCGATGAGCTGGCCGTTTGCCTTCCTGGGAAATATCAGCTGGGCCAGTCCGGTCACGATCAGGGGATAGACGACCCCCAGCAGGATCGTGGTGGCGATGGTCATCAGAAATGCAGTGACGAGGTTCTTCTTCATAAGTTGCTCCGTTAGGCCAGGCCCACCCTGGTGATCAGCATGTCGATCAGCTTGATGCCGATGAATGGGATTATGATTCCACCGGCGCCGTAAATCAGCAGATTGTTCCGCAACAGCGTGGCAGCGCCCATGGGGCGATACTTCACTCCGCGCAGCGCCAATGGGATCAAGGCAATGATGATCAGGGCATTGAAGATCACGGCAGAAAGCACGGCAGACTCCGCCGTTTTCAGATGCATGATGTTCAGCGCGTTGAGTACGGGGAACGTTCCGGCGAACATGGCCGGAATGATGGCGAAGTACTTGGCCACGTCGTTGGCGATGGAGAAGGTCGTCAGGGAACCGCGCGTCATCAGCAACTGTTTGCCGATTTCGACGATTTCGATCAGCTTGGTGGGATTCGAGTCGAGGTCGACCATGTTGCCAGCTTCTTTCGCAGCCTGGGTGCCGGTGTTCATGGCAACGCCGACATCGGCCTGAGCGAGAGCGGGCGCGTCGTTGGTTCCGTCGCCAGTCATGGCGACGAGTTTGCCTTCCCCCTGCTCGCGCTTGATCAAGTCCATCTTGTCTTTCGGAGCGGCCTGGGCCAGGAAGTCGTCCACGCCGGCTTCACGCGCGATGGCGGCGGCGGTCAGCGGATTGTCGCCGGTGATCATCACGGTCTTGATCCCCATGGCACGCAGGTGGCTAAAGCGCTCGCGCATGCCGCCCTTGACGATGTCCTTGAGGTAAATCACGCCGAGGGCGCGCTGATTTTCGGCAACGACCAGTGGCGTTCCGCCGGAACGGGCGATCTGTTCGACTCCGGCCTGGATCTCTTTCGGCAGGCTGGTGCCGTGTTCCTGGAGATACTTCGTGATCGCATCCACCGATCCTTTGCGGATCTCACGGCCGTCCATGTTCACGCCCGACATGCGGGTCTGCGCACTGAAGGGCACAAACACCGCTTCATGAGAAGCAAGTTCGCGGCCGCGGAGCTGGTAGCGTTCTTTCGCCAGCACAACGATGGAGCGGCCTTCGGGCGTCTCGTCGGCCAGTGAGGAGAGTTGCGCCGCATCAGCCATCTCCGCCTCGGTGATGCCGGGGGCGGGAATGAACTCAGCCGCCTGGCGATTGCCCAGAGTGATGGTGCCGGTCTTGTCGAGGAGCAGAGTGTTGACGTCTCCAGCGGCTTCAACGGCGCGTCCGGACATGGCGAGCACGTTGTGCTGCACCAGGCGGTCCATGCCCGCGATGCCGATCGCCGACAGCAGGCCGCCGATAGTGGTTGGAATCAGGCACACCAGCAGGGAGACGAGCACGAAGACGGTTTGTGGTGAGCCGGAGTAAATGGCGAAGGGCTGCAGCGTCACCACTGCGAGCAGAAAGATGATTGTCAGTCCGGCGAGGAGGATGTTGAGCGCGATCTCGTTCGGGGTCTTCTGACGCTCCGCGCCCTCGACGAGAGCAATCATGCGATCGAGGAAGGTCTCGCCGGGGTTGGAAGTGATGCGGACCTTGATGTGATCGGAGAGGACACGGGTGCCACCGGTTACGGCTGAGCGGTCGCCGCCTGCTTCCCGGATCACGGGCGCGGATTCGCCGGTAATCGCCGATTCATCAACGGAAGCGACTCCCTCGGTGATTTCTCCATCGGAGGGGATCATTTCCCCGGCCGACACGGCCACCAGGTCTCCGGTGCGCAGCTTGGAACTGGGTACTTTTTCGACGCGAGCGCCGCCTTCAATGAGGCGATTGGCCATCGTCTCGGAGCGGGCTTTGCGCAGCGTGTCGGCCTGCGCCTTGCCGCGCCCTTCCGCCATGGCTTCGGCAAAATTGGCGAACAACACGGTGAACCACAGCCAGAGAGTGATCTGCAGGTTGAACTTCAACGCAGCACCACCCTTGAAGAGCAGAGCGGTGGTGATCACGCTGCCGATCTCGACCACGAACATGACAGGATTGCCCATCATCTTTCGTGGATTCAACTTGAGAATCGCGTCCCACAGCGCGCGGCGGACGATCTTCCATTCCCAAATCGCTTTCTGCCGCTGCTTCCGGGGAGATTGTCCAAGGCGAATCGACGGCACGTTGGAAACTGCTGGTGTTGGCGTCATGGTTGCCATAAGTGTCCTTTTAAAAAGTCTTGCCGGCGGCCATCAACAGGTGCTCGAGGATGGGGCCTAAACTCAGTGCCGGGAAAAATGTCAGGGCGCCTACAATCAGGATCACGCCGATCAGAAGCACGGTGAACAGCGGCGTGGTGACCGGGAAAGTGCCGAGCGAAGGCGGAACGTATTTCTTCTGCGCCAGGTTGCCGGCAATGGCCAGCATGGGGATGATCATCAGGAACCGTCCTGCGAGCATGGTGAGGCCGAGCGTGGTGTCGTACCAGGGCGTGCCGGCCGCTAGTCCTCCAAACGCCGACCCGTTGTTGCCGGCGCCGGAGGTAAAGGCGTAGAGCATTTCGCTCAGGCCGTGCGGTCCGGGATTGGCGATGCTGGAAGTCCCGAAATTCGCCACGCTCGATACGGCTGCAAACCCGAGAATGACCAGCGGAAAGACGAGCACGACGAGCATCGCCATCTTGACATCGTAGGCTTCGATTTTCTTGCCGAGATACTCAGGCGTGCGGCCGACCATCAGTCCGGCGATGAAAACTGCCAGCACGATGTAGATCAGCATGCCGTACATGCCGGCACCCACACCGCCGAAGATCACTTCGCTGAGCATGATGTTGACCAGCGGTACCATGCCGCCGAGCGGGGTGAACGAATCGTGCCAGCCGTTGATGGCGCCACAGCTGGCGTCGGTGGTAACGGTCGCCCAAAGGGCGGTGTTGGCAATACCGAATCGGACTTCTTTGCCTTCCATGTTCCCGCCCGCCTGCTTGGCTGAGGTTTGCTGATCCACACCGTGCAGGAGCGGGTTGCCGCTGGCCTCGGCCCAATAGGCGACCGTGACACCGGCCAGGAACAGGATCGCCATCGCAGCCCACACGGCCCAGCCATGACGTTGCGAACCCGTCATTCGTCCCAGGGTGTAGGTGAGTCCAGCGCCGATGGCAAAAATCGAAACCAGTTCCAGGAGGTTGGAAATCGGCGTGGGATTCTCGAATGGATGCGCGCTGTTGGCGTTGAAGAAGCCGCCGCCGTTGGTGCCAAATTCCTTGATGAATTCTTGCGAAGCAACCGGGCCCTGAGCGATGACCTGCTCTGTGACCGTGGCCGATACTGTTTTGCCGTCAGCGCCGGTGGTTTGAACCTGTTGCGGCTCCACTAGTGTGGCGTGATCGTACGGGCGCAAGTTCTGGACTACCCCCTGCGACACCAGCACCAACGCTCCAACCATGCAGAAGGGCAGCAGAACCCAGAGGCAGGAGCGAACCATGTCGACCCAGAAATTGCCGATGGTCTGCATCTGGCGGCGCGCGATACCGCGGATGAACGCAATCGCCAACGCGATGCCCACCGCCGCGGAGACGAAGTTGTGATAGGCGAGGCCAGCCATCTGCGTGAAGTAACTCATCGTGGACTCGCCGCTGTAGGCCTGCCAGTTCGTGTTCGTGGTGAACGATGCCGCAGTATTGAATGCCAGGTGGGCAGGGTTCACAGCCCCGAACTTCTGTGGGTTAAAGGGCAGGAACCCCTGTACGCGCTCCATCAGAAACAGCACCAACATCGAGACCACGCTGAACAGAAGCATCGACACGGCATATTCGGTCCAACGCATTTCGTGGTTCTCATCCACGCCGGTCACGCGATAGAGCACGCGCTCGACCGGGCGCAAGACCGGATCCAGGAACGTCTTCTCGCGGTTGAACACACGCGTCATGAAGACTCCCATGGGTTTGGTGACCAGGAAGACGAGGGCAAGGAAAACGAAAATCTGCAACCACCCGTTGACCGTCATTCAGAATTTCTCCGGACGCAGCAAGGCGTAGAACAAGTACACCGTGGTAAGAACGCTTACGACAAGCATGATGACCGATTCGAGGTTCATGGCGTCTCCCTTACTTCACACGATCGCAGAACGTGACATACCCAATAGACAACGCGAAAAATGCGATCGAAATGGCAACGAAAATCAGATCCTGCACGGGTGTCTCCTTTTCAGAACTTGACCAGAATCGCGCCAGACAACGCCAGCAACGCGCAGATCAGGACGAGGGCCGCTGTTTGTGGCGGCTTCTTAGCCGCCACGTTTGCATCTCCATCCATAGATTCTACCCACATGGATCGCCGCCGGCTGGTCCTTGTTGTTGTGTTTGACCACCTGCGACCTGCTGCCTTCCTGTATTCCCGGACCAGTGCAACCAGAAACCAGAGCAGGAATACCTCCGAAAATGCACACAACATCGCTAGCAGCGAATTCATGACCCCCGCCTGTTGGTTCGAGTACCGATTAGACTGGACCGCACGTAAAGGGGCGCTAAACGGTTTGTAAAGGAGTTATAAAGAAACCCTGTGGCCTTGAGTGCGGGCCTAGCAGCCCCACTCCGCTTCGCCAGGTTTCGCGAAATAGTTCCTTGCCGGTCGGGGGGTAGCCGTTTGTTCGGTCTCCAGCAAGGCCAGACGCGCAGCCGCGACCATCCTGGCTCTTTCTGCCGGCTCCAGATCGGCCCAGCCGTCATTGGTGCCGCCGGAGTCGTTCGCCAGGGCCTGATGATAGTGGTGGAAAAGCTGGGCAAACTGTTCTGCAGATACTTCCTCAATCGACATAAGACCTCGCCCTTTCTGAATCAGTTGCATGTTGTCTGGGGCCGCCCGAGGCTGAACCGTCGAACCAGCCCGGCGCCACCAACATTCAACACGATTAGATCTATTACTCCATAAGCCGGGGATAAGAACCGGCTAAGGTATTCATAAAGGAGGGCTGCGGCCGGCTTACAGATTCCTTATACAGTCATTATGCGAGCTTTATCGCCGTCATCGTCCAATAACAATAGTGCGCGGGATGTACAGTGTCCCACCGGAGGGTTATGAGTGGAATCGTCGCTGTTGTGGCATTCTTCGCGTTAATCGGATCGCTGCTGGAGCGGATTCTAAGGGAACAGCGACCGTAGGCTGTCAGCGGCGTCCGTAACGGAAACCGCCAAGCCGAACCAAGCGGCACCACTTTGCGTTCTGCAGTGACGACCCCCAGATTTTGACTCTTGCTCTTCCGCCAGTTCTAACCATCCAAAACTACCCAAGCGCGGCGCGATTGCTTTCGCTCAATTCCCCGGCTGGAAACGATAGCCCACCCAGGGCTCGGTCACGATGTAGCGCGGCGACGATGCCGTAGGTTCGAGTTTCTTGCGCAACTGTCCCACGAAGACGCGGAGATATTCGACCTGTTCTGTGCTTTCTCCGCCCCAGACCGCGCCGAGCAGGGTGCGGTGGGTCACGACTTTGCCGGGGTGGCGGGCCATGTAGACGAGCAGGTCAAACTCTTTCGGCGTCAAATGTACCAGCCGTTTCTTGACTTCGACGGTGCGGGCATCAAGGTCAATGCGGAAATCTCCGAGTTCGATCTGGGGCGGTTCCGACTCGTCCTTGCGCACGCGGCGGAGGTTGGCGCGAACTCGAGCGAGCAATTCCTCGATGCCAAAGGGCTTGGTGACGTAATCGTCGGCGCCGGCGTCGAGTGCCTTGACCTTGGTGCGTTCTTCGCCGCGCACGGAAAGGATCAGGATGGGGATCTCGCGCTTGGCGCGAATACGACGGCAGAGCTCCAGTCCGTCCATGTTGGGCATGGCGAGATCGGTGATGACCATGTCCGGAGACCAGTCCTTCATGATTTCAAGCGCAGTTTCGCCATCGTTGGCGACGCGGATGTCGTAGCCGTGGCTGGAAAGCGAGGTGCGCAGAACCCGGGTTATCTGCGGCTCGTCGTCGACCACGAGGATGCGTTTCGGTTCCGTCATGTGGATCTCAGTTGGGCTCCTGCGTAACAATGTGAACGTCGACGGAAGGCGCATCGCGCAGGAATTGGTGAATGGCCGAGAGGTAGAAATAGCGTTTCCAGCCGCGCGTTGCGGACCTGCCAAACACGACCTGGGTGATGTGCCGTTCATGGACGAATTGTGCGACCGCGCGCGCGACGGTCTTGCCCTCGAGGCGAACGACCACTGCGCCTACGTTTTCAGCGAAACGGATATTGGCGTTCAGGGTTTTCTGATTCGCCTCACTCGTGTCCTGTCCCATGTCGATGTAAACCACGAACAGCTCGGCGTCGATGGCCTGCGCCATGCGGGCGCCCCGGGCGATCAGATATTGCGCCGCGGGATTCGAACTGATGCACACCGCGATGCGTTCGCGGATGGCCACTGCCTGCTCGGTTTCCAGTTTCTCGCGCCGTTCTTCCAGGCTGCGATCGACAGCATGCGCCACTTGGCGCAGCGCCAGTTCCCGCAGTGCAATGAGATTCGTTTCGCGGAAGAAATTCTGCAGGGCGCGCCCGACCCGCTCCTGCGGATAGACATCGCCGCGCCGCATGCGGTTCTGCAGGGCTTCGGGCGTGAGGTCGATCATCACCACTTCGTTGACGCGCTGGAGCACCCAATCCGGTACCGTCTCGCGCACCTGAATTCCGGTCACGCCCTGAACCGTCGGCGTCACGCTCTCCAGGTGCTGGATGTTCATGGTGGAGATGATGTCGATGCCGGCGTCGAGCAGCTCGAGCACGTCTTCATAGCGCTTGCGATGCTTGCTGCCCTCGATGTTGGTGTGAGCCAGTTCATCGATCAGTACGACGGCGGGTTTTCGGGCGAGAATGGCGTCAACATCCATTTCTTCGAACACCGCGCCCTTGTATTCGATCTGCCGCCGCGGAACGATCTCCAGTTGTCCAACCAGTTCTCCCACGGCTTTGCGGCCATGCGTTTCGACGACGCCCACCACGACGTCTTCGCCGCGGCTGTGGCGGCGAATGGCTTCGCTGAGCATGTTGTAGGTTTTGCCCACGCCCGGCGCGTAACCGAGGAAGAGCTTGAACACGCCGTTTTTCTTCGCCGGTGCGGTTTCTTCCAGCCACTGTTCGGGGGTCTTGGGCATCGCGCCTATTTTCGTTGAGACTCCCAGGTTTGTCGATGTCGGATACAATCGGCACGTGAAATCGCTGGTCAGATCGGCGCTCGGCTATCTGGTCGTGGTGTTGATTGCCGCCGGAATTACGCTGTTCGGCCGCGCGCTGGTGCATGTCAATCCCACTACCATCGCGCTGGCTTTCCTCCTGGCGGTGCTTGGAATCTCCACGGTGTGGGGATTGCGACATGCGGTGGTCATGGCCGTCATTGCCACCCTGGCGTTCAATTTCTTTTTCCTGCCGCCGGTGGGCACGTTCACCATCGCCGACCCGCAGAACTGGATCGCACTTTTCGCGTTTCTGATCACGGCAGTGACCGCGAGCGAACTGTCGGAGCGCGCGCGGCGCGAAGCCCTGAACGCAAATGAGCGGCGTCACGAGCTGGAGCGGCTCTATGCGTTCAGCCAGCTGCTGCTGTCGAGCGACAATCCGGCTGAGTTGTTGAACGCGATCCCGCGCTACGTCGTGGAGTCATTCAGCGTGCGCTCGGCGGCGATCTCGTTGCCGAACCGACCTGACATTTACCGTTCCGGTCCCGCGATCGACGGACTGGAGGCGCACGATCTGCAGTTGTGCTGCCTGCGCGGCGAGCCACGGATCGACAAGACCCACCATCTGGCATTCCTGCCGCTCACGATCGGCATGCGAGCGGTGGGGAGCCTGGGGGTTTCGGGGTCGTCCCTTTCGCGGCAGACGCTGGAAGCGATCAGCGGGCTCATCGCGATCTCGATCGAGCGTGCGGGGGCAGTCGAAAAATTGAGCCGCGCCGAGGCCGCACGCGAGAACGAGCAGTTGCGCTCGCTGCTGCTGGATTCGGTCACGCACGAGTTTCGCACTCCGCTGACCGCCATCAAGGCGTCGGTCACGTCACTGTTAGGAAGCAAGAGTCTGTCTCCGCCGGAGAAAGAGGAACTGCTGACCATCATCAACGAAGAGAGCGACCGGTTGAACCGGCTCGTGGGGGAAGCGGCCGAGGTGGCTCAACTCGATGCCGGCAAGGTCGAGTTGCAGCGGGAACCGGCGCGCATGGGCGAACTGGTCAACGAAGTGGTGGAATCACTCAAACAGGCCCTCGCATCGCATCCGGTCGACGTGAGAATACCGGCCGATTTGCCGGCGGCGCGCATGGACGCGGCGCGCATCAAGGAGGTGCTGGTGCACCTGCTGGAGAATGCCGCCAAGTATTCGCCCGCGGGAACTCCGATCCGCATCACCGCCGAAGTGAAAGGCGGAACGCTGACCACCAGCATCGCCGATCGCGGGCCCGGGATCGACGACTTCGAGCAGGGACTGGTGTTCGAGAAGTTCTATCGCGGACGCAACCAGCGCGTGCAGGTGCACGGAACCGGCATGGGATTGGCCATCTGCAAAGCGATCGTCGAAGCCCACGGCGGTAAAATCGGGGTGACCAGCCAGTTGGGGCATGGATCGGTGTTCTACTTTACGCTGCCGGCGTGACCGTTTCTGTCGGTGGAACTATGAGTAATGTCATGAACTTTCCTCGCGTGCTGTTTGTTCTTTCTCTCGTTGTGCTCTGGTTGATGGCGAACCTCGGGTCTTTTGTCGGCCATCGGCGACCACTGAAGGACGAGGAACGGGACGACTTCGGTGTCGTGCAAGCTGCCGTCCTCACCTTGCTGGGGCTGCTGATCGGCTTTACGTTTTCGATGGCCATCAGCCGGTACGATCAGCGGGAGAGTTACGAAGAAGCGGAGGCGAACGCAATCGGGACAGAGTACGTCCGGGCCGGCCTGCTCGCCACCGACGATGCGGCACGAGTGCGCGATCTATTGAAGAAGTATCTCGAGCAGCGGATATTGTTCTATGAGACTCGTGATGATCGCCAGTTGGAGCAAATCGATTCGGCTACAGCGCACCTGCAGGACCAACTGTGGTCCGTCGTCCAGGCTCGAGCGGCCGCTTCGCCGACTCCGACGGTTGCCCTCGCCGTTTCCGGCATGAACGATGTGCTGAACTCGCAGGGGTACACGCAGGCAGCGTGGTGGAACCGCATCCCCGTCGCCGCATGGGCCCTGCTGGCAGCGATTGCCATCTGCAGCAACCTGTTGATCGGCTATGGCGCGCGCCGGATGGGCAAGATCTTGTCGCTGATCTTGCCGCTGGCGGTCTCGATCTCGTTCTTTCTCATCGCGGACATTGATAGCCCACGCCGGGGCCTGATTCGCGTGCAGCCGCAGAATCTGACCAGCCTCGCTCAGTCGTTGACTCCACACTAGGCCGAGGGCATGACGGCGGATCCGTTACGCGGCATGGCTTCCGGCAATGAACTCCGGCGTCAGGCCGTTACAGGCTGCGAGTTTCCGCGTACATCTGCAACAAATGACATTGCGGACACTCGTAGATGAGTACAGGGAACTTCATTTCCCGGAAGCCCGCTGCAATGGGCATGTCAGCTTCGAAACCGGGTTGCAGTGGACCAGAGCAGTTTGGGCAGAGTTTCTGATTTGCCATGCTTCTAACTCCTGATTTTGTCCGAGCGAAGAGCCGCGGCAAGTAAGCTCTTCCCTTTGATTCTGCATAAGCGGTGGAGGGTACAGCAATATCTTGATCTTGGGCCGCGGGAATGGCGCAGAGACGTGATCGTCGGCGGTTCTTGGTGGGCCCGCCTGGAGTTGAAACAAGAACCAACAGATCCATTACACTCACAACGCCTTCCGAGGCCGTCCTGCCCATTTCGGGAATGGAGTTCTAACTGCACACGCCGACAGCTATCCTCGAAAGCAGCTAAAATCTGGGCGAATGAGCGAAATGAAACACCGCAACCAGTTCTCGGCGGAGAAAAGAACGGTCTGGTTCAGAGGCCATTATGTCCCGATTCTTTCCGGCACTGGACGAAAGAACCTCTTTGCGTCGGAAGAGTGGATCGCGAGAGGAACCACCCAGAGAGTTGGGGCGAGTATCCTCGCTGCTGGTTTCTTCTGTGGGTCTATCGCCCTTTTCGTTGCCAGCCTGCTACTGACGGCTAAAACATCGCACATGGTGGGTGGTGTTCTGGGGTACATTTTCGGACTCGGGTTGTCAGTGCTCGCTTTCTTGGTCGGCTGCACCGGCATGTTTCTAACGTTCCGGCTCGTACGCGGTATAGTTCGTTCATTTTATAGAGTGCACCCGACGCCCGAGGCGTGAGTGTAATCGTGCCTGATTTCGACAACCGTACCGAGTTCGAGGCTGCTTCCCGGAACGAAATCGGAGCGTTCGGAGTCTAAATCACTATGGGACGAATCGGCGTGATTCTCACGATGGTTCTTTTGTTCCCTCTTTTGACTTCGAGCCAATCAAACAACCAATCCCAGCCACTGCGCGGCTTCGTTATTGACGAAAATCGCGCCTACGTCTACTTGCTCTTCGATCACGTTGGCAAAGGCGTCAAGTTCTCGGACGACGAGCCAAGCCAGAGAGTGTGGCTGCGCTTTGTCAACAATTGCCGAGTCGGTGTGGTCCTCCAAACCTTCGGTGCACCTGAGGGAAGTCCGTCGGGCGAAGTCGGCGTTATGCACTTCGTCGTAAAGGACGCACAGTTTCGGATTCGCGACGTTGAACCAGAACCTCCTGAGCTTAATGCCAGAGACCCTGAGCCTAATCAAGCGGTAAGAATGCCGCTTGGCTACTACTTCGATCTGTCCTTGGCGGAAACCATACCATCGGGGAAGTCGCTACTGTTCAGCGTTCCCGTGACGCATCTGAGCAAGTCATGGCACATGGAAATCCCGTACACGTTCGACTTACCATCGGGCAAGGGTCCTCGGCACCCGGTGATTGGTGGCGAGCCGAAAATGGTTTTGCTTTATTCTGGTTGGGACTTGCCCGAAGAAGTTCAGCAGCAGCTAAAAATCCAATAGTTGTTGTTAAATCCAATTTCACTCATCATCCGTCGAAAGGGGCTTGAGGTCGCGTGAGGAGGACAGACAACCCCAACCGTCATTGCGTCCCCCAAAGTTGACCGCCACAGCCTCTAGTGAGTCCTCGAACGCTCCAATCTCCTCATGTGACGGAACCATGTGCTTCACAACCACAACGTCCCATGGAGAATCCTCGAAGGTCCCAGTGAACTCGGCCGAGGCAGCATAGCCACGGGTCGAAAAGTATTCTGCAAACTTCCTGGCTGCGTTCTCATTCGGAAATACTGAGGTAAATTCGAGATTGCGTGGAACGGTTAGATCGTCTCCCTGCGCTTCCATGCGTCGAAGTGCATCGCCATTTGCATCATCGGGGTATGTCATCGGTTGCCTTGGCCATCAAGTCGAGAACCCGCATCCACCATTTTGTATAGTGCCGGGTTCTTGGGGTCAATTGGCGTAACATGTATGGTCCGCCGCCGAACTGCAAGAAGAATCGGTTGCGACGAGAACAGTCTGCGAAAATGTATTCGGCCTCTAGTGGAGAGTGATCTCCGGGCGCATGATGATGATTCGCACGTGCCTGTCCTTAATAATCGCCACGGTCGTAAAAGACCTCGTTACGTCGCAGGTTTTCAGGCACGTCGTTTGACTGTGTTTTCGTCATGGCTGTCTTCTGCAGACTTCTACGAAAAGAATTACCAATTCCACTTCGTCTAGTTGGAAAATACGGCCGGTTTGTGCCGGGGCTGATAGTCGTTCCCGCTGGCCAAGACGGCCCAACTGATCCTGGCCAGCTTGTTGGCGGTTGCGACGATCACCACATTGCGTGCGGTTCTGGTTTCCAATCCGCTCATCCACTTCCCCAGACTGGAGCCTTCGCGTTTGACACGTAACACCGCGGCGCGCGCTCCGTGGATGAACATTTTGCGCAGATAGGGGTTTCCCCGCTTGCTGATGCCCAGCAGCTTGGCCTTGCCACCGGTTGACCATTGCCGTGGCACCAGTCCCAGCCAGGCCGCAAACTCCCGTCCCTTTTTGAAAGCCGCGCCGTTCCCGATGGCAGATACGACGGCGGTCGACACCAATGGACCCACTCCAGGGATCTGCTGCAATCGAACACAACTCGGATCGCTGCTCGCAATCTCTTCGAGCTGGGTGTTCAGGCTCTCGATCTGCAACTGCAGACCTTTCCACTCCTGCCACAAGAAATCCAACAGCCGACGCATGGCCGGGCTCAGTTTCTCGTCGGCATTTTCCAGGATCTCGGGCATCTGCCGTCGCAGCGTCGCCGGCCCCTTGCGGAAACTAATGCCACGTTCCAGCAGGAAGGCTCGAATCTGATTGATCACGCTGGTCCGCCGGGCCACCAGTCGGTCGCGCACGCGATGAAGCGCTTGCAGGTCGAGTTGATCCTCCGTCTTGATGGGCACGAAACGCATGTTCTCTCGTTCCACGGCTTCGGCAATCGCTTCCGCATCGCGATAGTCGTTCTTGTTGGACTTCACGAACGGTCGCACAAACTGTGCCGGAATCAGATGCACATCATGCTTCTGTTCGCGCAGGGCTCGTCCCAGAAAATGCGATCCCACTCCCGCCTCCATCCCGATCAATGAGGAAGGCAGATTGGCCGTGTACTCCAATAGCTGTGAACGGGAGAACTTCTTGCGGATTACGACCTGCGAACGCTCTCCCAGTGCGATGAAATGAAAGGTAGTCTTGCCCAAATCGATCCCGATTGATCTAATCTGCATGGCGATGATCCTCCGTCTGGCTTTTTGCCAACCAATCATTACTCCTGTTGGCTTTCTTGACGGCGGACCATCTCATTATCGCCATTAGATTCATTGACCTCGGGTCAGGGAATTCTACCCACATTTCCTAACAATTGATCGAGCGGTTGCGCCATCTCGCGATGAAATCGGTTTCCGCCGCGTAGAAGTGCCAAACTGTGTAGTCTTGGTGGGCCCGCCTGGATTTGAACCAGGAACCAACAGATTATGAGTCTGCTGCTCTAACCGTTGAGCTACGGGCCCGTGGCTGAAGAAATCTTACATCATCCGTGTTGTCGGCACGCTGCGAGCCGAGTTGGGGGAAGGCGGCGCGGCCGTCGACGGTTGCCGGGGTTACTTGCGTCATGCGCGCAATCCGCACTTAAGTCCTATTATGAATCGAAGGTCTCGGTTATGAAGAAGCTGCGTGTCCTGCTCTCGCTGACCAACGACGATAACGACTATCAGATTGAGCAGGCGTCGGGCGCCCGCTCAGCAGCCGGAAGGCTCGGCGTAGAGCTGGAAATCATGCACGCCAAGAACGACGGCATCCTGCAAAGCCAGCAGTTGCTGGACCGGATTCAGTCTTCTACCGTGGCGCGGCCTGACGCGATCCTGCTGGAGCCAGCCGGTTCGACCGCGCTGCCGCAAGTGGCGCGGGCAGCGGCCTCGGCGGGGATCGGGTGGGTCGTTCTCAACCGCGACGCCGACTACGTTCCAGAGTTGCGCCGCACCCACCACGTGCCGGTATTCGCCATCACTTCGAACCATGAAGAAGTCGGACGCATTCAGGGCCGGCAGCTGATGGCATTGCTGCCGGGGGGCGGTACCGTTCTCTACATTCAGGGCCCGAGCGAAAGTTCTGCGGCCAAGCAGCGGCACATCGGCACGCTGGAGACGAAACCGGAAACGGCACAGCTGCGCGTGCTCAAAGCCCAATGGACCGAGGCCAGCGCCCATAAGACCGTCGCATCGTGGCTGCGACTGTCCACCTCACGCGACACCCAGATTGCAGCGGTTTGTGCGCAAGACGACTCGATGGCGATCGGAGCGCGCAAGGCGTTCGAGGAGTGCCTGGGGGCGCAGCGTGAGCAATGGGAACGCATTCCCTTTCTGGGATGCGATGGCCTTCCGAAAACCGGCCAGGAGTGGGTTCGGAGCAATCTCCTGACGGCTACCGTCTTTATTCCGCCCAATGCGGGTCAGGCCATCGAAATGATGATGAAGTCGATGGAGACGGGGATGCTGCCGCCGGAACGCACGTTCACCGTCGCGAAATCGATTCCCCCCATCGAGGCACTTGCGGATCGAGCCATCCGCGCCCGCGGAGCAGCTCGGTAGCTAAAATCGGAGTTTGACCGCGTCGGAGAGAAAGCGCAGCAGCGGCACCATCTTGCGTGCCGATCCCAGAAAATCCTGCAGGAATCTTGGACCGCAGGCTTGCGCCTGCGACAGGTCGATGCTGGCGACGAAGTCTTTCCGCTTCAAGTCGTCGATGAGCGAATGGTCGGCTGCGTAACCACGCGGCGGACGCGTCAGGGTATCGCCGCCGAGTTGCAGTCCGCGTTTCGCCTTGCGCCATTCCTCCGCTTTCCACGCGATCGCGTCGCGAATTCGCGCGAGCGCTCGCGGGTCGGGTTGCCAGACGCCTCCGGCGAGAAAACATTGCTTGGGTTCGAGGTGCAAGTAAAGGCCTGGAGCATGGACGGTCTCGGTGGCCGAGGCATGCCAGAAATTCATGCCGATGTGGGTCTTGTATGGGCTCTTGTCTTTGGAGAAACGGACGTCGCGATAAATGCGGAACAGGGATCCGCCGTTGGGCTTGGGATCGGCCACCAGCCAGGGACTGATGTCCCGCAGGCGCAGCCGCAAATCGGTGATGAAGCGCAAGCTGGGCTGACGGGCGAGCTCTTCAAACTCGTCCTTATGCTTAAGGAACCAGGGACGCCGATTGTTGCGGCGCAGTTGTGCCAGGAACAGAAAGAGCCGGGGACTGAAGTACGCCGAGCTCATTTATTGCGTTGGGGCAGGTGCAGGTGCCGCCGCCGGGGCGCCCGTGCCCGCCGAGCTGGTGTTAACCAGATCCTTCAACTCCTTGCTGGGCTTGAAGAACGGGATTTTTTTCGCCGGGACTTCCACGCGATCGCCGGTTTTCGGGTTCCGTCCCACGCGCGGCTTGCGCTGTCGGGTCCGGAAACTGCCGAAGCCGCGAATCTCGATCTTATCGCCAACGCGCAGGGACCGCACGATGCTGTCAAAGATTGTCTCTACAATCACTTCGCTGTCTTTGCGCGTGAGTTCCGCCAGCCGGGACACTTCCTCGATCAGGTCCGCTTTTGTCATACGCCTCTTCACTCCCTTGGGGGTCGGGATTGTTGGCCCAGGGCCCGGCCCCGAGCTTATGCCTGCAATTGCCTATAACCTTCTCAAATTTCAGGGGTTCTGCGCAAGTGGGAAGCAAAATACCCTTATTTCCACAAATAGTAGAAGCCAACCTGCTGCTCGAGGAGTTTCTCGCGGGTAGGCAGGTAGTCGGAAACGTCCCCAAAAATCAGGTCGAGACCGGTACGTTTCTGTTTCGGCGGGCGCACCAGCGTGGGCTCACCGGAAATGCCGACGGACTTGGCCGTGTCTTTCACTGCGTCCTCGAAATCGGCGATCTGGTCGACGAGTTTCATCGAGTAGGCCTGCTCGCCGGTCCAGACCTTCCCGTTGGCAATGGAGCGAATGTCAGCCTCTTTTGCCTTGCGGCCCTCGGCTACGGCCTGGATGAATTGCGTGTGCATCTGATCGATCAGGCTCTGAAAGTAAGCCTGCTCGGCAGGCGTCATTTCGCGGGCGGGATTGCCAGTGTCCTTAAATTCTCCGGCTTTCATGGTGATGTCTTTGAGCTTGGCCCACTTCAGAAGCTCACCGTAATTGACCCATTGCGCAATCACGCCGATGGAACCAACGATGCTTCCCTTGTCGGCGTAGATCTTGTCGGTTGCGGAAGCGACATAATAGGCGCCGCTGGCCCCGACGGTTTCGATGGAAGCAACAACGCGCTTCTTCTTTTCGTCGCGGATGCGCTTTACTTCGCGATAGATCTCTTCCGAAGCCGCCACACCCCCGCCGGGAGAATTTACGTGGATGATGATGGCCTTCACAGAGTCGTCGTCAGCGAACTTCTTCAGCTGAGGGACGATCTGCTTGGGGGAGAGAATGACGCCGTCGAGATCGACGACGGCGATCTTGTCGCCGAAGCCCCCGAAGGATTCTTCATCATTGCCGCCAAAACTGAGGTAGACGAGCGCGAAGACGGCAATCACAAAAAGAACAAATGCTCCGCCGCCAAGCAGCAACCACAGCCAGACACGGGAACGACGTTCCGCCATAATCTCAGAAGTGTAGCACTGGGCGACAGGTCAGATCACGAGTTCAGAAGTAAGAGGTCAGATTGTCGCGGTTCAACGATCAGCGGGTTGGTCGCCGTCACGTTTTCAAGGCGAGGCGTAAACTCAACATTCATGCGCGATCCCATCGAACTCGAGGTTTTTAAGAGTCTCTTTCACTCCATTGCTGAAGAGATGGGAGCGGCGCTCCGGCGCACTTCGTTTTCGCCGAATATCAAAGAACGACGCGACTACTCTTGCGCCGTTTTTGATTCGCGGAGAGAGGTCATTGCCATGGGCGACCATATGCCGGTGCATCTGGGGTCGATGCCCATGTCGGTGGCTGCGGCCGTCCACCATTGCACCCTTGAACGCGGCGATGTTGTCATGTTGAACGATCCGTTTCGGGGTGGAACGCACCTGCCGGACATCACGCTGGTGATGCCAGTGTATTTGGCGACCGAGCAGGGGAAACAGAAAGCCCTGCCGGACTTCTACGTCGCTTCTCGCGCCCATCATGCCGACGTTGGCGGGACCTATCCCGGATCGATGGGACCGTGCCGCGAGATCTACCAAGAAGGTCTGCGCATCCCGCCGATCAAGATCGTGCGTGGCGGGAAGCTCGTCGAGGACGTGCTCGCACTTCTCCTGAATAATGTGCGCACACCTGAGGAACGCGAAGGCGACCTGGGCGCGCAGATTGCGGCCTGCCAGACGGGCGGGCAGCGGTTAACGGAGCTCTGTGCGCGGTACGGAATCGCGCGCGCAAAACGTGCCGCCGCCGATCTGCTCAACTATTCCGAAGAAATGATGCGGAGCTTCCTTGCCAGTGTTCCTCCGGGCGCGTATCGGGCCGAGGACGTCCTCGACAATGACGGCGTCGAAGACAGGCCGGTTCGCATCGCGGTGACTTTGCGAGCGCACAAAGCCAACGCAACAAGGGTGCGCGCAGGCCGCAAGACCCCGGTCGCGATCACTGTGGACTTCACCGGTTCAGACCCGCAGGTGCAGGGGCCGATTAACGCCGTGGATGCGATCACGATCTCCGCGTGCTTCTATGTTTTCCGGTGCCTGCTGCGCGAAGATGTGCCGGCAACTGCCGGACTGATGCGCCCGATCGAGGTGATCGCGCCGGGGGGGACCGTCGTGAATGCGCGGCCGCCGGCAGCGGTCGCCGGTGGCAACGTCGAAACGTCGCAGCGTATTGTGGACGTGCTGCTCCGAGCGCTGGCCCAGGCGATTCCGGATCGGATTCCGGCGGCTGCTTCCGGCACTATGAATAATTTGACCGTCGGCGGGATCGATCCCCGGACCGGCGCGCCCTTCGCCTACTACGAAACGATTGCCGGAGGCATGGGCGCGCGTCCTGGAAAGGATGGCGTTTCCGGAGTTCACACGCACATGACGAATTCTCTGAATACTCCCGCTGAGGCGCTGGAGTATGCCTATCCGGTGCGCTTGCGGCAGTACTCGTTTCGCGCGGGGAGTGGAGGGGCCGGGCGGTACCGCGGAGGCGACGGGATCGTGCGGGAGATTGAAGTCCTGACCGACGCACAGGTCACCCTGCTTGCCGACCGCCGCAGGCGCGGACCCTACGGCTTGGCTGGCGGCTCTGATGGCGCGCCTGGCCAAACGCTGGTCATCCGCAAAGGGAGTTCCGCCAAGGCATTGCCGGGAAAGACCAGCGTTCGCCTGCGGACGGGCGACAGAATCCGGATCGAGTCTCCCGGAGGAGGAGGCTGGGGCACGAGCGACAGAACAGGTGAAGGGTGATTCGTTGCTCCCAAAGCATCAGATGGCGGAACTAAACACGGCCGCCAACGTATGAATTTCCAGCAAAGGAAGTTTTCATCTCTGATCCGATAAAATTCAGTTGGAGCTCCAAAATGAAAATCTTGCGTCCGCTGATCCTCGCGATCATTCTTGCAGCCGCGTTCTTCTATTTCACGACCTACCGCAGTGGACGCCTGCATTCCGCGAACTGGACCCATTCCAAAGTGGAAATCACCGAAGCTGCCAGCGGCGAGTCCCTTGACGCCGAAGAACAGAACAACATGGCGGTGTATCAGAAGAACATCCCGGCGGTGGTCAATATCACGTCGAAGGCGGTGACGTTCGATTTCTTCTATGGGCTGGTACCGCAGGAAGGACAGGGCTCGGGCTTCGTCATCGACAAGGACGGGCACATCCTTACCAACTATCACGTGATTGCCGACGCGCGTCAGGTGAGCGCGACGCTGCACAATCGCAAGACATATCGCGCAACCGTGGTCGGGACCGATCCAGCTCACGACCTGGCGGTGATCCAGATCAAAGCGCCGAATCTAACGCCGGCAGTTCTTGGCGATTCCAAGGGCCTGCGCGTGGGACAGAAGGTGTATGCCATCGGCAATCCGTTTGGCCTTTCGGGAACGATGACACGCGGCATCGTCAGTTCGATCCGCTCGGTGGAAGAACCGGACGGACGCCGCATCGACGAAGCCATCCAGACCGACGCGGCCATCAACCCGGGCAACTCGGGCGGGCCACTGCTTAACTGGCATGGCGAGGTGATCGGGATCAACACTATGATCGCCTCCAGTGTTGGCCAGAGCGCCGGGATCGGCTTCGCGATTCCGATCAATACTGCGAAGGCAGTGTTGAACGACCTGGTCACGCTGGGCCGAGTGCGGCGGCCGGCCATGGGAATCCGAACGATTCCCATTGGTCCGGAACTGGCAGATGAAATGGGTTTGGCGGCGGACTACGGGCTGCTCATCGTCCAGGCGGTTCCCGGCGGCTCCGCCGACCGCGCGGGATTGCGGGGCGGCACCGAACGAGCTTATCTGGGCAATATACCGATCATGCTCGGCGGCGACCTGATCGTCGCGGTGGATGGCGACAGAATCGAGAATCAGCAGGACCTGGCGCAGGTCATGAACAACCACCGCGCCGGAGACACCGTGAACGTCACCATCTATCGCGGCAAAAAGAAGATGGATGTCAGCGTCGTGCTGGGTGAAGCCCGGGAGCAGGTGTGATCAGTCAGAAGTCGCAGCGGGAGTGACCGCTCAGCAAGCTTCAGTCTCGGCATCTGGCGACAATCAGGGTGATATCGTCGTGCTGCTCGCCGCAACTGAACTGCTGGACTTGTCGCACCAGGGCCGCAATCAATTCTTTCGGGGGCAAGTCTCGATTCCGCTGCAATGCCTCCGCCAGGCGCTCCTCTCCGAATTCTTCATCAGCGGCGTTGAACGACTCGGTGACACCGTCGGTGTAGATCGCGAGAATATCTCCCTGCCCCAGAATGCAGTCCTTGACTGAACACTCCCAGCATTTGAAGAGACCGAGTACGGTGCAGGTGGAGTCGAGGCGTGCCAGTTCGCCATTGCTGCGCAACACGAGTCCGGAAGGGTGACCGCAGTTTGCGTAGCGCAAGCGCCGCTGCTGGTCATCATATTCGGCGAAGAAGAGTGTGGCATAGGCGTTGTCGGGCGTGTTGTCACAAAACAGATCGTTGACCGAACGCAGCAGTTCCTGCGGCTGACCCCAGGCGATGGCGCACTGACTTCGCAGATTCGCCTGCAGGTTGGCCATCAGGAGCGCGCCCCCGATTCCCTTGCCGGAGATGTCTCCGAGCACCAGCCCGAGCCGCTCCTTCCCGAGATTCAGAAAGTCGTAATAGTCTCCGCCCACCTGCCGCGCCTGAATGCAGATGCCGGCATAGTCGAGCGTTCTGAGCGAGGGAAGCGTCTGCGGAAACAGCCGCGCCTGCACCTGCTTGGCAATTTCCATCTCGTGCGCGGCACGCCGCTCCAACTCCAGCTTTTCGGCGGCCGTGCGGCGCTGCGTCTCTACCGCCTGCGTCATCTCATCGAAGCTGACCAGCGCGAACGAGTTGCGGTCAGGATCTTCGAAGCGGGTAAATACCCCTCCCCAGATCGGCGTCTGCTTGCCGAGCAGCAGGGATGCAGCGCTTCCGGTCGCCTCCGTTGCGCGTTGCTGGTATTTCACGCGTCTCAGCCGGGGAGTGTGTCGAAAACGGACTCCACGTTTTCTCCACTCGGTGTAGGTAGCCACGACATCGTCGGCGACAAACACGACGTCGGTCGGTTTTCCGATCAGCTTGAACTCTTCCGATTCCGGGTCGGGCGCGATCAGAGTCAGCACGGCCGTGCCTTCTGGAGGCGACACCCCCACCCAGCGTTCTCCGGTTTGCAGGACCGCATCAAACGCCAGGCTGAATCCAAGCTGGTCGAGATAAAAACGCAGGCTACGTTCCTGATCGCGCACGTAGACGTTGACGGCGTGCACACGCAGATAGGGACTCGCCGGGCCGGCGGAAAGACCGACACTAGCTGCCGGAGCTGAGGGCGAGCTGGACATGGGCGAAATTATAGAACTGCTTCGCCCATCCAGGCCTGCTAGCTTGCGACGCGGGATCTTTCGATTCCCACCAGATCCGTGAGTCCTGCCGTCTGCGCCACGCGGGTCGCCGCACTCAACAGGGCTGCCTCTCGCTCGCTGGACATGGCCGGTGCAGTGTAGGCATCGAGTAACTCCCGGACTCGCGTGCGGGCCCGGCCGAACGTATCTTCCGGCGCCACACCCTCCGGAATTTCGCCACGATGGATCACTCCCGATGGAAAATGCTGTTCACTTCGGAACAGCGTCCGCGTTTCTTTCAGCTTCAGGAAGTCCCCGTGGAGACCGACCTGAGCAAAGATGTGGGTGGCGAATGAAGAAAACCCGACTTCGACTCCACGACGCAGCCGCTGGGCGGAGGCAATTGCCTCCGCATCGATGACGAGTTTCTCCAGGCTATGGCAGGCGAGTGAGTCGAGCATGCCGGCGCCGGAGATCATGTTGATTCCTGACAGCGCGCCCAGCGCTGCCGACGTCGCACTTTCCATGCCGGCCTGCGCGTCCACGAGTTTCGATTCGGTAGTGACCATGTAGCCGTGTGTGGGAAGACCAAGATGCTTGCCGACCTGGGTGCAGGCCAGATTGAGCATCACCGTCTCGATCGCGCCCATGGGAGTGCCGGCGCTCGACATGTCGAATATCGCCGGGGCTCCGCCCCAGACAATCGGAGACCCTGGCCGCGCGAGCTGATGAATAGTCAGCCCACTCAGGCATTCGGCCGCGTGCTGGACTACCGATCCGATCAGCGTCACGGGAGCGGTTGCGCCCGCCAATGGCATCGATACGATCTCGGCAGGCACACCTGCCCGTGCCAGTTGCACGATGTTCTCCGAGGCAAAGTCGGACCAGTTGAGCGGCGGCGAGGGACAGACATCAAACACTGCGCGTGGCTTTTGCCGCCGAGCCTTGTACCCGCCGGCATCAGCCGCCAGCAGGTCCAGCATGGCTTCGAGCGTCGGACCACTGAAGGCCCCGGTTACGACCGGCTTATTGGAATGCCACAGCACGAGAAAGAGGCGGTAGAAGTCCCCGATCTCTTGCGGAACGTCGCTGCAGACCACAGCCGTCGATTGCGCGGCATATTCGGGCAGGAGTTCCGTGATCTTCACCAACTGCACCAGATCGTCTGCATGCGCCAGACGAGGCAAGCCGCTTTCCGCATCCAGAATATTGAGACAGGATGAGCCTGGGTCGAAGTGCACGTCGTCGCCGCCATAGTCCACAGCGGGCGTGCCGTCGCGCGTGAAGAGCGAAAACTCTTTTGGCGCCGATTCCAGCGCGCGGCGCGCGAGAAACTCAGGAATGCGTGCGACGCCATCCGCGACGTGAACTCCGGCGGCGGCCAGCAATTCCCCAGCAACCGGAGCAATTTTCACACCGGGGTTCTGGATCAGTTCGAAAGCCTCTGCCAACACTTTGTCGACCGTGGGTAAATCCAGAAGGACCAGCTTTGGTGTCATGGAGACCTCGCGAAGACAGGCGATGGTATCAGCACGGTGGACCTGTGATCAGCGACGGTAGCTCCCAGCCGGCTGACGGCAAGTCACTATTCCTTAGTAACTGTAGTCACGACATGAACCCGGCACTTGTGAGCTTGGTCACTATGTCGCGTACTTGAGGTCACCGCGCAAGGGCGGGAACCATCCCAGAATGACCATGGACGCGATCCCGGGCTGACGTGTTGCCGGGGGAGGTGCCTGTGTCCAAATCGAACCGTGAAACGCTGAATCTCCTCAAGCAGGAGCTCGCCTTCCTGGAGCGCGGTGGCTATGGTGGAGACGTACCCTGGAAGCCTGTCTCGATCTTCCTTGATTCGCCCTCCTGTCCCAATCGCCTGGACGCGGATCGCGCCACGCCCTGCCAGCAATGTTGGCTCTATGCGTTCGTTCCCAACCAGTTTCTTGAGGAACCGGTTCCCTGCCACCGCATCGCTCTGAATCCGGAGGGAGAGTCGGTGCACACGATGAGCCGACAGTACACTCCGGGAGAAGTGGAAGAGGCGGTTCGGAAGTGGCTGATCGCGGAAATCCGACGACTGGAAGAGAAAATAGGACTTTCCGCCACAAACTAATTTCGTTCTTCGGCAAGCCGGGATGGGAGCAGATTTCCGTCGCGGTCCAGGGGGAGCGACTCGCACATTCATCATCCAGCGGAGACTCGCATGATCTCGCGTTGTCTAAACCCCGCGTGCGGCAGCCCATTCCGTTACCTGAGCGAGGGCCGCATTTTCCAGGTCGATCGCGCTCTCTTACTCTCCGGCAGCCCCGTACCCGAGAGGCTCGTCGAGCATTATTGGCTTTGTGAAACGTGCAGCCGGACTTTGAAAGTCGTAGTGCAGAACGGATCGGTCACAACCGAACCCATCCAACGCGAGCCCATGGAAGCGGCATGCGGCACAGTCGGAGCGCGTGCGTAAACCGGATCAGTCTTTCCGGGCCGGCTCCGGCGGCAATTCGTGCGGGAAACTCTTGAGAGCGACATCGCGCGATCGGGTAGTGGTTTTCTTGTTTTCATCAGTCGCGGATTCGGTCAGCGTACCCTTGAGTATGTAATATCCCTCATCGCCTGCCTTTTTGCCTTCCCCTCGATCAACTGTGCCGTGAAACTCGAACCACACCCCATGGATCGTCTGCGTGGTGAAGCCGAGTTTGTTGCCGTCCAGTTTGCCATCTTTGAAGAAGTGATCGAGAAAGGCGCCGCGATCGCTTCCCTCCTCCCCGTACCGCGAAATAAATCCGGTCACGTGGCCGGCGTCTTCCACCGTAATCTGCACGAATTCTCCGTCGCGGAGGAATGTGTACATCCCCGAATACTCGACGCCCGGTTGCGCAGGCGCGGCAGGTTTGGTTTCTTGCGGCAGTGAGAGAATCGCGGTAATCGTAAGAAAACACACAAGTTGCAAGACGTTCTTTGGCATCATCACCTCAGATGTCAGGAGCTGGGTCTCCGGAGACTCGCTTTCATTATGCTCCCGCCAACAAGAGCAGACTACAGTTCGCCCCTCGATGCACGTCGGCTATAATCGTACGGAATCGCCGTTCGGAGCGAAAAGCCGCTTCGGATCCCGCCGCCAGGGGCTGCCACCTGAAGGAGTTCGCCGAGTGCGTATTTTCGAGCCAGGGATGCAGTCCCCCGATAGAGACTCCTTGCGATTGCTGGTCCAGTTAGAGCCTCGACACCGGGCTTTCTGGAGCAGTGTAGCCGCGGCTTTTCGCCCGGCAAAAAAGCCTCGTGAGAACGAACTCGGCATGTGGCGCGATGTCTTTGTTCACCGCGGACTGCCTTGGGAGCGCTTCACGGAATCCGCTGTGCTGCATGTGGGCGCTGCTGCCTTGATCTGGTTGGTTTCCATCGCGTGGCTTCGGCAGCAGAACATTCAGGTCAAGCCGGCCTTCGACCGTTCCGAGGTGATCACCTATTCCCCCCAAGAATACCTGCCGCCCTTAGATACGGGTCCGTCAGACCCGGCTCCGCAGGCGAAGGGTGATCCCGTTCTCGCCCGGCAGAGCATCTTGTCGGTCCCGCGGGAGGCCGACAACCGCACACAGACGATCGTGACGCCGCCCGACATCAAGCTTGCTCACGACGTGCCCTTGCCCAACATTGTCGCCAACGCGACTCCAACTCCCCAAGTTCCGCTGGAAGCAACGCGCGCGCCCCTCAAGCCGATGGCCGGCTTGGAAACCCAAGTCGTCGCCCCAGTTCCCGATCTTGATACAGCGCAGAACCGCGTGATTCGCAGTGCTCTCACTTCTCCGATTGCACCACCGCCAGATGTCGCCATCACGCGCACGCGGGGCTTCGCCGGTCCTGACTCCTCCGTCGTCGAGCCGCCTCCAGACGTGCCGAGACTGGCCGTCGGGCGCGCCGGGTCCATCAACATCGGTGCCAGTCAGGTCGTCGCGCCCGCACCGCAGCTTTCAGTGGCGGAGCAGCATACAGTCTCCGGACGTGGTGCCGGGGGGCTGCCCGCCGGCGCTGTCGAGCCGGTGGCGCCCCCACCGAGCGTGGGAGGAGTGGGTGGCGGCCGCGGCGCCGGGCGGCTACTTGCTCTGGGGATTCATCCTGTCGCCCCGACGGGCCCGGTGTCTCCCCCCGAAGGCAATCGCCGGGGAACCTTCGCGGCCAACCCGCAAGGCAGGGCAGGCGCTTCTGGCACGCCGGGAGGGGCCGCAGGAGCGGCATCCAGCACGAGCGGGAGCGGAGGTCACGGCACGAATGGCAATCGGGGCCGCGGTGATAGTTCGCTTCCCAGCGGACTTCATGTCGCTGCCGCAGATTCCGCCGCCATTGGATCTTCGAACGGAATGGGACCAGGGAAGAGTGGGGACAGCGGCGCTCGCGAAATTGCCAGCGCGACCTCTCCGCGCATGGGAGGAACCGCGAAACCTGCTGCCGCAGTTCCCGACGACAAAGTCACTGATGTCGACCGCCAAGTGTTCGGCTCCCGGCGCTTTTACTCGATGATCGCCAACATGCCGAATCTGAATTCAGCCACTGGAAGCTGGGTCATCCGCTACGCTGAACTGAAGGACAGCCAACCTGGTCTTCTGACCACCCCGGACGCTTTTCAGAAATCGGATCCCGGCTATCCCATCGAATTGATGCGGGCCAACGTCCAGGGCACGGTCACACTCTACGCGGTTATCCATTCGGACGGAACCGTCGGAGAGATACGCGTTCTCAACAGTCCCGACGAACGCCTCGAGCCCTTCGCCAAGAGCGCCTTGGCCCGTTGGAGGTTCCACCCAGCCACGAAGGATGGCAAGCCCATTGCGCTGGAAGCGGTGGTGATGATTCCGTTCCGAGCAAACCGGAACGCCTTCAGGTTCTAGCGGGAGAGTAGCAACGGCATCAGGGCGAGGGTCAATGGTCGCGCTTTGCTTCGTCTGCCTGCAGCTTCGATTCCAGCTTCTTCAGCGTACCCAGGGAATAGGCGGCCGACTCGCGTTCCCGCCAGTCGGTTTCTTCTTCCAACAGTTCGCTCAAACGCACCATGACGGTCTGCTTGACGTCTCGAATCCGTTTGGGAAATTCGTCGAGTCCGATTTCAACGAGTCCGGCATCCGCCAGGGATTTCCATAGCGCCTGTTTCCCGCTTTGATCGTCCGGTGTGGTCACGGTTGGTAGCCCTCATCACTGCCTTGCCTGCGCTTAGCCCTTGCCGACTCCAGCGCGCTTATATCTGAGATAGGTATAGGCCAGATACTGGTTGAGTTCGGCCCAGAAGGACTGCTCCCGATCGCGCGGGTCCAAGCCGGACTCGGACATGAAAACCAAGCGCTCCTCGCAGGATTCTCGCTCCGCCTGGGTCACCTCGTCGGGGTCACGCCAGACTGGGGGCTGGGGGCAACCCTGAACCCGGTGTTCTGCGATCACGCGGCCGTCATCGAGAACGAAATCGCGCCACACCAATCCCCACCGCACTTCGCGCAGGACGCCGGTCTTCCATCCCTCGGAAGATTGGAACGACACCACTTCGCCCTCTTCTGGAGGCCAATGGGCTCCAGGGTGCGACTCCGCTACCGTGGGCTTCATCATTTGTACGCGGGCGGGACAGCTCGACTCAGTTTCTCTCTTCTGGACCAGGAATGCGGCCCCGGATTTCCGTTCCGTTTGGTGGCGCTGGCCAGGAATGGCGTGACAAGACCCGGTCCACCGCCTGTTCCACCATGGCCAGAAAAGAACTGTCTCCATTGGCCGGGGCAACTGGTGTCGCCAGGGCCATGTTCAAGACGGGGAGGCGCGGAACTTCTTCGACAGCCGGCACCGATTCGATCTGCTGGCTGAGGTAAACAATCCAGAGAGCAGTCACGCCATTGTAGGCGAGACTTTTCACCAGGCTTACCAGGTCTGCCTGGCCGTCGCCCAAGGTTGTGAACAGGGTAATGAGGATCAGTTCAATGCTGGCGAACATCCCGAATCCGAGGGCGACCCCAAAAACCGGCTGCCGCCAGCAATGTTTCAGCACGCGGCAGAGCAGCATGATGAGCAGGAATAGTCCGCACTGCATCAGTCGGATGCTGCGTTCGAAGCTCAGCACGGCATTTACAACCCGGTCGGCGCCTCCCTCATAGCCGGAGACCGCTCCCAGGATCGATACCAGCAGCAGCAACCCGCAGGCCCAGCGGAAGATGGTCGATGCCAGGGTCTGAATCCCACCGTATTGGTGGAAGAGACTGTGCAGGATCTCGTCCATCACGGCGACAGCCAGGAGCACGCTGATGGCATTCCCCGCCCAATAGACGTCGAAGTAGTTCTCTGAGCCTTCGGCCAATGATCCGGCGAAATACCGGTAGGTGACGAAGAGCACACCCGTCTTGACCAACTGGAACACGATATAGGAAAAGAACCGTGGAAAGGCCCGATGCGACCCACGCTTTACCATGAAGACCAGAAGCGTGATCTGTAGTGCCGGACCCGCCAGCCAGCTGAGGTTCGAAAGCCAGTTCATCGGTTGACCTGAGGCTTCGAAGCATACTTCTCCCTCAGCAGCCGTGCAACCGAAATTTTACCGGCCTCACTTACGCTGACTTGTCACTCAGAGAACTCTCACCTGGCTCCGCATTTCCGCCCACGGCACAGCGGCATCGGATCGCTGCCGTCAGCGATCAGGACTTCGTGCCCGGCACGAACGGTGAGATTGGCTCCAGGTGCTGCGGTCCTCGGCATCGCGCAATACATCCCAGCCAACGCCAATACGGTGAGCACAACTTCGACGAGCTTGTTCATGGGGGAGGTCTCCTGGACGAAATGAACGCGCCGCGAAGTATACGCCAGATTAGGCTCCCATGGCGCGGTTAAAGCCTGTGACAAATTTTTTTTTGCGAGAGTCAGCCCTGGCGCGCGAGGAGCCGTAACCGGTGACCGTCAGGGTGACCCTAAAGTCCGAGAATCCCCAGTGGGTCTAGAATAGATACTTCAGGAGGTTCTCATGCGGATTGGAAAGTACGAGACGTCGGAGAGCAATCTTGGCACTGCCGTTTCCTTCCTGCTGATCGGTTTGGGAGTGGGTGCGGCCCTGGCTCTATTGCTGGCGCCCAAGTCGGGCAAACAGATGCGGCGCGATCTGCGGCGTTCCTACGAAGACGCTCTGGATACGATCTCGGAATGGAGTGACGAAGCCAAAGAACGGTTTGACGAAGCCGTCGAGAAAGGGGCGGACTTTACCGAAGAACTGCGCGCCAAAGCCGAGCCCCTGACGCGGGTGCTGCGGCGCGACTAGGAGAGCTGCACACGGCCCACCGCTGACAGCCCACAACTGCGGCCGCTTCCGCGTCGGCGGTCAGCCGTGAGCGATTCTACGGCTGCGGCTGGTCCACATCTTCGAGGGTCTTTTTCTTCTTCTTCACCGTGCGGATGACCAGGCCCACGGAGAACTGGGCGTTGTCCTGCTTTTTCGAGAAGAGGCGTGACTGAAAGTAGTCGGCTTTGAACCGCAGTGCGAAGCGCGGATTGATGTTGTAATCGACCCCTCCACCCGCAAGCAGTCCTAGCCCTCCGCTCACTTCGGCGAACTTCGTTCCGTCTCCGGAGCGCGCCTCGCCGCGTACCCCCGCGTGGCCAAACATCGTCTCCCCAAAGAGCGTGAACCGCGGCGACGGGCGAAAAGGAATCTGAACACCAAAGAGATAGTTATAGTTCTTGGTGTCAACGTTGAACGTGCTTATTCCATTGGGACAGAAGGGCGGACATTCAGGAAACGGCGCGGGCACCGCGACCGGAATCTTGGACGTACCGTAGAGACCGTTCGCTTCAAACACAAACCCGAGATGGCTGGCGGCATTGAGCCCCAAGGATGCGTTCCAGCCGTTAGGCCGGGACACGCGTCCCGAGTTGAACAGGTCCGTCATCCCATACACGTAGCCGCCAAACAGTTCGACGCGAGAATACTTGGGAGCGGGCTGGGCGTTCTCCCCAGGGAGCTGCGCCCACGACACCATCGACAGCGCAGTAATCACCGCCAAGACGCCGAACCATCTCCTCACGATTCCTCCTTGAAATCAGTTGCCCGGTTGTCAGTTCTGACGTTGAACCACTGGCAACTGGCTACTGACCGCTGGGATTGCCTTTCCGAACATCGTATTGTAGTGAAGCCGGATCACTCCGCAGGTACCCTGTTGTGGCGAGTAGACGACGCACGTATCGAAGGGCCGCGAATACACGTGTAAGGACACGGCCCGTTGATTGGCCTCCCGCGGATTCACCACCCGATGCACTGGCTCCCGGGGATCAACCGCACATGGATGCTCCGTCGTCAATTCCACAGAGTTGGATGCTTCCAGGCGGCTACTCCCAGCCTCGACATCCTGAAAGACGACCCGAAAGTTCTCGACCACCAGTTTGCCGATCGGCGCTGCCATCCAGCAATTCTGATCGCGATGGTTGTGCACGGAACTCGCGTGTCCCGATTCCCAACAGATCGCAATCAATTCGTACAAGTCGGTCTTGTCGATCAGGTTGCGCGTGTAGTGCTGGCGGTCCCAGGTGAGATAGGGCCTCAGGCTGTCGGCCTCGACCGGCGTATCAGCAAGGAACTGGCGGATTTCCTCGGTCGTATCAAATGCCGTGGCCGGGAATGTCCGCAGACGCCGCACGAGTTCACCAATTGGAACGGGCATAGGAATCAAAACGATCAGTATAGCGGAGAGCGTGGGGCGGACACTCCTGTCCGCCAACTGTATGCTCAAAAAAGGCGCGCCTTGGTTCCCGGTATGCGCAAGAGAATCATTCCACCAACATGCAATCTCCATAGGAATAGAACCGATAGCCCGCACTCACGGAATGCCCGTACGCCTTCATGACAAGATCCTTCCCGCCGAGCGCGCATACCAGCATCAGTAGCGTGGATTGGGGAAGGTGGAAGTTGGTCAGCAGAGCGTCCACGATGCGAAAACGAAATCCCGGATAGATAAAGAGGTCAGCCTCCCCGCTCCCGGCTGCAACCCGATCTTCGCCTGTTTTGAGCGCCGCAAACTCCAGAGTGCGGACGGTCGTGGTCCCGACCGCGATCACGCGCCGCCGGCCCTGTTTTGCCGCGTTGATCTTGTCAGCGGCTTCAGAGGATATCTCGTACCACTCGCGATGCAGCTTATGGTCTTCGACCCCCGCGACCCGCACCGGCTGAAACGTGCCCAGGCCGACGTGCAAAGTGACCTCCGTGATGGCAACGCCCCGCGCCCGAATGCGCTCCAGGACTTCCTGCGTGAAGTGCAGGCCCGCGGTCGGGGCGGCCACGGATCCTCGCGACCGGGCGTAAACCGTCTGATAGCGATCGCGATCTTCGGCCCGGTCTTCGCGGTCGATGTAAGGCGGCAGGGGCACATGCCCGACACGATCCATGCTGGCAAAGAAATCGGGCACCGGATCGAACCGGATGCGACGCTCGCCAAAGTTGCCGCGTGCAATGACTTCCGCATTGAGCGCGGCCGGATCACCAAAATGCAACTTCTCCCCGACCCCGATCTTCCGGCCCGGCCGAACCAGGCATTCCCACTCATTCGGCTCAGACGACACCTGGCGCGTGAGCAGCACTTCGACTCGTCCGTGGAGGAATTCCCTGGCCGCTGGATTGCGGGGGCTGACAGGATGAGCACGGTGCCCACTCCGTCGGCCGTATAAACGGGCCGGAAAGACCCGGGTATTGTTCAGGACCAGCAGATCATCCGGCCTCAGCAAATCGGGGAGATCGCGGAACAAACAATCCCGCCAACTGCCGGCGTGGCGGTCAAGATGCAGCAGGCGCGATCCCGCCCGATCCGCCAGGGGTTCCTGGGCAATCCGTTCCGGTGGCAAATCATAGTGAAATTCTGAAACCAGCACCGGGCGATTATAGGGTTCGGCGGTCCCGGGGACGGTTGGCGAGGGGTCAGATTGGGTATAGCGGGCACCGAATATGCGGCGCAGGCGAGGAAATTAACGATTTAGCCGCCGGATTTGGTTGTAAGGTTTTCTGAACCTGCGATACCATGGGGCGGGGCTTGGGGAGGCAATGGCGAGCGAGCGACAACATCGTCTTGCAATCGTCGAATTTGGACGCCTGCTGCACGGCAACGGCTTCGTCGCCGCAACGGACGGGAATTTGTCTGTCCGCCTGGACGAGAACCGGCTGCTGGTCACTCCTACCTACATGAGCAAGGGCCGGATGAAGCCCTCCGACATGGTAATCGTCGACAACGACGGCAATCGTCTCGCCGGTAAGCGCAATGTTTCCAGCGAGATCGGCATGCATCTACTGATCTACCGCATGCGTCCCGATGTGCGCGGGATTGTTCACGCTCATCCGCCGACGGCGACTGGCTTCGCTGCTTCCGGCATGGACCTTAACCGTCCTCTGGTCTGCGAAGTAGTGGTTGGATTGGGTGAGATTCCGCTGGCGCGCTATGGCACTCCTGGCACGCCGGAGTTGGCCGAAGCACTGAAGCCTCTCATTCCCGATCACGACGCCCTCCTCATGGCCAATCACGGGGTGGTGACTTATGGTCCCACGCTGGAAAATGCCTACATGAAGATGGAGACGGTTGAGCACTTCGCCCATATCGCTCTGGTTGCTCACCTGTTGGGCCGCGAGCAGCCCTTGGGCGAAAAAGAAGTGGAGAAGCTTTGGGCGGTGCGCAATCGTTATAACGGGGGCGGAAAGTGCGCGCCGCCGCCCCGCATTCCCGCTACCGGCGACGATCTTCGCCGCGAAGTCGAAACCAAAGAAACCGCCGGCAGCCGGCGATAGGGTTCAGTCATCACTCTCCGCCGATCCTGAACCTCACCCCCGCCCGGAAGTTCGCCGACAAAGCCGGATACCCAACGACTTCGTTGTAATGATCGTTGAGCGCGTTCTCGACATTCGCGTAGGCCGTGATGCGCGAGTTGATGGCGTACCATCCGCCGAGATCGACGCGGGCGTATCCGGCGGCGTGCGTGATCCCGAAGCCGAAGAAATCGGAGTCAGGTCTCCGACCGACGAAGCTCCCGCCCAGGTTTGCGCCCCAGCGTGAGCCCAGGTACGTGACCAGCACACTTCCCAGATGCCGCGGTCGCCGCAGCAGTGGTTCTCCTCTCGCCAGCAGCGGATCGCAGAAGTTGTCGGGAGTACAGAACGGTGCCTCGAGAATCTTCGTTGAAGTGTACGTGTAACCGCTGTCCATGGAGAGATGCGAAGTGATCCGCGTTGTCAGCGTCAGCTCGGCGCCGTGTGCCATGGATTTGTTGACGTTCACATACTGTCCGCGAAACTGATCGTCGCAGCACTTGTAGTCGATCTGATCACGGAAGAGATTGTGAAAGTAAATCGCCCCGAGAGAGAACCGGCCGGCCAGAAGCCTCTGCTCAAGCCCCGCCTCGAACGCGCGATTCTCTTCCGCCTTCAGGTCGAGATTGGGAATGCTGAAGGGTGGCCCGGCAAATGATTCCTCGAACCGCGGGGCCTTGATGCCCGTCGCATAAGAGAAACGTAACCGCGTTCCTGAAAACAGGTCGCCTCCCTTGAGCGCAAGCAGGCTCAGGGCGATACGCGGAACGGCTTTGTCGCCAAAGGTTTCATTGTGCGCGTAGCGCACCCCGGCAATCGCCGACAGCCGCTTCCATGCTAGCCGCTGTTGCACGTACAGGGCATGATTGATCCGCAACCCCTCCACCACGGGCGGAGAGGTGAACAGGAAGCGTCCATTCTCGTCTTCGAACTCGTATCCGACGGTAGTCTGAGCCCAGCTTCGCGGTGTGTAGTCGCCCTGATACATGAATCCCGCTCGATTGATGTGCGCCGTACTCAGGAACGGGCAGTCCGTGAATCGCGTGTCGCAATCCCGGCCGGGATCGGTGATGTCGTCCTCATTGAGTCTCTGTGTGTTGTACTCGTATCCGGTGAGCCGGTGCTGCCAGCGCGACGGACCCGAAATCAGCAACTGCGCGCTACTCAGGAAATTGTCGGACCGCGCGCGCTGATCGAGATCGGGGCCCAGCAACGGCTGCCCGTTGAAGTCCCACTCTCCTTGAACACCGGTTCGTCGATTCGAATGCCGCGCCGTCACCCGAAATAGTACGGTTGGGCTGATCTGCACGCCGACGTTCCCGCCCTGCAGGGCGTTCCAGTAGTCCGCGTTCGGACCTTGCCCGTTCGTAGCGAATTGATCGGCAAAGGCGTTGTAGTCGAAACGCGAGCGCGCGCCGGCCAGCGACACAAATCCATGCGCAGTGCCGAAATTGCCGCCATCAGCGCCGAAGCGAAGTTCGGGAACTGCGGTCGTCCCGGTACGCGTGAACACCTGCAGGACGCTCGTCATGGCGTCGGAGCCATAGAGCGTGCTCTGCGACCCGCGCTGAAATTCCAGGCGATCGGCTTCGGCAAGTGGGACGGTGCCGAAGTCAAACGTGCCGCCCGGTTCGTTCACGGGCACACCGTCGATCAGGACTTTGTTGTAGCGCGAGTCGCCTCCGCGCACGAACAGCGAACCCAACCCGCCCCGCTGCCCGCTCACATTGACGACCGCCCCCGGTACGAATCGCAGCGCATCACCGAACGAAGAGGGCAGCATGGTCGTGATCTCGTCGCCCGTGAGGAGCGAGACGCTGCTGGCGGTGTCCTGTTCCGGGGCGGGAGTGCGGGTCGCGGTGACGACTACCGTCTCAGAGGCAGGAGCGACACTAAGCGCAACCGTGGCGGTCGTCGACCCCGGTTCCAGGTTCGCGTGGCCAACCGCAAATCTGGGCGCGAGAACTTCCACTTGTAACGGCCCGATCGCCTGAACGCTGAAAATCGCAATCCCCTCGCCGGAACTGGTACGCACCTGCAGCGGCTCCGACTCTCCAGCGCGAAAGAGCGACACCTGCGCTCCGGCGACGGCCGCCGCATGAGGATCGACAACTTTGACGCGAACCTCGCCGGCCAAAGCGAGCGGCGCGAACAGCAGCAGAAATATCGTGGGGAGAAAAACCTGGGACCGATTCATACCATCCTCCTTTACACGCGAAAGGGGTTTCTGGGGATGGTTCGCGCCGGTCTCCTGGCTCGCGAGTGAGAGTTCTTGCGAACTCGGATTCGGCGGCGACCTTCCCGGAATCGCTTCCAGTGGACGTCCGCCATGTCCTCGCTTACAGTTGCGCGGCAGCGCGGGACTTGCACCCGCTTCCCATTCGTCGCGCCGAGTTTGCGGCGCGCGAATTTGCGCGAACCCAATTTTAGAAAGAGCGAAAAACGGTTCTGCAAATCTACTCGCGCAGTTGCATCGAAGTCAATCGCCGAGCCGAGGAGACCCGTTCAGCACTCAGGACACGAAGGAGCACGAAGGACCCTAGGATGATTCTCACTTACGGATGGGGAACTCCTGCGAGCCAACCAGCGCAACATTCTCCTCGGCAAACTTCGTCACACGTTCCAGTGCCGCCTGCAACTGCATGTGATAATCGGACATTTGCGCGTCGTTGGCATCGGCGGGAACCACGGTCTTGCGGCTCAACCGCACCAGCGCCCGGGAGAACGGCTTCGGGATCATGAATTGATCCCAGGTATTAAGCACCCAGACACTGCCGAGCGCAACGTAGAAGGCGCTCATCGGCAAGCCCGTCATTTTCGAGAGCCGCACCGGGCCGGGCTTGGCCACGTACTTCGGGCCGCGAGGTCCGTCGATCGTGAAGGCCACGGACTCGCCTTGTTCCAGCACCGTCCTCAACCCCAACAATGCCACGGCGCCGCCACGGCTGCTTGATCCGCGGACTGCCCCAAAACCGAAGCGCTGGATGATGCGCGCGATGTATTCGCCATCGAAGCTCCGGCTCACCATCACCGCGATTTTCTGCTTTCTCCAGATCCAGGTCGCAGGAAAGACGGCGCGGTGCCAGAAAGAGTAGATCACGGGTTTTTCGAAAGTGGCATCCGGCGGAGACGGCGCTTCCTCCCAGGAGATCGAACAGCGCAACGTGGGTCCGATGACCGCAATGGCCAGATAGGCTGCCCAGCTGATCAGCGAGAGCTGGAGCCGTTCCCACAGAGAGAATCCGCGCTCAGTTGATAAGGCGTCAGATGGCGGCTCGCCGGTAGGGGCAGAACTCACGACGCCATTCTAGTAGGGAAGGGAGAGAAGGTCACAGGTGACAGGTGACTAGTACGCGCGGGGGAACCCGGAACTGAGCCCATGAGCGCTGTGACCCGTGACCTGCTCTAGCCTTCGAGATATCCGCCGATCCAGTCTTTCAATCTGCGGCGGCGTTCATCGGAGGCGTCAAAACGCAATCCTATCGTCTTGTTCGGTTTCTTCCAGGTGACGTAGCCGCGTACGTGGATCCGGGGCAGGGTCAGCAGTGCGAACGACACTTCGACCATTTGTCCCGGTTCGAGGTGAGCCGTGCCTTTGAGCGACATGCCGCCGGTGCTGATGTCCTGACTGGTAACACTTAGGCGCGAGCCGTCCGCGGCCACGACCGAGACGCTGGTCATCACGGGTACCCGCACATAGCGGCGGAACTCGTGCAGGACCAGGGGCCGGGTCGAGCGCACCAGCTTAAGAACGGCCGAGCGCTCGAGCGGTTCGTGGAAGATGGCGTTGATGCAGTATTTCGAGTAGCGCAAGGCATCCTGCGCGGTGCCGCCGACTCCGTAAATCACAATACGGCTGTTGGACGCCGAGTTCCGTGCAAGCTCGATGGTGCCGCCCACCGACTCGCCCAGCCGCAGCACGCAGGCATCGAACTTTTCGCGCTGCAAACGCTCTTTTTGGCTGTCATGGACAGGCATAGTGTCCATACCGAACTGGCGGAAGCACTCCGTCAGGACACTGGCATTGGGCTCGGGCACCTCAAACAGGGCGACGCGAGCCGTATTTTTTCGAGGAATAATCGGGATCGGGGCGTAAGTGGTAGCGAATTTGTCAGTCATGAGTTCTGGGGATGGAACTCCTTGTGAAAGCCCATTCTGGCGGGCTTTCCGGCGTCTGCCTAGGTTTCGAAGGGCGTAGGGAGGGGCGTCCCAAGGGCCATTACCGGGATGGACCGAGGGACGGAGAGGGCTGGACCTTCGTACCCCATTGCAGAGGGCTAAGTGGTGAAGTCGTTCCCCTAACGCCAGGCACCTCTGGGTGTTACTTGCGCAATTTGACTTCTTGCTTCTGCCTTCGCGGCTCCCTCCTTGGCATTTCTGTCCCTCTCTGCCAAACTTAGAAATGGTCACACTCTCCGACATCCAGGCGGCACTACGCCGGATTCGCGACTCTATCTACCTCTCTCCCTGCGCGCGTTCTGAGCACTTCTCGCAGTCCACGGCGAATCACGTCTACCTGAAACTCGACAATCTGCAGCGCACCGGCGCTTTCAAAGAACGAGGCGCGTTGAACAAACTACTCTCGCTTACCGCGGAGGAGCGCGGGCGGGGCGTGATCGCGGCTTCGGCGGGAAATCACGCCCAGGGCGTGGCCTACCACGCGGGCAAGCTGGGAATTCGCGCCCAGATCGTCATGCCGCTGAGTACGCCGCTCATCAAGGTTTCGTCGACGCGCAGCTACGGTGCCAACGTGATCCTGCATGGCGCGAACTATGACGAAGCTTGCGAGGAAGCCATCCGGCGCAGCCAGGAAGGCTCGATCACTTTTATCCATCCGTTCAATGACGACACGGTGATTGCCGGCCAAGGCACGATTGGACTGGAGATCCTGCAGCAGGTTCCCGAGATCGAGGCGGTGATCGTGCCCATCGGTGGCGGCGGCCTGATCGGAGGCATTGCTTGCGCAGTGAAGGAGTCGAACCCGAAGATTCAGGTGTACGGCGTGCAGCCTTCGCGGCTGCCCTCGATGAAAGTCGCCGTTGCCGAAGGCCAGCCCGTGACTCTGAACGCCGCTACGACGATTGCCGACGGCATCGCCGTGCGCCGCGCCGGAGAGAGGACTCTACCTCTCGTTCAGAAGTATGTCGACGACATCGTGACCGTCGAAGAAGAAGAGATCGCGAACGCGATTTTGTTGTTGCTCGAACGCGAAAAGACTCTCGCGGAAGGCGCGGGCGCGGCCGCGATCGCAGCTCTCGTCAACCGCAAGCTGCCGTTCATCGAGAAGAAAGTCGCAGTGCTCGTCTGCGGCGGCAACATCGACGTCACGCTGCTCTCGCGCATCATCGAGCGCGGTCTCGTAAAAGACGGACGCCTCGTCCGCCTGCGCGTCCATCTCGGCGATTTCCCCGGCGCGCTGCACCGACTCACCGGAATTTTGACGCAGCATCGCGCCAACATCGTCGAGACCGACTACGACCGCGCCTACCACGGCGTGAACCTGGGCGAGACCGCGATCGAAATCACCATGGAAACCCGCGGCCCCGATCACATCGCCGAGATTATTTCGGCGTTGGGGGCGGGGGGCTACACCCACGAGAGAGTGCTCTAACAGTCAGTCAATAAGACCCCGATACTTCCTGCACCACGGGCTCTGGTACCCCTTCCTGTTTAGCCAGGAACTCAAGCACTTTGCTGGCTACGAGAGCGGGTTGCGCCAGGACGAGGTCGTGTCCGGCGCCGGGAATGATCTCCGTCTTGACCTGAGGAGCGACCCGGTGGAGTCGCGCGACCGCCGCCTTGGCGGAGTAGATCTTCTCGTTCTCCCCGACCAGGGACAGGCAAGGCACGCCGAAGTCTTGCCACCCCTTGTCATCGAGGGTGGTTGGCCACTCCGGTGCGGGCAGCGCAAAGTGGCGCCAGGACATTTTCAGGTCGGTTATGGTCTCTGCGAGTCGCGCCCGGCAGGCATCGCCGCCTCGTTCCGCGTCGAGAAACAACCAGTGGATCATTCGGCGGAAAGGTCCTCCGCCCAAGCCCGGTACCGGCATGCACAGGAGCGCCATCCGGACGAAGAAGCCAAATGAAGATGGGAGCACGAAGCCGCCCGGAGCCACCAGCACCACGTTCCGGAGTATTCGGCTACTCTTGAACTATGCCCGATCAGTGCATGGTACTTTACCGACCTGTGGGACAAGCAGAACTGGACTTGATTCGCGCCGGTAAGTTCCGTGAATTCCCGCCGCGCTTGCCGGAACAACCATTCTTCTATCCCGTGCTCAACGAAGAGTACGCGATTCAGATTGCACGCGATTGGAATACCAAGGATGCCGCTTCGGGCTACGTGGGGTACGTACTCCTTTTCAAAGTCCGGACGGAATTCCTTCAAGGCTACTCAGTTCACAGAGTCGGCGGCAAAACGCATTCGGAGTATTGGATACCAGCCGCAGAGCTCGCGCGGATGAACGAGAATATTGTCGGCGAGATTGAGATACTCCATGAATTCCGCGGCGGCCGGTAGCAGATTCACACCACTTCCTTGAAATTGTCGGGCACGAACCGATCGTCAATAACCGCACAGTAGATTGCATTCCAACTCCGCTGCCAGCGCCAGCCTTTCTGCGCACCGGGCGCTTGCGCCTCGAGGTAGTATGCCGCTTTCTCGGCGGAAAGACTCTCCTTGCAGTTCGGGCAGCGTGGCGCCTGGCCTTTTGCGAACCTACCACCGCAGGTGCACGGCTCCAAATGAGGCTCCATCTCAGTGACGATCTCCCCCTGTATACAATGCACCCCTTTGGGCCATTTCTTACTCCACCCGTTGAGGATCGCCGCGATGCCGCATGTATCGCAGTACGCATAGGAGCTGTCCGCAAACCCCATGTGGAAGAGTTCTATCTGGAATGTCCCTTTGCAGCGCTCACAAGCGCCTACCATATGTATCCGCCTACTCAAATTGCTTCCGGAACCGCTCCAACTCATCTTTCAGTTCCCCAATCTCTCGTCGCATGGCTCCTACTTCCTCTTCCAGGACGGTTATCCGGATATCCTGATCTGAATATACGTGCATGGATGGCGGTTCCGACTGCGTTGGTTCGGTCGGGACCACATCTCCGCCAAACAACTGTGCCCAGCGCGACTCCTTCGTCCCCGGCTGTCGCGGCAGCATCTTGACCAGCGACGGCTCGCGCTGCCCGAGTTTCTGCAACGCCGATTGCACGTCGTCGAGCGATTCGAAGTGAAACATGCGCTCGGTGCGGCCACGCAACTCGCCCGGCGTCTGCGGTCCACGCAGCAAAAGCACGCACACCACCGCAATCTCCGGGCGCGTAAAGTTGAATACCTCCTGCAGCCGATGCTCGTACTTGGTCACGCGGCTGTCGGCGCCGCCGGCGGGCCCGGCCATGCGCCGTTCCTGCAGCGCGCTCAGCGCGTCGCGCACCGTGCCTTCTTCGAGCTGCATCACCGGCTCGCGATTCGACTTCTGATTGCACGCGTTCACCAGCGCATTCAGCGACAGCGGATAGTACTCGGGCGTCGTAATGTCCTTCTCGACCAGCGCGCCAAGCACGCGAATTTCAACAGGAGTGAGCGAGAGTTCCATAGGCAGTCGCGGTTTCAAGTTGATTGTAACGGTGCATCGTCCCAGCTGCGAAGCGGCGCAAGATCGCAGCCCACGGCGTAAGCCGTGGGTTAACAGGCCGAAAAAGATGGGTAGCCCCCTCCGGGGCGAAAGAACGGCCCCCAGGGAACACTTCCGAGTCTTGTCTTTCGCCCCTTCGGGGCTTGCCAGAATTCTGAACTTCGCCCACGGCTCACGCCGTGGGCTGAATTCTTTCGCCGCTGCGCGGCTGCTTGGTGCCGGTTGCGATACCCGCGCAGACTTGGGTGCGGCTTCTGTACACTGATTTTCAGAAATGAATTATCGTTTTGCAGCACTGCTTCCGATCTGGTGTCTTCTGCCCGTTGTGCACGCCCAGCAAGAGCCTCCGTCGCGGCCAGCTTCGACTCCCAGTGCGTCTGCTGAAACCACCTACCGCAATCCGACTTTCGGTTTCCGCTATCGCATCCCCTACGGCTGGGTCGATCGCACGAAAAACATGCAGGAGGGAAGCGATGCGACGAAAGGTGAGGTCCTGCGGGCCGTCTTCGAGCGTCCGCCAGAAGCTGCCGGGGATACTGTGAACTCTGCCGTCGTGATCGCTGCCGAAAGTACGGCGGCCTACCCGGGACTGAAGAAAGTCGAAGACTACCTCGGCCCGCTCACCGAACTCACCACATCGAAGGGCTTCAAGGCCGAAGGCGACCCATCAGAAACGCAGATCGATTCTCGAACTCTGATCCGCGCCGACTTCTCGAAGGCGCTCAACGAGAAACTCACCATGCACCAGTCGACGCTGATCATGCTCGCGAAGGGCAAAATCGTCTCGTTCACCTTCATCGCCGATAGCGCGGAGGCCGTCGACGAACTCATCGAGCGCCTAGGTTTTTCGCCCGCCGCCGCGAGAAAAAACTAGCTCGCCGAGACGAAAAGCGAGCCTTTCGTGCAAACTGGCAATTGACTCCGAAAGCACCTCTCTAACCGCAACAAAAGGCGTGCCTTAAAGGTCAGTCGCGGCCTCGGAATCGGCCCGGTATGTGCTAAAATAGAAGCATCTCTGGCGGCGGCTAAATAGCAGAAATTTCAATAAGTTGAGGTCGCCTGAGCAGTCCCGGAAGCGTCCCCCAGCCGGAGCGCTCGGTCCGGCTTTTTTGGGAGTGAAATGGCCACGAAAGAACTGCACCCCCCAGTCAACGACGCGAAAAACAAAAACGGCAACGCCGACTACACGGCCGAGTCAATCAAGGTCCTCGGCGGCATGGAAGCCGTGCGCAAACGCCCCGCGATGTACATCGGCTCGACGGGCGAGCTTGGCCTGCATCACCTGGTATATGAAGTCGTCGACAATTCGGTCGACGAAGCGCTTGCCGGATACGCGGACAAGATCGACGTCACGATTCATCTCGACAACTCGATCACCGTGGTCGACAACGGACGCGGCATTCCTGTCGACAACATGGACATCGACGGCGAGAAAGTTTCCGCCGCGCAGGTCGTGATGACCAAGCTGCACGCGGGCGGCAAGTTCGACAGCTCGACCTACAAAGTCTCGGGCGGACTGCACGGCGTGGGCGTGAGCGTTGTTAACGCTCTCAGCCACGAACTCGAACTCGAAATCTGGCGCGACAACTACACCTGGGAACAGACCTATTCCAAGGGCGAGCCCACCAGCAAACTGAAGCGCACCGGCGCAGTGAAGCAGAAGACTGGAACGAAGGTCCACTTTCTGCCCGATCGCGAAATCTTCACCGTCACCGAGTACAACTTCGACACGCTCTCGCAGCGCCTGCGCGAGCTGGCTTTCCTGAACAAGGGACTTACGATCACGCTTACCGACGAGCGCCAGACTGACTCGAAATCCGGCGAACCGAAGCGCGTCGAATTCAAATATAACGGCGGCATCGCCGAGTTCATCAAGCACCTGAACCGCGGCAAGTCGGTGTTGCACGACAAGGCGATCTACATGGAAGACGAACGCAGCGGCGTGCGCATGGAGATCGGCCTGCAATACAACGACGGCTACTCGGAATCTGTGTTCAGTTTCGCCAACAACATCAACACCGTCGACGGCGGCACGCATCTCTCCGGCTTCCGCATGGCGCTCACGCGCACCATCAACTACGCCGGACAGCAGATGGGCCTGTTCAAAGACGTGAAAGAAAACCTGTCCGGCGATGACGTCCGCGAAGGCCTGGTTGCCGTGATCAGCGTGAAACTGTCGCAGCCGCAGTTCGAAGGACAGACTAAGGGCAAGCTGAATTCCGATATCGCCGGAGTCGTGCAGGCATTCATCAACGAGCGTCTGGGCGCGTTCTTCGAGCAGAACACGACCGTCGCACGCAAGATCATCAACAAGGCGATCGACGCCGCCCGCGCCCGCGAAGCTGCCCGTAAAGCCCGCGATCTGACGCGCCGCAAAGGCGCGCTCGACGGCGGCGGACTGCCCGGGAAACTTGCCGACTGCTCAGAGCGTGATCCCAACCGCTGCGAACTGTTCCTCGTCGAGGGCGAGAGCGCAGGCGGAACCGCCAAGCAGGGCCGCGACCGCCGTTTTCAGGCGATCCTGCCGCTCAAGGGGAAGATCCTCAACGTCGAAAAGGCGCGCTACGACAAGATGCTGGCGCACGAAGAAATTCGCGCCATGATCACCGCGCTCGGCACCGGAATTTCGAAAGAAGACTTCGATCCAGCCAAGTTGCGCTACGCGAAAGTCATCCTCATGACCGACGCCGACGTCGACGGCTCGCACATCCGCACCCTGCTGCTGACGTTCTTCTTCCGCCACATGCAGGACCTGATCAAGCGCAACAACGTCTACATCGCGCAGCCGCCGCTGTTCGGCATCAAGAAGGGCAAGGCGCACCAGTACATCAAGAACGAGCACGAGTTCGTGAAGGTCATGGTGAAGCGCGCGTCGGAGGGACTGGTCGTCCGCTACGGCGAAGGAGCGGCCAAGCTGGAAGGCGCGGCGTTGACCAAGTTCATCACGGTGCTCAACGAGTATCTCGGTTTCTTCGACAAACTCAACAAGCGCCTGCGCGAGGAGAAGGTCACCGAACTGCTGCCCAAGCTCGATCTCGCCAAGCGCGCCGATTTCGAGGGCGACAAGAAGACGGCCCCGAAGAAAGTCGAAAAACTCGAAAAAGAACTCAAGCGCCTGCTCAAGGAGTTAAGCCTGAAGAGCGTCGAGTCGGTTTTCGACGAAGAGCACAACCTCTGGGAAGTGAAGTTCGTGAACTCGCAGGGTGCCGAGCACGTCATCAACTGGGAACTGGCTTCGACCCCGGAAGGCCGCCAGTTGATCTCGAAATACAAGCAGATTGCCGAGTATCTGGAACCGCCGTTCGTGGTCGAAACGGTGATCAAGGGCTCGAGCAATGGCAAGAACGGCGAAGCGGAAGAGTTAAGCGACGCGGAACTAGCCGAAGCCGAAAAGGCGCAGAAGAAAACTGGCAAAGTCCCGGCCAAGCGCGCGTTGAAAGAGCAGGAAGTCGTCGAGAAGAACACCGCCCGCGAACTCTTCGACTACGTGCTCAACGAAGGCAAAAAAGAGTACACGGTGCAGCGCTACAAAGGTCTGGGCGAAATGACCGCCGAGCAGCTCTGGGAAACGACCATGGACCCCGAGCGCCGCACTCTGCTGTCGGTCAAGCTCGAGGACCTCGCCGAGACCGAAACCATCTTCTCGACGCTCATGGGCGAAGACGTCGAAGCCCGCCGCAAGTTCATCGAAGACAACGCGCTGGACGTGAAGAACCTGGATATCTAGTGCCTTTGTGGGGCGGGCATTCCTGCCCGCCCCCAAAAAATACTTGCTCCCTCCGTAACAAAAGCCGTCCCTTCGACCATTCAATTAAGTGCAGGCCCGGGAACAAGTCCTGAGGCCAATCTGTCTATTGGTGTAGGAGAGCGCCATGGACATCCGTTGGGGAGTGTTCTCGGCCAAAAGCGAAAGGGCCCTGAAATTGGGATGGCTGGTTACTGCGGTCCTCGTTGCCGTCTACATCGGCTTGATTGCGCCGCGAGAACGGGAGCGGGGGATCGCGTCCGAGAAGGCGATGGGGTTGGCGTCCGTGGCCGGCACGGGATGGGACCCCCTATCTCTCTGGCAGCAATCCTCGATTCTTCCTCGCTTGCAACGATCTGGTTACTTCGAAAGAAGTAGCACTCTGCAGGCCCGAATGGTAGCGCAAACGTATTTGAGTGCCCGGCAAGGTGGCGGTGGGGGCGGCGGAGATGACGCTGACCAGGCCGACCGCCGCCTCATTCGCAGCGCCAGCCTGAACCTCGTTGTGAAATCACCCGCACAGGCTTCAGAACGAATCGTTCACATCGCCGAGAACGCGGGCGGTTTCCTTGAGACCTCGCAGGTGAGCGGCGATGACAGCGCCCCCGGCGCTTCTCTCACAATTCGAGTGCCCGCCGCCCGGTTCGAGGAGGTTCGCGCGCAAATCCGCCAGCTCGCCCTCAGCGTCGACAGCGAAAGTATTGAAGCTCGAGACGTAACCAAACAGTATGTCGACCAAGAAGCCCGCCTGCGCAACCTGCGTGCCGAAGAACAGCAGTATCTCGTCATCCTGCGCCGGGCGGCGAATGTGAAGGACACGCTCGAAGTCAGCGGCAAGCTCAATGACGTTCGCGCAGCAATCGAGGAGCGCCAAGCGGAATTTGACGCGCTCTCGAAGCAGGTCGAGACCGTAGCGATCCAGGTTGCCCTCCGCGCGGAGGCCGATGCGCAGGTCTTGGGCCTGCGATGGAGGCCGCTCTATCAGCTGAAAATTGCGGCGCGCGAAGGGATCGAAGGGATTGGCGGATACGTCGCCGCCATGACGGCGTTCGCGTTCTGCCTGCCCACGATCCTGCTCTGGCTGTTCACCATCATGGCTGCAGCGGCAGTCGCCTGGCGAATCCTGAGCTGGGGAGCGCGAGTGTTCTTCACCTCCAGAAAAGTGAATTTAGTAAGCAGCACGGGGAAGTAAGGGTCGCGTTCGAAAAATAGTTACTCGATCCGGGCAACGTTTTCTCAGGCTCGTAAGTTCCAATCGAGTACTCGGGGAGGCACTTATGCTGCGTCAGCTTCGGGGCCCCTTGTGGTTAGCTGTTTCCTTTCTGCCGGTCGCGCTCGTCGTCTACATCGTCTTCTTTTCCGCGGGTACACCCGTGGTCGCTGCCGCCGGAGAAACGTCCGGACAGCTGCAAATCCTCGCTAAAGATGGCTCGCTCAAGGGCGCCTGCCCCTTGCGCCACACTGACGTGCAGGCAACCATCGCGGGCTTTCTCGCGCGCGTGACGGTCACGCAGACGTTCGCCAACTCCGCCGCCGACAAGATCGAGGCCATCTACACGTTCCCATTGCCGGAGAACGCCGCGGTCGACGACATGACGATTCAGGTCGGCAACCGCACGATCCGCGGCAAGATCAAGAAACGCGAGGAAGCCCGCGCCATCTATGAAAAAGCGAAGCAGACCGGACACGTCGCCGCTCTGCTCGACCAGGAGCGGCCGAACATTTTCACGCAGGAGGTCGCTAACATCATGCCGGGCGAACAGGTGGTGGTGACGATCAGCTACCTCCAGAATCTGGAATATTCCGACGGCTCCTACCAGTTCGTTTTCCCAATGACGATAGGCCCCCGCTACATTCCCGGGGACGCGACCGGCAAGCAGGCCACGGGCTGGGCTCCCGACACGGACAAAGTCCCCGATGCTTCCAAAGTTACTCCCCACATCGCTCCACCAGGCGTGCGCGCTGGGCACGATATTTCCATCGCCGTCGCCATCGAAGCCGGGGTACCGATTGAGCAAGTACAGTCGTCATCGCACGACGTCGATTTCGAGCGCACCGGTGCGAGCACCGCGACGGTCAGGCTCAAAGACGCAGCCACCATCCCCAACAAGGATTTCATTCTGAATTACTACGTTGCCGGAGAGCAGATCAGTGACGCGGTCTTGGCGCAGGCTGTTCCTGCAGGCAGCAAACTCGGCCCCGGCGGATATTTCACGCTCATCCTGCAGCCACCGGCGCGCGTGCCGGAATCCGACATCACGCCAAAAGAACTGGTGTTCGTGCTCGACACCTCCGGCTCGATGATGGGCTTCCCGATCGAGAAGGCCAAAGACCTGATCAACCACGCGCTCGACGAACTCTACCCCGGCGACACTTTCAACCTGATCACGTTCTCGGGCGACACGCAGATTCTGTTTCCGCAGCCGGTGTTCCCGACCGCCGCCAATATTCGTAGGGCCAAGGCGCTGCTTGGTGGCATGAGTGGTGGCGGGGGCACGGAGATGATGAAGGCCATTCGCGCGTCGCTCGACCCCTCCGATTCCCAGGACCACATGCGCATCGTGTGCTTCCTCACCGACGGCGAGGTGGGCAACGACATGGAGATCCTGGGCGAGATCAAGAAGCACAAGAACGCCCGGGTATTTGCCTTCGGCATTGGAAACTCGGTCAACCGGTTCCTGATTGAAGGGATGGCGCGTGAGGGGCGCGGCGCGTCTGAGATCGTGACGCTCGCCGATAGCGCCGACGCCGCTTCACGACGCCTGTATGAGCACCTGCGCTCGCCGCTGCTGACTGACGTTTCCATCGACTGGAATGGGCTGCCGGTGACGGATGTGTATCCGCAGCGCGTGCCCGACCTGTTCACGGGCAGGCCGCTCGTCGTCAGCGGACGTTACAAGGCCGCGATGAATGGAACGATCCGCATTCGCGGTAAGCGCGCGGGGGAAGATTTCGTGCGTGAGGTGCCTGTAAGCCTGAGCAGCACGGCTAGCAAGCACGGCGTTCTCGCCAGTTTCTGGGCGCGGCAAAAGATTGACGACCTCATGTCGCAGGACTGGGCCGACCTGCAGAGCGGCAACATCAAGCCTGCCGCGCAAAAGGAAATCACCCAGCTTGGACTCGATTATCGTCTGATGACGCAGTTCACGTCGTTCGTCGCAGTAGAAGAACGAACCGTCACGAAAGACGGCCAGCCGGTGCGCGTGGAAGTGCCGGTGGAGTTGCCGGAAGGGATGAGCTACGAAGGGGTTAGTGGTTGGCTCAATGAAGACGTCGCGTACTTGATGCCATCTGCCGGACTCACTATGTACGAACAGATGGGCATGGCATCCAAGGCCAATCGCGTGAGCAGCAGTACTGGGTTGCTTCAACACAAAATACCTTCGGCGAGCGGCGCTGGTTCGGGTTCCGGAGAAGGGATAGGCTCGGGCGGTGGCGGCGGTGGTGGTGGATCCGCAACGAAACAATTCGATCGACTCGAGCAGTTTGCCAAGCTATCTCCCGCGACACCGGCTCCGCCACCTCTCCCTGCCATGACCGTTCCGCGTAATGCTGCCAAGGAAGAGGTGGAGGCGCCGCCCGAGAGCAAGCCCACCGGCGAACGTGCGGTCCTGGAATCGAAGCTGAGCCAGCCCATCCTCGATGCCTACGATTGCTGGAAGAAGTCGGCTGGGAGTTGCACACTGGTGCAGGATGGAAACATCGACGTCGAAATCTGGCTGACTGAGGATTCCGCGCCTGTAATGGAACAACTCAACGCACTTGGATTCGCAACTACACAAGATCATGCGCTTGCAAAAATACTCACTGGGCGATTTCCGGCAGAAAAACTTGCCGATCTGGTAAAGCTGAGCGCGGTGCAATTCGTTTCTGCGGTGAGACGGTGAGACCACCTCGCTCACCCTAGTGGCACGGAGACGGAGAAACAGCTGTTCTCCGTGCCCCTGTCTAGCGTTGTAAAACTCCAGTTTGATATCTCAAAATCCACGTTACTGTGCATTACGTTCGTGCCCTCCGTGTCCTCTGTAGTAAAGACTCTCGTCGATGCAAGTTTGCCCGCCACGCACGTTCTTTGATCAGACGCGAAACACCGCGTCACACAAGGAGGCCAGGTGGTTCCCCCGCCGCCAGGCGTAGACGGTTGAGATGCCCGTCGCTCCAAGGAACATATGGGGAAAACAACCATGTACAAACTCTTTCTCGCGCTCTTCAGTCTTTCGCTTATTGGCGTTACTCCGAAAGCTAACGCTCCGGACGACACGCAGCCTGTTGCCATCGACACCTCCAACTCGCCCGCGCTCACCATCTACAACCAGAACTTCTTTGTGGCGCGCGAGCAGTTGCCGCTCGATCTGAAAGCTGGCGTGAATCACGTGAGTTTCGCCGGCATGACGTCGCACCTTGAGCCCGACTCCGTCATCCTGCGCGACCTGACCGGACGCCCACTCCAGATCCTCGAGCAAAGCTACCGTAACGATCCCGTCTCCCAGGAACTGCTGCTTTCGTTTTATGAAGGCAAGACGATTGACTTTGCGGTTGGGCGCAACGCGGACGGCAGCGACATCAAGATCCCCGGCAAAGTCATCCGCAGCGGATTTGTTCCAGTGACTTACATCAACGGATACCCGCAGCAGGCCTCGACCCAGCCCATCATCGAGGTCAACGGCATTCTGCGTTTTGGGCTGCCTGGCGAGCCCAGGTTCCCCGCACTCGGCGCCGACTCGATCCTCAAACCCACCCTGAACTGGCAGCTATCGACTACGCAGGCGGGCAAGTCGGAGGCCGAGATTTCCTACGTGAGTGGCGGTATGACCTGGCAGTCGGATTACAACCTCGTCGTTGCCGACGGCCCGCGGAATTCCGGTATGAACTCACTCGACCTGGTCGGCTGGATCACCATGCGCAACACCAGCGGCAAGACCTTCGAGAACGCGCGGATCAAGCTGCTGGCCGGCGATGTCAGCAAAATTCAGCAGGGCGTGATCGCAGGCCGGATGTACGCTGCTGAAGCCAAGGCCATGGCCCAGGATGCCGCCGCGCCCGTGGTCCGCGAAAAATCCTTCGACGAATTCCATCTCTACACGCTCGAGCGCCCGGCGACGCTCCGTGACAACGAAACTAAGCAGGTCGAGTTCGTGCGCACGAATGGCATCCTGTCGCAGAGGCTATACGTGTACGATGGCGCGCAGTTCGATCAGTACGGCTACTACAACTACGACCAGATCCGCAACGATCCCGGCTATGGCACGGCGATGAACAAGAAAGTCTGGGTCATGCAGGAGTTCAAGAACTCCGACACGAACCATCTCGGCATCGCCCTGCCCAAGGGGCGCCTGCGCTTCTACCGTCGCGACTCCGACGGCAGCCTGCAGTTCGTCGGCGAGAACACCATCGACCACACCCCCAAAGACGAGATGATCCGCGTCTATACGGGCAACGCGTTCGACATCGTCGGCGAGCGCAAGCGCACCAACTACCGCGTGGACTCAAACAAGAACTGGATGGACGAGACGTTTGAAATCCGCGTGCGCAACCACAAGAAGGAGTCTGCCAACATCCGAGTGGTGGAGCATCTTTATCGCTGGACAAACTGGCAGCTCACGGAGCAATCGCACCAGTTTAAGAAGCGCGACGCGCAGACGATCGAGTTTCCCGTCACGGTTGTCCCCGACGGTGAGCAAGTGGTGACGTACACGGTGCACTACTCGTGGTAGGGAAGACTGTGTGGGGCGGCACTCTTGCCCGCCCCTCTAATCCTGGTACTTCACTTCCGGATACATCCGGTCGAACAGCACCCACATGGCGACGATCACCCCGAATACGAGCAGGCTGCCTTCAGGCCCTACGGACCCACCTGTAAGCCACTCTGGACCATGGAAGGAAGAGTTGAGCAGGTGGCCCGGCAACACCCCGCCGCTGTCGGGAACCGAATACAGGTAGCTCTCGCCCCAGTCCCACGACATGTGAAAGCCGACTGCCCACCAGAGGTCTCCGGTGCGGCGCAGGGTGAGGCAGAAGAAGAATCCGATCAAGCCGGCCGCGACCAGGCCGATCTTGCTTTCGCCGGGATTCCCACTGTGTGCGGCCCCAAATCCTGCGGACAGCAAAGCCGCCGCCGGCCAGAAATGCATCCCTTTGCTGAGCACCCACTGGGAATATCCGCGGACCAGGAATTCTTCAAAGAAGCCGGTCAACAGGAAAAAGACGCCATAGTAGAGACCGTACTTGACGATTGTTATTCCGTGCAGGGCGAGCCTGCCGAACGTAAATACCCCCGCGATTCGTAGCGCCAGCATGAGCAGCGTGAGCCATGCGATCCCCCAGAGCGTGCCGATCCAGAAGTGGCGGCGGAAGGCATTCCGGCGAGGCAAGCCAAAGTCGCTGAAGGGCCGGCCTTCGATAACAGCCATGACAAAGGCAGGCAAAATGGCCGACAGCGCCACAACGATCTGCGCCACCAAACCCCACCAGACCGGAGTCTCGCGGGGACGAAGCGTGTGCGCGACACTCCCCAGAACGCCGAGGACCAGCCCGCCGATCAGCAGGTAGATCAACCAGCGCGTACCCGCATACATGCCATTTGGGCCGACGAAGACCGCGAGCAGCGGGTTCTCGCGCTCCGCCGTGGTCACTGGCGCCACCGCTGAGGCCGGTGGCAAAAGATTGCTCGTTTCAGGGCGTTGGACGTCGGAGGAAACAGAGGGCGTCGGATTCGTATCCATGAGTGTCGCCGACATGGTAAAACACTCCGTCTCCCCGGATGCGGCGATTTTTGCAATCTCGCGCGATCGGCGGTCCCCAGTTTCTGGCCGCCGGACTGCTGCTGATCTACCTGCTGGAGTGTGTGTGGCTGGTGCGCGCACAGGCACTCCATGGCGCGGGCATCGACTCCGACCAGGCGTTGCGTATCGAGCATGGCCTGCAGCAATGGAAAGGCGGGCCGGTTGCCGGGACGCCGGAATCGCTGCGCGCAGAGGCCGCGACCGGTGTGCCGTCTGCGGCGCGATCCGGCCACCTGCGGGCGCGCGACGGATTCGACGAGGACCGCTCGCCGCTTTATTACCTCACGGCGGCCGCGCCGATGCTGCTCCGCCCCCCTTTGTGGACGCCGGGCGTTCCTCTGTGGCACTTGCTCGCCGCGGTGCCGTATCTGTTTTTCGGCGTGATGATGGGAGCATCGTTGTGGTATGTTGCCCGCCGCCTTTTTGGCGACGCCGGCGGATACATAGCGCTTCTGCTGTATTGCTTCTCGCCGGCCATGATTCTGAACGTCGCTGGCGCGCAGAGTCTCGGCGAAATGGGAGGAGTGTGGGGAGCGTTCGGCGCAATCTGGACAGCCATCGCGGTCGCGCACACGCTCTATGCGCCGCGCGAAGTCGTGCTCTGGAACTGGCGCAGGATCCTGCTGCTGGGGTTGTCGATCGCACTCACAGTCGGCAATCAGTTTTCGCTCACGGTGCTGGTGGTCGTCGCCTTGCTGCTGATGCTCTGGGTGGCGCCGGTGCGGAAGGGCGCGGTCCTGGCCATCTGGGGCACAGCCTGCACGGTCGCAGCAGTCCTGTTATTTTCGTCCTACTTCTTCAAAGCCGGACTGTTCGGGCAGGCGATGACGCGTGCGCGCTGGCTGGATTTCGATCCGCGTTCGCTGCTGGTAGCGGTGACGTACCGGCACAGCGCGGAAGCCATATTCCGAGGCAGCCCGCCGCTGATGTTGGCCTTGCCCGCCATGCTGGCCGTCTTTGCTTCCTGGAAGAGAGCGCATTATTTTGGCAACGCCGCGCCGCTTGGGATCGCGGTACTGTTGCTGATTCTGGGTATGGTGTCTTCCGGATTTCCCGGCGAAGGATTTCAGCTGGCGGCTTTGACATTTCTTTTTGTCTTCGTCGCCGGCGTATTTGCCGACCTTCTGGAAACCCGGCGCGGACATCTGGTCCTGGCCGCGACCAGCGGACTTCTGATTGCATCGGCTGTCTGGAATATTCTGGAACTGGCCCGGGCACGATAAAATATCCGCTCGCGAGAATCATGCATATTCCGGATTCAAAGACCGTCTACGTCACGCAGAGCGGACTCCCGCTCACCTTCAAACTCAACTGGCCATTCCGCCCGTCAACGTCCGGTGCGGACTTTCACGTCCTTCACGCCGAGATCACGCTGGAGAACTCGGCCAGCCTGCGCGCACTGGTGTCGGTTAATCTCTCAGCCACGTTGCGGGAAGTCCTGCCCTCACTCGAACCGAAAGATGTCGAGGCTCCGGTGATCAACGCGCTGCGCAAGGACGTCGATCGCAAACAGATCGAATTTGTAAAGTCGGCCAAACTGGTGCCGCTGCCGTTCTCCAGTCGCCACTACGACTTCAAACGCAACCAGTGGACGTCCGGTAAGGCCAGCGACGAAGACATCGCTCGCCTGATCGAACGCAAAGTGTACTGGCAAACCAGGCTCGTCGGCGGAGACGTTTGGCTCGGCGATCAGACTGAAGCCCTCTACCTGCAGACGACCACCGATCATTTCGCCGAAGTTGCGGCCGGACTCATGCAGAAGGGCCTATTCGCGATGGCGCGCCGTTACGCGACCGCTCTGCCGCCGCTCATGGATCAGGCCGAGCGATTCGAATCAGAAGCGGCGAAAGCTCTGCAAGAACTGGAAGAAAAGCACGCATTCGAGCGAGGGTAGGGTTGTTGTCCCTTGCGGATACAAAGCTCGAACAACAACGACTCACCAGATCCGGCACACGTTCTCTCTCACCATCGGCTGCCCCGCCTTGCAATGAAACGCCTCGCGATATTCCGGCATGTTGGAAACCACGCCGTTGGCGCGATATTTTTCCGGTGAATGCGGATCGACCGTGGCCCGCAGACGTTTGAACTCGTCGCGCTCATTCGTGCACCAGCTCTGTCCGTAACCGACGAAGAAGCGCTGCTCCGACGTCAATCCATCGATCGGATCGAGTTTCTGGCCCTTCGTATCTTCCTTCCACGCCAGGTATGCCAGCAAGGTGCCGCCGAGGTCGGCGATGTCTTCGCCGTTGGTCAGTTTGCCGTTGATCTTGATGTCGTCAATGATCGTGTAGCCGGAATACTGATCCACCACGCACTTCGCGCGCTCATCGAACGCCTTGCGATCGGCCTCGGTCCACCAGTTGCGCAGGTTGCCCTGGGCGTCGAACTGGCTTCCCTCGTCGTCGAAGGCGTGGGTCAATTCGTGTCCCATCGTGCCGCCGGTGTTGCCGTAGTTCGGGGCGGCATCGGACTTCGCGCTGAACAGCGGCGGCTGCAGAATCCCGGCCGGGAAATTGATGTCGTTCTTCTGCGGATCGTAGTAGGCATTCACGGTCGGCGGCGTCATCGTCCATTCGGTTTTGTCGACGGGCTGGCCGACCTTTGCCAACTGGCGGTGAAACTCGAACCAGGCAGCTCTCTGAGCATTGCCCATCTCGTCGCCGCGCACGATTTCCAGCGCGCTGTAATCCCGCCAGCGATCCGGATACCCAACCTTGTTCGCGATGGCTTCGAGTTTGGTCAGAGCCTGCTGCCTGGTGGTCGCTCCCATCCACGGCAGCGCCTGGATCTCGTTCTGCATGGCGCGCTCAATCTCTTTCACCATCTTGACCGCCGCCAGCTTGGCTTCCGGGCTGAAATAGCGGTCTACATAGGCCTGGCCCAGCGCCTCGCCGATGTCGCTGTCCACGTCGTTGGCGCAACGCTTCCAGCGCGGAGGCAACTCGGGCTGCCCGCGCAGGGTCTTGCCGTAGAAATTGAAATTCTCTTTGTCGAACGCCGACGACAGGTACGTCGCGGCGTTGTGCGCCGCGTGCCAGCGCAGATACGTTTTCCAGTCCTCCAGACTTTCCTTGTCGAGAGTTGCACTCATCGTGCGGAAGTACTCGGGCACAGCCACATTGAGCGACTGCGCCGCACCCAGCCCGCTCTGCTTCAGGTATTCATTCCAGTTGAACGAAGGGGCAAGCTTGCCCAACTCGGCCACACTCATGCGGTGATAGAGCTTCTGCGGATCGCGCCGCTCGACCCGGGCCAGGTGGCTCTTGGCCAACTCGGTTTCGATGCGCAGAACCGCGGCTGCCTCCGTAGCCGACTGTTCCGGCTTGTCGCCAAGCATCTCGAGGATCTTCTGCACGTGCGCCACGTAGGCCTTGCGCAATTCTTTCGACTTGTCATCGTCCTTGAGGTAGTAATCGCGGTCGGGCAGGCTGAGTCCGCCCTGATCGGCTTCGGCGATTACCTCCGCGGAGTTCTTCGCATCTTGCGTGGAGCGGAAAGAGAAGAGCGAGCCAGAACCAAAGATCGGAGCGGGAAACTGGCCGGCGGCGAGGTAGTCCGCAATCTCCTGCTTTGACTTCAGCCCGGCGATGCGATCGAGTTCCGGCGTCAGCGGAGCGGCGCCGAGCTTGTCAATCGCCGCCTCGTCCATGCAAGCGGCGTAGTAGTCACCGATCTTTTGTGTCGTGGAACCCTTGGCGGCATTGGCTTTCGCTGCCTCTTCCAGAATCGTGCGCAGCTGCGCCAAAGTTTCATCCTGCAATTTGCCGTACGTGCCCCAACTCGACTGGTCCGGCGGAATAGGGTTGGCCTTCATCCAGCCGCCGCAGGAATAGGTGTAGAAATCCACGCACGGGTCGACGGATTTGTCCATGGCAGAGAGATCGAGCACGAACTGATCGGGCGCCGGGCTCTGCGCCGCCAGTGGAAGGAGAAAGATCAAGGTCAGTGCTGCCAGCAGGTAGGCAACGTTCTTCAGAAGCATTGTGGACCTCAAAAAAAATAGGAACCACTGACCCTAACATTTCGGGTCAGGACTTATCTACCGTAATCGAGCCGTCGCCGGTGTGGACGACCAGCCGGTTGCCGCCCCCGTTGAGCTTGCCGTGAATGTCCTGGTGGTCGAGCTTGCCTTCGACGGTCACGGGCAAGTTCAGGCTGATGTGTCCGTCCCCGGTGTGGAGGTCGAGATCGGCAGCCAGGTCGCCCGGCACTTCAAGATCGACGCTGCCATCAGAGGTGCGAACCTCCCAGGATTGCTGGACCCGCGAGCCGGCGCGAGCCGTCACGGAGACTCTGCCGTCGCCGGAGCTGACGTCGAGGGAATCGAAACGGCCGGCGATCCGCATCGAGCCGTCGCCGGTGCGAGCGCGTAGGTTGCCGTCTACGTCCTCGGCCTCCACACGGCCGTCACCTGAATAGAAATCCATTTCGCCCTTGAGGTGGTTGGCGGAAATACGGCCGTCGCCCGTACGCAGGTTGACTTTCCCTTCGCGCGGCATGTGGATCTCAATCGACACGCGGCGCTGTCCCCAATCAACCGAGAAGTGGTGGTTAGGCAGGCGGACTTCGATCTCCACCGCGTTGCCCGTCTGCCGCTCGATGATCTTGACGCCACCTTCCCCGATCTTGTAGTGCTCGGTGGTCACGCGCGCCTCGATCTTGTTCTGATCCCAGGTGTCGAGGCGAATTTCAGCGTCGGAAGTGTCGACCCGCAGCTGGGGCATTGCGCTGACATCGTAAGTTTTGGACCAGTCGTCGGCCTGAGCGGCGGTCAACAGCAGGGCGACGGAGCATAGGGCGAGGATCATCGTTCGCATGGTTTTCGCCTCCGGCCTGGAGACACACAAATGCCCCAGGTAGTCAGACGTGAGTACGCAGGGATGGTGAGTCAGGTTCCAGCAAAATTGTGAGGGACGGGTATTTCTGCCCGCCCCCAGGGAATCGCAGCTTGCCGCTGCCGCCAGCCGTGGACAAGAATGGCCACGCCACACTAGGGGTGATTGACCCCGCTGAGAAAACCCCCAAGATGACCCGTCAGTGCAACGATGAGCACAGCCAGCAGTTCGAGCGGCCACCGATACGCGGGAAATCTCACCGCCTGTTCCCGCCGCCCGCCGCCGTGAATCCTCCAGACAGCGAACATCAGAAGAAGGGACACACACCCGGCAATGAGATGGTAGAGCAGGATCCCTCTGATCCGACGCCCCTCCAGTTCCCATTGCCAGGCCAGCAATCCCGTCGCCACGGCGGGAATTGCCGAGAACGCCGCGATGGTCAGACTGATGTAAGCCGAAGATGCGAGATCCTTACGTCCGCTCCAGGTCGCCACGAAGTCTAACGCCACACCAACCAGAAACAGCGCCATCGGGAAATGAATTATCACGACGTGCTGCGCGTGTTTAGCGAACAATGCAGTATGAAGGCTCCACGGATTCATGATCGCCTACTGCACCACGATCTTGGCGGTCATCTTGGGGTGAATGGAGCAGAAGTAGGTGTAAGTTCCCGGCTTCGAAAACGTGACGCTGAATTTCTCGTCGGTGTCGAGCGCCTGAGACTTGAAGGTGGTTTTGTCGTCGCTGACGACGGTGTGCGGGATATCGTCCTGATTGGTCCAGGTGACCTTGGTCCCGCTGGCTATGGTTGCCGTTTGTGGAGCGAAGCTGAAGTTGTCGATCTTGATTTCTGCGGTCGCCGGTTCACCGGCCGCTTTCGTCAAGACTGGAAACGCAATCGTAACGACAGTAAGAATTACAGCGAGAATTCCCCAACGTGACATGACTTAGTCCTCTCTATTTCTTGAATTTGAGTACCGCGTAGTGCACCTACCCAAGGGTTGAGTCGGTGATGGCCAGCGCGTGTTGGCCTTTTTTGAAATGGACGTCAGTCACGCCCAGCAGACTGCGCAACTGCTCGGCGGGCACCTTCATTGGCCCGGGCGACGGCGCTGCGCCGGGCTTGGGTTGAGGGAACGCGGTCGAACAAGCAGTGTGGAAGGTGACGTTGCCTTCCACCTTCTGCATGGTCTGGTGGATGTGGCCATTGAGCACGGTCACGGCGCCGAAACGTTTCAGGTACCCGAGCGCCTGCGCGCTGTCGTCGGTGCCCCAGCCCCAGTCGGGATAGATCGTCCAGAGCGGAATATGAGCGAAGACTACGATGGGCGTGCTCGACTTCAGGTGCTTGACATCGTCTTCCAGCCACTCGAGTTGATCGGATCCGAGCGAACCGAGGCCGCCCGCTTTCAGGTTGGCCACGTTCACCAGTCCGATGAAGTGCACGCCCTTCTTGTCGAAGCTGTACCAGCCCGATCCTTTGCTGCCTTTGCCGAAGCGTTCGAGATACCCCTTGCCGTCGTCGCCCACGAAGTCGTGCTCGCCGGGAACGTAGAAGATTTCCGAGGTCTTCGCCGACTTCAGGATCTGCTCGACATTGTCGAACTCCGCGGGCTTGGCGAGATGGCTGATGTCGCCCGTGTGCAGGATGAATTCGGGCGCTACAGGAAGCGCGTTGATCTTGTCGATCGCCGCCTTGAAGGTGCCGATGACGTCAGTGTTGGCGGGCTTGTCGAAGCCCATGTGGCTGTCGCTGATCTGAACGAATGCCAGCTCTCCTTTGTGAATCTTGCCCATGTCGCCGCCACGGCCGAGGGCATAGCTTTTCAGAACTCCACCCTGCATGACGCAGAGGGCGCCGGTTCCGGCCCAGGCCATGCAGCGGAGAAATCCACGGCGGTCAATGCCGTCATGGTTGTGGTCGTGCTGAATCTTGTCTTTGGATGCCATCGTAATAACCTCTCCAGACTGAAATTTTCAGCGGAGAGTCGTCGGGTTTACCAACATCACCCTGATCCCGCAGCCGGCGACTGTCCGCTTGCTATGCAGAACCGCGGGACATGGGAATTTATTCCCAAGAATTAAGTTTCGTGCGGTGGGAATAAAACTGCTGCTCGCTGGTTTACCCTAGTGTCCGTGGCGGAGGAGCGCTTATCGGCGGCATCGTTTGAACAGCTGGCGATGCCCCTGTTTGATCGCTTGTATAACTTCGCGCACTGGCTTTCTCGGAACCGCGATGAAGCCGAAGACCTGGTGCAGGAAACTTATGCCAAGGCGCTCAAGGGGTTTGCATCGTTCGAGCCGGGCACGAATTTTCGCGCCTGGATGTTTCGCATCTTGCGAAACACGTTTCTCAATTCGCGTACGGGAATGAAGGCGGCGACTGTCCCCATCGATTCGCCGGACGAGGATCCCGCCCTCCCTGTGGAAACGGAAACGCCGGAGACGATCCTGATCGATCGCGCCAGCGAACGAATCTTGCAGGAAGCCATCGAGGAGTTGCCGTTGCCTTACCGCGAAGCGCTGCTGTTGTGTGAGGTCGAAGAAATGTCGTATCAGGAAATCGCGGCTGCGCTGGCGATCCCCATCGGCACCGTGATGTCGCGGCTGTCGAGGGCGAGGCGGGCTCTGCGCGAGTTGGTCCGGCAAAAGCAAGGCGGGAACATACGATGATCCACGAACCCTGGATTGGGAAACTCGATGCGTATCTCGACGGGGAACTGGCGTCGGGCGAGATGCAGGATCTCGACCGCCACCTGCGCGAGTGTCCGGAGTGCGCCGCCGAGAGCCTGCGCCGCGTGCAGTGGAAGCGCGCGATCCATTCTGCGGGGCAGCGGTTCGTGGCAGATCCTGCCCTGCGCGAGCGCATCCGCCGGCAGATTTCCAAAGGCGACGGTCGTCGGCTTTCATGGCGCTGGTGGCCGGCGTTCGCCGCGCCGCTGTTGCTATTGCTCCTTCTCGCCGGAGCCGCACTGCTTCAGCAGAATACCCGCCGGACGAGGAACAACCAGCTTGTAGGCGAACTGGTGGACCTGCATGTCTCTGTCCTGGCGAGCGCTTCGCCGGCGGATGTCGTCTCCACCGACCGGCACACGGTCAAACCGTGGTTCGAAGGCAAGATTCCCTTCACGTTCAACCTGCCGGAACTGCAGGGAACATCGTTCGAACTGGTGGGCGGACGGGTAAGCTATCTGCAGCAGTCGCCGGGAGCGGAGTTGATCTTCCGCGTGCGCAAGCACCAGATTTCGGTGTTCATTTTCCAGGAACGGGCGGTGCCTTCAGACCTTGCTCGCAACGTGGAGATCGAGGCGCGGTCGTTCCATCTCGAAATGTTTGAACGGGATGGTTTGCGCTACTTTGTGATCGGAGACGCCGCGCCGGAGGACCTGCGGGCGCTGAGTGAACTGCTGAAGCACGCGAAATAGAGGTCAGATTGCAGAGGTCAGAGGCTCAGACTGCAGAACGATTGCTTCATCTCGACACTTCCAACCTCTGCAATCTGACCTCTGACCTCTGCAATAGTTCTTGGCTTACGTTTCAATCCCTACATAGCAAACGCGGCCGACGATGTAGTCGCCGGGTTTCTTGCCTTCCTCCATGGGCAGAACCTCGACGGGATACGCCTGATTGTGCGGGCGCAGAATCAGGTTGCTGCCGGCGGTTTCCACATACTTGATGGTGCAGGAATCGTCCTTGCGGACGGCGTACATGTTGTTCTCGCCCTTGCGATAAGGAATCAGCGAGTTGTAGTGGCGATCGACCAGCAGAGTGGCGCCGGGCAGCATGCGCGGGTACATGCTCATGCCTTCGCGGGCGTCCACCTTGATGACGACAAAGCGCTCCCAGCCGTCGCGGTCACCTTCCATGGCCTCTTTCAAGCGGCGGAGGAATGTTTTCTTGAATTTGAGAATTTCCTTGACGTGCATACTCATGATCAGCGCTTCCTGAGCGGCAATTTGCGGTTCAGCCACCACGACGCCGTCAAATTCGTCCTCGCTGGGCGGAACGATGGAAGCGCGCTTGTTGATTTCGGCCGGGTCGAGCAGGTCGAGCACGGACAGGTGTTGCACGGACAGGACCTTGTCCATGCCCTCCAGACTCAGTCCGCGCTTGCGGTTGAGGAAGTTGGAGATGTGGGCTTGCTTGAAGCCGGTCTGCTCCGCCAGCCGTAGGCCGGTGAGGCCCCCTTCTTCAATGCGCCCCCACAGGGTTTTGCGGAGATTGTCCTGCAGAGTCCGGAATTTCATGCCCGAAGTATACCACGCGTCTATATCACGATGCTATTTTTCATACAACTGTAACATCCATAAGGAAATAAAAGTCTTGACGGAGATTGTCTACTTGACACAAGGTATACATTCTGCTATATTCCTTTCATGGTC
>Ga0335077_10000165_pt1 | contig 67348 bp, 59 predicted proteins | sample Lox_Sample_31_FD_207151 | JGI IMG/M metagenome (GOLD analysis project Ga0335077, IMG submission 207151) | Soil microbial communities from Loxahatchee National Wildlife Refuge, Florida, United States - Lox_Sample_3.1 | ecosystem: Environmental > Terrestrial > Soil > Wetlands | place: USA... | reverse complement strand
GAGATTGTGTCAAATCGTCCGCCGACACTCACGAGTTACCCTGAGCAGAGCAAGCAATAGATATGCCCGACGCCTCACCCGATTGATCATTATCCCTTGCGCAAGTGAATCGACCCATCTCCCGTGCGGATGGTTAGCAGGCTTCCGCCACCGTTGAGCTTTCCGTGAATCTCATTCTGGCGAATCTTTCCTTCGGTCGTGACCGGCATATCGAGATCAATGTGGCCGTCGCTAGTGTGCAGATCCACATCCGCTGACAGGTCACCGGGAACTTCCAGCGACACGCTGCCATCGCCCGTCTCGAGGCGCCAGCCGCCAGCGAGAGATGAACCGTTCTTGGCGCGAACGTCCACATGCCCATCGCCGGTCTTTAACCCCAGCTCGTCAAAACGTCCATTCGCTTGGATGTGCCCATCGCCGGTCGTCGCGTGCAGCTTTCCGTCCACGCCATCAAGGTTGATCGATCCGTCTCCCGTGTGCAGGTCCATCTCGCCCTTCAGCCCTGCCACCTCGATCTTCCCGTCGCCAGTGCGGAGATTTGCTCGGCCTTCACGTGGCATCTGGACAATGATGTCCACGCGGTGCTGCCCCCATTCGACATTGAAGTTGTGATGCGGATAGTGCACCTCGATTTCGACAGAATCCCCGGTCTGACGCTCATCCACACGAATGCCGCCTTCTCCGATTTTGTAGTGGCTGGTGATCACCCGGGCTTCGATCGTGTTCTGGTCCCACGTAGTCACGCGAATATTCGCATCCGAAGTCTCGACGCGCAAATTGGGCCTGCCGCTAATCTTGTAGGTTTTTGACCACTCCTCAGCGCTTGCAGATACGAGCGCAAGACTGAAGGCAAGAACTGCCAGCGATGCACGGACGACAACTGATTTCATGGAAGTCCTCCGGCGGAAAAGCACACCTTCGCCCGCCCTGTTAGACGTGGTTACGCGGAATCGGTGAGGTTGGTTCCATTAACCTGCTTTTCCGCCGAATCAGGGCGGACATAGGCCAGGCGAATCAACGTGCGCTCCGAAAAGGGCAGATACAGTAAACCGGCACTGGCGGCGAAGGCCGCCCCAAATCCGATGTCTTCCGCCAGCAGAAATGGCGCAATTGCCCAGAGCTGATCGAGGGCGAGAACAAAGGGGAACATCCGGCGAAACTTCTCATCCAGCCTCTGATAATCGAAACCTATGGCTGAGAGCAGATAGCAGCGCAGCGGAATGCCGACGCCTGCTGTAATCATTACCGCTCCGACGAGGGTAGTCGCACCCCAATAGGGCAGAAACGAGTCAGCGATTCGTTGTACGTCTCGCAGCCTAAACAAGGCCGCGAGATAAAAGCACAGATACATGATCTGGATCAGCGCGAACAGACCGCGCGTCAATCCACGGCGAGGGATCGGAACCTCGAGCTCCGGATGGAGTGGGGCTGTGGGCGAAGCAGGCTCCGGACGCGACACCGCGGCAGAAATGGCCGTGCTGGCATGGGCGGCAACTTCTTCTGGCTGCACGATTGTAAGGGACGCCGCGCGTTCGGGGGAAACTTGAACCGGAGCCTGCACCGGAGCTATAAATCGATATCCGCGACGGGCCAGCGTCTCCACAAAACGAGGGCTCGAAGCCGAGTCTCCCAGCGCTTCACGCACCTTGTTGATGGCCGTGTTCAGGCTGTGGTCAAAGTCGACGAAGGTATCCGATGCCCACAGCTTCTGCCGCAGTTCTTCGCGCGTGACCACGTCGCCCGCGCGTTCCAGCAGGAGCGTTAAAACCTGAATCGGCTGTCCCTGCAAACGGAGCCGGACTCCGCTCTTCCGCAGTTCGCCAGTGTTGAAGTCGAGCTCGAACACGCCAAACCGCGCGATCCGGTTGTTGTTTGGCTGCACGGCCATGTACGACGAGGTAGTGTAGCACCGAGAGGGAAAGACGGTCTCAGGTGCTGGGTCGTAAGTCTTCGGCCCAGGCTTTGTGCCAGTCTAGGGACGGACGCCTTCGTCCGTCCCGCGCTATTGAGCGAAGCGAAGAGCGCGTCTTCGATGGCGAGCTACACTCGCAAAGCTTTCAAGCCGCCGACTAACGCCAAAGACCTGCCCACAGCGCTACAATATCCGCGTGCTCATGCCAAAGTCCGAACAAGACGCCGCGCACAAGCACCACCGGCATGCCGTATATGCCTCCGAGACCACGGGACTGCTTCTGATCGCCGTGGTGCTGCTGGTCCTTACCCTGATTCGATACTGGCGCGAAATTCACTGGAGCCTGCGCTGAACGTGGGTTCGGACTCCGCCGGGATCCAGTCCCCCAATCCGCTGCTGCTCGTGATCCTTGGCCCGACTGCGAGTGGAAAGACAGCCCTGTCACTCGCGGTCGCGGAAAAGTTCAATGGCGAGATAGTCAATTGCGATTCGGTGGCGATGTATCGCGAATTCGACATCGGGACGGCGAAGCCCAGCCTCGCCGACCGCGCCCGCGTGCCGCACCATCTTTTTGACTGTATCGATCCCACGCAAGATGTCACGGCAGGAGAGTATGCAAGGCAGGCACGCCAGATTTTGCAGGAGATCAAGTCGCGAGGCCGCTTGCCGATCGTCGTCGGAGGAACCGGACTCTATCTCCGCGCTCTGCTCGAAGGACTTTTCGCCGGCCCCGAGCGCTCCGAGCAATTGCGGGAGCGCCTGCGGCAACGAGCGGCCAATCAGGGCTCAGGTTACCTGCACCGGATCTTGTCGCGCCTCGATCGCCCCACTGCCGAAAAGATTCATCCCAACGATGCTCCCAAGCTGATCCGTGCGATCGAGGTGTGCCTGGCATCGCGACAAAAGATGTCAGAACTGTGGCAGCAAGGACGCGATCCGCTGGTCGGATTCCACATTCGGAGGTTGGGGCTCGATCCGGATCGCTCCGAGCTCTATGCCCGTATCAACCAACGCGCGGAGCGGATGTTCGAGGAAGGCCTGATCGCGGAGACCAAAAAGCTGAGCGAGAAATATGGTGCTAGGGCACGCCCGCTGAGGTCACTCGGCTACAAACAAGCCGCTGAATTCCTGCATGGAGAGATGACCCGCGAGCAGGCTCTGGCGATGGTTCAACAAGCGCACCGCAATTATGCCAAGCGGCAGATGACCTGGTTCCGACGGGAGCCAGAAGTGAGGTGGTTCGATGGTTTCGGCGAGGATCTCGAAATTCAGCAGGCTTTCGTAACCCTCACCGAGTTCGCTCTCAGATAAAACCGCAGAACGAAACCAACGGGACGCCGAACGCGAAACCTGACATGGCACTCTCCCTCTGCTATCGTTCCGGCATGCCGAAAATCATATCTGTGCCGCTTCTCGCACTCGTCCTATGTCTGCCTGCGCTTGCGAAAGAAAAGTCAAAAGCCCCTGCCCCGATCCACCATAGCAGTGCGGCAGACAAATGGGCCGAGAAGACTCTTCGGAAGCTGAGCGTCGAGGAGAGAGTCGGTCAACTCTTCATGATCTGGTGCCGCGCCAGCTTTTTAAATGTCGAAAGCCCCGAATACCTTCAGCTGCGCGAGGCGATGGAGAAGTATCACGTGGGCTCATTCGCCATGACCGTGCATGTGGACGGGCCGAACCTCCTGCGCAGCGAGCCGTACGAGGCTGCGGAATTGCTCAACCGTCTACAGAAAGATTCGAGGCTGCCCCTGCTCTTCGCGGCAGACTTCGAGCGTGGGGTCGCCACGCGCCTGATGGGCACGACGAACTTCCCCCACGCGATGGCGTTCGGCGCCGACGGAAAGCTTGAAGATGCCGAGGCCTTTGGCCGCATCACTGCCTTGGAAGCCCGCGCCGTCGGCGTGCACTGGAATTTCTTTCCCGATGCTGACGTGAATTCGAATCCTGCCAACCCGATCATCAACACGCGTTCTTTCGGAGAGGACCCCAAACAGGTCGCAGATCTCGTCACCGCCTACATCAAGGGGGCGCATGAAGGCGGCATGCTTACCACCGTCAAGCATTTTCCCGGTCACGGCGACACGGCCACCGATTCGCATCTCGGAGTCGCCAGCGTGAATGTGGATCGTGCTCACCTCGAATCCATCGAACTCCCGCCGTTCAAGCAGGCGATCGGCGCCGGGGTCGATTCCGTCATGGTTGCGCACGTCACCGTCCCGGCACTCGATTCCGACCCGAACCACGTTGCCACCATTTCGCCGAACGTGGTCTCGGATCTGCTGGAAAAACAACTCGGCTTCAACGGCATCATCGTAACGGACGCCCTCGACATGGCCGGACTGACACACTTATTCGCCAATGACATCGGTCGGGCGGCCGTCGAAGCCTTCAAGGCGGGCAACGACCTGCTGATCATTCCAGCCGACCTACCGGCTTCGCATACAGCTCTGGTCAAGGCCGTCAAGTCGGGCGAGATTTCCGTCGAGCGCCTGGACCGCTCTGTCCTCAAGATCCTGAAAACAAAGGCGGCTCTCGGCCTCAACGAGTCCCGGACGGTAGACCTGAGTACCATCGCAACTGCGGTCGGCAAGCCGCAGAACATCGCCTTTGGTCAGCAGGTGGCTGACAATGCAGTCACCCTGGTGCGCGACAACGGCAAAATGCTTCCCCTGAAATCGAAGGGAACCGCGAAGGCCGCCCTTCCGTACATGACCAAAGAGGAGACGCATAACGACGTCGTCGCCGTGCTGTTTTCCGAAGACGTACGTTCGGACTCGGGCCGCGCGTTCGCACGCGAGTTTCATGCTCGCGTTCCTGACTCGCGCCTGATTTACGTTGATCCGAGAATCGCCGCCGGTATGAGCGATGAGGTACTCAAGGCAGTCGATGCAGCTCAAACCGTGGTTGCCGCGGTCTACGTGATCCCGACGGCAGGGAAGATCGGCAACTCGGTCGCGATGGCGGATGCGACTGGCACACTTCTGCAGCAGGTTCTCGATCGCGCCGCGGCGAAGACGACGGTGATCGCCATGGGGAATCCGTATCTGGCAAGCGACTTCCCGAAAATCGAGAACTACATGTGCACATTTTCCAACGCGACGGTCTCCGAAATCGCAGCGGTAAAGGCGCTCTTCGGAGAGATTCCGATTCGTGGCCACCTTCCGGTCACGATTCCCAACGTCGCTCAACGCGGCGCAGGGCTCGAACGTCCTGCGCAAGTTGCCATGGGAGGGCCAAGCAATGGGCAAAACTAGATTTTGGCTGATCGGCAGCGCATCGTTCACGTTTGCAATCCTGCTTCTGTCTGCGTGCAGTGTGAACGTGCAGAAAGAGAAGAACGGTCAGGACAAGCGGGTCGACATCAGCACTCCGATGGGCGGCATTCACGTGAGCAAAGAAGTCAGCCCGGAAGACGTGGGTATCGCCGTGTACCCGGGAGCCAGCCTGAAGGAAAAAGGCAACGGCGAAAACAAGAGCGCAAATGTGAACCTATCCAGCTTCGGCTATGGCTTGCGGGTGAGCGTGCTGGAGTATGAGTCGAAAGATGCGCCCGAAAAGGTAGTCGCGTTCTACAAAGATCAGCTCGCCAAGTACGGAAGTGTTCTCGTCTGCCATACCACCGGATTTGACATGAATGCCGACGTCAACAGGCACGACGGAAGTTCGCATGAACTCACCTGCGAGGGAGACCACGGACACAATATCGAATTGAAGGTTGGCACCAGGGAGAATCAGCACATCGTCGCCGTCGAGCCTTCCGGCAACGGCTCGAACTTCTCCCTGGTCTACGTTCGCACGCACGGAAAAGACGCCGAGATTTAACGCACTTCGTCTCAGGAGTTTCTATGTTCCGAGTTGCAACTCTACCCCTCTGTATGGCGCTGATGGGCAGCTTGCCTGCCCTGGCGCAAGAAGACGGAAAAGATAAGAACGTCGATGTTCGAAGCCCCGTCGGCGACCTGCATGTGGGCAAAGATGCCGACGCGCAAAAGGCCGGACTGCCGATTTATCCCGGTGCGCGTCCACAACAAACGGACAAGGATGAGCCCCTCAATCTCGCCCTTTCCACCGAAAAATTCGGCATGAAACTAATAGTCGCCAAATACGAAACAGACGACTCCTCAGAAAAAGTCATCGCTTTCTACCGCGAGAAGATGAAAAAGTACGGCAAAGTCCTCGAATGCCACAACCCTGGTGATCATAGCGGCTTCCACTCCGATGACGACCAGAAGGGAGGTTCGCAGGAGCTCAAGTGCGAAGGAGACAATTCGGGACCGGTGCGAGAACTAAAAGTCGGCACTGATGACAACCAGCACATCGTCGCACTGGAGGAGCCAAAGGGCGGCAAGGCGACCCCGTTTGTGATCGTCTATCTGCGCAAGCACGAAAAGGGAGATATTTGATCCGGCGTCCCCAGTGAATCGGCCCTTAGATGATTCGTGGGCACCGCCTTCAGCGGTGCCTTGAAGGAGTCTCTTTTCAGAGGCTATTTGGCACCAGCGTGCAATCCACTGTCCGTACACAGCGGATCCAGGGCCAACTCGCTCCCGGTTGCGTGTCCCAATTCCCTTGCGGTACCTTTCAGAGTTAACCCATCCCGTCGATGGATCAACCCTGCTACAAATGCGCCCAGCTAGTTGAAGAAGGACGGGTCTTCTGCCCGCACTGCAAAGCTCCGCAGATTCGGGTCATCGTCGCCGAACCCGCAACACTACCCGCAGCGGCGCCTCAGCCGTCTGCACTGCCTGCCGCCGAAACGGTGCCGGTGATCGCTGTTCCGATGGGCTGGGACCAGGCTGCCCAACCATGCGCCGTGGCCGCTCTCATCGGTGCGCTCAGTATGGTTTTCCAGTTGATCGTTCCGGTGATTGCCGCACTCGGAGCAGGCTTCCTCGCCGTAGCCTTGTATCGGCGGCGCAACCCCGAAATCGCTGTCCATGCCCGCACCGGCGCCCGCCTGGGAGCCATCTGCGGATTCTTCTGCTTTGGCATGACCGCGACCCTTGCGGCCCTGCGGGTAGCCATCTTGCATGAGGGAGGCAAAATCCGGGCAACCCTTCTTGACGTCATTCAGCAGCAAGCTGCACGATATCCCGACCCGCAATTTCAGCCGACACTTGAATTCTTCCGCGCTCCCGCCGGGCTGCTTGTCATGCTCGTCTTCTCGCTCATTGTGGGACTGATCATCTTCATTCTCCTCGGAATGCTCGGCGGCGCCCTCGGCGGAGTCGGCTTGAGCCGCCGTGACCGAACCTAGCGCATCTTGCATCAAATCGATTCGATTCGAAAGGAGCACGCTACATGCGCACGATCGCCCTTCTCACGATCTCGAACGTCTTCATGACCTTTGCCTGGTACGGGCATCTGAAATTCCGTGAGGTCGCTCTGTGGAAGGTTGTTGTGGTGAGCTGGCTGATCGCCTTTTTCGAATACTGCTTCCAGGTACCCGCCAACCGAATCGGCTCTTACGAATTTACCGCCGCCCAGCTGAAGACAATCCAGGAAGTCATCACGCTGACAGTGTTCGCGGTCTTCTCGGTGCTGTATCTAAAACAGCCGATGCGCTGGAACTATGTGGCTGGTTTCGCCCTGATCGTCGCGGCCGTAGCTGTCATTTTCCGAAAATGGTGAGCTAATTAGAAACCATGTAGGGACAGCTGCCTCACCTGTCCTCGGAGCCAAGCTCCGCTGCGTCCTATCGCTTCGCGCGCCCGGTACCCGCCTTCTTCAAAATCGCCAACTGCCCCGCGTGATACAACTCGTGCTGCGCAATCCCGTGCAGCATGTGATAAAAGTCGTACCTTTTCCCCGGAACCGGATCGCCTAGCCGCGATTCCGGAATCCGAGCCACCGTCTCGACGAGCTCATCGTGTGTGCCTTTTACCTGTGCGACCGCCTGGCGCCATGCCGCATCCGTCAGCATTTTGACAGGAGGGAAATTCTTCGTCCCCTTCATTTGACATTTCTTCCCGCCGAGCCGGATCAGACCTGCACGATCCCACGCCTCAACATGCAACAGAAGCTCCCATATGCTGTGGACATCGTCCAATGGCTTTGCCGACGCAGCCTTCGCGTCGATATCCTTGACCAATTCCAGCACCGCCGGCCCATGCCAAGCGCTCCCGTAAAATGCGCGCCGCAGCTGATCCGCAATGCGAGTGGCTTCCGATCTCCCCTCAGTTTTTTTCTTCTTCATGCCTGCTCCCCGCCGGCGCTGATCGCGATTCCCGCTGCGTTCGCCGCCTCGATCACCGTCTCCCCATCCAGCAGCAAACACTTGCCTGCATCCACCGCCAAACAGGTTGCGCCCGCCGCCTTCATCACCTCAACCGTCTTCACTCCGATCACCGGTACGTCGAATCGCATATCCTGATTGGGCTTCGCGAGTTTCACAACGGTCAGATCCCGGCTCAGCGTCGACGCATCTCCATGCAACGATCGCATGATCTGTCCCGCCCGCTCGATGGTCGCGTCCGTCCCTTCCATCGCCTCCACCGCCACACAGGCTGACTCCGCGATCACCACGGTCTGCCCGATATCATGCTGCGCTAATTGATGCGCCACCAGGCGCCCATATTCAATATTTTTGATTTCCTGCTCAGTAGGCATGCGGCGTGTCGCCACACCTGGTTTCACGAGGAGGGGATCAAGCAGCCACGTCGATTTTTCCAGCACGATCCCTTCGCCAGCCAGGACCTTGGCAACTCCGCCAAGAAGAGAATCCGTATTCCGCGTGGTGAGAGAGAGCAAAAGCTTTGCCAGTCTCCGATCCGGGCGGATACTCGAAAAGATCTGCTTGTGCTTCACTTGGCCCGCCATGATCGCGCGCCGCACGCCTTGGCGCTGAAATGTCTCGATAAGCTTCGAAAGCTCGCCGAGCGACAACCAGTGCACCGCTACCCCGCGCGACTCAATCTCGGGAAATGTTTCTTCCTTGATCGCGGCGACCACGACGTCGTATCCCTGCGCCAACGCTGCATCCAGCACAAGAAAGGGAAACTTACCGTTTCCTGCGATGAGCCCGAGCTTTTCTTTTGGTGAAGTCATATCCACTGCTGAAGGCTAGAAGCGCAGCCAGTCTAGCATCCAGGTGAATTGCTTTGCGCACTCCGCGGAATTTCTCCGCGTTCTCTGCGGTTAAGATTTCCAATCGCTATCTGTCAACCACGGGAGCAGACATTCCTGAGAATCTGCCGCTCACCTGTTATCGATCGCCTCAGGATGCCATAATGCTTCGGACCCAGCTGCCTCCAGGAGACACTAGCTTGCGATCTTCCCTCGCTCCCATATTCCTGATCTTAGTCGCCATTGTGATTCGACAGGCCGATGCGCAGAGCGCCACGCTCGACGCCCGCCGCGCCGAACTCAAACGCCTCCTCAACGACGAATGGGAACACACGCTGCGCTGGGCTCCCGAATTTGCCACGATGGTGGGCGACAAACGCTATAACGACCGCCTGAGCGATTTCTCTGACCAAGCCATCGCCGAGAATCTCGACCACGAGCGCCAGGCGCTGAAAAAGTTCGAGGCTCTAGACGTCACCGGCTTTCCCGAGCAGGAAAAGCTTAATCATGCACTAATGGTGCGCGACCTGCGCGAGACTGTGGAAAGCGCACAATTCAAAAGCTGGGAGATGCCCGTCACCCAGTTTGGCGGCGTTCACCTGGAATACGCCTCGTTGCCTTCCAACGTGCCATTTCGCGCAGTAAAAGACTACGAGAACTACACGGCGCGTCTCCACCAGCTTCCTCGTGTACTCGACGAGGCCGTCGGGCACATGCGGGACGGCCTGCGCGACAATCTGATGCCTCCGAAGTACCTGCTCGAAAAAGTGGCCGCTCAGGCGCAACAGATCGCGGATACGCCGCTCAACAAGAGTTCCTTCACCGCACCGCTACGAAAATTTCCCGACTCGATTTCCGCGGCTGACTGCTCGCGCCTGCAGGCAAGTGTCGAGGAGGCAGTCAGAATTGAAGTCGCACCCGCGTATGCAAAGTTCGCCAAGTTCGTCCGCGAGGATTACGCCCCTCACGGGCGTCTCGAACCCGGTGTCTGGGCCCTTCCCGATGGAGAATTGCGGTACCGCTTCGCCGTACACCACCAGACCACAACCGACTTCACCGCCAGCCAGATCCATGAAATGGGTCTGAGGAGTGTCGCCCAGATCGAGCAAGAGATGTTGAAGATCGCCAAGTCGCTGGGTTTCGACGACCTGAAATCATTCAACGCCCACATCCGCCAGGACCCCGCACTGCACGCCAAGTCTGGACAGCAACTCCTCGAGCTTTACACGAAATATCGGGATCAGATGTACAACAAGCTCCCCGAACTTTTCGGCCGCCTGCCCAAGAACAAGCTCGATGTCGTCCCCATGGAAGAATTCCGCGCACCCGACGGCGTCCCCGCCGACTACTCCCTCGGCGCGGGAGATGGCTCTCGCCCCGGCCGCATCAACGTCAATGAATACGCCCCCGAGAAGCGTTTGTTGCTGAACGTCGAGGCCATCGCCTACCACGAAGGTGTTCCCGGCCACCACCTCCAGTTCTCTATCGCCCAGGAACTCACCGACTTGCCCCCTTTCCGCCGCTTTGCGCTCGACCTCAACGCTTACACCGAAGGCTGGGCGTTTTACTCCGAGCGCTTGGGAAAAGAGGCCGGCTTCTATCAGGATCCGTACAGTGACTACGGGCGCTTGCAGAACGAAATGTGGCGCGCCGTCCGCTGGGTTGTCGATACCGGAGTGCATTCGAAGCATTGGACCCGCCAGCAGATGATCGATTTCTTCCATGAGCACACCGCGATGGACGACCAGAACATCGAGACGGAAGTGGATCGCTACATCGCCTGGCCTGCGCAGGCCCTCTCCTACAAGATGGGCCAGATGAAAATCCTGGAATTGCGCGATAAGGCTCAGCGCGAACTAGGCACGAAATTCGACCTGCGAGCCTTTCACGATGCGGTCCTGGACCAAGGCCCGCTTCCGCTGGATGTATTGGAGACGAAAATTACAGAATGGATCAAAGAGAGAAAGTAGAAAGTCCCCGAAATGGGGCGCCGTTAGAATGTGACGCAGTCTCGGCGTCCTTCGCGGCTCTTCTCAGCGAGCTCTGCGGTTAAACGCTCTTCCCGGGCCGAGATCACTTGATAATCCCGCGCTCCGAAGCCTCAATGAACCGGATCAGCATGTTAACGTCCTCGCCCCGGTCCGTTTCCGACTTGAGCTTCTCCAGAGCCTGCGAAGTATTCAGCTTCGACGCCAGCAAGATCTTATACGCGTGGTGAAGTTTTGTAATACGTTCCTTCGAAAATCCGCGCCGCTGCAGTCCAACTTTGTTCAAGAGATAAGCGTGGGTTTCCCGTGACGCCGAAGTCATCGAGAACGGCAAGACGTCCTGGGTGATCGTTGTCCCGCCGCCAATATAGGAGTGTGCCCCAATTCGTACGAACTGGTGCACCGGGCACAGCGCACCCACGACAGCCCACTCGTCCACGATCACGTGCCCGCCCAGGGTCGCTCCATTCACGAGCATAGAGTGATCACCGATCACGCAATCGTGCCCGATGTGGGTATAGGCCATGATCAGAATGTGACTCCCAACTTTAGTGAGTCCTCCGCCTTTCACTGTGCCGCGATTAATAGTCACGCACTCGCGAATCTCGTTGTGATCCCCAATCTCCAGCCGGGTTAGCTCACCTTTGTAAGTCACATCCTGCGGCGCCATCCCGATCGCCGCGAAGGAAAAAATCCCATTGTCAGATCCGATCTTCGTCGGACCCTCAATCGCGACGTGCGAAACGAGATGACATCCTTCCCCGAGCTCTACCTCCGCCCCGATCACACAGTACGGCCCAACCTTGCAGGACGCAGGCACACGCGCACTCGGATGAATGATGGCCGTCGGGTGAATGTTGGAAGATGTCATCAGGAATCGGCAGCCAGGATCACATCACGTCTTTCATCTGTGTCCCTCGGTGCCCTCTGTGGTTGAAAGTTCTTTATTTGAAAGAAATCGTGCCGCGCGCCGGACATCAACCTTCGTCGTCGACAGTTTCATTGGAGGCCCGCCCGCGCGAGCTGTCAATCAACTGGCAAGATACGGCGGCCTCCGCCACGCGCCGTTCGCCTACGTATGCATATCCCTGCATTTTAGCCGCCGTCATTCCAGGAACGACGCGCCACCCCTTCACTTCCACTTCCAGTCGCAGTTGATCCCCCGGCCCAACGGGACGCCGGAATTTCGCCCGGTCAATCCCGGTAAATACCATGACCTTATTTTCGCGATCTTCGACTTCGGTCAGCAGAAGCGCCCCGCCAGCCTGTGCAATCGCCTCCACAATCAGCACACCCGGCATTATCGGCAGCCCCGGGAAGTGCCCGGCAAAGAAGGGCTCGTTGATGGTTACATTTTTGATCGCGACGATCCGCTCTTTCCGCTTGATATCGAGCACCCGGTCGATCAGCAAGAATGGATACCGGTGCGGAAGAATCTTCAGAATCTCGTGAATATCCAGCCCGGTCTTGGCGCCGGTAGAAGGCGCTTCCGGTGTAGAGGTACTCTCAGTCATAGTTCGCGTGAAACAGCCTGAAGATTATACTGTACGACTCGTGCACGAGGTCTGCGAAGGAGTTGGATCTCACGTTATTTTGCACACGTCGAGCACGTTAAAAATATGGCTGCCAAAAGAACAACATCACCCTCCTCCGCCAGCCTTGATCGCCTGCACTACTTCGAATCCCGCAACGATGCCCTGCTTCAGAACATCCGCGAATTCGTCGAGATCGAATCACCCAGCGACAATAAGGTCGCCGCCGATCGTATGGGCTCCTTCCTCGCGGAAAAGTTCGCTGCCCTCGGCGGGCGCCCTCACCTGCACCGCGCCGAAAACTACGGAGACAATCTACAAATCGATTTCCCGGGATCGGCCGACGCCAAACCGGTGCTGTTGCTGGGCCATTTCGACACTGTCTATCCGCTGGGAACGCTCGCCAGTATGCCCTTCCGCGTCGATAATGGCCGCGTCTATGGGCCCGGTACGCTCGACATGAAGGCGGGCATAGCCCTCATGCTCTCGGCAATCGAAGCCCTGCAAACCTGGGAGGGGCAGTTACCGCGTCCGGTTACCGTCTTCCTCGTGTCCGACGAAGAGGTCGGTAGCTACTCGTCGCGCAAAATCACGGAAGATCTGGCCCGGAAATCTGCCGCTGTGCTGGTGCTCGAACCCGCCGCGGGACTTCGTGGCGCGGTCAAAACGGCCCGTAAGGGAGTGGGCGAATACGTTCTCACCGTCACAGGGATCGCCGCGCATGCCGGCCTCGATCCGGGCAAAGGCCACAGTGCCATCCTCGAACTCGCACGCCAGATTGGAGCGATTGCAAAGCTGAATGATTTGCGGAGCGGAATCTCGGTAAACCCTGGCGTTATTCGCGGTGGCACTCGTACCAATGTGGTCGCCGCCGAAGCCGTGGCCGAAATCGATGTCCGCATCAGGAGCGCGAGACAAGCCGCTGGTCTCGATCGCAAGCTGCGCGCGTTGAAGCCCTTCGACAAGCATTGCAGGCTCAGCATGGAAGGAGGCATCAACCGTCTGCCCATGGAACGTAATGAAGGCGTAGAAGCGCTATACAAGAAAGCAAAAGCCATCGCGAAGCAAATTGATTGGAAACTGGAGGAAGCCGCGGTCGGTGGCGGCTCCGACGGTAACTTCACCGCCGGCATAGGCATTCCAACGCTGGACGGTCTAGGTGCAGTCGGCGACGGAGCCCACGCCGTGCACGAGCACATCCTCATTTCTGAACTGCCACGCCGCGCCCTGCTGCTTGCAGAAATGATCTCCCTTTGACCACGCAACGAGTCACTGCGCTGTGAACACCAGGAAGTAATCCATGTTGTCGCCCTTCACGAAGTCATACTGGTCGACCAGTCTGTAACCGGCCTCTTTCGCCTCGCGAATCACCACGTCACTTCCCACGCCGTGATTCTCCCCATTTCCCTTCCGGTCAATAATCCCAATCTCCGCTCCCGTTCGTAGCGCCGCGCGCAAGTTCCGCAACAATTTCACCGGGTGCGCCACCTCGTGATAAGTTTTCAGCAGCAGCACTGCATCCACGGAATTCGCCGGTAGCTCCGGATCATCCGGTTTACTCAGAATCGTCTTGATGTTGTCCAGTTTCTCTTTTTGTGCTCTATCGCTGATATACCGGACGGCCTCCGGATTGATATCGACCGCGTACACCGTCCCGTTTCCAGTCCTTTTTGCCGCGCGTACCGTGAACCACCCTGACCCTGCGCCGATATCGGCCACACTCCTGCCCGGCGCCACACCAAGAATGTCCATTACCCGTTTGATCTGCAGGCGCTCATCGCGCCCCGGTGACTCAAAGATTGACAGGTCGCCGGTATACGGCTCGCTCGTTTTACGCTGCTGATCAACGGGACTTGGAGCGGGAGAGGTGCGTTGTGCACTAACACCCAGGCTGCAAGCCAAAACAAGAACGAGCGTTATGGTCCGTCGCATGTTCATCACACTTCCTCGCACATCAGCCTCCTTGTCATAGACTCCCGCTCAAGTCTGGGGTGAGCACCCTGCATCATTCTGGCCGGGTTTGGTAGAAGAGGGATTTTGCCATGCTTTGACGGACGCTTCCCACCCGCTTAGAATCAATAGTAGAGCGATCTTGCGGGTTTCAACCCGGGGCTCATCCAGGAGGGCACTATGGGATCAAAACTAGGACTGCCGGAAATCATTCTCATAGTTGGCATCGCGCTTCTCTTGTTCGGACCCAGCAAGTTTGCCTCCCTGGGCAAAGGCCTTGGAGAGGGACTGCGAAATTTCAAGTCCGCTATGAAAGAGGGCGAGGAAGGCACGAAGAAGGACGAACAACCGAAATCCTGATCACGCCTTGAGAACGATTGCGCATCTTATCATCCGATAGGCCAGCGCGATCGGTAATCCCACCACATTGCTATAGTCTCCTTCAATCCGTGTAATCCAACGCGAGGCGATGCCTTGAATCGCATAAGCCCCGGCTTTATCCATGGGCTCGCCTGTCGCCACGTAATCGAGAATTTCCTGATCCGGAATCTGGCTCATCGTCACCAGAGTCGTCTCTGAAGCTGTCGCAACATCTGCCTCCCGCTGATTACTCTCCACTGACCATTGATCACTTACGCTTTGCTTGGCAACGCACACTCCGGTGATCACCTCGTGTGTCTGTCCTGCCAGAAGCCGCAGCATGCGAACGGCATCATCGGCATCCACAGGCTTCCCCAGATTTGCGCCGCCCACGACCACGACGGTATCTGCTCCGAGCACGACATCTTGCGGCCGCGTCCGCCAAACCTTTACAGCCTTCTCCTGTGCCAGCCGTTCCGCGCATTCGCGTGGGCTTTCAGTGGGCAAAGGAGTCTCGTCCACATCGGCCGGCTGCACCGTGAATTCAATTCCGGCATTATGCAGCAGTTCCTGACGTCGCGGGGAGGCCGAGGCCAGCACGATCATGCAAAAGATTTTATCGAATGGAAGGTTTCTAGCTTTTGATCAATTCGATCCGATTCCCAAAAGGATCGACGATGTGAGAGCGTTCAATGCCAGAAATGCTGTCGTCCCGCGTCACCTCGACCCCTGCGCTTTTCAATCGCGCGACCAGCCCGTCATAATGGAAACAACGGAGTGCTGGATGCGCTTTCCGCGCAGGACGAAAATCTGCTTCCACCCCCAGATGAATCTGCACCGGCCCGCATTCAAACCAGCAGCCACCTCGCTTGGCTAGCTCCGCCGGTTTCGCGACTTCGTTCATGCCGAGCAATGTCCCATAAAACGCGCGCGCACGCTCCGCGCCGCCCGCGGGTATGGCAAGTTGCACATGGTCAATCGCGCTGAATGGATAGGTAGCCAAAGTAAATGTGTGGGAACAGCCACAAAAGCCGGCCTCAGCAGTTGAAGCTTTTTGCTGCGGACTAGCGCGTCCCCACGCAGCCCCGAGCCGAATCAATCAGCTTCACCGAATCGTATCCGATCCCGTCCTTGAAAACGGTTTCGACATTCTCGATCTCTTCAATTTTCTTCGACGGATCCCCCTTGACCACCGCCAGATCCGCCTGCTTCCCCGCGGCAATCGTCCCAATGCGATCCAGTTCGCCCAAATACTGCGCGCCGTTATAGGTGGCGATGTGAATCGCTTCCAGTGCCGTGAATCCCGCCTCGACCAGCAATTCCACTTCACGCTGATCGCCAAATCCCGCAATCACGCCGCCCATGCCCGTCGGATCCAATCCCGCGAGTAACAGTCCTCCGGCTTTCGCGAACGCATATTCGAATTGCAACTCCTTCTTAAAGGCAGCGGGAAGTGGCGATTGCTCGCTGCCAAAATTTCGCTTCAGGAATCCCGCGTCGCTGTAGCGTACCCGGTTTGCCAGCCACGCACTCTTGGCCTCCGGCGACAAAGCGTCGAGCTGCCGTGGCTGCACTGTGGGTCGGTCGGGAAAGCTTCCCATCTCAAATACCGGAAGCGTCGAAGTCATCGCCACATGATGCTGCACCAGGTATTGAATCGTGTCGTGCAGCGGCCCGGAATTTACATCCAGCTTTGCCATGATCACCGGATCCTCCGGCCTCTCCGGACACTCATCGGGCTTCTTCCCCGGTAGAAATTCAGTGTCGACGAACAGTCCGTGTTCAAGATCGTCGATGCCGAGGTCTGCGGCTTCGCGAAAAGTCACGGCACACAGATGTCCCGTCACCTTGGCCCCGCGCTTGTGCGCCGTGTCGACAGCAGCCTTCAACTCCGCCCTAGTGATGAACATGTACGCTTTGAAGTTGTCCACGCCCTCATCGAGCCAATAATTCACCGTCTTGACTGCATCGTCCGGTCCTGTCAGCTGGTGCAACTGAATTGCCCATGACCCCCTCCCCTCAAGATACGGTCCGGTGACATGCATCTTGGGTCCCGGCGTCTGCCCTGCATCAATCGACTTTTTCAATTCGAGATCGGTATAAGGCTCAAGGGATCCGGTGGTTCGAATCGTGGTAACTCCGCCGCCGAGGTACAGACGCGGAAAGCTGTAGGCCATTTCTCCAAACACGCCGCGTCCCACGGGATAGAACATGTGATCGTGCATTCCCACCAGCCCGGGAATAACGGTGTATCCCTTTAGATCGAGAACCTGAGCATCCTTCGGCACGGTCGCCGCTAAGGCATCGCCGACGGATTCAATCTTGCTTTTGGTGATGACAATCGTCTGATCCTCGCGCGCCGCCGCACCTGTGCCGTCGATCACGCGCACGTGCGTTAGGGCGACAACAGGCGCATCGACCTTCACATACTGCCGCACGTCAGGCGACAAGGTTTGAGCGATGCAAAGCGGGTAAGAACCGAGGAGCAGGAGTAAAGCAGTAATAGTCTTCCGCATGAGCTTCCCCAGAACTGCCGAACGAGGTATTTGCTCCGAGAGCAAAGAAAGCGAACGTCAAAGCCAAGTTCCCGCCCGATACTTCCGGTACTCCTCTCCAAACGCCGCCTCTAGCACCGACGCCTCTTTCCTCGCCCGCCAGATCTGCAGAGGAACAATCACCAGGAAAATCGGCAGCCACACCGGTCGACCGAGAACCAAAATCAGCCCCACACCCGCGCACCATCCAAAAACGTAAATCGGATTACGAATCTTCGAATAGAGGCCTTTCGTAACGAGGCCCTTGGCCTGTGCCGTGATTGCCAGCGATTTTCCCAGCTGGAAACGTGCCACACTCCACAAGACGAACCCCACTGCAAGCGCACAAATTCCGGCGATTTGCATCCAGCCCCAGGCAGCCGGCGGATGCTCCCAAATCAGAAGCCCCAGCGCAGCACCCACAACCAAAGTCAAAACAATATTGGCTGCAATCATGGGTCGATCTCAGGAAGGAGAGTAAATGAGAGGCGTGGCAATCGCAACTTATCGCTACGGGCCTGGAATTCACCTTTCTCTGGTGTGCTCCAAGAACGTAGACCTGTCGCAATAGACCTGACGCTGCGGGCTTCGGAGATTCATTCGACACTGCGACCTAATCCCCGGATCTGGATCTGGTCTTCGCGAAGATTTTATCGATCACAAGTGGTCCAGAGCCTGCTAATACGAGTGTTGCCAGGCAGGCAAGATACAGCAGGTCGACCTCATAGCCGGGTGGTCCAAACTGCGGTCGTCCAGCGGTGATCGCCTGGAGCTTGACCGAACTGAAGCCGTAAGGAAGATGCACGGTGCCCATCGCCACCAGCAGAATTGCCGCCATTGGCACGCTCACCAGCGGCACCAACACTCCCGCCAGCACGGCCAAACCGCCAACCAATTCGATGAGGATGGTCAGCCAACCCATAAGCTCGGGTGCGGGGACCCCAAGCGCGTGCAAAATGGCGATGAAATGTGAGGGGTGATGCACGATCTTCGCATAGCCATGCGCCATGAAACCGTATCCCACAATGACTCGCAAAGGAATCGGAACCCAGCGTGCGATTCTCGAGCGCACTTCTCCACGTCTGAATTCCAGGCTCACCAATTCCCCTTTCTCAGCGACTGCATTCATGAATGCCGAACTCCAATTCGTCAGAATTGCCATCAGGACGCTCGATGTGAAATGACGATGGAGGCCTCTTTTGCGATCTGATTCGGAGCAAATCAAGGAAGTTACAGGTTCGTTCGGCCTGTTCGCTGATGTTTTCAAGCAGCTCACGACGAATCGGGATCGTGCCCGGCCTGCTAGAATTACTACTGACCCGCTCTCATGGACTCCTTGCACATCCGGAATTTCGCGATCATCGCGCACATCGACCACGGCAAGTCCACGCTGGCCGACCGACTGCTGGAACTCACCGGATCGCTCACCGCCCGCGAGATGCAAGCCCAGGTGCTTGATTCCATGGATCTTGAGCGCGAGCGCGGCATCACCATCAAGGCCCACGCCGTCCGCATGATGTACACCGCGCTCAACGGCGAAACTTATCAGCTCAACCTGATCGACACGCCGGGCCACGTAGATTTCTCGTACGAAGTGTCCCGCTCCCTAGCCTCGTGTGAAGGCGCGCTCCTTATCGTTGATGCCTCGCAAGGCGTGGAAGCGCAAACCCTCGCGAATTCCTATCTGGCAATCAACCATGGACTCGACATCATCCCGGTCATCAATAAGATTGACCTGCAAAGCGCCGACATTCCGCGCACCAAGGAGATGATTGAAAGCGCCGTCGGTCTCGATGCCTCGGACGCCGTCCTCATCAGCGCGAAAACCGGCCAAGGCGTTCCCGAGGTCCTCGAAGCGATCGTCAAGCGCATCCCGCCGCCGAAGGGCTCGCCCAACAACAAGCTCCAGGCCTTGATCTTCGACTCCTGGTTCGACTCCTACCGCGGCGTCATTGTGTTAACCCGCGTGTTTCAAGGCACGCTCCGCAAAGGCCAAACAATCCGCTTGTGGTCGAACAATCGCGTCTTCGATGTGGAAGCCCTCGGAGTTCTCACGCCCAAGCCCGTCGACATCGACGAACTCAAGGCCGGCGAAGCCGGATTCCTCATCGCCAACATCAAGAACGTCGCCGACACGAAAATTGGCGACACTATCACCGACGCCACCGATCCCGCCATCGAACCTCTTCCCGGCTTCGAAGAAATCAAGCCCATGGTTTTTGCCGGGCTTTACACGGTAGACGCCCACGAGCACACGCAACTCCGCGAGGCCCTGGAAAAACTCCGGCTCAACGATTCCTCGTTCTTCTTCGAACCAGAAAGTTCCGCCGCCTTAGGTTTTGGATTCCGCTGCGGATTCCTCGGGCTGCTGCACATGGAAATCATCCAGGAGCGCCTCGAACGCGAGTTTGGACTCGACCTTATCACGACCGCCCCTGGCGTGCGCTACAAAATCACGATGACGGACGGTTCTCTGATGGAGGTCGACAATCCTTCACGCTGGCCAAACCCCGCGGCAATCGCGAAGGTCGAAGAGCCGGTGATCCTGGCGACGATTCTCACCGCCGAAGAATACGTTGGCGGAATTCTCGCGCTGGTCGAAGAAAAGCGCGGCAAACAGAAGACCTTTGAATACGTCGGATCCACTCGTGTCATGCTGCATTATGAGCTGCCGCTGAACGAAATCGTTCTGGATTTCTACGACCGCCTCAAATCGGTCTCTCGCGGTTACGCCTCGCTCGACTACCATCTCGCAGGCTACTGGGACTCGCCCATGGTCAAGCTCGACATCCTGGTCGCGGGCGATCCGGTTGACGCACTCTCAATCATCGTCCACCGCGACTTCGCCTACGAACGCGGCAAAGCACTGGTCTCGAAGATGCGCGAACTCATCCCGCGGCAGATGTTCGAAGTCCCTATTCAAGCTTCAATCGGCGCGAAAATCATCGCCCGTGAAACCGTCCACGCCATGCGCAAGAACGTATTGGCCAAATGCTACGGCGGCGATATCACGCGAAAGCGCAAGCTGCTCGAGAAACAGAAGGAAGGCAAGAAGCGCATGAAGCGTATCGGCCGCGTCGACATCCCCCAGGAAGCTTTCCTGGCCGTCCTGAAAGTGGGCGAAAGCAGCGACTAATCCTGTGTAGGGACGGACGCAGCCTGCCCTGGGCGCAGTCGAAGCCCGCGTCCGGGTTGACACCGTTGGTGGGCGGCAATTGTCCGCGTCCGGACATTCTCTTCCACCTACGGACACCAGCGCGGCCCTCGATCCCGGCGCGGCGCGCCTTCCACCCTTTTGGATCCAACGCTTTCCTCGTGCTTACCCTCTCCAGCTGATAGGAGCGGAAAGTGCTAACGACCCAACATATACTCGTCTGTCTTCTCGAGACGCGGGAGGATGTCAGCATGACCGGCCTGGTCCAGGATCTCCGCTATGCACTCCGTCAAATGGGGAAGACCCGAGGTTTCGCGGCAGTTGCCATCATCACTCTAGCCCTCGGAATTGGCGCCAACACCCTCATTTTTACCCTGCTGAACGGAGTGCTTTTCAGCCCTTTGCCATTTCCGAATCCCGATCAGCTTGTCACCATGCACGAAAATAAGCCGAACTTCGAAGGCGGATCTCTCTCCTACCCCAATTTTCGTGACTGGCAGAGCGCCAGCCACTCGTTTTCCGCCATGGCGATTGCCCGTACCTACGCTTTCAGCCTCACCCGCGTCGGAGAAGCCGAGCAAGTGAATGGCGAGTTCGTTTCCTCGTTCTTCTTTTCGGTGCTGGGCGTGAACCCCGTCCAGGGCCGCACTTTCATGCAGGGTGAGGACGAAGTTGGTGCGGCTCCGGTTGCTTTGGTCAGCGAAGATCTATGGCAACGCAAGTTCAGTTCCTCGGCAGACGTCTTGGGAAAAACGCTCACGCTGGACGCGAAGGACTACACCATCGTCGGAGTCATTCCAGCAAGTTTCCATCTGCGAATCCCAGGATTTCGCGATGCCGACGTGTTTGTGCCCATTGGACAATGGGCCAATCCTTTACTCTTGGGCCGCGGCGCAGGATTGGGCATTCACGGAATAGCCCGCCTCAAGCCCGGGGTTTCCCTTGCTCAGGCGCGCGCCGACATGGAAACGGTCTCACGAAATCTGGCCGCCGCTTTTCCCGATGCTGACAAGGGAATTTCTGCCCAGATTGTTCCCCTCAAGCAATCGATGGTCGGCCACGTCGGCTCATACCTCAGCGTCCTGATGGTCGCGGTGGGCTTTGTTTTGCTGATTGCCTGCGCAAATGTCGGCAGCCTTCTGCTTGCCCGTTCTGCGGCAAGAACGCGGGAGTTCGCCGTTCGCACCACGCTTGGCGCATCCGTGGGCCGCGTGATTCAGCAACTAGTTACGGAGAGTATTCTTCTCGCATTGGCGGGCGGGGCGGCTGGCCTGGTCCTTACTACAATCGGCATGCGAGCAATACTCGGCGTTTTGCCTTCCGCTCTGCCCCGTTCCGAGCAGGTCGTCATCGATCGCACTGTACTGCTATTCACCGCTACTGTCTCCATCGCAGCCGGTATCTTCTTCGGGCTAGCCCCCGTCTTCAAGATTGCCCGCTCGAATCTGCAAGACAAGCTCAAGGAAATCGGCCGTGGCGCAAGTGGAGTTCGTCATCGCATGCAGGATGTCTTCGTGATTTCAGAAATGGCTCTCGCAGTCGTGCTTCTGATCGGAGCCGGCCTGACCATCCGAAGCCTCATGCGCCTCTGGAGTATCGATCCCGGATTTAATCCCCACAATGTCCTTACCTTCGGGCTCTCTTTATCCCCTTCGATGATCCACGCCAAACCCGATGCGATCCACGCCGCATTTCGCGACTTCGATGCCAGGCTCGCCTCGATCCCCGGCGTCCGCGGAGTTTCACAAACATGGGGAGCGATTCCTTTCGATGGCGATGATGAGCAACTCTTCTGGCTCGAAGGGCAGGCCCGGCCCATCAACGAGAACGACATGAATTGGGTCATCGATTACATCGTGGAGCCGGACTATCTACAGGCCATGCAGATTCCGTTGCAGCGCGGACGGTTCTTTACCAGCAATGACAATGAGCGCTCTCCGCTGGTGGTTGTTATCGACGACGTCTTTGCCCAGAGATATTTCCCGAGTCAGGATCCCGTCGGGAAGCGCATTTACCTCAATCGTGGAGCCGGGCAACTCGCGGAAATTATCGGGGTCGTCGGTCACGTCAGACAATGGGGTTTGGATGCTGATGATCACCAAAGCCTGCGGGCCGAGTACTACCTTCCATGTTTGCAGATGCCGGACGACTTTATCGCTATGGCGCCTTCGGGATCGTCGGTGGTACTTCGATCCGACACTGCCTTCGAGGAACTCAGCGGCAAGATCCGCCTTCTAAGCGCCGCAATGAGCAGTGAGCAAGTCATCTACGGAACTCTCACCATGGATTCGCTGATCTCCCGATCTCTGGCGTCACGTCGATTCTCCATGATTCTCCTGGTCGCCTTTGCGTCTTTGGCAATCCTGCTGGCCAGCGTTGGCATCTACGGATTGATCTCATACATCGTCGCAGAACGCACGCATGAGATCGGTGTTCGCGTAGCGCTCGGCGCACGTCGGTCCAATGTCTTCGGATTGATATTGGGCAGAGGAGGAAAACTTGCCGCCATCGGTGTCGCTGCCGGATTAGTCGCGGCTTTGGGCCTCAGCCGGCTTATGGTGAGCATGCTCTACGGAATCAGCCCGGCCGACCCGTTCACGTTTCTTGCGGTCGCGGCGGTGCTTATGGCTGTCGCGCTAGCCGCCTGTTATCTTCCTGCCCAGCGCGCGACCAAGGTTGATCCCGCGGTCGCCCTTCGGTGCGATTGAGAGCCCGCTCCCGGATCACCGGGGCGCTTTCGGACTGGATCGAGTTACCGCACTCCATTCGGATAGACGAGAATCTTACTCGCCTCGCCGGTTTTCAATTGCTCCATAGCTTTGCCGAAGTCCTTCATGGAAATGCGGTCGGTGATGACCGGGTGCAGATCGAGCTTGCCGGCCTTTAACAGCGCCGTCATTTGGTACCACGTCTGATACATGCGCCGACCATTGATGCCCTGGATCGTGATGCCCTTGAAAATGATGTCTTCGGAGAAGTTGAGCTGAATTGGCTTCGAAGTCAGGCCCAGGAGGGAGATGCGTCCTCCGCGGCGCACGATATCGAAGGCTGTTCGAATGGAGTCTGGATGCCCGGCCATCTCAAGCACAACGTCGACGCCGAGACCGCCCGTCTTTTCCGTCACAGTGGCCTTTACGTCTTCCTTCGTAGGATTGAGGACGTAGTCCGCTTTCATCTCGCGGGCGACACGCGCGCGGTGCTCGTTCACCTCGATAGCGAAAACTGACGTCGCTCCGACCGCTTTGGCCACGGCGATCGAGAACAGGCCGATGGGGCCACATCCAGTAATCGCAACAGTTTTGGCCGCGATCTCTCCCGCGAGCACCGTGTGCACAGCGTTGCCCAAGGGGTCAAGGATCGAAGCGTACTCCAATGGAATGGCAGGATCGAGCTTCCAGATATTCGATTCCGGGATAACCACATACTCGGCGAAAGCGCCATTGGCATCGACGCCGATGATCTTCACGTTCTGGCAGATATGAGCTTCGCCCGTGCGGCACTGCAGGCACTTGCCGCAGGCGACGTGCATCTCGGCGGAGACGAAGTCGCCTTCTTTAACGCTGGTGACCTCATCGCCGAACGCCACAACCTCACCGCAAAATTCATGTCCGGGGATAAGCGGGGGCTTGATCCGGTTCTGCGCCCAGCGGTCCCAGTTATAGATATGCAGGTCAGTACCGCAGATGGATGCAACCTTGACCTTCACGAGAACATCCGTGCGGCCGAATCCGGGGACTTTGACTTCGCGAACGTCAGCTCCGGGCGCTCGTTCTGGCTTGACCACCGCCAGCATCGTAGCCTCTCTTGTTGCGCCAGACATAATTGCCACCTATCACTTGAATGTCAGAATCTGTATAAACACAAAACGTATGATTCTAGCACTGTAACCGCCAAGCCATCCGACCGAACGGTTTGTTTATCCATCCGTAGTCAAACTCATTGAGTGGCTCCCACACTTGCAAAAACAGTAGCTGGCAGTAGCCCTTCGCGGGGTGAAGCGCATCGAAAGCTCGTCACCTGTGGAGGTAAGATTGCCGGTTCGAATCGCGATGCTCGTAACCCTCGGCTCCGTTCTCGCTACAGCCGGCTTCGGCGATTCCGGCGTGCCGGTTCGTTACAAAGAGGGAATAACACACGGTTTTCTCATACTCAGTACCCTCGGCGGCGATCGAATCGCCGTCGGAGACCTTGTTCAGGTTGCTCATGGCAACCAGGTGACCAGCCGTCTCGTCTATCACTTCAATGACGGATCGCTGCAGGATGAGACAACCGTCTTCTCACAGCGCCGGAATTTTTCGCTGATCACCTACCATCTGATCCAGAAGGGGCCAGCATTTCAGCATTCCACCGAGGTTCTGGTGGAGACTGCGAAGGGCCAGGTAACAGTGCGCTATACGGACGATAAGGGAAATGAGAAAACCGAGAGCGAACAGATGAAGCTGCCGCTGGATCTCGCGAATGGTCTGGTCCTCACGGTGCTGAAGAATCTTCGTCCGGATGGTGATCTTCCGCAACTCTCGATAGTTGTCGCCACTCCGAAGCCCCGCATCGTGAAGCTCTCGATCCGTTTTCAGGGGAAGGATCCATTTGCTCTCGCGGACTCTCGCCGTGAGGCTCTGCATTACGTAATCAAGGTGGAAATCGGAGGCGTCGCGGAATTGCTGGCGCCACTGCTCGGCAAGCAGCCACCGGACGCGCATGTCTGGATCGTTGGCGGTGAGGCGCCAACATTCGTAAAATCAGAAACACTTTCGTTTCTGGGTGGCCCGATTTGGCGTTCCGAACTGGTCGCTCCTGTCTGGCCCAGGTCCGACGGCGATCCTGGAAATGCGGTAAACGACGAGCATTAATTGTCGACGATGGTTGTACGGCTATTACAATCGGAGTGATGCGCGACATCTGCTGTGCCTTACTGCCGTTATTGTCTCTGTATGTCGCCATGCTCTTCGGGGTGAGGTCAGCGGCACCAGAGTCCCAAGAAACTGCTTCGCAGCAGGAATTCACGAAGCACCTGGTGGCTGCTGCGATCGAACGTACGCATCATTCAGTGCGCTATGTCTCCGCGTACGTACGTATTCCTTACCCTGGCGGAGATGTACCCGCGGATACCGGCGTCTGCACTGACGAGATCATCCGGTCCTACCGGGCGGTCGGGGTCGATCTGCAGAAAGAAGTGCACGAAGACATGGTTAAGAATTTCTCCGCTTATCCGAACCAGCGGCGATGGATGCTGGCACATCCTGATTCGAACATCGATCACCGCCGCGTTCCGAATTTGATGGTCTTTTTTCAGCGGAACGGAGAGTCGCTGCCTGTTAGCGCCAATGCGAAGGATTATTCCCCCGGGGATCTGGTCACATGGGATCTCGGTCGTGGCGTGCCGCACATCGGGATTGTGGTGGATCAGAAATCGGGCGGCAGCGGCCGCTACATGGTCGTGCACAACATTGGCGAAGGGCCCAGGATGGAAGACGTCCTGTTTGATTGGAAAATAACCGGACACTACCGATACTTTGGTCCAAAGTTGTAGGCCGCCTATCTTTCCAGCGGGACACCTCGATCGAATTTCTCAGACGCTGCCTTCTTCCTGTTGAATTCTTCTGACTTTCCTCTTGGAATACTCAGCGTCTTCCACTCGCTCGACAGCAGATGCTTCGCCAGGAATACGATCTGGCCGATGTGCTGCGCGTAATGGGCGATCTGGCGGTTGATGGCCTGCAGCACAGTGTGCGGCTCGCCGCGGATAGTGACGGCGCGCATGACATCGTCCGGCTTGAGGGAATCAATGGCTCCAAAAACACAAGCCCACCCTTCTTCCCACCATGACATCACTTCGCTGCGAGTGGTCGACGGGCCAATCTCGAATTCGCGGTCTCGAAGACGGTCAGGCTTCTCGCCGTCGCTCGTCAGAAAGTCTGTGAACCGCGATCGCATGTTGCCGGCAAGATGCTTGACGAGGACTGCGACGGAGTTGGATTCCGGGTCGAGTGTGACGAAGAAGTCCTGGTCGCGAAGCTGGCTCATTGCGCCCTCGCCCATGCGCTTGTGTCCCCGCAACTGCCTCCGCGCTTCTTCCAGGTAGTGAGTTGCCGCATCGGTTGCCATACTGTAGTTCTCCAAGACTAGATTGCCGGAGTCGCCGGCGGAACGATGGGATACGGAGCGATTGGACCATCCGGCTGCTGAATCAGTTCGAGCTCAACGCCCCCTGCCCACTGTGATAGCAGGTTGTACAGCCACGCGCTTATCGCGCCGATCACGAAGCCCATCGAACCGTAAGCGATAGGCAACAAGATTGCCAGGATGATGCCAATCAGCCCCGCGAATGGCACATGATCCCTTTGTGCCAGCGTTCCCAATAGCCCGAAGAGCAGAAAAAACGGCATCAGGAGCAAGCCGAGACAACCGTAGAGCAGGCCCGTAATCTTTGCAACCGACATCACCCCCACGGATTTCAGCATGTACATATGGATGTTCCTTCACGCGATTTGTTCAAGAAATATTGTTAGCTCTCTCCCCATCCACCGCCGCCGGGGGTTTCAATCCGAACGCGCTCGCCTTTGCGCAGACGGGTACTGAATTTTCCCCTCATGGATTCGAGTGAGCCGTCCTGGTGTACAACTGTTGCCCTTCCGGCAGCGCCCTCCGCGCCGCCGCTCAGACCCCAAGGACCGTAGGAACGGCGATCGCCGAGCAGCGTGACTTCGCAATCGGTGAGAACCTCGATCTCACGAACGATGCCATTACCACCTGTGAATTTTCCCGTTCCGCCGCTGCCGGCACGCAGCGAATACCGTCGAACCCGAAGGGGATATGCGTACTCTAGTGCTTCCGCCGGCGTATTCAGTGAATTCGTCATATGCGTATGCACGCCAGAAACACCGGGCTTGCCGGGCCGGGCGCCCATGCCTCCGGCAATCGTTTCGTAATAGGTGAAGGGCTCGCCTGTGCGGGGGTCGATACCGCCGATGGTGAGATTGTTCATGGTTCCCGAAGCGGCCGCTGGGATGCGATCGGGGATCGCCTGCGCCAGAGCACGAAGCAAAACATCCACGATGCGCTGCGAGGTCTCGACGTTCCCACCCGCCACCGCAGCCGGTGGCTTGGCGTTCACGATCGTTCCCTCAGGCGCAATGACCTGAATGGGCCGCATCAGTCCTGCGGTAGCCGGAACGTCTTCGGCCAGCAGACAGCGGAAGACATAGAAACTGGCGGAGTAGGTGATTGCGGCAACGGCGTTCACACTGCCTTCGACCTGTGGGTCGCTTCCGCTGAAGTCGACGATAACGGTAGCGCGGGAACTCTGCCTGCGAACGCCGCCGACCGGAGAAACCCTGACGCGGACCGCGATTTTCACCGGCCTGTCGCTGATACCGTCGCCCTCCAGAAAATCCTCGGCATGGTATTCCCCCTCCGGCACCCGCTGGAGGAACGCGCGCATGAGTTCTTCTGCATAATCGAGCAGGTCCACTGCAGCCCGCTTCGAGCGATCGATACCGTAACGTCTGCAGACCTCCCGAAGGCGTTCGGCGCCCGTGTGACACGCAGCGATCTGCGCGCCGAGATCGCCCTCGCGCTCTTGGGGAGTGCGCACGTTATTCAGCAGCATCGCCATAACGTCGCGGTCAGTAGTGCCCGTGCGCATCAGCTTCACCGGCGGGATCCGCACGCCTTCCTGGTAGATCTCGCGGCACAGGCCCATTGATCCCGGATAGGCCCCCCCGACATCGGCATGATGCGCGCGCGAGGCCACGTAGAAATCCGGCCGCCGCTGCCGCCCTTGCTGCACGTAAACCGGCGCGACCAGCGTGATGTCCGGCAGATGCGTTCCGCCTCGAAAGGGGTCGTTGAGCATGACCACGTCGCCAGGGTACATGGGCCCGGCATCCATCGCCGCCTGCACCGACATCGGCATGGATCCGAGATGCACGGGCATGTGATCGCCCATCGCGATAGCCTGCCCTCGGCTGTCGAATACCGCGCAGGAGTAGTCGCGGCGCTCCTTGATGTTGGGAGAGAACGCGGTCCGGCGCAGGGCGGCGCCCATCTCCTCAGCGATGGAGTGATAGAGATTCTTGAAGATCTCAAGCTCGATGGGGTCGCGGTGCATGTGGCGATACTACCAGTCGCCCCGAGGTTGCTCCGGGTTGTGTTGTACAGATGCGAGGCGTTCGACCAACGACAAACGACCGACGACTAGCGACGAATTTCGTATGAAATGCAGAATTCTATTGACACTTTGTTAATACTGCCGCAATATCTTGGGTTATAGGGCCTTCCCATACTATGAGTAGGGTTGGTCTTTCAGGATAAGGGCCCAAAGTCGTTAACCCTTGCAAGGGAAAATCGTTCACGGAGGCACCTTCAATGGCAACCAAGAAGAAGGCAAAAAAGAAGAAACACTAACCGCAGCGAGGCGAACTCGCATACACCCCGATTTTTTCACTGGCCTCTTGAGAGAAGCACCTCTTAAGAGGCTTTTCTGTTGTAGGCGGGTAGATGATAATTGACGAAGCAGCGGCTAAGTTGCCGTCAATGCCAGCCAATCACATCAGCGTTGAAATCCGTTTGGAGGTGCATCGTGACAGCGTTTCGTTTGCGTTGCGTCGGGCCCCTCTTAATCCTTTCCCTGGCCGCTTGGAGTTGTGGTGGTGGCCGTCATCTGCAAAGCGTCACTCTTCAACCCTCGGTCGCCACGGCGCAGAATGGAAAAGCGCAATTTAGCGCGACGGGCAATTTCAGCGCTCCGCCATCTCCGGTAACCCTGACCAGCAAGGACGTGACCTGGTGCGCGGGCGGATTGGTGAGCCCGTCGAATGCGAGTCCGAGCGGCTGTGCCGGGTTCGTCATTCCGTTTGCGACGGTCGACCAGAACGGATTGGGCGACATGCAGCCCTAGCTTGCATGGAACGGGGTATATCCTGGCCGGCGCCCAGCCGATCCCTGCGATGATGCCCGACGAGGGCGCGCAATTTAAGGTATTCGGATACGCAACGCTGACCTGCCCATAAGTGCCCCGAAATTCTGGCGTTTCCGCGCGCAACCTGTGTCACAATAACCGCTGAGGCGGTGCCCCACTTCTCGTTGGTTTTGCGAGAAGTGGGAATCGGCGCGATTGCTATGGCGGCGAAAAAGAAAAGCAGCGGGAAGCACGGCGAAGAAATCCTGATTCCCGACAAGCTGTATTTCCGGATCGGCGAAGTCGCGTCTCTGTGCCGTCTGCCGGCGTACGTGCTGCGCTTCTGGGAATCGGAATTCCCTCAACTGAGGCCGATCAAGAGCAGCACCGGACAGCGCATGTACCGCAAGCGCGACGTGGAGAGCGTGCTGCGCATCAAGCAACTGCTTTACGAGCAGGGATTCACCATTTCAGGCGCGCGCCAGCAATTGCGCTCGGAAGTGAAGTCCGACAAATCGCAAACCGCGATTCCGTTCCCGACTCAAGCCACGCCAGAGATTCAGCATATCCGCCAGGGGCTGCGGGAGATTCTGGATCTGCTGTCGGCACGCAGGACTGGTTAAAACATCTCCTCAATGGGTATCGATCTTCAATTTCTGTTGTGCCCCCTCGTTGTCATCCTCAGGCCGCGCCTTCTACGGGCCCGAGGACCCATGGACTCGCCAGCAGACTGCATACGGCGCCGGAGGATACAAGTCCTTCGCTGCAAAAAGGTGGCTCGTGACGAAAAAACTGCGGTGTAATACTGAAGATTCTCTAAGCCTCGACCCAGTTTCTTCGTTCCAGAATAGTCGGCGGCTCGTAGGTTCTTCCCTCTGCTAACCGTTTCTCTTCGCGCCGTGTCGTCCACAACAGAACCGGCCCCAGCACCGCTGGCATCATGCGCGAGATGATTCCTGATTCGTGCTTGAACTCGTCTCTCACGACACGGATTTGCTGGCTGCCTCGCTCGTCCACCTTACGGAATTGCCGTTCCATCGCCCACAGGGCCGAGCTGTAAACGCCGCTCAAGCGCTGCATCTCCTGGGCGAAGCGCTCCCGCACTCGCGTGTCGGGCCAATCTTTGTAACGCTTCCATCCGGCCAGCAGCGTGCGTGCGATGCGGTACAAGCTTGGCCCGTTGGCTTCATAGTCACGCCAGAACGCCCAATCGAGAAAGCGCTTGGAATCGTCGCGCGAGATCGCAGCGTGCTTGAAATTAAATTTGAACTGTCCGTGAACATCGGCATAATCGACGTCAGTCAGCATGCGGCCTTCTTCTGACATCTGCTGATACAGCGGCGTACCCGGCACCGGCGTGTACAGCATGAACTGATGGAAGTCAGTGTCATGCGAAACGGCGTGTTCAATCTCTCCGAGGATGTTGTCGGGGGTGTGATGCTCGAGTCCAATGATCGTCGATCCCTGCACGCGAATGCCGTGCTCGCGCAGTTCGCGGGTGAGCTGGCGGGTGTCGCTGCCGTTGAGTTTACTGTAGCTGGCCTGCGGGGATTCCAGACCCATCCACAGCCATGACACGCCAAGCTCGACCAGTTCCTGCATCGTGTATTTGCGGATCGCATTCGCCGAGGCAAAGACGGACATGGTCCAGACCTTGTGGGCGGCTTTCATCCGCTCCAGCAGGCGCATGGCGCGCTCACGGTGCAGGAGAAAATTCTCATCCATGATGAAGAACGACCGCACTTTCAACTCGTCTTCCATCTGCTGCATCACTTCGAACAACTCGTCGCCGCTCTCAAAGAAGTTGACGAACTTGCCTTTGCCTCCGAAGAAGGCCGAGGTGGTGCAGAAGTTACATCCCATGGGGCAGCCTACGGAAGGGATGATGGTTGCTGCAGTCGCACCTTTGCGCTCCGGCAGGCGAATGCCCATGATGCGTGTCCGCAGGCCAGAGACGATGGGAGGATGGCGGATGGGCGCGGTGTCATCTTCGCCAAGATAGCGTCGCATCCAGGAAACGCCTTCACCGCGCACGATGTGGTCGGCATCGATCATCTTCTCGATGCCCGGGATTGCGGTTACATGCCCGCCGACCACGATTTTCGCTCTGGGCGAGAGTTGGCGAATCATACGGCACATTTCGCGAACTTTCACCACGTTTACGATGATCGACGAGATTCCGATGATGTCGTAGGCGGTCGCCGTGATCTCCCGCTCGAAATCGTCTCGTGTCGGAAAGTCGAGTACGGTGCAAGGCGCGGAGACATTCGCCTGGATCAGCATGATGCCCCAGGAGCGATGAAACATGCGCAGCGAAAAACTGCCTTGGGCACGAGTCACTTGATTGTGATACAGCTCCATCGGGTTGATGGAGCGGCTGCCGAACTCATCGTCTTGTGCGTACGGCCCAAAGACCGAGCTCAGCAGAATGCGGGCCTGTGTGCCCTTCGGATGCCGTTCAACGCTGCCGGAGGTGTTGGGATTTGAGACTTGCGTCTTCACTTCGGTTCATTGTCCGTTCTCCCCACATGCCGTTGATTAATCCTACTTTCGCGGCCCGTCTCTGAAACAGTCAGGACGCAAATAACACAAAAACATTACAAAACTGGGGAAGAGCCCCAATCCTGAGATGGACCTAAGAAATACCCGCGGCCTTGAATGGCGTGGGACTTCTGGCCTAGAATCGCTTGCTGCTATGGCATCAGAGCCGTTGGAAGTCGAGCGTCTGGATCGCGGAGTGCTGAGCTTCCGTGGTCCGCTCACGATGGAGAATGTAACTCCATTCCTGAACGCGGTGCGCCGCGAGACGGCTCCAACCATGATCCTGGATTTCTCGGGAGTTCCCTACCTTGATTCCTCCGGGCTGGGCTCGCTGGTGAGCGCGTGCACATCGTGCATCAAGGCCGGGCGTCGCATCGCCATCACTGGCGTGAACAAGCGCGTTCTAAAAGTATTCGAGATCACGAAAGTCGAGCAGGTCCTGCTGATGTTTCCCACTTTGGCGGATGCCATCGAAGCGTTTACGAACGCGGGTACTGCATAGTCGCTCAGTTTCCTTTTCCTGCTTCGGCGGCGATCTTGCCCACTGCCTTCGAGACTCCTTCCTTCACTTCGGCTGAAACCGCGCCTCCAACCTCGAAGTTCTTTCCCTCGATCCCGTAGATGCGAAGTCGTGCTGGAAGGCATCCGATTGCGCGCGCCAGCTCCACTGCTTCCGCCAGGCCGATTCCATGAGTGGAACTGCTGCGTTGCAGAGGCAGCGGCCGCGATGCATCCCATATTTGTACTGTACCCGGAGCAGCACCGGTGACCACGCAGTCGATAACGATCACGTTGTCCGCGGCACTCCAGGCCTCCATCAGATCGGGAGCGCCGCCACCGCAGATCCTGACGGCGATGCCCAGTTCACAAAGGCGCGCGGCGGCGAGCATGCCGGCGGTATCGTCGGCACGGTTGGGGTTGCCACAGGCGATGATCAGTACGGCCGGCGTTTTCTTGGTTGATGAGTCTTGTGGCATATGGCTTGGGTTCGTTTTGCACAGGACAGCCGAAGCCGGCTGTCTCCGCGTGGCTTTGAAGGGTCCTGTTATTCCCGGTGGATCACGACCTTCAGGAAGTGCGTTGCGCAGGAGATACATGGATCGTAGCATCGGACCGCCTGCTCGCACTTCCACGTGGCCTCTTCCAGGGGCCACGCGGCGAGTTGGGCGGCGTATTCGCGCAGGTCGTCTTCGATCCGGCGCTGATTCTGCGACGTGGGCGGAACGATCTTGGCGGTGACGATAATCCCTTTTTCGTCGACGGCATAGCGATGATAGAGAATTCCCCGCGGCGCCTCCGTGATGGCCTGGCCAACGCCGGTTCGATTGGAAACGTCCACGCGGGGGGAACTGGGCGGTTCGTAGTCGGCAATGATGCGCAGGGCTTCCACACAAGCGAAAACCAGCTCTACGGCCCTGACTTGAATGCTGCGGAAGAGATTCGTGACTGGCGGGCGCAGTTTTGCGTCGGTGGCGGCCTGTCGGGCGGTGTCGGGAAGTTTGTCAAAGTTCAGATTGAATCGGGCTAGTGGGCCCACGAGATACGAGCCTCGGCCGCGGACGATCGAATGGAGTGCGTTCGAATGTTTTACGTGCAACTCCGCAAAGCGGTCTTCATATTCAGCCGGATCGATGTCGAGCCCATGGTTCGAGACCAAACGTCCCTCGCACAGCGCATATTCGGCCGGATGACGAAGCGCGACAAACTCGTAGTCCTGCTCAAAATCCGGAAACTGCAGGGTGGAGGTCCAGCGGACTGTGTCCAACGAGGCATTCAGCGCCCACTGCAGATCGACCACGAGGTCGCGAAGCTGGATTCTTGACGGAACTTTATAAAACCCGCCTACCGCGGCAGAGATAGGATGGATTTCGCGGCCGCCCATCAGTTGAACGATGCGGTTCCCAATTTTTTTGAGCCGCAGCGCCTTCTCGACCACGTCACGGTGATCCCTGGCCATCTCGATCACATCCTGATAGCCGAGGAAATCGGGCGCGTGCAGCATGTAAACATGAAGGGCGTGGCTCTCGATCCATTCGCCGCAGTAGAAAAGACGCCGAAGGAGTCGAACGGCAGGATCGATCTTGATGCCCAACGCCCGCTCGATTGCATGGACCGCGCTCATCTGATACGCGATCGGGCAGATTCCGCAGATCCTGGCAGTGATGTCGGGAGCTTCAGAGAAATGCCGCCCGCGCAGGAATGCTTCGAACATGCGAGGCGGCTCATAGATGCGTAGCTTCACGTCGGAGACGCGGTCGCCCGCCATCTTGATGTAAAGTTCGCCTTCGCCCTCCACACGTGCGAGCGTGTCGACTTTGATCGTTCTGGTCCCGCGTCCGCTCATGTGCGTTTACACTCCTCGCTGGCGCGACGGAACTGCCACGCCCAGGCGTTGAAGCTGCGGAATGCCCGCGAGATCTGATCGTCGGTCTGCCCCAGAATCCTGAACTGAGAGGTCAGCGCCGCCGTGTTCGGGCTCTCCATGGGTCCAAAGCAGCCGTAGCAGCCGCGGTCGTAAGTTGGACACAGAGCTCCGCAGCCGGCTTGCGTCACCGGTCCAAGGCAGGCAATGCCGCGCGCGACCGAGATGCATACGTTCGCCTTGCGCTTGCACTCCATGCAGACGCTGTAGGCGGGAATGTTGGGCTTCCGGCCCGCGAGTGTTGCAGTAATCAGCTCGATGAGCTGATATTTGTTGATGGGGCACCCGCGCAATTCAAAGTCCACCGGCACGTGCTCGGCAATTGGCGTCGACAGTTTCAATGTGCTGATGAATTGCGGCGTCGCGTACACCACGCGGATGAACTCGTCGACATCTTTCCAATTGCGCAGCGCTTGAACACCACCCGCAGTGGCGCAGGCGCCGAGCGTAATCAAGGTCTTGCACTTGCGACGCACTTCCTGAATTCTTTCCGCGTCGTGGTGGGTGGTGATCGATCCTTCCACCAGCCCGATGTCATACGGACCCTCGACCATGTTGCGGCTGGCCTCGGGAAAGTATGCGATGTCGACAGCCCCAACTACGCCAAGCAATTCGTCTTCCGCATCGAGCAGGCTGAGTTGGCAGCCATCGCAGGAGGCGAACTTGAAGACGCCGATCGTAGGCTTCAGCCCACTCTTCTTCTTCCGTTTTGGTTCAGAGCTCATACTTTTCCAAAAGCGGTCGCAGGTGCTCGTACGGGAACACCGGACCTTCCTTACAGAGGAAGTGCGGGCCAAACTGGCAGTGGCCGCAGAAACCGATGCCGCACTTCATGTTGCGCTCCATCGAGAGATAAATGTCGCTGCGGCTCAGTCCATAGTTCTCCAGTTCGCGGGTCACGAAGCGCATCATGATCTCCGGGCCGCAGACCATGGCGACTGAGCGCGCTGGCTTCAAGCGGGCATACTTGAACAGGGTGGTGACTACGCCGACGTGGCCACGCCAGCTCATGCCGCCGTAATCGACGCTGGTCAAGACCTGCGTCTCTTTCTGCCGCGACCACGTCGCGAGTTCCTTGCGATAGAGCAGGTCTCGCGGACTGCGCGCTCCGTACAGGATTACCAGCCGGCCGTAGTCTTCGCGGTGACTCAACACCTCGTAGATGACGGGACGGAGAGGTGCCAAGCCGATTCCACCCGCGACCACGATAACGTCATGTCCGCGGGCCGCCTGCATTGGCCAGCCGTTACCGTAAGGGCCGCGCACGCCAACTGCCTCACCCACCGTGCGCGTGACTAAGCCGTTCGTTGCTTGGCCCACGGATCGGACGGTGTACACCAGTCGGTCATGCTCACCCGGATCACCACTGATCGAGATAGGCAACTCTCCCACTCCGAACACCCACAGCATACTGAACTGACCCGGCTGAAACTGAGTGTGGTTCGATCCTGTGTCGGGCACGAGTTTCAGCGTAAACGTGTCGTAGGTCTCTTTCGCCACATCACGGATAAGATATGACTGCGGGATCATTGCATCGGTTGTGACCGCACTGGCCATAAATACCGTCACTTTATTGCGTAAACGTCGAGCAACTGCAGGCGCGTGGCTTCCAGGCGCTGCTCGATAATGCGCGCGAAGCGCTTCAGGACCTCGTAGCCCAGGTCATGGTTGTCCTCGCACTTTGTGCGCAAGCATTTCCCGTCAAGAGAGATGGCGCGCACGTTGTCGAGAGCGCGAGCATTCAGCTTCCACTCATACGGCGGCAGCAGCCACGACCATCCCAGAATCTCGCCTTCGCCGAGCGTCGCAACGATGATCGGCTTGCCCTGGGCTGGGAGTACTTCTACCGCAACCTTGCCCTCCCGTATCAGGTAAAACTCGTTCGCGGGATCCCCTTCGCGAAAGATGTAGTCATTGCGGTTAAATCGCACGTTTTTCGCACAACCCACCATCAGGCGTGTAAACGAAGAATCCAGATCGGCCAGAAAAGGATGTTCGGCGATGACTCGCTCAAGAGTCTCCATGATTTCCTCCGTCTCTCAGGGCCCGGACTTCCTCTGTGATGTCAATGCCCACCGGACACCAGGTAATGCAGCGCCCGCAGCCGACGCATCCCGACGTGCCAAATTGGTCCTTCCACGCCGCGAGTTTGTGAGTGATCCACTGGCGGTAGCGCGACTTGGCGGAGTTGCGGACGCTGCCCCCATGGATGTACGAGAAGGCCATCGTGAAACAAGAGTCCCATTTCCTCCAGCGTTCCGCGTGATCCCCCGTTACGGAGCTAGTATCTTCGACTGTCGTACAAAAACAGGTCGGACAGACCATGGTGCAGTTCGTACAACTCAGACAACGGGCGGCGACGTGCTCCCAGCGAGGATGCTCGAAGTTCTGGTAGAGCAACTCTTGAACTCCATTCTGATCGATGCTCCGTACCTGCCCATCTGCAGCTGCCTGCACGCCAGCTTCGGCCTGACGGAGATCGGCTTCTGTTGCTGCGGTTGTCCGCAGTTTGACCAACAGCTCAGAGCCCCGCTCCGTACCCGCTCGCACCAGGAATCGATGCGAGCCTCCGCCCGTCAGTTCCGTCATGACGAGATCAGCTCCCTCGGAAGCTACGGGTCCTGTCCCCATGGAAGCGCAGAAACAGGTGGAAGCAGCCTGTGTGCATTGCACGGCAATCAAGAACGCGCGGCAGCGGTGGGCTTCGTAAATCGGGTCTCGATAGCGATCTTCCAGCAGGACCCGATCCTGAATTCGAATCGCTGCCAACTCGCAAGCCCTTACGCCCAAAAGCGCCTTTGGCTTTTCCGGCTTCGGTTCGTTGTTCAAGATGTGGAAGGAACTGCCGTGGCGTTCGGCCTCCCATAGGCGGACTTCAGGAGGATGCAGAAACTTCTTCCAGCTTTGCGGGCTGTTCACATAACCGAACAACGCACCGTCATTTCGGGGCTCTAACTGATACTTCCCGGGAGCATGCTCATCGGTCCAGCCTTGTGGAAGGTTTTGCGCGGATTCGATGGGACCGTAGACAACTGCTCCATCGCGCAGGGTTGGCCCGACGACCGAGTAACCTTCTCGTGCGAGTGTGCTTATGAGGCAGCCCATTTCACTCGCTGCGAGGAGGGCGTAGTCCTCCAGGGACACCGCACCATTCCAGGATCTTTCCCGGGCTGCCAGAGCGCTTTCAGCAACCACAAGACCCCTTTCGGCCCGGCCCATCACGATTGAAGACAGGAGATATACGCGGGCTCAAAGGAACTGGATGCAGCCTTGCACCCAGAGCGAAACCTAACTCCGGTGCCGCTCATAAGGGAATGCAAACACGAGGAAGGAAGGACGTCAGTGACCGCAATCACGCTTGGATTGCGGCTCTCGCGATCAGGCGACGCGGCCAGAGTCTGGCCTTTTGATTTGTACGGCATTCACGGCATCAAGCCGTATCCGGGTGACGCGGGCAGTTTCCTCTACGAGTTCGCTGGTGTACTTGGCGCCTTCGCCAGCCATCACTTGCCCGGCAGCCAGCGCGAACCGGAGCGCATCGGCTTGGTCTTCAAAATAAAGTACGACTTGTCCCGACATAGCACTTCTCCCGGATTACCAGCTTTGGCCGTGGTTGCCTTGGCTGGAAAAGATCAATCGAGCTAACGATCGTCTTCGACGAGGGTGGCGAATGAGCTTGCCTTGAATTCTCAGGGACATGACCGGGCAGCTAAAGTGATTCTTTTGGTTACCGTGGCCTCCGCCGCATTTTTCCCGTTCTCCTTGGAGTGCTTGGGGAATCCAAGAACCCAGATGTCTGCTAGTGGACGTCAGGCTGAGCCCTTAAATGTTTGTGGGAGCTCAAAATAAACGCAATCAAGAAGAACACTCCGAGCAGCCCGTCGATTCCGCCAAGCACCATGTCGGAAGGATGAACGCGGTGCTGCAGATTGAGCATGGTCTGAGATGCGGCAAAGCTAAACTTCTCGAAGACCGCAGGGACCATCATCAGGCGGAAGCGCAAAGGATCTCTCGCGATCACGACGAAGGCAAACTGCCAGGCAAGGGCGCAGCCCGCGAATCCATAGTAGAACCCGGGATGGGTAATCACTGGCGGATCCTGCCGCCCGATCGTGTCATAGAGGAAGTACAGCGGCGTGATGACGAGAATTCCCCAGACTGCAGCAATCCAGAAGACAGTCTTTGCGAATTTCATGCTCACCTCGGGTGGGTAAACAGTCCGTGGGCCTGAATTGTAGCTGAGATATGTAAGGACAGCCGTCTCGGCTGTCCCGCTTGCGAAGCAAGCGCGACTCCGATGGGCAAGCCCGAACGAAAACGACTTTATTCGCCGCCCACCGTCAGGCCGTCAATGCGGAGTGTGGGTGCTGCAACCGATCCCCGGAACTCAAGATCGTTCGCAATCTCCGAGATATTGAGAAACAAATCCTTCAGATTCCCCGCGACCGTGATTTCCTCGACCGGGTAGGTCAATTCGCCGCCCTGAATCCACAATCCGGAGGCGCCACGCGAGTAATCACCCGTCACCAGGTTCACTCCCTGCCCAAGAAATTCAGTCACGTACAAGCCTTCTTGGATTCCCCCGATCAACTCCTTCGGAGTTTTCGGCCCGGGCTGCAGGAAATAGTTTCCCGGTCCAATCCCCGGAGTTCCCGCAAGTCCTCGCGAAGCGTTCGCCGTGGTTTGCAGCCCCAGTTTCTTCGCAGTGTAAGTATTGAGCAGATACGATTTCAGCACGCCGTTTTCAATTACGGCCGTCCGGCGCGTCGGAATGCCTTCTCCATCAAACGGCGATGTGCCGAACCCGCCAGGGATGGTGCCATCGTCAATGACATTCACAATTTCGCCGGCAATCTTCCGCCCCAGTTTGCCCGCCAGAAATGATGCACCGCGATACACCGAATCCCCATTAATCCCTTCGAAAATGTGCTCGAGGATTGAGGTCGACACCATCGGATCAAAAACAACCGGGACTTTCGCCGTCTTCACTTTCTTTGCGCCCAACCGGCGGAGAGTGCGCTCCGCGGCGATGCGGCCGACCTTTTCCGGAGAGTCGAGCTTCTTCAGCGTGCGCGCGACTGAATACCAGTAATCACGCTGCATAGCTCCGTCTTCGGCCTGAGCAATCGGCACGGCGGCGGTTGAGCAATACGAACGCCTGTATTCGCCCACAAATCCATGCGAGTTTGCCAGGACCTTGCGTCCCGTAGCGGCATCGAACGAGCCGCCTTCCGAGTTCTTGATACGTGGATCGAAATCGAGCGCAGCTTTTTCCGCGCGCCGGGCATAGTCGATCCGGTCGGCCCCGGGCAGCGAGTAGACATCTTCGTGGTAGAGATCAAGATCTCCCGAAAGCTGCCCCAGTTGCGACGCATCAGGAATTCCGCCGTAAGGATCTTCCGAAGTGATCTTGGCGAGTTCCAGAGCGGAGTTCACCATGCGATCGAGCCCCTGCTTCGAAAAGTCACTCGAGTAGGTGCTGGCGGCGCGCTGTCCGAAAAACACGCGCACCCCGATCGATTTCGAGCCCGATTCTTTCAGTGTTTCAACCTGGCCGAGCCGGACGAGCGTGGAGAATTCGTCGCCCTCGCGGACAACACACTCGGCGGCAGACGCACCGGCCTTCATGGCGCGGGCTACGATGTCCTGGGCGACTTCCTTCAAATCTGTTCCGAGTTTGGGTGTTTCGAGTTCCGTTGGGGACATAGAAAATTCTTTCAAGAAATTCTTTCACGACGGAGGACACAGAGGATGACAGAATATCGAAGTATCCGTCGAATCCGTGTGAATCGGTGGCAAAGAAGTCTCACTGCATGAAGCCACCGGGATCTTTGCGGGCGGTTCCACCCACGGTAAGCCGATCGACCTTCAACGTCGGAATCCCGACGCCCACCGGTACCGCCTGCCCGTCTTTGCCGCAGGTACCGACGCCTTCATCCAGTTTCAGATCATTCCCGACCATGCTCACGCGCGTGAGCACATCCGGACCATTACCGATTAGCGTCGCTCCCTTGATGGGGGCGGTAATCTTGCCGTCTTCGATCATGTAGGCTTCGCTGGCAGAGAAAACAAATTTCCCATTTGTGATGTCGACCTGTCCTCCGCCGAAATTCACCGCGTACACGCCATGCTTCACCGAACGGATGATGTCCTCCGGATTGTCAGCCCCCGCGATCATGTACGTATTCGTCATGCGCGGCATGGGGATATGCTCGTAGCTTTCTCGGCGTCCGTTGCCGGTATTGGCCATTCCCATCAGACGAGCTGAGAGCTTATCGCTCAGATAACCCTTCAGAATTCCGTTCTCGATCAGGACCGTCTCCTGCGTAGAGTTCCCCTCGTCATCGACGTTGAGCGAACCACGCCGCCACGGCATAGTGCCGTTATCCACAACCGTGCACTTCTCGCTCGCCACGCGCTTGCCGATCAGGCCTGCGAAGGCCGACGTCTTTTTGCGATTGAAGTCAGCTTCGAGCCCATGACCCACCGCCTCGTGCAGCAGGACGCCGGGCCATCCCGGGCCGAGCACGACTTCCATTTCTCCTGCAGGTGCTTCGCGTGCATCTAGTTGCAGAATAGCCTGGCGTGCCGACTCGCGCGCAAAATACTCCGGAGTTTTCTCTCCGAAGAAGAAGTCGAGTGCCACACGCCCTCCACCGCCCGATGTCCCGCGCGCGGAGTTGCCATCGGTTTTTGCGATGCAACTCACGTTCATGCGCGCCAAAGGCTGAGAGTCTTCGGCAAAGGTGCCATCAGAAGCCACAACCAGGATGTTCCGCAGCTCGTCCCCATAGTTCGCGCGGACTTCTTTAATCCGTGGATCGTAGCCTCGCGCGGTCTTGTCCGCCCGCATCAGCAGCTCTACCTTCGCGCCGATCTCGGCATCGACGCTCGGCAGGGTGACCGGATAAAGGCTGCGAGCCTGCGATTTCTGGAATCCCTGTACGGTAGCTTTGGCGGGTGCGCTGGCAATCAGCGCCGCAGTTCTCGCCGCATGCAGAATGCGGTCCGCAGAAAGATCGTCCGTGTAGGCATAACCGGTGCGCTCGCCCGAAACCACCCGCACTCCGCATCCGGCGGAGATCCCCTGACTCGCCGACTTGATCATGGACTCATCCATGGAGAGCGACGTCGACGAGAGGTATTCGAAGTAAAGGTCGGCGTAATCCCCCCCGGCCGAAAGGGCAGCAGCCAGGTAGCGCTCCAGATCGCGCTCGGTCAAGCCATAGTGTTCAAAGAAAAAACGACTTTTATCTCTGTGATTTTCCAAGTTATATAGATGCCGGCGAGTGTCCTGCGGACTCGAAGGCATGCCCCCGTACTTCCATTATCCCATAAGCCAAGAATGCACCTGCTCCGCAGCGATTGGAGCAAAACCTCACCGCGGTGGGCCCGGTCCAGGAGGGACGTGTGACGGTAGCCCGCCGCTTCAACGGCGGGCACGGTCCCGTAGACGTCCCGTGTCCTAGGCACGGCTGAACGACTGCAAAAGGTCCAACCAAGTCGTGTGCACCCGAAGTTTTCCACATGCCAATGTTCATTCGTCACAGACTTGTGAAGCCTGAATCTACGAGAATCGCGGCATGAATGCCGAGGCCCTCACCCGCACCCTGCAGGAATTTCTAATCGACGCAGCCGGCGCAGTCGTGCTCGAAGACGGCGTCGTCGCGTTCGATCTGGGACAAGCCAGATACTCGATTTCGGGCGAACGCAATAAATGCCTGCTCCATCTGTGGTCTCCCGAGAGAAATACCGTTCGCCGAGTGCTCGATGCCGAGCTAAAGAACGGTGCTCTCCGGCTCTTAGTGCAACGACTCGGCCAGGCGCATCCCAGGAAACTGGAGATCTGTCGCGAGCGTGACCGTCGGTCCCCGTCAGCCAAGCGAGCGACCCGCGCCGCGTACCGGCAAAAGCTCAAGCGCGCGATCGAACGCCACTTTCCCGGATTCACCATAGGCCGGCTGACCACAGGCGCAGATCTGGAAAAGTCATTCGGACCGATCTATGCCCGCGGCCTGATACGGCAGGGACAAACGGCGTTCGCGCTATTGGGAGTCAATGCCTCAGAGACGCAAAACTCCGTCGACGCCGCGCTGACCTTCGGAATCTTGTGGCTCGATCTCTGCCGCCAATCTTCAAACGGAACGACATTGGTCGAAGGCCTGATTCTCTTTGTGCCCGCTGGCTGCTCCTCCTTAGTCCGCGAGCGCATGGCAAATCTGAATCGAGCCGCCGCCAAATGGCGATTGTTCGAGTTCGATGAGCGCCACGATGCGGTAGCCGAAATCGATTGCAGCGATCGCGGAAACATCGCGACCCGCCTGGTGCATGCCGCAAACGAATCCGCCGCGCTCGAACGATTCGAGGACTCGATCACCCGTGTTCAAACGATCCTGCCGAATTGCGACGTGGCCGTGCTCTCTCCTGCAGAAATCGGGTTCCGCTGGCGCGGCCTGGAATTCGCTCGCGCTCGTTTGGAAGCCGAAGCCGTCACATTCCGCAGCAAGCAGGAAATTGTCTTCGGCGTCGGCGCCGAAGAACGCGTACTGGAAGATCGTAACTGGCCAATGTTCGTGCAACTGCTCACGGCATTACGGGAGGCGAGGCACCCGTACGGACTGCGCCAGCACCGCCTGTTTCGCATGCACCCCGAGCGATGGCTCGAGTCTCTGGTGCGCGCCGATGTCAGCCTGATCGACGAGCGCCTGGAAACCGAGTCTGGGTACTCACAGGTGCCGGCATTTTCCGCGGCCGATCGCGCCATGATCGACGTGCTCACGCTGACCCACGAAGGTCGCTTGGCCGTCGTGGAGTTGAAAGCCGATGAGGACATTCACCTTCCCCTGCAGGGCCTGGATTATTGGGCGCGAGTGCAGTGGCACCACAATCGGGGAGAATTTTTGAGATTCGGCTATTTTGGCGGCCGCGTATTGTCTGAGGACTCTCCGCTCCTTTTCTTGGTTGCCCCCGCGCTGCATGTGCATCCCTCGACAGATGTCGTCCTGCGCTATATCTCGCCCGATATCGAGTGGGCATTCGTAGGGATTGACGAGCGCTGGCGGGAAGGCGCTCGGGTGGTATTTCGAAAACGCCCGCATCACCGAGACACAGACCCACGGAGGCAATCAGGTTTGGGCGAGATTAGCAAAACAGCGTGACAGTAAGCTCGTGTAGGGGCGGACGCCTTCGTCCGCCCCGCGAGCGAAGCGAGCGTCTAGCGCACAAGAATCTTCAACAGAATCAATCGATACCCAGACCTCTATACGCGGATTATTTCCACGCTCCCAGCAACCGCCGCACATCCACCAACTGTGCGACATGGTACGAGTTGTGATCCGCCACCAGCAGCGCTTCCCGTAGTATTGTCTGCCCATCTCCCCAGGGGATCTTTGCGAAGAGGTCGGTCTTCGGGTTCTTCACTAGATCTTTCATCGCCTTCAGATCAGACTCGAACTGATCGACGCTCCTCGACCAGGCCTCGGCACTTGGCGGGGCCTCAGTCTTCGGCCAATAGCCTTCCGGCCATTTCGGCGACTCGTGCTTCTGGTTGCGACTGAACTCCAGAATGTCCCACTGTGCGAGGCGCAGATGTTCCAGGATCATCCACGCAGAATGCGGGAAGTTCTCAGGTTTGGCACCTCGGAGTTTGGGTGGCAGACCTTTGATGGCATCCTCAAAGGTGGCGTGCGCGTGGCCTCCAGTGAGCAGTTCGAGCAGGTGCTGGCGTAGAGAAGCGTTTGGATCGTCGGGCATTCGAATCCCCCGCGCATTGGATGCTTGGAATCGCCAAGAAGACCTCCTTAGCGGAGGGGCGCCCCACTTCTGGCCTTTGCGAGAAGTGAGAGCTTCTGACGTCGCAGGGTCCAGCCTGCGGACATCCATTCATCCCCAAATCGACATTCAATTCCCAACGTCCTACAATTCCCTTATGGGCACTCTCGGCCAGCAGACTCCCGTCGCCGAAGAACGCGACAACAGCCGCCTGATTATCGTCGCCGCCGTAGTCGTGGTGATCGCTGTTATGGTCGGGATTGCATACCTGCTGCGTGAGCCGCCCAAGAAAGTCGTACCTCCCTCACCCTACATCGCGCAATTGAAACTTTCGGACTTCAAGATGTCCGCTGCCGAAAATTTCATCGGCCACACGGTCAGCTACATCGATGGCAGCATCACTGATACTGGCGATAAGACAGTCACACGCGTGATGGTCGAGGTGAACTTCCTCGATTCCATGGGGCAGCTTGCCCAACGTGAGGAACTCCCGCTACGAGTGATTCGCACGAACGGAGCCTACAACGAGCCAGTCGACCTCAACGTTGCCCCGCTGGGCCCGGCACAGACCGCTCCCTTCCGCCTGACGTTCGACAGCATCTCCCAGCAGTGGAACCGACAGTATCCACAGATTCGGATCACCGACGTCACCGTGAAGTAATCTGCAGCAGGAACAGTTCCAGCTACAAAAATCGGCGATAATATCGGCAGTCGGATTCTCGACAACTCGCCGTGAAAGTGCTTCTTATACTGCTGGTTCTGGGTCCCACTGCCTTACTGGCTCAAAGTCCCTTCGACGGCACCTGGGTACTCGATCCGCCCGTCCCGCAGAAGCCCATCGATTATTCACTCGCAAATGGAGTGTTCCGCTGTTCTGGATGCATCGCGAACGTCGAAGTGAAAGCCGACGGCATCGATCATAAAGTCGCTGAGACAGACTATTGGGACACGCTGAACGTGCGGCCTCTGGATTCACGCGCTGTAGAAATCATCGCAAAGAAGGCAGACAAGACGATGTACATGGAGTTCGCGTCCGTGTCGCCCGATGGCTCGACTCTGACCCAGGTGATCAAAGACACTACCGAATCCGATACCGTTACCATCGAGACTCTAGCGCGAAGAATGGAAAAGGGCGGCCCTGATGCTCACGCGATTTCTGGCTCTTGGAAGGCCTATCAGACCAACCGCTCAAGTAATGGGTCCCTGATCAACTACAAGTGCACCAAGGAAGGCTTTAGCGCCGAAACTCCGCTGGGCGAGAAATACGCTGCCCGGTTCGACGGCAAGTTCTATCCCGTCGAAGACGACCCCGGCCACACTTTAGTCGCCGCCAAACTGATCAATCCAAACACGGTTGAACTCACGCACAAGCGAAACGACAAGATTGTCAGCGTTGCCCGAATGACGGTGGCGCCAGACGGCAAAACGATTCACGTTGTCTTCGAGAACAAAGACGCCGGCACGACCACAACGTTCGACTTCCACCGCCAAAAGTAGACAATGACAGCCTCCCCTTTGTAGCCCTGTGTCCCCTGTGGTGAATGCTTCCTGTTGTACGCGTAAAATGCTCAAGTGCCCGAAGTAAAGCCATTCCGCCTGACGGAGTCGGTGAGAGCCGCGGGTTGAGCGTCCAAGCTGAGTCCGGCGGCGCTGGACAAGGTGCTTGGGAAATTAGCCCGGCAACACGACCCGAATGTTCTGGTCGGCTTCGACCACGCCGACGACGCCGGGGTGTATCAACTCACCGCCGATCAAGCGCTGGTGCAAACGGTAGATTTCTTCACCCCAATCGTTGACGATCCCTACACCTTCGGCCAGATCGCCGCTGCCAATTCCCTGAGCGATGTGTACGCCATGGGCGGGCGCCCCCTCACCGCGCTGGCGTTGGTTTGCTTTCCCGACAAAGCTGACCTGGAGATTTTGGAACGTATCCTGGCCGGAGGCCTCTCGAAGATGATCGAGGCCGGGTGCACGGTGATCGGCGGCCATAGCATCCGCGACGAAGAAACGAAATTCGGCTACTCGGTCACGGGAGTAATCCATCCGAAGAAGATCTATCAAAACGCCGGAGCACAACCCGGAGACAAACTGATCCTCACGAAAGCCTTGGGTACAGGCGTGATCTCCACCGCAATCAAGAAAGGAAAAGCAGAGCAAACCTGGATCGACGCGGCAACCGCCTCGATGACCACGCTGAACAAAAAAGCCGCAGAAGTGATAAAGGCGCGTGTAGGGGCGGACGCCTTCGTCCGTCCCGCCGAGCAAAGCGAGGCAACCATGCCGGAAGCTGGCTTCCGCGTCCACTCCATGACCGACATCACCGGCTTCGGCCTCATCGGCCACCTGCGTGAAATCCTGCTGGCATCGAATGTCTCGGCTGCAATCTCCGTCGGCAAAGTCCCAGCGCTCGAAGGCGCCCTCGAATGCATCCACGCAGGCCACATTCCCGGAGGCCTCAAGAACAATCGCGACTTCGCCGAATGCCTGGTCGAATACGACCAGCAAGTCCCCGAAGATCTTCGCCTGCTCCTCTATGATCCCCAGACCGCAGGAGGTCTTCTGATCTGCACTCCCGCAGGAGAAGCTTTGACGCAAACCCTCAATCAGTCAGGGGTCCCGGCCACCCAGATCGGTGAGGTGCTCCCTCTTACCAAACCGCGCATCCGCGTCACAAGATAAGACTCGAAAAAAGGGGTGCCCCACTTCTGGCCGTAGTTGCTAGAAGTGGGGGTTTTGATCCAACGCTGCGGAGGTTTCATTGGCGATTGCTTCGAGTCGCGGAGCGGCGCAAGACTACAACTCACTGGTGGCTGTACCGCAGTAACCTCCATTCGTCGTTCTGCCGATGCTACTTTCTCCCAATCACCAGTCATGGGCATTCCCGCCTCCGATTGGAATTCAGGGAGGTCCCAATGTTCGCTACCGGCACCGCCGTGGCGCCTGCTGCGGCGCCAGCGCCCGTCAATACAGCTGCTGTTGAACGAAAGATCAAGCTGCAGGCTGGCACAAACGGTGGCGCCAGATGGTTCATGGCCGTGGCCCTGTTCTCGGTTATCAACTCGGCGCTCATGTTCTTCAACGCCAAAATGCATTTCATCGTCGGCCTTGGTGTGACGCAGATCGCCGACAGCATCGGCAAGTTGGGCGGCACAGTGGGTAGCATCGCCGGACTCATCGTCAGCCTCTTCGCCGCCGCGATGTTTCTGGTCTTCTGCAAATTCGCCCGCGACGGGAATCAGTGGGCCTTCATCGCTGGCATGGTTCTCTATGCACTCGACGGCCTGATCTTCGTTGGATTCGGGTTATGGCTCGACCTGGGCTTCCACGCATTCGCCCTGTTCGGCATCTATAAGGGATTGACGTCTCTGAACGAGCTAAACCAGCTAAACCGCCAGATACTGTCAGTAGAGCCCGCACAAGCAGTGATTCAATAATCCATCAGTCGGGGGTTTCCTCTGTGTTCCCTGGGGTAAGTTTTTCTTTGGCACCCTCCAGAGTCACGCGGCATCTATAGAGGGCGTAAAATCCCGCTGGATTCCTCCTAAAGGCGCCATCATGAAAACCCGCTTTCTCGGCCATGCCGGACTGGAAGTCTCCGCCGAGGGTCTCGGCTGCATGGGTATGTCCGAGTTCTACTCTGGATTCGACGACGCCGAATCGATCGCCACCATCCACCGCGCGCTAGAGATCGGCATCTTCTTTCTCGACACCGCCGACGTCTACGGTCCCCACAAGAACGAAGAGCTTGTAGGACGCGCGATCAAAGGCCGCCGGGATGAGGTCGTCCTCGCCACAAAATTCGGCATCGTGCGCGATCCCAAAAATCCCAATGCCCGCGGCGTAAGCGGCAAGCCTGAGTACGTGCGCCAATCCTGCGAAGGCAGCCTGCGACGCCTGGGCGTAGAAACCATCGATCTCTACTATCAGCACCGAGTCGATCCGAACACGCCGATCGAAGACACAGTCGGCGCCATGGGTGAGCTGGTTCGAGAAGGTAAAATCCGCTATTTAGGTCTGTCGGAAGCTGGCCCCGAAACTCTGCGCCGCGCCATGAAGGTTCATCCGATTACCGCCTTGCAGACCGAGTACTCTCTATGGACGCGTGATCCCCAAGACAACGAGGTCCTCACTACCTGCCGCGAACTCGGCATCGGCTTCGTCGCCTACAGCCCGCTCGGCCGCGGATTTCTCACGGGCCAATTCCGCACCTTCGAAGATCTCGCCCCCGACGATTACCGCCGCAATTCCCCACGTTTCCAGGGAGAAAATTTCCAGAAGAATCTCGACCTGGTCCGCGAAGTCGAGAAATCAGCCCTTGATAAAGGATGCAAGCCTTCCCAACTCGCGCTCGCCTGGGTCATGGCGCAAGGAGAAGACATAGTCCCAATCCCCGGCACCAAGCGCCGGAAGTATCTTGAGGAAAACGCCGCAGCCGCCGAGATCGAGCTTTCAGCCGATGATCTCGCGCGCCTCGACGAAGTTTTCCCCAAAGATGCCGCCGCAGGCCAGCGCTATCCCGAGCACATGATGGCCCTGGTCAACCGCTGAGGAAGACCTAAGAGGCAGCGTTGTCATCCTGAGGCGTGCGTATTTTCCGCTCCGGAGACTTACGCACTTCATGGCCGCAAAGCCTCAAAGATTTGAAAAGATCAATTCGCAATTCCCATCTGCCCGAGAATGTACGCGTAGTCGAACGATGCTTCCTGGAGTCGATCGTATCGTCCTGAGGCGCCTCCATGGCCGGCAGGCTTCAAGTTCGTTTTGAAGATCAGAATGTTGTGGTCAGTGCGCGTGGCGCGCATTTTCGCCACGTATTTCGCCGGCTCCCAGTACATCACTTGGCTGTCGTTGAATGATGTCTTCACCAGCATGTTGGGGTACGTCTTGGCCTCGACGTTGTCATAGGGCGAATACGTGATCATGTAATCGAATGCCACCTTCTCTTTCGGATTGCCCCATTCTTCGAATTCCCCGACGGTCAATGGCAGGCTCTCGTCGAGCATTGTGTTCATCACATCGACGAAAGGAACTTTGACTACCGCTGCGTGAAACAAATCAGGGCGCATGTTGAGTACCGCGCCCATCAGCAATCCGCCGGCACTAGCTCCCTCTATTACCAGTTTGCCCTTCGATCCGTAGCCGCGCTTGGTGAGGTCTTCGGCGACCGCGATGAAATCGGTGAAGGTATTCTTCTTGTTCATCATGCGACCCGCGTCGTGCCAGGACTTTCCCATCTCCCCGCCGCCGCGAATGTGCGCGACCGCATACACAACTCCGCGATCGACCAGGCTGAAGATGTTCGAGTTGAACCACATGTCGAGCGAGATGCCATAAGAGCCATATCCGTAGAGGTAAAGCGCGCCGGTGCCGTCCAGCTTCGCGCCCTTCAAATGCACCACGGAAACGGGAATCTTCGCCCCATCGGCAGCGACCGTGTAGATCTGCTCGACTTCATACTTCTTCGGATCATATCCGCCCGGCACTTCCTTCTGCTTCAACAATTGCGACGCACCGGTCTCCATGTCATACGCAAAGACCGACTCAGGCGCAATCGGCGACTGATACCGATAGCGAAATTCCGTGGTGTCGTACACGCGATTGATATATGCAGAGACCGCGTAGGCAGGCTCTGGGAACGAGAGTCGGCGCGAGTGCCCGTTACGCAGGTCGACAACACGAATTTGCGGCAGCCCATTTTCGCGTTCGTACAAAACCAGGAAATTCTTGAACAGGTCCATGTCATCGAGCATGATCGCTGGATTGTGCGCCATTACCTCGTGCCAGTTCTTGGCCACAGGGTCGGTGACCGGAGCGGTGACGAGCCGAAAGTTGCGTCCGTTGTCGTTCGTGCGGATGTATAACGAATCGGCATTGTGGTCGACGTAATATTCGACGCCGTGCTTGCGAGGCTCGACAATTTTCCAATCGGCGGCAGGATCCTTCGCGGAAATGTACCGGGCTTCGCTCGTGGTGTGGCTGCGCAGTTCCATGATGATGTAATCCTGGCTGCGCGTCTTGAAAGCGCCGACGGTAAACATCTCGTCAGGCTCCTCATAGACGAGCGTGTCCGAATCCGACGACCCGGCAGTGTGCCGATACAGCCGGTACTGCCGCTTCGAAACGGCATCTTCCTGTGTATAGAAAATGGTGCGATTGTCGTTAGCCCAAACAACAGAGCCCACACGCTCGGCATGATCGGCGAAGGTCTGCCCGGTGCGCAGATCCTTCACCGCAAGATTGAACTGGCGGTATCCGGTGTTGTCGTAACTGTAGGCGAGCAGGTTGCCGTCGGAGCTGACGGCAAACGCCTGCACGGTCATGAAGGCCTGGCCCTTGGCCAGTTCGTTGACGTCGAGCAGGACTTCTTCGTTCGCGTCAGCGTTCATCTTCTTCCGGCAGCGGATCGGGTACTGCTTTCCGGCTTCGGTGCGGATGTAATAGAAGTAGTTACCTTCCTTGTAGGGGACCTCCACATCCGACTCTTTCATCCGGCTCCGCATCTCGTCGTAAAGCTTCTTCTGGAACGCCTCGGTAGGCTTCATCACCGCGTCGGTGTAGGCGTTCTCAGCCTCCAGATAGGCGCGAACTTCAGGATTGGACTTCTCCCGCAGCCAGAAATAGTTGTCCGTAAGCTTGTAGCCGTTGATCTCGGTGACATGAGGTATTTTTTTGGCCACAGGTGGCGCAGGCAGATCATCCGCGGCGGTGAAGACGAGCGTGGAGACGGTAGTCATAGTAAGTAGGACGCGACTCAAGAATAGATGATTCATGAAGGGCTCCGGTGCGGGGCGGCGCAAGCGGGAAACATAATACGACGGGACAGGGGAATGCAATGGCGAGGGATAGAACCTGGACAGCCGAATCAGCCCCCGCATGGCTCACAGTGGCTGCAAACGGGACTCGGATGAACCCGGCTAGGTCCTAGGGTAGTGCCTTAGCGCAAATTCCACATTCTCCCTTAATTGACCAATTGCCGCGTTCTACATCCTCCAATCGATACCTGAGAGCAGCTTGTCGGCCGAAGATGACAGATGCGGCTCGGATCAGCCGGATTGGGGCGTCATGCAAGCTCCATCGGCAGGGGAGAAAAAACTCATATGAAATCACTGAATACCATTTTGATAGGAATGGCACTGGCCATCACGCTTGCCTGTACCAATACGAAGGCTCCTGATGTGACGGATAACGTGCGTCACGCCTTGGACAGTGCTGGACTTAACGATGTGAGCGTGAGCCAGGATCGTGACAAGAACGTTGTGACGCTGAACGGAACTGTTCCCAGCGATGACGACAAGGCCCGGGCGGAATCGATCGCCAAGTCGCAAGCCGGTTCGGCAGTTGTGGCCGACGAGATCGGAGTGCGCCCCAAGGGCGACGAAAGTACGGCCAAGAAAGTCGACTCGGAACTGGATTCCGGCATCGACAAGAACCTTGAAGCGATGCTCGTGGAGCACAAAATGAATCGGGAGGTTCGTTACGACGTGAATAACGGAGTGGTGACGTTGAAGGGCGACGTTCCTTCGCAGAGCCAACGCACAAGGGTAGAGAAACTGGCGCAGCAGGTGCCGAACGTGAAACAGGTGGTGAACGAGCTTGAGGTTAAAAATCAGCGGGCGACGTCGACCAGGTAAGTTTCAGATGTAAGCGGGTGCCCCACTTCTGGCCGACTTTGCCAGAAGCGGGGTTTCCAACAGAGCGATGTCGAATAGCCCGCCACGCTAAATGCGAGTTGAAGAAGACCAAGAGCGAATTAATAGACTTTTGACGCTCCCGGGGGCCCCATTTCCCGCCCTTTGCGCGGGAAGTGAGGAAGTTTCCCCAAGTCCGCAAGCCCGCGCGTGGGGAAACGAACGATCCCGGAGGGATCACTGAAAATAGCCCGCCAGTTCACTGGCGGACACGACTAGGACGCATAACCCTCTCGGAAGACACAACCGCCGGTGCCCATCGTTGCGCGTTCTTTGCCTAAGCGTGGGATTCCACGGACAACAGCTGGCCCTGTCAGAGCAGGAATAGCTGCAGGGCTTGCTCATTGGTGCTTCGCGCCGGGGCGGAACGAAGGCGTCCGCTCGTACGCAAGACACGGGACAGCCGAAGCGGCTGTCCCACATTGTTTCACGAACGGTTACTGGATTAGCGTACTGCCGTTGGGTTCTTCCTCTGGCGCGATGACCACTGCTGCGGCTACCCGGTCTCCCGGTTCCATCTGCAGCAGTCTGACGCCTTGGGCGTTTCTTCCAGATTCGCGGATCGTCGTCGAATCCATGCGGATGATCTTGCCGTAGTGGCTGATCAGCATGACTTCGGATTTTTCGTCGACTTGGGCGATGCCGACGACTTTGCCGACACGCTCCGTCGTCTTCAGGTTGATCACGCCTTTGCCACCGCGGTTTGTCAGGCGGTATTCGTCGGCGGGAGTGCGCTTGCCGAACCCGTTCTCGGTGACGCTTAAGATCAGGTCGCCCTTTACGGTTTCGTCGAGCGCTTCAGATTCCTCGCCCGCGGGCGCTTTCGCTGCCGAAGCGGCTGCCCCTGCATCCTTCTTCAGTGTGGTCGCCATGCCGATGACGTAGTCGCCCTTTTCGAGGTCGACGCCCCAAACACCGTACGCGGCGCGGCCCATCGGGCGGACGTGGGATTCGTCGAAGCGCACGGCCATGCCCTCGTGACTGGCGAGGAAGATGATCTGGTTGCCGTCCGTCACGCGGCACGCTACCAGTTCGTCGCCCTGCTCGATGCCAATGGCCATGATCCCGTTGGAGCGCACATGCATGAATTCACGCACCTCGGATTTCTTGACCAGGCCGTTGCGCGTAGCGAAGAAGATGTACTTGTTCTCTTCTTCCAGGTTGCGGACGGCGAGCATCGTCTTGACAGTTTCGCCGGGTTGCAGGCCGACTAGGTTGCCGACGTGCTTGCCTTTGCCGGCGGCGCTCAGATCGGGGATCTCGTAGACCTTCAGCCAGTAAACGCGGCCGGTGTTGGTAAAGATCAGAATGTAGGCGTGCGTGCTGGCGATGAAGAGATGCTCGACGAAATCCTCGTCGCGCGTCTTCATGCCGGTGCGGCCGGTGCCTCCGCGCCGCTGCATGCGGTAAGTGGAGATCGGCGTCCGCTTCATGTAACCGGAGTGGCTGACCGTCACCGCGACCTGCTCGTCGGCGATCAGATCTTCGAGCACGATCTCCGCCGCCTCGTCTTCGATGCGCGTTCGCCGGTCGTCGCCGTAAGCCTTCTTCACTTCTTCCAGCTCTTTGATGATGACGCCGCGCAGCTTTTTCTCCGAGCCGAGAATCGATTCGTACTCGGCGATGTTGTCGCGGACTTCTTTCAACTCGTTCGCGATTTCATCGATCGAGAGTTTGGTCAGGCGATGCAACTGCAGTTCGAGGATGGCATCGGCCTGCTTGGCAGTGAAGGGCTTCTCGGGATCGACCCGGGGCGCGCGGCCTGTGGTGTTGATGTCGATCTTCTTGCCGCCAAAATACTGGACCAGGTTCTCACGGGCGTCGGCGCGGTTGGCGCTGCCGCGGATGATGGTGATGACGTTGTCGAGGTGATCGAGCGCCTTCAGGTAGCCTTCGAGGATGTGCTCGCGGTCTCTAGCCTTGGAGAGCAAATAGGCGGTGCGGCGGCGGACCACGTCGACACGGTGTTCTATGAAGTACTTGATGGCCTGGATCAGGCCCATTTCGCGCGGCTGTCCGTTGACTACCGCGAGCAGGATCATCGAGAACCCTTGCTGCATCTCCGTGTGCTTGAAGAGTTGGTTCAGGACGATCTGGGGCTCGACGCCACGCTTCAGTTCAACCACGATCCGCATGCCCTCGCGATCGCTCTCGTCGCGAACGTCAGAGATGTCTTCGATATCTTTGTCGTTGACCAGCGCCGCGATGCGCTTGATCAGGTTCGCCTTGTTTACCTGATACGGAATTTCCGTGACGATAATCGCCTGGCGATCCTTGGTGATGTTCTCGATCGCAGCCTTGGCGCGCATCATGAAGCGGCCGCGCCCGGTCCGATAGGCCTCGAAAATTCCCGAGCGACCATGGATGATGCCGGCGGTCGGAAAATCCGGGCCTTGAACGAACTTCAGAATTTCCGCGAGCTGCGAGTTCGGATTATTGACCAGAGTAATGGTTGCATCGACGATCTCGGTCAGATTGTGCGGCGGAATTTTCGTCGCCATGCCGACGGCGATTCCGTCAGAACCATTGATCAGCAAATTCGGAATGCGCGCGGGAAGAACATCAGGCTCAACTTCACTGCCGTCGTAATTCGGATGAAAGTCGACGGTCTCTTTATCCAAGTCCTCAAGCAGCGGGGTGGAAACCTGCGCGAGCTTGGCCTCGGTGTAACGGTCGGCCGCCGGAGGATCTCCGTCAACCGATCCAAAATTCCCCTGGCCAAAAATTAGCGGATACCGCATCGACCAGTCCTGCGCCAGTCGCACTAGAGCGTCGTACACCGCAAGGTTTCCGTGCGGGTGGTACTTGCCCATCACATCTCCGACGATGCGGGCGCACTTGCGCGTAGCCCGGTTGGGGTACAACCCCATCTGCTGCATCGTGTAGAGGATGCGGCGGTGGACGGGCTTGAGTCCGTCGCGCACGTCCGGCAGCGCGCGGCCGATGATTACCGACATCGAGTAGTCGAGATACGACCGGCGCATCTCCTCTTCGATGTTGACGGGTTGAATGTTCAGTGCGCCAGGGCCATCGCCACCGGGCGGAGGAGTCAGGGGAAGTTCTGGGTTCTGTTCGTCAGGCATGTTTTGGCTCTCAGCTGTCCGCTTTCAGCGGTCAGCTTCTTGGTCGTCGAAACTTGTGCAAGTTATTGCATTTACAGGAAGTTATGTGTCCCGGGAACTGGAGTCATTATACCACGGATCGGCGCCGAATTAGGGGTGATCAGGTGGGTGCAACAAGGCGAATCAGCAGGTCTCGATTTGCCGGAGAGAGCGAGAGAAAAACAGCCACATCGAGCTTCTCGATTTTCTCTGCCTTCTCGGCCCACGTAGTTCTCGGCGTGCTCTACGGTTCAAGCTTTTGACTGCGGAGAACACGGAGAATTGCAGCGCGCGCTTAAGAAAACCCTTTGGAAATCGGTCTCAGTTGGCGCGGGTCGATTGCGGCAATTGGAACGTGATGCCGCGCTCGTCGTTTTGCTTGCGCGTGGCGTCGAGATCGAGATCAGCAATCAGGATCTTCCGTCGGTGCCCGGGCGTGAGATCGTATAGCGTTGAACCCTGAATAGCGTAGTTTCCGACCTCCACGGTGCGACCATCCTTAAACACCAAGAGTGTAGGCGGAAGCGGAGGATCCGGATCCACGGCAGGTGCTTCACGCTCGGCGCGCTCAGCGTAGTGCGCGGGTGCAGCATCTCTCATCGGAGGGACATACGAGCGCTCCCCCTGCCCACGCCGATCAAAAACGGTGGGTCCACCCTGATAGTCAGCGTCGTTTTCGGCGCTATCGTCGGGTTGATCTTGCTCGGGAGCGTAACCGGAATACCCGGGGTCGTAGACAGGAACCCCATACCAAATAGGCCCACTGAAGTTGGAGTTATCACGCTGATGAGAATGGCCGTCGCCGTTCCCACCGCCATGGTGCCCATCGTGACCGCCATGGTGGCCGCCGTTACTTGGGATGAACCCAGGGCGCGGTGGTGGTGCGTAGCCTTGTGGTCCCAGCGACGTAACGCTGGCGGGAGGGCCGTTGACCGGACGCCCTCCGAAACCGGGCGAGGTTACCGACGCGGGAGCCCCATTGATCTGGGCTGGGGCTGAGACGCTGAGAAAAAGCGCAACCGCCAGGGAGTTTAAAAACGCGAAGGCGGCTGAGATTGAGGGCCGCATAGGTTTATGATACTCCAAAAAAGGACTCATCAGCACACCTCAGCGACAGCGAGACGGGTAGCCACGTTTGCAGAATGTCCACCGAATGCACGTGGAGACAACTTGCGGCATTCCGGGGAAAGCGCCCTCCTCAGTTCCTTAACCCGGCACCGAGGCGGCCTGTAGCCCACCATTTATACGGGTAGACCGGGTTACCATATTTGATGCAGAACAAATGAAATCCATCTTTCGATTTGCGATGCTGGCGCTGATCCTGATCGTGGTGGCCATGTTGTCAGGACTTACGGCGATGCGCTTCGCTATCCACGGGCAAGAGGTCGCTGTCCCTCCCCTGGTTGGGCTAACCCCCACCGAGGCGGAGCGTGCCCTTTCCGGCCTAGGGCTGCAGATGACCATCGAGCGCCAGTACTACAGCCCCCAGGTTCCCGAAGGGCGGATCATGTCCCAGCTTCCACTGCCTGGCACAAAGGTCCGGCGGGGATGGCAGTTGCGCGTCGCCCAGAGCCTGGGACCGACACGCGTCGCCGTCCCCGATGTCACCGGCCAGAGCGAGCACGCGGCTGATCTGAACATCCGGCGCCGCGGGCTCGATATCGCCTCCCTCGCCCAAGTGGAGACTTCGGCCATACCGGTCGACCAGGTCCTGGCACAGAACCCGGCTGCCAACGCCACGCAATTGGTAGCCCCAAAGATCAACCTGTTGGTCAGCAGCGGCCCTGAGCCGCAAGCCTACGTCATGCCCAGCTTCATCGGGCAGCCGCTGGGAACTGCCAGCCGCACCCTGCAGGATTCCGGCTTCAAACTGGGAAACGTTACGGTGGCGCCGGTAGTGGAAGCATCCCCAGCAGATCAGGCGTCGACAGCGCCAGCGCCTCCGGCACAGCCTTCACCGGCAAGCATCATCGTGTCCCAGGCCCCGGCAGCGGGACAGAAGGTCGTGGCCGGCTCTACTGTGAGTTTCGAGGTGCGGTGAAACGTTCAGAGTAATGCGCTCCTGCTTTCAGCGGAACTCTTTCTCAAAAAACAACAGGTGATGACCATCACAGACTTAGGCAGGGACTCGGAGTAAATTCCTGCTCGTCTGTTTCGCGCCCGTCGGCCTTCCCCTTGGGCGACCCCAACCGCCGCCTACCCCAGCGCGTACGTGCACCCTTTCACGCCAAAGGAGGACTCATGCAAAGAAAGTCCGTTGTGATTCTTGTCAGTTTCACACTTCTGCTATTTTCCGTCTTCCCGGCTAGCGCAAGCGTTGGTCCTGACCGAACCGTAAGTGTGATGACTAGAAATCTGGATGCGGGTTCAGATTTCGCTTATGTGGTCCAGGCCGCGTCTGATCCCGATGCAACGCAGCTGCAACTTCTGCTGGCCATCACTAATACCTTCCAGGAAATGATCGCCAGCGATATCCCCGGACGAGCGAAACGAATCGCGATGGAAGTACACTCCCGGCAGCCATACTTGATCGGTTTGCAGGAAGTCACCACGTTGCGCACAGGAAGTCTTGGAGCCCCCGCCAGCACGGTCGTGGTTGACGGGCTCAAATCCCTGCTCGATGCCCTGGCCGCCAAAGGCCTCCATTACAAAGCCATCGCCGTTCAAACCAATGCCGCAATCGATCTCCCAGCCTTCGACGCCAGCGGCAATCTGATCACCGTAGGATTCACCGACTACGACGCCGTCCTCGCTCGCACCGACCTCCCCACCTCGCAACTGAAGGTCTCCGACATTGACATGCACCATTTCAATGTCAATTTGCCCTTCACTGTTGCGGGCCAGACGATCTCATTTCTCCGCGGATGGATCTCGCTCCATGCCAAAGTGCGCGGCAAGAAGTACAAATTTGTCACCACACACCTGGAGACGTTCAGCCCTGATATCCAGGCGGAGCAAACCAATGAACTTCTGGCAGGTCCCCTGAATTCGGAGCTGCCATTGATCCTTGCTGGAGATTTGAACTCGGATGCAAACCAGCCATCGTGGGCCAATGGGCCGGCGTTTGAAATCCTCGCAGCCGCAGGTTTTAAGGATGCCTGGAGCAAATTGCACCCGATCACTCCAGGCCTGACGTGGCCGCTCTTTGCGGAAGATCCGCCCGGCCCCGCGACTCCACGCCAGCGCATCGACTTGATCCTTACCGGCGGCGACGACGTCAAGGCCAAATCGATCGTGCGCACGGGACTTTCCCCCTCCCCCAAAGGTGTGTGGGGATCAGACCACGCTGGAGTCTTCGCAACATTTGCAATCCAGCCATAAGCCACTACACCAGGCCCACGCCCAAAGCCCTCCTTTCCCGCCATTCCTTGATGGGACAGGAGGGCAGCGGCACCTCGGCGCTACCTCGGCGCCTTCGACTAGAATCCCGCGGATTCCAACGCAATTTAGGTCGTGGTTGGGGTAACACGGAGGGTTTGACAGGAGCCACCCAGGGTGCCCACGTCTGGCCGATGTTGCCAGAAGTGGGATTTTGACACATCCCCGTGTCCCTCTGTATCTCCTTTGGCGAGCCTCAGAACTTCAGCTCAGAATGACACTCTGGCGCTAAGCTGCAGTTCCCGCGGCGGTGTCATCGCCATCGTGATCGTTCCGAACTGCGGCGTGTTGACGAACCGGTTCGGCGTTCCCAGGTTGACCATATTAGAAACGTTGAACGCCTCGCCACGAAACTCAAGCTGGCGTTCCAAAGTTCAGCTGGTTCGTGAAAAGCGTCGGAGCGGCGTGTAATTGTCTGCCTGCTGCGTCTCCGGAAACACGTAGGGAACATTGTGCCGCTGGTTGCACCAGGTGTTCTGATCCACCGGCGTGTAGAAGATGGCGTATGCCCCGCGTAGTTCGTCGTGTCCAAAGCGTGCATCGGAGTGGCCGCAAACGTGTCGCCGATCCCGGAGTATCCCTGTGCTGCAAACCATGGCGCGCCCCAGGCTCCCGGCCGCCGAATCCAATCCCCTGGATACCGAGCTGTCCACAAGAGCTGCGATCAGGCGGCGATCGGTCTGGCAGCAAGCAACTGGCGCACTCGGCGGACCGCGTCGGGAATTTCCTGCACCGTGGTGCCGCCAAAGCCGAGGATCAGTCCTTGACGAGGCTTGCCCATGTACATGCGGGAGAGGGGCCACAGTGAGAGTCTGTAGGCCGCGCCGCGCCGGGCTAAGTCTTCGTCGCGGCGTCCCTTGCCGAGCAACACAGTCAGGTGCATACCGGCTTCATCCCCGACGACTTCGATGTCGTCCCCAAGAATCCCGGTGAGGTTATCGAACAGCCCGCGTCGCAGGGCTCCATAGTGCACCCGCATTCTTCGAATGTGCCGCGCAAAGTGACCTTCCTCGATGAAGTCCGCGAGCACCTGCTGATAAAGCGTGGGCGGGCCGAGATCCATCACGCGACGCATAGTGACAAACCGTTCGACCAGGTCGGGAGGAACGACGATATAGCCGAGCCGCAACGACGGGAACAAGACTTTGCTGAAGGTGCCGATGTAAATCACACGGGAGTTGGAGTCCAGTCCCTGCAGCGACGCGATGGGCAGGCTTTCATAACGATATTCGCTGTCGTAATCGTCCTCGATAATCCACGCGCCCGAAGTCTGCGCCCACTCGATGAGTTGCAGGCGGCGCGAAGCGCTCATGGTCACGCCCAACGGGAACTGGTGAGACGGAGTGACGAATGCAACGCCGGCGCTGCGACACTTCCGGATGCCGGCGGCTACGTCCAATCCTTCCGCATCCACGGGCACCGGTGCCAGATGGCATCCATTCAATGCGAAGACGTCCCGCGCCAGCCGGTAGCACGGCTCCTCCATCCAGACTCGCGCGCCGGAATCGAGCAAGACTCGAGTAGCAATCTCCAGCGCCTGCTGGGAGCCGTTCACGATCAGAATCTGCCCGGCTTCGCAGCGGACAGAACGCGAGATTTTCAAGTAGTTTGCGATGGCGCGGCGGAGGGATTTGTGTCCCAGCACATCGCCATAATGCACAGACTCGGCGCTTAAGCCGCGACATCGGCGCGCCACCAGGGTGGACCAGATGTGTGCCGGGAATTGACCAACGGCCACCTGTCCCACTCGAAACGGTCCAAGGTGGATCTTCCAAGGCGGATCTTCGTCATCCGGAAGAAAGGAACAACGCCGAGCCACCCGGCGGGGTCCGCGTTGGGTCGCAGGAGTTTTCGTGCCCGCGGGCCCGCTTGTCGTCATCTGTTCTGGCAATGAGCCAGAGATCACCGTGCCTGCGCCTACGCGACTCTCAAGGTAGCCTTCGGCCAGAAGCTGTGCGTAGGCATTTAGCACGGGGAAACGGGAAACGCCGATCTCCCGGGCTAGCACCCGCGTAGAAGGAACCCGTTGCCCCGCGCGCAGGCGTCCGTCGACGATGGCCGCCCGAAAGCCGTCATAGATCTGGCGGTGAAGAGGCTGGGAGACTCTCCGGTCGACAACGATCATCGGCAGGAACCCGGACGCGACACGCCTCATCAGCGAGGGATCATAGTGGTCATGCCGAAATCTCGTCAAGTGGGTATGGAGTCTGACCACTTGAGATGCCACACTGAACGCAACAGTCCAACCCTGCCGCAATCTGGGGGATATCGGGATGCTACGCATTCGCCATTGCCTGGAGTGTCCAAGCTGTGGGCTCCGGTATGTGATCTCTCTCAGCCCGTACAGCAATGGCTCTCGCATCATCGCCGCAGTAAATGGCGGTGGGGATGATTACCTTCTTTACTGCTCATGCCGGCGAGGCGCAAGCCGCTGGCTAGAGAGAGAGGTACTGCTATGCGATGTTTCTCAAGCGGCCTACAAGCGCGGATTCGGAACACGTGAGGAAATCTGGTGCCCATCCAGCCACCGCGGAATGCACAGCCATTCCGACATCACACCAGACCCATGGCCACCATCGGCTCAGACACTCCAACGCTTTGCTTGTCCAAGAAAGCAAAGAGAGTCAGAATCTCTGTCCCGTAGGGACAACTGAAAATAGCCCGCCAGTTCACTGGCGGGTCGCTGAAATCACAGCCGCGTCCCGGTGGGACGCCTGAACCATCTTTCCGAACTGGCAAGGCGCGACGCCCACTTTCTGACTTTGCCGCCGCACCCTATCTCTATTCCCGCGGCAACCGCCCACCCTTCTCTAGGTTGCCGTCGGAAAAAGTTAAACGCGCTCTGCATGCGAACGAGGCCCGGCCCCATCGGAGTCTGCGCTGGCTCGGACAGATCATCGACTTTCGTGGGTGCGCCAGATTCTGTGGGTACCCCATTTCCCCCTGATGTTGGGAGAAGTGGGTCTTCTAAGACTTCTTCGGCTAACCCCGAAGCCTCTCGCAAAAGATGCCAAGCCTCCCGATACTCCTCGTACTTCGCCTCACCGCCTTCCGTGCAAAGCGAAATCGACTTTAGCCCATAGATCAACTTCGCCGGAATGATGTACCAAACATCCTCCAGCACCACATAGGCCGCCAGAAAATCGAACGCCCGGGACCGATACGCCTTATGACTGCTGCACACCGAACAGATATATCCTTTCCCACTCTCCAGCTTCGCGACAGTACACTTCACCTGCACCGCCACAAACTTCCCCGGACGTCCCCCCACGCAATCAAAGCTGTTCGAATCTCCCCAAGGCTTGCTCACCGGCAACCCATGCTCGCTAGCCCGCACAATAAACACCGACTCCGCCCACTCCCCCCGCTCTTTCTTGTCTTTGATAATCCGAGTTCTCCGCTTCTTCATCCTCAACCTCATTGTCATCCCGACCAAGCCGCAGGACTGGCGCAGCCAGTCCAAGGCGCGTGGAGGGACCATGCGTTCGCTGATAATCCGGGATCGCAAAAGCGTGAGTGCCCCTTTTCCCCGGTCTCGGGAGAAGGGGGGATTGTCCACGCACACCCATCCCCCACCACGCGAGAGTAGAGAAATTCAGATCTCGCCCAAGCGCAGTCAAAGGATGGGGATTTTCCAGATGTCGCCTTATCTCTCTATTGGAATTTTCTGAGAAGCCACAGGCAAGCAAATTCGAAGAAAAATGTAGAAGGCATTCCCAAAACGGGAACGCCGAGATAGGGATGATCTGATCGAGCCGTTCGATAGGCGACCGTAGACTGGCTCAACGAGCGATAGAGCCCTCTTGTGGACGCGTCAGTGCCTTGTCCCGAAGGAACAATTGATAGTAGCCCGGCGTTTTAACGCCGGGTGCGTGCGGAAAGACGCGTCGTGTCCCGTAGGGACGCTTGATTCCCCGGCACGGTCTCACACATCTCCGTCGATGGTTCCGTTTGGCCCGGGGATCGGTCCGGCCAAGGCTTTCGACACTCTCGTTCGATCGCCGGGTTCTGTAAAAGCAGTTGACTGCGTCGAACGCAGTCACTAGTGCCAAAAACTTGTCTCGAGTTCCCACGATTTTGCAAGCTTATATCCGATCAGATTCGGCAAGCTAAGGCCGACTTCCTACTGGCGCTTCTGATGCCCGCATAAAAGCATGGCTCCGGTACTGGCGATCACTTGCATGGTGGCAAGAGCGTTCAACAAGAGCGTTCTTTGACCCCGTTGGAGAGATTCCTCAACCCATCGTCACCGGGCCGAATCCGATCACTCATTCTGATAGAGGAGATCAGGCATGACGACAGGCAAAAAGCAGTGGCTAAACCGGAAAGAGAGAAAGGAGTGGGCACGTCGATTGCAGTCAGAGGACCCCGGTCTGGAGGTAGTTCATCCGCATGCCGCAGGGATCGATGTGGGGAACAGCGCTCACTACGTGGCCGTGCGACCGGATCGAGATCCAGAACCCGTACGCCGGTTTGAGTGTTTTACCGCGGACCTGCATCGTATGACCGACTGGTTACAGAGTTGTGGCGTGAAAACGGCGATCTTCTGCTCAAAGTTGTGGAGCAGATGCGAAATCGGCATCGGTTCGGAGTGGTCGGGTTTGTCGTGATGCCGGAACATGTGCACCTGCTTATGTCGGAACCTTTGATGGGGAATGTCTCGAGCTCGATCTCTGCAATTAAGCTTGCATTTACTCGAAGATTTCGGTCAGAAAATCCGCGGGACAGTCAAGATTTTTGGATGAAGAGGTACTACGATTTCAATGTTTACAGTTCGCTCACCAGAACCCGATCATCCGCGGGCTCGTGCAACGTCCTGAGGATTGGGTGTGGAGTAGCTTCGGATTTTACGCAGCGGGTGAGAGTGGGATTGTGAAAGTGAATGATTGGAGTTGGTGGGGGAAGAGGATGCCATCACGGTTTCGTGATTCCGAGAATCCTCACTTCTGGCAACCCCGGCCAGAAGTGGGGCACCCGCATTGAGAATTACGCCCCCACTGGCTGCGGCTTTGTCGCCAGCAGCTGTCTCAACACATACTGCAGAATCCCGCCGTTGGCGTAGTACAGCGCTTCCTGCGGTGTATCAATGCGGACCAGGGCGTCGAACTCTAACGGGTCTTTTCCCTTCTGCTTCGCTGTAACTTTCACCGTGCGGCCCGCGGCGAAGTGGTCTACCACGTCGCGAATGCCGGTGATTTCGAATACTTCTTCTCCCGTCAGCTTGAGGCTGTCTGCGTTCTGGCGTGCTGGGAATTGCAGGGGCAGGATGCCCATGCCGACCAGGTTTGAGCGGTGGATCCGTTCGTAGCTCTCGGCGATCACGGCGCGCACGCCGAGCAGCGCGGGACCCTTCGCCGCCCAGTCACGCGATGAGCCTGCGCCGTACTCTTTCCCCGCGAGGATGACGAGCGGCGTGCCCTCGGCCCGATATTTTTCGCTGGCGTCGAAGATCGACATCTCAGCGTTGGTCGGCAGGTGGCGGGTGAATCCACCCTCGGTCTGGACCAGCTTGTTGCGCAAGCGGACGTTCGCAAAAGTTCCGCGGACCATCACTTCGTGATTGCCGCGGCGTGAACCGTAAGAGTTGAAGTCCGCGGGCTTCACGCCGTGCTCCTGGAGAAATTTTCCGGCGGGGCTGTCTTTCTTGATCGATCCCGCAGGGGAGATGTGGTCGGTGGTGACGCTGTCGCCGAGAACGGCCAGCACCCGCGCCTTCTTGATCTCCTGCACGGGCGAAGGTTTCACCGCCATGTCGTCGAAGTACGGGGCGCGCTGAATGTACGTCGAGTCTCTGTCCCAGGCATAGGTTTCGCCCTTGGGGACACTGAGTCCTCGCCAGCGTTCGTCGCCCTGGAAGACTTCGCCATAGGACTTGAAAAACATTTCGGAGGAAATCGAGCTTTGAATCGTGTCTTCAATTTCACGCGACGTTGGCCAGAGGTCGGCAAGATATATCGGCTGGCCGTCGCGGCCTTTGCCGAGTGGATCTTTGCGCATGTCAATGTCGATGCGCCCGGCGAGCGCAAAAGCCACGACCAACGGTGGCGACATGAGGTAGTTTGCGCGGACTTCGGAGTTAATGCGTCCCTCAAAGTTGCGGTTCCCCGAAAGCACAGACGCGACCACAAGTTCTTTTTCGTCAATCGCCTTCGAAACTTCCTCCGGAAGCGGTCCGGAGTTGCCGATGCAGGTCGTGCAGCCGTAGCCCACCAAGTGGAACTTCAGCTTCTCCAGATAGGGCATGAGTCCCGCGTGCTCGAGATAGTCGCGAACAACTTTCGATCCCGGTGCGAGAGAAGTCTTGACCCAGGCGGGAACGGTCAGGCCTTTCTCGACTGCTTTCTTGGCGAGCAGTCCCGCGCCAATGAGCACCGAAGGATTCGAAGTGTTGGTGCAGGAAGTAATGGCAGCGATGACGACGCTACCGTGCTTGAGCGAATCCTTCACCGAAACAGCAACGTGCTCGTGAACATTAGGATCTTCGACGCCGATCGCCGCAGGGCTGCCGCCCTCGCCTTCCCACTTCGACGAGGCGCTCGCATTCCCAGGTCTCGCAAATTCAGCGAGACCTGGGGCGCCTCCAGTTGCAGTCGCTTTCGCCGCGGACTTGGGCTTGATCAGCGAAGGCAGCGCCTTGCTGAACGATTCCCCAGCTTGCGACAGCACCACGCGATCCTGCGGCCGCTTCGGCCCGGCGAGCGATGGCTCAACCGTGGCCAGATCGAGCGACAGCAATTCGGAATATTGCGCTTCTGGGGTCTTCTCGTCATGGAACAATCCCTGCTCGCGCGCGTAAGCCTCGACAAGCGCAATCTGTTCTTCCGTGCGCCCGGTGAGTCGCAAATACTTGAGAGTTTCCTTGTCGATAGGGAAGATCCCACACGTCGCCCCATATTCTGGGGACATGTTGGCGATGGTGGCGCGATCGGCGAGAGGAAGGTCGCGCAGCCCTGGCCCGAAGTATTCCACGAACTTGCCGACGACGCCGTGCTTGCGCAGCATCTCGGTAATGGTAAGAACAAGATCGGTGGCCGTAGCTCCTTCGCGAAGTCGTCCAGTGAGTTTCACACCTACGACGAGCGGGATCAGCATGGAGACTGGCTGACCCAACATCGCGGCCTCGGCCTCAATCCCACCCACTCCCCACCCCAACACCCCCAACCCATTCACCATGGTTGTATGACTATCAGTTCCTACCAGGGTGTCGGGGTAGGCTTGGCGCTTTCCTGGGGCTTCATGGACAAACACTACCCGAGCCAGGTATTCGAGATTTACCTGATGGACTATGCCGGTGTCGGGGGGGACTATGGCGAGATTGCGGAATCCGGTTTGGCCCCAGCGCAGGAACGAGTAGCGTTCCTTGTTGCGCTGGAATTCGAGCAGGGCGTTCATGTCGAAAGCATTGCTTGTGCCGAACTCGTCTACCTGGACCGAGTGATCGATTACCAGTTCTACCGGCTGGAGCGGGTTGATCAGGGCGGGCTCGCCGCCCAGTTGTTTCATGGCGTCGCGCATGGCGGCGAGATCGACTACGCAGGGGACGCCGGTGAAATCCTGCAGCAGGACGCGGCTGGGGGTGAAGGCGATTTCTTTATCGGGTCTGGACTTGCTATTCCAGTTCGCCAGGGCGCGCACTTCTTCCTTGGTTACGTTGCGGCCATCTTCGGTGCGGAGGAGGTTTTCCAGAAGGATGCGCAGGGAGAAGGGCAGGTGTTGGGTCGAGATGCCTGCCTTGTCGAGCGCGTCGAGGCGAAAGATTTCGTATTCTTTGTTCCCAACTTTCAGGGACGCGCGACTGTTGAAACTGTTGAAGCTGTTCAACGACATGACGGCCTTCCTTGAGGGAATTGTGGGATGGATTGCAAACTAATAGTGTAATGCGTCAGGGCGGCGAATTAGTAGCGCTGCGGTACGGTTTCAATTTACTCGGCACAGGGAGCACAGAGGAGCACCGAGAATTTCAAAAGCCGGACCTGCCGAGTACGCGGAGACTTCCGCCGGGTTCGCAGAGAAATTGTCTTGGTCAGGCCGCTGAGATTTTGCTTTGAGCTTGAGAGTCTTCGGGAGACTTTTTGGGGGTTTCCAAGAGGGGGAGAAGAACACTCAGCAACGTGCCGGCGGAATCGGACTTGATGGCCATATAGCCGCCCAGTTCGCGGACGCGTTCTCGCATACCTGCGATGCCGACGCCGGTTTTGCCGGCGCCTTCGTTGAGCTGACGCAGGACTTCGGGGGCCACGCCGTGGCCGTAATCCTGGATGTCGAGCCGGATGTGGGTGGGCTGGAGCGAGACGCGGATCTCTGCCCTGGGACTGGCGGAGTGGCGATGGACGTTGGTCAGGGCTTCCTGCAGGGCGCGAAAGAGAGCGATTTCTACGTCGCTAGGGAGACGGGGGAGATCGGGAGGAAGGCTCAGGTCGACGGCGATGCCGCTGCGTTGGGCGAATCCCTCAGCGAACCAGCGAGCGGCGGAGCCGAACCCAGCCTCGTCGAGCAGAGGCGGATGCAGGAGGTGAGAGACGGTGCGAGTTTCGGTAATGCAACGGTCGACTATGTCGTTCGCCTGGTCGATGAGCTCGGGCTCACTTCCGTTGGACATGGAGAGAAGGCTGAGCTGCATCTTGAGAGCGGCAAGGTACTGACCGAGGCTGTCGTGGAGGCCGCGGGCGATGCGGCGACGCTCATCGTCCTGCAGGGTGAGGATACGGCCGCTGAGGCTGCGGGCGGCGTTCTCGGCGAGCTTGCGCGCGGTGATATCGGTGTTGATTTCCATCCAGCCGGTGAGCTCGCCAGTTTCGTTGCGCAACATAGTCCAGCGGCTGGCGACTACAATACGGCGGCCGTCGCGGGTGGATTGTTTGATTTCGCCCTGCCAGACCTCATGCTTCTCAATTTCGGCGAGGGGAATGGGATAGTCGCTGCGAAGAAGGTGCGCGGGATCGTGTCCGTAGGCTTCCGCCGCGGTCCATCCGTAGAGCCTTTCGGCGCCCTGATTCCAGTAGGAGATGGTGTTCAGGGCGGATTTGGTGAAGATGGCGTCGTTGGCAAGATCA